>JADMIO010897306.1_pt1 | contig 88676 bp, 76 predicted proteins | sample 8958161 | NCBI WGS metagenome assembly JADMIO01 (sample SAMN16585339, study PRJNA669376) | soil metagenome | isolation source: Crop rotation soil | place: USA: Cullars Rotation, Alabama | collected 2011
AGGTGAGCCAGTGTGATTACATTTGCGGCCTAACTGTGGCCAGTCCAGTTACGCTGGAGTCACTAGTATTTAGGTGACACTATAGAAGCGGCCGCGACAACTTGTCCACGTGGAATTCTAAGCTTAGGATCCCAATGTGCTGGAAAGCGTTCGTGATGGATGGCAGCGAGATGGCCGTACCGGGAATGGTGGGTGGCGTTGTATCGATCTTAACAGCATTAGCCGCTGTTTTTACTGCTTCCTCATTACCGGCTGCATCGATGGCGAAATATGTAATGGTATATGTCCCATCATTTGTTAGAAGAACTGTGCTTCCTGATCCCATATGGGAAGCGGCAGTAGGCGTAGTTCCGTCTGTATTCCAGTAGATAACATCACAGCCGCTACCAGAGCCGTCACTGCAAGAAAGCGTCACTGTCACGCTCGACGTATGCCAATTGGTGTCAGTGCCGCTATCGGTGGTTGTTGGAGCGGTCGTATCAACAACTACGTTGTCGCTTGCTACAAGACTGGTATTACCGGCCGCATCGCTAGCTCGAACTTGGATAGTATATCCGCCGTCAGATAACGTGGGAGTAAAATCGAAATTGCCGCTGCCGCTATTAAATGTCCCGCTACTTGTCACATCTGCCCAGCCAGAAACTACCGCAAGCGTAGAGCTATCAACTACTTTGAATTCAACAGTTACCACTCCTGATTCGTTATCAGCAACCGTGCCTGTAAAAGTGGGTGTGGAATCATTGGTCGGATCGGGAGAATAGGAAGAAAGACTGACAGTCGGCATTGTTCCATCGATCTTAACGGTATTAGCTGCTGTTTTTACTACTTCTTGATTACCTGTTACATCTACTGAGAAATATTTAACGGTATATATGCCGTCAGCAGTTAATACCACGCTTGATCCAGTGGCTGAGGCGACAGTGGGCGTCGTGCCATCGGTTGTGTAATAGGTAGTTGCGCAGCCGCTGCCGATACTTTCAGCGCAAGTCAAAGTGACCGTTACGGACGATGTATGCCAATTCGCATCAGTGCCGCTATCAGTGGTTGTTGGAGCAGTAGTGTCCACAACATTAACCACTCGAGTAACCGTCGAAGCCGCATTACCCGCCGTATCGCTTACGTTATACATCACCGCATGCGCTCCTAAAACAGAGGTATCTACCGGCAATCCAGTCACTGATATATTGTTCGTAATATTGCCATCAACATTGTCGCTGGCGGTTGCCCCCGCATCGGTATATGCCGCCCCTGCTTCAATGGTAACGGGCGTTGTTCCGACTAAGGATATGACAGGTGCAGTAGAGTCGGGTGTGTAATAGACGCGGACCGGTAACCAATCAAGGAAAAAATCACGGCTCGAGGTAGTAGCATTCATTGTGACACGCACCCGAAAATTGGCGTTAGAAAAATCAGAGGCTGACCAAGACCTTCCCCAGGTATCGCTGGCGCCGCCTAAACTTACGATATGTTCATGATCAGTTTCCGTAGAGTCGCTCTTGGCGCTGGTCCAAGTTGTACCACCATCCCACGACATTTGCGTGCTTAAGCTGTTAGTGCCCGAAGTGCTATCCAACCACCAATCGGCTCTGACCTCGATACCGGAAATACTAGATCCGGCCGGTACAGAAAAACCGTAGTTAGAATATATGTGGCTTTCCCCCGCATTGTTATTCGTATGACTAGCCGCTCCCCCGCCATCAGCAAAAGCATTAGTGGGAGAATTTTCAAAACCGTCACCACTGCCAGAGGTTTGCGCCGAAGGCGAGTTGTACTGGGTAGGAGCTTGAGCAGCCGTTGCCAAATCAACCACTAACTGCGGACGATGCAATTCAGTTGAAGCATTACCGGAATCGAATTGGGTTTGGCGGCTAGAAGCGCTGTTTTCAGAAGAATCACGCAACATCCAACCGTTATTAACCAACGAACCATTAATCATCGATTGGACATCGCTTGTCACATCGAATTCCACCCATTCATTCGAGCTAGTACCTACAGTAGCGCTGGCGGATGTGGAGGCGGAAGCCACGGGTTGGTTAGTCCAGTTAGTTGTTCCTTCTACCCAGGATCCGGATACGGCATGGAGGTTAATTGTCCGGCTTGAACTCGGCGCGTTGTTCATATATAGGCGGAGAGTGGCCTTACTGACAGTAGGGGTACCTGAGGATACTGAAGCTAAGTCAAACTTCACTAACGAGCGCTGATTAGCATTAGTGCTTGAACGAACGCTAAGATCAGAGCTGGTGCCGTGAGTACTGGAGACAGAACTTTGATCGACAAAGGTATCGGCGATGCTCACTAATGCGCCATTAGCCACTTCGTTTCCGTTATTAACCGTGCTGTCCGTATCGGTATCGTTCACTAAAACGAAAACGGTGAAATGATCCAAGCCGGCAATACTGACGGTTGAGTTTTGTTTTTCAATTTGTTGGGATACTTCTTGAGCATCGCTTAAATCACCAATATCCTCCGCGTACTTTACAGCAACATCGCCCGCCTCTTCGCTTGATGGCAAGGTCAAGGTGTATCTAAACGTCCCATTAGCCATCGTTGAAGAAATGTCATAGGCAATATCGCTAATAGCTTTGACTTCTTGTTTCTCTTGGGCAGTTAAGTGGATTTCCTGGATAGTGAGCGCTCCTGGAACTTCCGGTAATTTCGTGAAATGAATGGTGACATCTTTGTTTTGAGGAGCGGTATAGATGGTGTCCATATCAACTGCCTCGCGAGTCTGGGCTTTGCCGTTAGGCATTATTTGCCAAATATCACTATTCTCCTTCGCAGACTCTGCCGGCGCGGAAGTGGGCTCAGGAGAAATTACAGGGGACTCTTCAGGGGTATCCGCAGCGGGTGTTTCAAGAGCAGGTATCTCGCTTGGCTGAATGCTTTCAACTGGCGCTACCTCTGGAGAAGCTACGATAGTCTCAACGGGCGCTTCGACTGCTTCCTCTTGGGCGTAAACTGCCAGAGAAGGATAAAAGGGTTGGAGTAACAAAGTTAATGCCACGACTGTTGCGTTAATTTTCTGCATCCGGCGCGAGATTGATTTCATATATTTTTTTAAGAAATAAAGGTGTGAGCTAATGGAAATAAGGTCAGCTAGTCATCGTACGACGTTATACGCTATATGTCCAAATTCCCCTTTTAGGAAAAATACGTGCAAATTAATGTATTTAGGATACTTTCTCGGTATCTCGCCAGTTTGGCCCTACAGCCACCTCCGCGATTAAAGGCACATCTAATTCATAAACGCCCTCCATTACTTTTTTCATGGCAGAGGCAAAGGCTTCCACTTCTTTTTTGGACACTTCGCAAACCAATTCATCATGGACAGTTAAAATCATCCGGGTAGAAGGGAAATCTTTTTTAATGACAGCCTGTAATTCAATCATCGCTTTTTTAAGAATATCAGCAGCTGTTCCTTGAAGGGGAAAATTAAAGGCGATCCGCTCCGCTTGAGCCTTTATCGCCGGGTTATTCGACTGTATTTCCGGAATATATCGGCGTCGGCCGAAAAGAGTTTCCACGTATCCCTGGGTTTTAACTTGCAGCATCAAGGCTTCAGATAGCCTGACAATTCCCGGATATTGATCACGGTATCGTCCGATGAACGACCGTGCTTCTTCAATACTAATCCCCGCTTCCCGCGCAAAGGCATGAGGTCCCATGCCATAGAGCACGCCGAAGTTAAGCGTTTTAGCTTCGCGGCGCTGGCTTGAGGTAACCGCGCCCACTTCAATACCATATACCCAAGCGGCGGTCGCGGTATGAATATCTTCTCCCGCCTTAAAAACGCTAATCATTTTTTCATCTTGAGAAAGATGGGCAGCTAACCGCAATTCGATTTGAGAGTAGTCGGCTTTAACGAGGACATTCCCCTTTTCCGCTACGAAGGCAGAGCGGATTTCCTGGCCGAGCTGCGTTCTGACGGGAATGTTTTGCAGGTTCGGCTTATCCCCGCTCAAACGCCCGGTTGCCGCGATTGTTTGATTGAAGGAAGCGTAAATACGGCCGGTCTGTACATCTACCATCTTCGGTAGCGTCTCTATATACGTGCCCTGCAATTTGGCTAACTCGCGGTACTCTTCTAAGAAGGCGATGATTTCATGTTGGCCGTGCAATTTTTCTAATTCGGAAGCGGCGGTGGAAAAGCCGGATTGAGTGCGAGCGATGCCGACCGTTGGCAGTTTCAAAGTATCGAACAGAATAGCTCGCAGTTGAATAGGAGAATTAATGTTGAACTCTTGACCGGCTGCTTTCCAAATAGCTTTCTCTAACGCTTTTAAGCGCTTGGCCACTTTCACTTGCAGATCTTCAAGCACTTGAAGATCAACGGCTACGCCTGCGAGTTCAACATCAACTAACACGTTAATTAAAGGAATTTCAATTTCCGAAAAGGGCTTCTGTAATTTTTCTTGAGCCAACTTAGGTTCGAAGATTTGATACAGCTTGTAGGTCAGCTCCGCATCCTCGGCCGCATAGCGGGCAATTTCAAGCAGGGGAACTTCCGACATTTTCTTTTGGTTTTTTCCGCTGCCGATCAAATCGGTTATGGGTATAGGGGTATGATGAAGCTCTTGGATTGAAAGGCTGTCTAAATTATGTTGGCGGCCAGCCGGGTTAAGCAGATAGCTGGCAATCATCGAATCAAAAACTACTCCTTGCATATCAATGCCGGATTGCCTGACTACTTCCATATCATATTTAATGTTATGGCCTACTTTCTGAACTGTTTTACTCTCTAAGAGTTTCTTCCAAGAAGTAATTGTCTGAGGCGTAACCGGAACATACCAAGCAATTATTTCTTTGCCTTTAGGATAGGCAAAGCTCATGCCGACAATTGGAGAAGTTCGAGCGCCTAAGCCGTCCGTTTCCGTATCGAAAGCGATTATTTTTTCTTGTAAAAGTTTTTTCTGCAGCTCTTTTTGCTCTTGGACGGTCGCGGCAATATGATAGTTTGCCGGTAAAGTAATTTCTTGGGCGTCTTTGGTTGATCCCCCAAGCAAGGTCGGCTGGAATCCGCCATTTTTACTTACGGGAATACGTTGGACCAAGCTGTGAAATTCTAATTCCAGAAATACCTTTCGCACATCGTCCGGATTAAAATCAACGAATTCGCCATCCTTTAAATCAAATTCCACCGGCACATCTCGCTTGATGGTTGCCAAACGTTTACTGAGCAAGGCCACTTCTTCTTGTCCGGCAAGTTTTTTCTGCAAGCGCGGCGGCAAGTCATCGATATGCTTAAAAATATTTTCGACTGTTCCGTAGAGCTGGATTAATTCCTTAGCCGTCTTATCGCCTACTCCGGCTACTCCTTTAATATTATCGGACGGATCTCCCCGCAGGCCTTTATAGTCAACGATATGGATAGGGTCAAAGCCGTATTTTTCTTTCACTAAAGCAGGATCATAGGTAATAGTATCCGCAATACTCCGCTTGGGCATAAAGACGGAAGTGGCTTCATCCACCAACTGGAGAGTATCGGCATCTCCGGTTATAACCACCTTAGGAATGGAAGGGCCAAGGTGGGTAACTAGCGTACCTATTACGTCATCAGCTTCGAAACCTTTCTTGAAGACTATGGGAATGTTAAACGCCTTTAAGACTTTTTTTACTACATCAAACTGAGCCACCAAATCATCGTCTATTTTCTTCCGCTGCCCTTTATACTCAGCGTATTCCTCATGTCGGAAGGTCGGACCTTTGACATCAAAGCAAGCCACCACATGCGTTGGCTTTATATTCGTCATCACCTTTAACAAAGTAGTGACAAACCCATAGACAGCATTAGTAGGAACGCCTTCCTTTGTGCTCATAGGCGGCAAGGCGTGGTAAGCCCGATGAATTAAAGCATGGGAATCAATCAAGACTACCTTAATACGTTCTTTCATATCTGTACTGTACCTAACTTATGAACAGATTGTCACTTGACGCTCGTTATCTTTTTGGCCGACAGAAAAATGGAGATTAAGAGCTTGGGGTGGCTTTTCAGACAGCTTGTCCGCCCATTCTATAGCGGTGAGCGTATCAGGATTAGATGAATCTTCCAGGATATCGGTTATGAAGTGATCGATTGTATTTAGACGGTACAGGTCAACATGAACCAGGTGTTTTATGCTCATATGATTTGTCACTTCATACTCCGCCACGATTGTAAAAGTGGGAGAAGAGATATCTTGCGATACGTCCAAAGCCTTACCTAGAGCTTTAACGAATGTCGTCTTCCCAGCCCCTAAGTCCCCAGTCAGTAAAAGTAAAGTACCGCCGCTAATACTGTCGGCCACCTGGACAGCTAAGTGCTGCATTTCCTCTACACTTTTAATGAGATATTCTTGGCATTTCTTTTCCATGGTTTGTAGGGTACTTGACGTCAGCCATAAAACCAAGTTAGCTACATCCAAACAAACACCCCTTCCCCCAGGAGACAAACATGAACCTTTGGCGACGAACCAAGCTGTTCTTTAATCAATGGCGTACCTTTCAAGCAAAGTGCGGACATGAGACTAAACTCAAAGGCACCCTCACGGCATTTGGAGAGACAACTTCAGGCGTAATTCAACCAAACGCAGATGGTAGCATTGAATTTTGCCACGCCTGCCTTGAAGCCACAGTCATTCCCTGCGCATGGTGCCAAAAGCCGATTTGGCCTTACTATCCGATCACACTCTATTCTCCTCGTGATCCTAACTTCAAACCGCCAGAAAAATCAGTAGTTTACAGCCACGACCCTTTGCTATTAGTTGGCTGTTTAAGATGGGAATGTGCCGATGGCGGCGTGGATCGAGCTGGCTTCTGGATGCCGCCCGGATACGTTCAACGGGTCATGTCACCTTTGGAACTTTGCATAGCCAAAGATGACGTGGTTATTGTGAATGACTTGGGAAATATAGATGAAGCAATTAAAAGCACCCAAGCTTGCCTTGAAAAATAATTGTGTGGCCCGTCCATTTTAGGTCGGGCTTTTTCATAGCAAATTTACCTCTATTTTCTTATCCCAACACCGCTCCCTGAATACTCATTATTCTTCCTTCCTAAAAGTTATTCACATATTCACAGTTTCCAAGATCAGAATATACAGGTAGTATGGAAAGATTTCCTTATGGCCCTACCTGAACTGCAACAAGCAACCTCTCTCCTAACCCGATCCGGTACGGTCTTGCTAGTTGTTCCAGAAAAGCCATCCGCCGACGCGTTCGCCACTATGATTGCCTTGTACCTTACTCTTTTAGACCGAGAAGGAATTAAGGTGGATGCCGTTAGCCCCTCCCACGTCCCGCGCAATCTGCAATTCTTGCCTGGGTCCTCCCAGGTACAAATGAACCCACAGATACGACCTTCAGTAATGGTGGATATTGTCGGCCCCAAAGAACCAATTGAAATCCGCCAAGAAAAACTCCAAGGAGGAGTGCGTTTGCATCTTCTCCTATCAGAAGGCGCAGTTATCACCAAAGAGCAAGTCGAAACAACCGTTAAAGCCTTGCCGTATGATCTCGTAATTACCGTTGGAGCCTCTGATTTAGAAGAGTTAGGCAGTATTTTCACCAGCCATGCCGATTTCTTCTACAACATCCCCATTATTAATATCGACAACAGGGCCAACAATGAACATTTTGGAACGATTAATATCGTAGACATTACCGCTTCCTCTATTGCTGAAGTAGCAGCAGAAATGATCGCTCAAATACCGCAAAGCCAAATGACAGCCGACATCTCTACAGCCCTATACGCCGGTATCGTAGCCGCCACTAATTCTTTCCAAAAACCTTCTACCACCCCTCGCTGTTTCCAATTAGCAGCCGATCTTTTGCAGAAAAAAGCCGATAAAGAAGCGGTCATTCAACATCTAGTTAAGACCAAGCCGCTTTCATTGTTAAAATTAGCCGGACGAACGTATGCCAGACTGCGCTACGATGAACACGGACAGCTTTTCTGGAGCATCTTACGTCCGATCGACTTCCAAGAAAGCGGCGCGAAACCGGATGATATTCCGGAAGTAATGAAAGAGCTGACTAATAACATATCAGGATTCAATGCGGCCTTCTTAATTCTGCCAGGAACAGGAGCGGCCTATGATATTTACTTAGTTTTAGGCAAAGGATTGCAGCAAAGACGACAACAAATTCAAGAACAGCTGGGAGCCAAGCGACAAAACGGCGCTATGCGCTTAGGAATAGATGCGCCTACTCAAGAGGCTGCGGAGGAGACAATTTTAACAAAAATTCGCTCTATTCTGCCGTAAAGTCATGTTTTGACCGGAAAAAAGCGACAACTTCAAATTATAGCATACTTTTTTATAAATTGTCAAATTGATTTTGCTAGCTTAAGACGTATATAGTGTAAGCCTGTTCTTTGGCCCAACTACCCATCCACCCATTCATGGAGGCTTATCAGATGACTCAAAAGTTGCCTGAACCCAACCGCGTTTTGATGGTAGCAACAATCACTGAGATCAAATTGCCCCCTCCGGAAGAAATCAGTCGACTGTGCGGCTGCACTCGTTTTATCACCGCCACCGAAAGTCGAAGCAGTGCGCACGAACCTTTGTGTCGGGCTTATGACGAGACCATCCATGCCCTCTTTCACGATAAAGAGCTTGGATTTCATCGCCATCATGTCCACGCCCAAGCTTTACAGAAAGCCGACTGGATTGCCACCGCTTTTAATCAACAAGAAGATCCGGTGGCCTTTGCCCTTATTGTCAGCCTCGGGGAAAAATGGGTCCTGGAGTACGTCATGACCCATCCCGATTTCCGATCCAGTGGACTCGGTCGACAAGTGATGTGGCGAATCCTTTATGAAGCCTGGGAAAGAAAGATCCCTTGGGTCATCCTAAACTGCACTATTCAGGATGAAGGAGAGCGTCGAGCCTTGGCGCCTTACTACGCCGACTTCGGATTCCGCGCTGTCGCCTATTAACAGCCTCAGGAGGAAGAGTTTACTCTTCCTCTTCTTTTTTTATACATTCCTGCTAATATATCTAACCCAGATCCGGAACGTTTCTTTCACAACCTATTCAAGGAGATATATCATGTGCGGAATCGCAGGTTATGTTGGTCATCAAAATGGAGCCCCCATTATCCTCAAGCAACTCAAGCGCTTGGATTACCGAGGGTATGACAGTGCGGGCATGGGAATGTGTACTGCAGATAAACGTTTTTTAGTATATTACAAGGAAGAAGGCAGTCCCAACGACCTAGCTAAAAACTATGCCCAAAGTCCTCTGGAAACCACCTGCGCTATCGGCCATACTCGCTGGGCAACCCACGGAGAGCCCACTGCTGAAAATTGCCATCCTCACCTTGGCGGAAATGATATCGCTAATCCAAATGTCTTGGTCGTCCACAATGGCACAATTACTAACTTCCAAGAATTACGAGAGCGTCTCACAGCGAAAGGATATATATTCCGCTCTGAGACCGACACCGAAAGCATCGCTCACCTAATTGATTATCATCTTGGTCTGTGCGCGGGAGACTGTCGCAAAGCCCTCCTTAAAACATTGGAAGAGTTGAAGGGTAGTTACGCTTTGGCCATTTTGTTCAAAGCCCTGCCGGATGTGATTTTTGTGGCTCGCCAGGAATGTCCTCTGTTAATTGGACCAGGCGTCAAGGAAAACTTCGTCAGCAGCGATCCCGTACCCTTGGCCGGGTATGTCAGCGAAGTCATTCACCTTCAAGATGGCGACGTCTTAGCGGTGAGCGCTTCCGCTATTGAAGTACTTAGATCTAAGAACAATACGCCATTGGTCCGCGAGCCAATTGATCAAACGTTGGCCGAAAGTGTGGGGATGGGGCGATTCGGCTCCTTCATGCTCAAGGAAATCTCCGAACAACCCGCAACTTTAGAAAATGCCTTAATTGGCAGAATCGACCAAGAGAGAGGAACTGCCTACTTCCAAGAAATGAAACTACCGGCGGAAAAGATGCGTTCCTTTAAACGGATCGTATTAACCGCCTGCGGTACCAGTTGGCACGCAGCCTTGATCGGCCGATTACTCTTCAAAGAGTTAGCTTGTTTACCAGCTGACGTTGAGTACGCCAGCGAATTTCGTTATGACCCGTCGTTAATTCCCGACGACACTCTCATCGTCGCCATCAGTCAAAGCGGTGAAACGGCGGATACGTTAGGCGCGCTTCAGGAATGTCAGCGGCGCGGATTTAATGTTTTGGCCATCTGCAACGCCTCCTATTCTTCCATCGCCCGATTGGCCGATGCTGTTTTACTCCTTAAAGCGGGTCCGGAAATCGGAGTGGCTTCGACGAAAGCGTTTACCTCTCAAGTAATGACTCTCACTTTACTGGCACTCTACATGGGCCGCTTACGCCAGATGCCCCTTAAACAAGGACAAGAAATTCTGGAGGAGCTGGAAAAAATTCCCTTAATAGCCAGTAAGGTGTTAGAGAGCGATCACGCCATTGCTGAAATTGCCCAACAATATCAGGTGGCGACCAATGCTTTATACCTCGGAATCCAGTACAACTTTCCAATGGCCCTCGAAGGAGCGCTTAAGCTAAAAGAGATCAGTTACATTCACGCCGAAGGATATCCCGCGGCTGAAATTAAGCATGGGCCGATTGCGCTCGTGGATAAGAACATGCCAACCGTGTTTATCATGCCTCCTCCCGGCTTTCTTCATGAACGGATCATGCGAAACGTACATGAGATTAAGTCCCGCAAAGGAAAGGTTATCGCCATTGCCTGTCACACCGACCTTCAAATCAATCAGGTGGTAGACAATGTCATCAGAGTTCCGAAAGTGCCGGACTACTTGCAGCCGATCATCAACGCTATCCCTCTGCAGTTGTTGGCCTATCACTTGGCCACTCTCAAAGGATGCAACGTTGACCGGCCTCGCAATCTGGCCAAAAGCGTGACGGTCGAGTAAAAAATTGTTCGCTTCACAATGCCATCTAACCCCTCAAAGGTTCAGATGGCTTTTTTTAATCCTCGGAAATACGTTCTACTTCTTCTATAGTCGTTACTTGCTCTATAACCTTCATATACCCATCTTGAGAAATAGTGGTCATGCCGGATCGCAAAGCCGCCTCTAATACCCGTTGGCGATCGGCTCCTTCTAAGACTAGCTTCTCCAACTCCCCTTCTACTTGGAAGATTTCAAACAATCCTCGTCGGCCTTTGTATCCGCTCTGGCCGCATTTTTCACAACCGACTGCTTTTAAGAATCGCAGCTTTGAAGATTTTAAAACAGAGGGATCAAAAACATCTTGGCGCACTCCCTGCATCGCCTCTCCTATCTTTTCTATGATTTCCTTACCAGGAGCATATTCCTTAGCGCAGTACTTGCACACAATCCGCACTAAACGCTGAGCGATAACCAGGTTTAAGGCTGGAGCTAAGACGAAAGGTTTAACACCCATGTCCACTAAACGCGGAATGGTGCTGGGAGCGTCATTGGTATGCAAAGTTGTAAACACTAAGTGACCGGTTAAAGAGGCGTGGACAGCCGTTTCGGCTGTTTCCTGATCACGCATTTCACCGACCAAGATAACGTCTGGGTCTTGTCTTAAAATGGAGCGCAGTCCTTTAGCGAAAGTATAGCCGGCGGTGTCGTCTACTTGGGTCTGCTCAACTCCCGTTAAGCGATATTCAATCGGGTCTTCGAGGGTAATAATTTTAAGGTCCGGCGAATTTATTTCTTTAATAAAGGAAGCAAGCGTGGTTGTTTTACCGGATCCGGTCGGTCCGGTAACCACGATCATGCCGTTCGCTCGTTTTAACTCTTCATAGCACAAATCAAGATCACGCTTCTTAAGTCCTAGATCTTTAATTTCAACCGCTTCCGATTTACGGTTTAACAGACGAATAACAATATTCTCGCCATAGCCGCCCGGCAAGAGCGACACACGCATATCGTATGTCTCATCCGCTATTTTCAGAACGAAACTTCCGTCCTGAGGAAGATCTTTTACATTCAATTTTAATTTTGACAACACTTTAATGCGCGACAGGAGAAGCGCCCAACCTTGCCTGTCAAACACCGTTATATCCTGCAACACTCCGTCGATGCGATAGCGCAATCTCGCTTCCTTTTCTTTCGGTTCAACGTGTATGTCCGACGCGCCCAAAGCGACTGCGCCGGTTACAATCGAAGCTAGCACTTCAGTGGGCGGCAGCGACATGATGCGTTTACCGAGGTCTTCTAAATTACTTAAAGTCTTAGCCATGTCATCTAAGTCTTTAGCCTCTACCCGCATTTCGTCCTGCGGCTTAGTTTCAACCACTTGCGCCCGACGATAACGGGCTAAAGCCGAGCTTAAACTCAGATCGGAGATGGCGTAGAGCTGGGGGTCGGTCCCATACTGATTTTTTAACTGTTCAATGAGCTGGGTAACGGCCGGCAGTTCGGGATTAACCACTCCCAAACGCATATCCTTGCCTTGTTTGTAGAAGAGGATGGCGCGAGCGGCTTCTGCTTGGATTTTAGGAACGATTTCTAAAACATCCGGATCGATCGGAAAGACAATTAAACTGACATACGGTAAACCATACTGCTCGCTGCGGGTACGCGCTAAACGCTCTTGCTGTTCGCTGGAGAGAAGATGCAGTTTAGCTTCCAATTCTTTTTGGCGCTGCGCATCTGAAGGATCAGTTTGGGGCATGCTCTATAGTATACCTCAATGTGCTAACAGTTTTCTAAATATGGGCAAAAGACGCTGGCTGTCGTGGATAACGATGGCACGGGGGACGCTGTCGCCGGCTTGGATATTTTGCTCTTCCGTACTAACTAAATCCTCCGCAATTAAGTTATAGGAGTGATCTTTTTCGCTAAACTCCACCCAGGCTTGCCCTTCTACTAAAGATATGTCCGGTTTGCCCGTATTAGCGATAACGGTTTGCACCTCCCGCCCTATATATGACTCATAGACTCTGACAAAATCCTCTCCTGTCCAATGGGTTGTATGGTGAGGGGTAGTTAAGAGTGTCATGACAACGGTGATAGGAGCGTGACTGGAAGATATGGCTTCTTTAAGTCCGGGAGAGGCTAACACCGGCAAGATTGATCCGATCGTATGCCCAGGCGCGATTATAATATGCGTCGCTTCCGCTAAAGCGTTGATCGCCCGAGGATTTAAGGTAATATCCTTCTCTTTGTATTCGATCTTAAAATCTCCCGGTTTCCAAGAGGGATCTTTTTGCAGATCTACCTGCCAAGAAATGAAATGCTGTCCTTCTCCTAAAAGTTGCTTGTTTCCGTTTTGCTCGATGACGACTTGTTGGGTAATACCTTTGGTGGTGGTAGGAATGACACCGGTAAATTTGGGGATTTGGATTAAACGCGCCATGATCGCAATCGCGCTATCGATATCGGAACTAGTTAATTCGAAGACGGTTAATAAAATATTACGGAGGGTGTGACCTTTAAAGTCACCGCTGTTAAAACGATATTCTAAAGCCTTGAGTAATTCCTTGCCACGAACATCTTCCCAAAGAGTGCTCAACGCCATTAAACACTTAGTCAGATCTCCCATGGCACCCACTGCATATTGTTCACGAAGCCTGCCGGTCGAGCCCCCATCGTCAGCCATATGGACTAAGGCATACAAAGACTCTAATGTCTGGTCATGATAAAGAGGTAAAAGAGAACGCAAGAGACGGGAGGTACCGTTTCCTCCGCCTAAAACGACTACTCGTTGTTTTTGATTTGTTGGCATGTGTTAAGGATATATGCCAGGAGGAGAAAGAGAAAGTTCGATGCAAAACTTTAGTGACAAAGGGCCGAAGGGTCAAAGAGCAGAGGGTCACAGCAAGATCCAAGGGCCTAAGTGGCCGAGGACTGCTTGCGGGGGAGACGGAACACGAACTGGAAGCCAGCAACGTAGAAGTTGTCAGGGTAGCCAGAGAGGCTGTGCAGCCAGCGACCGTCATGCCCGTGCACCACGCGGAAGACGCTCAGGTAGCCGTCGGAACTGCGGATGGCTTCCATCGCGACGACAACCCATTCACCTCGAGGTTGATTGAGATACTGCAACCGAAGTTGCGGACCGACTTCTGCGGGACAGAGTTCGAGGCCAAGCTCGAGAGCACGGGCGCAAATGGCGTCGTAGCGAGCTCCTTCTTTGAAGCCGAGATCGGCAACAGAGAGGTGGACCAGGTCCAGTTTTTCTTTGGTAGGATTGATAGTGAATTCTTGTGTCTGAAGTAGGTCGTTTGCAGAGATGCTGATTTTAAAACCTTGATTCTCTAATTCAAGCCGCAGCTGTTCTTTGGATAATGTACCAATTGCAATACTGCTAAAACGAATAGGATTTTCCGGAAAGGCGGTATAGATATGCTCCATATGTTGGAGTTGGGTAAAAATCCCCGGAAACAGCGGGCCTATGTAAGCTTTGGTATTTTCATTAATTTCTTCCTTACTCCAAGCAATTTCTTCTGAGGCACAATTCAATAGTAGGGGCGCATCCTCGCGCGCATTTCTTTGCGCACGCAACTCATCGATACGCGGGTCACGTTGGTAACCAAAACCTTCAATAGGAGATTCAATCTCATAGAGAAAGGTTAGCTCATCTTTAGTAAGCTTCTCTCCTTGCTTGGTTTTCTTCTCAAGGGCGGTGAGCTGGCGCATGTCAGCTGATTTCTTCTGATACGCCTCGCCCTCTTTGCCAAAATCTATAAGCTTACTCTCCACCACTTCGCCAATGTATGAATCAAGATTTTGCTCTGCAGCTATACCACGCACTTCAGCAATGTTTTCTCCTTCCATGCGAATCGCAGCACGAGGGATAGTAGGCTGGCCGTTGGCATCATGGGAGTAATAGACGTAGAAGTCGCCATTCTTAAGCTGGGCTTCGGCGGTGGATTCTCCGGCCGTACACCAGCCAGTACCATGGCCTTGAAGGGACTCTACCAAAGGCATGTGGTCAGAGTTTTGACTATACTTGACCCATTTTCCTTCAGTGATGGTAAGTTGGTCAGGCTGAGCAGGGGTGACTTTTTCTATAGCCCAGGCGTAGAGCTTGCCGAAGTTTTCACTTTGAAGCAGTTTCATAAACTGCTCTCGTTCCGGTGCTTCAAGGGCGTCTAATTGGGGTATTTTCTTGTCATACTTTTTTTCAATCGCATCTAATACGTAAGCCAAAGCTTCACGATTTAAATCAGGAAAAGGGGCAGTCGTGCCTTTGCCGCGTTTACCGAACTCATGCTTTTCCTTATCAAACGTAGATAATCCTAGCATTGATCGGAAGGCATAATACTTAAGCCAATCGGGATAGGGAGCATGCGGAGAGGCAAGATAATCTACCCAGTTATTAAGTGTTGTTTTTTGGTCGGTTACAACGACTTCGGCTAACTGCTTACGCATTTCTGGTGATATTTCAATATCGCCATGTCCTTGCTCACGGGCTAAGCGCCTTTGGTTTTCGTAGTAGCCTTCCGGAATTTCTTCGGCTCTAATCACAAACTGCTTATGGAGTACTCTTTTCAAGGCTTCTAATCCTCGTTCCCGCTCCCCAGAATCCGTCCGCTCTGTTATTTCTTTAAAGCGATCGAGGTAGTTTTGAATACGGGCTTCCGATGATACGGGTACCTTTTCACCGGTTAGGCGTTCCGTGCGCTCAGCTGCTGATTCCACTTCTTCGCTCGCATGAAGGTCGTACTTTTTCTTCAGGAAATTTGGATTCTCAATAGACATATATTTCTTTAGGCTATCATTCTCAACTCAAGGGTGCAAAAGAGTATAAACACGATGAATTTGGGTTGTTTTTAGCATATATTCACGCCTTTTCACTCTTTTGTAGTGAATTTATGCTAATTTTTCCTAAACATTAAAAGCGGCTCCTTTTTCAGATATCCTTGAGAAAACAAGGTAAAAGCAATGACGAGGGCAGGTAATAAAAGATAGTTGGTGCTTTTAACGTTAAATATTCCTCCCGTTTTTGGAAATCTAATCAACGCCCCCTTAACACTTCCTTTAATCTCACCTGATCCCGCTAATTGAATGTCGGAAGCCTGGCGTGGCAGCAGCCTATACCCCGAAGAAGTTTGGGAAACAATTCCCGTAACGGTCACAATTTGGCCTTTGACTATCAGCGGTTTTCCCATTCCGGTTCCTTCTTGGATTACTACCTTTAATTCATATTCTCCATCTTTAAGCGTCATACCCGTTTTTGTAACAGATGTAGCTTGGCCGGTGGTTGTTACTAAATACCCTTCATACTCTTCCCCTATTTCCGACAACTCCACTTCATGAGGAGTCGGCTCACTTGCATTGCCAACCACCGCAATATTAGTGGCGGAAGCCAAACGCAACCTCGCTTCCCCTCTGTTATCAGCCAAACTGCCGGTGAGCCGAACTATATCCCCCACCTTTAAAGCCGGAAATTTAGCGCTGCTTAAATATACTTGGATACCAGAGCCAGCCACGTAAAAGATTTGCTTGCCTAATACGCCGGGGACGGCGCTGACTACTCCTTGCGTTGTCACCATATCCCCAACTTTCAAATCTCGAATGTCCGCAAGCTTGATCACCCGAGTTGTTGTTCCGGCCACTGATCCGCCGACAGCTTGAGGATTAATTGAAGACGAAGGAGTAGGTGAAGCGGGAGCTGATATGACATTCTCGCTACCGGGGGTAAGGGTGGTGCTTAAAACATATTGGTTATTCTCTTTAAAATTGTATGACCAATTAGTTCCCCCAGAGGTAGCATAGGCAAAAGAAGATACGACTTGTTTAGTGGGCAAAAGTAACCGCACGCTATCGTCACTGTTATTCAAAGCAATCTTTGTTTGAGACCTATACCACACTTTAATTGCCCCAGGATCCAAGAAGGTTTCATCGGGAATGGCAAAGGGAGAGCTGCCGCCGTCACCGTCATCTAACAGCCAATCAGAGAGATCAATTGTTTCACTACTAATATTTTTTAATTCAATATATTCCGCGTCCGTATCAGATCCTTGGGGATCAACTAAAAATTCATTAATGATAACTGCCTCTGGGTTATAAGTGACTGACGGACTAGGAGATGGCGAAGGGCTAGGAGTGGGCGTGCTGGTGTTGTTAGCCGCGCCGGGAGTGAGATTGCTGCTGGTTACAAAACTTCCATCAGATAGCCGGTTGTATGATTTGCCCACTGGAGCCGTTCCGCTATATGAAAAGGTGAAGATAACCACATTATCAGGGCCGAGCAGTCTGACAGTATCTCCGCTATTAGTTAAACCGACATGGGTAACGGAGGAATAAAATACTAAAAAGCTGTTAGCCTCTATGATTGTCCCCGAGGGAAGAGTATACGTATCCGATCCGCTGGCGCTGCCATCAATCTTCCAACCTGATATATCCACCGCACTTTCCCCTATATTCCCAATCTCAATATATTCATCCGTTGCATCATCCCCTGAAGGATCAGGTAAAAATTCCGTGATAACAATTGTCGTGGGAATAGGGGTAGGCGAGGGCGAGGGACTAGGAGATGGACTGGGAGACGGCGAAGGAGATGGAGATGGCGACGGACTGAGTGAAGGAGAAGGGGTAGGAGTGGCCGCTTGGGAATTAGCAGTTCCAGGAGTGCCGAGGCGGCCGCCGACATTTCCGCTGGATGTCTGCCAGGCGCTAGACGATTGTCCGTCATTTCCAATCCGCTCCATAGCCACTCCTTCTGTCGTATCTTTGCCGGCAAACCAACTGCCGAAACGGTTAGCTGAATCGACAATATCTCCGTCCGCATCTCTTAGCCTCACTAATTCCCCTGTATTTACCAATGTTAAACTTGATGACACCTTATTACTCGCAACCGTGGTCGCATCTTCGCTTTTTTCCAAAAGAAAATATCCGTGAGATGGTACGGTATCGCTAGCGCTAAAGGTAACGATCACTTTTTCCTCTCCCCCGCTTTGTTGGCGGGTCAGCTGCCAATTTTCCAAGGAAATCTCACCATCCGTCGGGTTATACAACTCAACATATTCAGTCCCATCCCACATCAACTCATTAATCATGGGCAACGTTTCCAATCTCGCTCCCCACGGCCAGACCCATAACACAGCGGCGACCACCAGCCACAGTCGCTTGCTCATACCGCCCGCATAGGATAGGCGACCGATTTGACGTGAACGAAAGCTACCCAAAAACCGAGGACAGCCACGATACCGATAGTTACAGAGGGCGCCGGTAATTCTAACAGCAGATAGATAAGTCCTAAGCCCTGCAGAATGGTGATGATCTTTCCTCCCGAACCTACACCGGCAATTTTTTCACTGCGGCTGGCATGAATGCTCAAAACAGGCGCTAAGCAAATATCTTTAGTTAACAAAAGAATAGCGGAGGGCGGAAGCATGCCGGAACCCACCATTAATACCGAACCGCCTATGATCAGGAGGCGGTCCACCACTTTATCAAACATCGAACCAATGGCTGTCTCTTGGTGGAGAGCCCGGGCAGCAAAGCCGTCTAATCCGTCTAATAGCCAAGCGAGCATGAATAACAGAAGGGCCATATTCTTATCACCCCGCAACACTATAACAACAAACACTCCTAAGAGAACCACTCGGATTGCCGTCACACCGTTCGCTACAGTAAATATCGTTCCGGACACAGATGATTAGTCGATGAAGGATGGTTGGTTATTAGTATATCCTAAATGTTTCCAGGCCATTTTAGTAACCATTCGACCACGAGGAGTGCGCCGTATTAGCCCTGTCTGCAGTAGAAAAGGCTCAATAACTTCTTCCAAAGTTCTTTCTTCTTCCGACATGACTGCGGCTAATGTCTGTAAGCCGACCGGCCCACCATCAAATTCTTCAATCATCGCTTTAAGGGCCCGTCTGTCCGCCGTATCAAGACCTAACTCATCGATATCTAACAGCTCCAGTGTTTTAGTTACAACATCCTGCGTTACTTGGGCATGTCCTTCAACTTGAGCATAATCGCGAACACGTTTTAATAGCCTGTTCCCGATCCGCGGCGTCCGGCGACAACGCCGAGCAATTTCTTTAAGAGATTCTTCATCGATAGGAAGATTTAAAAGATTGGCAGAGCGAGCTAAGATCTGGATCATCTCTCCTTCTTCATAGAAAGAAAGTTGATAAGTCATGCCAAAGCGATCGCGAAGCGGAGAACTTAACATGCCAACCCGAGTAGTAGCTCCAACTAAAGTAAACTTAGGAAGATCTAAACGAAGCGTCTTCGCACCTGGTCCTTGGCCCACTACTAAATCTAAGGAGTAATCTTCCATGGCTGGATACAGCACTTCTTCTATGGAGCGCTGCAAGCGATGGATTTCGTCTATAAAGAGAACATCACCTGCTTGTAAATTAGTTAAAATCGCTGCTACGTCAGCTACTTTAGTCAAAGCCGGACCAGATGTAATTCTAATATTAGCTTCCAATTCGCGGGAGATAATATGGGCTAAACTTGTTTTACCTAACCCGGGAGGACCAGCCAAGAGGACATGCTCCAACGATTCGGCTCTCTGTTTAGCTGCTTTAAGAAAAATACCCAAACTGTTTTTTAGTTGTTCTTGACCGACGAAATCTTTAAGACGACGCGGACGAAGAGCGCTGTCTAGTGTCTCATCCTCGACTAAAGCAACAGGAGCAATAACTGACGTTTGGGCTTCTTCTATGGCCATAGGAGTAGTATATCATCCTCGCTTAGCCCCCACCATGCTCTAAGTTCTAAATCGAATCCGAACATTGTAAGTTTTTCTCAAAAATAGAGGGGTTTTTAACAAAAAAATAAAATGGTTTTCTCAAGAAATTGTTTCTAGAAAGCTGTTTTTTATATACTTCTATTCTAAATTTTTATAAATTTTACGTATATTTTTGAGAAAAACTTACACCCTCCGCAGCAGACGTGAGATCGAAGGACTCGGCACCACTTATTGTTGGCTCTTTGACAGACCCTTGATCCTTTCGGGAAAAAGCGACATCGATCCCCAAGGGGAGACACATGCCTATGTCCACATCGTCAATTGGTGAAACAAACACAGGCCAGACGAATGCGTGGTGAAGCAGAAAGTTACGCAGTTGGCGACATACGATGTGTGTCGGCACGTTCCTTTGAAGACATCTGGCTACTTCGAGGTCCGATGTGCCGCGCACGCTAAGCGTGTTATCTGTGTTGTTCAATAGCTCCTCAGTTAATTCCTCAATGGTTGCAAGCACGTCATCAAGTCTTCCGGCCGCTAACCGAATCTCGGAGATTGCTTTCCTGAATCGATGGCTCTCTTCCATGCATTTCCAAAAAGGCTTATTGCTGAACAAAGACCGCCCGAGCCGCGCCGCTCTCCGATGGTTGCCAATGCCATACATGATGTGGTGCCCCAATATGGCCACTCTCGGATAAATGGGCGTATTCCCTTCTTCCGAATCGTGGGGCTTCTGCGTGATTGTCAACGCCCGTATGGCAGTCTGTATTGCAGCCGTCTCAAACATCTTATGGTGAGTCGCATCACTGGGTTCCAATCGTACCAGAAGGTGGAGAACCGCCGAAGGCAATCCAAGAAGCCAATTAAGGTCCGCAACGCGCCCATCAAGCAACTTCATCAGCCGAAATCTTAGCCAGTGGTGCCAATCAACAGACTCCCGCTCCTTGGCATTTGCCAATTCAATGAGGCCGTATGCCGCGAGTCCAATCTGCTGTGATGTAATCCAGTCAGACGGCATGATAATTCGGCGTTGGCAGTCAGGGATTCGGGCCATCCTTCGACTGTCCTTTCTTTTGTGACCTAGCTGCAAGGCCTTTCGGCTTTGACTCCGGCAGCCTCGGCTCGGAAGGTAGCACGGGAGTAGTGCAGATCTCTGAATCCGACTGGACTGTTTTAATCAATCCAGACTCTTCGTCCTCCGTGCAGTGCACCGCAAGGGTCTCCGCACGTAAATAGCACTTCGTGCATTCGTTGACATGTTTCCAAGCCAACTCCTCAGACATCGCTGAAAGCTGATACGTGACGAGCCTCAGCAGCGTCGACTCACTTAGACACCGCTGTGGAGTCGCGACCGCAAAGATACCGTGGCGAAGTCCTGTCAGGAACTGCCGCGACGCCAGCCTGCCGCACATGCGGCATTCGCGACGATGTTCCTCGAAGCCACGAGCCTCCACGACGTCCAGCTGACCATTCAAAATTGCATCGATCTTGTTTAGAAACTCTGTGCAGGTCATTTAAGTGCTCCCTTGAGGCTCAATGGGAGGCCACCCTGTATGTGGGCGCTCAGTATCGAAAGCGTTATGCCAAGCACCTCCGCAAGACTGCTGGGCCCACATGACTCTTCTAATGGCTCCATAGCCTTTTCCAAAGCTGTCACATACCGTAGGCCGATGGCCTGTGCCACCTTAATGCTGACAGTTGCGATTGCATACTCGCGCAGCAACTTTCTCAAGCGATGCGGCCAAGCCTTTGAGTCGCGCCGTCGCCCATCCGAAGTCGTCTTCGTGACATCCACCGAATCGAGCCAGAGTTTGAGGAGTACCATATCGAGCTGCTGTTGTTCTTCAAGTGTCAACGAATGCACCTCAGCAGTCTGAAGTGTGCATCGATAACGAACACGTCTGGAGTCCATGGCACGCCCCTTGAGCGCTTCAAGTACGCGTTCCGCCACGTCTTTGGCAAGCGTTTCCGATGATACCATTGGACTTACTGCACGTGATAGTTCGTACTCATTGTAAGTTTTTCTCAAAAATAGAGGGGTTTTTAACAAAAAAATAAAATGGTTTTCTCAAGAAATTGTTTCTAGAAAGCTGTTTTTTATATACTTCTATTCTAAATTTTTATAAATTTTACGTATATTTTTGAGAAAAACTTACACACCATGATCCGTTCAGCCGGTAATGCATTACAGGCAAATCAATTTCGCAATTGATAATGGTCGCCTCAAGCCATCGTATAGATGGCTTTTTTTCTTCGTTCTCAATGGGCCTACTTAGGACTGTAAGTTTTAACTGAAAAATAAAAATATTTTCAATTTGATAGACCTAAAATCTTCCCCACTGCACGTAACAATTGATATAAGTACAATGTCTCAGCCACAACATCAGATCGCGGCACCTTGGCCAAAACTGGATCATCCTCCCCTTTAGCGATAGCTGTCTGGTAGGTTTCTTTAAAGTTGTGGCCGCTAGCGATGATTCGGCTTTGAGCACTATTCCAGGCAATCCATAAACCGGCATATTTAGAACTGACAGGAATATTACTTAATCGAGAATTCTCATTATTCATAGATCCAAGTTGTCAGAATATTGCATCCAATACAAGGAAGGTTCTTCATTTATTAATCAAACGTCCCGGACGTCCCAGACGTTTAGAAAAAGTTCCTGGACAAGTAAAAAATCTTGTCCTATTATTTTCTGTGCTAAATATAAATGAAAAAACTTTACTGCTAAATTTGATAGGAGCAAATCTCCCAATTTCTGAAATTGCTCAAAAAACAGGAAAAAGTATCGGCACAATATATAAATACAAGCGACTTTTTTCCGAACAACAAAATATCATCCCCTCTTCCTCCGATAACAATTTTGTTTCTCCTAAAATTTTACCTTTTGAGTCCTTTATTAAGAGCCAGCTTAAAGCGGGGGTCAGGAATAAAAGTAAGATTTTTCAAGATTTGCAACGGCAAGACTTTAAAGGTAGCTATGCCCTACTTAACGCATATATTAAAAACCTACAGTCTTTTGATAGTTCATATAAACCTAGTGCTCATGTTGAAACAGAGGCCGGCGAGCAAGCACAGGTGGATTGGGGATCATTTGGCGAAATTCGCATAGGAGATCGCAAAGAAAAGTTACATGCTTTTGTGTATGTCCTGTCATACAGTAGAGCCATATATGTAGAGTTTGTTGTTCGCCAAAACTTTCCCACTTTTTTAGGATGTCATATTCATGCTTTTGAAAAACTAGGCATTCCCAAGAAAATTCGTTACGACAACGTGAAAACTGTAGTTTTAGGACGAGACAAGCTATCAGATGGCACTGAAAATATTCGGTATAACCCTGCTTTTATTGCATTCGCTAATTACTATGGCTTTGCCCCCGAACTCTGCCCTCGATACTGGCCACGCTCGAAAGGCAAAGTAGAAGCAGGGGTAAAATATCTTAAAAATAATTTTGCCGGTTCGGCTTCATTCAAGAAAGATTTCCAGAGCTTGGAGAAACTTAATGAGCAAGCAATGCAGTGGCTAACAGAGACAGCCAACCAGAGAATCCACAAGTCTACGCAACAAAAACCCGCGGAATTATGGGAGAGCGAAAAGCAGTTTTTACGTTTCCCTACTAACATTCCTTCCTATCCTTTGGGACCCACTCGTGATTGTCGAAGCAATAAAGATGCTCTAGTGCAGTATCAACGCAATTGGTATTCCGTCCCACATAATTTTGCTCAGAAAAAACTTTTTGTTAAGGAGTTTCAGGAACATGGGCTTCCATTTATAAATATTTATTACAAAGGCGCTTTAATTGCCACCCACAAAGTTCCTACAGAAAAAGGAAAATGGGTAATGGAAGACAAACATGTCATGGAGCCCGAGGCAATTGATTCGAATAAACCTCCCAACAAAAAAGAAAAGAAGATAACTCACGAACCAATAATCCTTCAAGATCCTAACTACTATAATTCTTTAATTCCAAAATCATAATATATATGGGCAGAAAAAGCGTGGATAAATACTTTGTTCCTTCCGGCACAATCGAGGAGCGCATAGAACATATGTTTCTTCAACTTGAGTTGCCAGCCATGGCAATCTCCTTCAAGAAGATACTCGAAAATATCCAAAGACAGAGCGGCGCTCCTTCTGACGTCTTATCTTCATTAGCTGAAATTGAAATTAACGATCGAGAAGAAAAAAGAATTGCCAGGTGGGAGCAACAAGCCAAATTTCCTTTCAAAAAAAGAATAGCTAACAATGAATTCGAGTTTGATAAGCAACCTGGTGTTAAAAAATCGCAAATAAACGATTTCCTATCTTGTCGATATATTCGCGAAGGAAAAAATATCGTATTTCTCGGATCTAATGGAGTGGGTAAAACTCATTTGGCTATCGGCTTAGGGTTAGAGGCTATCAAGCAGGGATATAAAACTCGGTTTCTTAAGCTAGACGATCTACTCGACATGATTAATAAAGCTGAAGAGAATGAAACTCGCCTACTTCGAACTTTAATGGGATATAAACTCCTCATTATCGATGAAATGCATTGCAAAAATAACAAAAGTAAAAATGGTGGGGAGTTTTTCTATAAAATGATTTGTGAACGTTATAACAATTCTATTTCTACCATTTTCACTTCAAATGAAAGCTATAGTGAATGGGGGCAGCTGTTCGGCACGGCCAGTAGAACAGGGGCTGCCTTGGACCGAATTATAAGCCGTTCGGAAACAATAGTAATTAACGGACCTTCGTATAGATTAAAAGATAAGGCACCAGTCACTTAAAAAGCCAACAAAAGGACACCTTTCCTACTTTATAGAGCAAGGTGTCTTTTATGCTTTATTGACTTTCCCCCTTCCTACCCATATATTTATAAGTTCGTTGATCTTTAACTGTAGACATTGCTTTTGTGGGTCTGTGCCTAGACTGGAAGGTGTGGTGCTTGCACTGCACCTCTCCTCGACACTTGCCTTCTCATGTCTACAGTTAAAGATAGAGGAACAAATAAGGTATAATAACTATTATGGATCGAGTACATGCTTCCACCTATGCAGTATTTCTCGCCTTGTTGTTTATCCCAGGATTACTGTGGCTTGAGCGAGCCTATCCTGATACATGGAATGAAAGACTGGCTCTTCCTAAACTTGAACCGGTTGTTAATAGGCATACGAGCGTCTTTACTGCCGGACTGACACTTCCTGCTGAAATTCGGGAAGATCTTTCTTTATCGCCGGAAAATAATCCGGTGATAATAAGCGGAGTAAGTAAAGTGGCTCCTAACGTAACTTTAACAATTGCGCCAGGCACGCAAATATATGTAGGAGAATTCGGTCAATTGGAAATATTAGGAAAATTACAAGTTATCGGCACTTCTCAAAAACCAATCCTCTTCACCACCAATGAACGTTACGAACTCAACCAGACCTGGAATGGGGTAGTTCTTCGTCCTCAAAGCGAAGCGGCCATAGAGCATGTCGACATCTTACGCGCCTCTCCTGGAATTACCTGCGAACCCGGAAGTCGTGCCAACATATCCGATACCCGCATCAGCCAAGGATCGATGGGAATCTTTACCGCCTCCTCAGATTGCCGCGTTATTAATAGCCACATCGTCGGCGTAAAAGATGGGATCATCGCACACGGAGTTCGGGCAAATGTTATAGACAGCATTGTTTCCGGAACGCATTCGGATATACTGGCAAAGTAATCATATCTATGTCCGGTCATTCTAAATGGGCTCAGATTAAGCGCAAGAAAGAAGTCACCGACAAAAAGAAGGGGCTTATCTTCGGACGTATTTCCCGCGAAATATTATTAGCCGCGAAAAACGGCACCGATCCGGCCACTAATAACTCATTGCGGGATGCTATCGCTAAAGCCAAAACAGCTAATATGCCCCAAGCGAATATCGAGAGGCTATTAAGCCGGGCTAATAACAAAGAAATGAAAGAAGTAACTTATGAAGGCTTTGGACCTGGAGGCGTTGCCCTGCTCATACTGGCCACAACCGATAATACCAATCGGACAGTTCAAGAAATTAGAACCATATTAAAAAACAACCAGGGATCGCTCGCCTCTCCCGGTTCCGTGCGATGGAAATTCCAAAACGGCCAACCCATAACACCGCTCTCATTAGATAGCGACACGCAAGATAAACTCACTACCCTCTTGACACAATTACAAGAACACCCCGATATTGCGGATATTACCACTGACGCAGTAGAATAAAGACAACCTCATACTTGTTCTTATGATTATTTTAGGACTTGATCCGGGAATCGCGCGCACCGGCTTTGGCGTTATCGATACGTCTAAGCCTAACTTGTTTGTCCGATGTGGCTGCATTACCACTTCCCAAGAACTTTCAACCGAAGATCGCTTGGAAATAGTTGGGCAGGACGTAGTGCAATTAATTAAAGATGAAAAACCGGATGTGGCAGTCGTTGAACAAATATTTTTTGGGAAAAATGCTAAGACCGCATTACAAACAGCTCATGTCCGGGGCGTATTGCTATTCGTACTGCGACAACACCATGTAACCATAAACACCCTCACGCCACTGCAGATAAAATCAAGGCTGACCGGCTATGGAGCCGCGAGCAAAGAACAAATCCAACAATGCGTCACCAGTCGTCTTCACCTCTCTTCCGTCCCCAAACCAGACGATGCGGCCGACGCTTTAGCCGCCGCCCTATCCGCCACCGATATTTCCTCATTATCATTCTCATGAAAAAAAATCTTCTCCTATTAGCATTACTCCTCTCTCCCCTTACCGTCTTCGCCCAAGAGACACCGTCTTTAGAAGCGGATGCCGGTGGAGATCGACAGTCTTTCGTGGGCAAGAGCATTACCTTTTCCGCCAGCGCCCACAATCTACCCGAAGGAGATCAAATCAAAGAAGTTCTTTGGAATTTTGGTGATGGCATTCGAACAACTGGCGAAAACGTTACGCACACTTACCAAAAAGAAGGGACTTACTTAGTGCAACTGGAAATCCAAACCGACACTAGTCGCGCTCAAGACGAAATTACAGTTCAGATCCTTAAACACGTCGTAGTTCTCTTGGTTGACTCAAGCGCCTCCGAAGAAACCGTATCCACATTACAACAAGAGGCTTTAAAACAAGATACTCTGCTCTTAGTCTTACGCTCCCAAACAGCCGTCACAGGAGTGGTAACGGAAGAAGACTTAACTAATGCCCTATTAGACGCTCGCGATGCAGTTGCTCAAAGCTCTATCTTAATCTCCTGGACTTCGGGAAGTATCGGACCGAACGTCTGGTCAAAATTCGCGCAACACTTACGTCAGAATTCGGAACTGACCCCTCTTCTAACAAGTTTCAAAGAAAAGGCGATAGCCGTTATATCCGACACCCCTTTCGGCGTATTAACCCCCGCCGCCCAAACCGCCTATGACCAACTCCGTCCAAACTACATTCTCCTAACCCGGCCAGCTGCCTTGCCGCTTCTAGTCGGCCCGCAAACACCAGAAGATGTAAAAAATGCCATCTTTACTTCTTCGATCGACCATCGACTCCTCGGAGCTTTTTCTACGCGCACCGTAAACGACCTCGGTCCAACCAATTTTATGTCCTTCGGCATCAACCTGTTAGTCAACCGTGGCGTGCCGATTAATAACATAACCCTTTTATTAATGTTGCCTATTATCGCAACCATTCTTTCATTCTCCCGTCAGGTTATCGGCATTAAAGCGTTCGGTATTATCACTCCGGCTATGACCACTTTATCTTTCTTGGTTATGGGACTCTCTAACGGCCTGATTGTTTTTTCCGCCGTTTGGTTATCTGGAACTGTAACCCGCCTATTAGTCCGACGCTTCCACTTGCTTTACCTACCCCGGATGGCATTAGTCTTAACCTCCGTCAGCCTTGCTATGCTTCTTCTCTTAGGCTTAGGAGCGACTGCTAAAAGTTCCAGCATTATTTCCTTCGCCATTTTTCCAACCCTCATCTTAACTCTTTTGGCCGAGGAGTTTATTTCCGTCCAATTTACCTCCGGCGCGCGGACTGCGTTGACTATAACCGCATGGACACTCCTACTTGCCATCATTAGTTATTTCATTATGAGTTGGGAGCTATTTAGAACTTTAATTATCTCCTACCCAGAAGTTACCTTGCTCGCTATTCCCATCAATATCCTTTTAGGACGTTGGAGCGGATTGCGCCTGACTGAATATTTCCGCTTTAGAAAATTAGTCCGCCCTCACGCCTAAGATTTTTCTTTACCATATGTCAACAACACCCCCTAAGCAGTGGCAGGACGTGTTAGGTATGAATGCGCGTATGTTGCAGTACATTGTTAAAGCTAATCCCAAAGCAGCCATTCGCTTAGCTAACAACAAACTGCAGACTAAGAAAGCCTTGCAAAAAGCAGGCATCGCCACTCCCCGTCTCTTTGGAATCATACGCGACCGCTCTGAACTCAAAAATTTTCGTTGGACGAAATTACCCTCTTCCTTCGTGGTAAAGCCCAATGCTTCCTCGGGCGGCGGGGGCATTATCGTTATTTTCGGACGTAATAAAAAAGGAAATTGGGTCAAAGCAGACAAATCCGAAGTGTTCGTTCCCGAGCTCTATGCGCATGTTCTCGACATCTTAGATGGAAGTTTTTCCAAAAGTAATATTCCCGACATCGCTTTCTTTGAACAGCGCGTGAAAGTTCATTCAGAACTAAAGCCTTACTCAGTTAAAGGAGTGCCCGACGTAAGAGTGTTGGTGTATAACTTCGTGCCGGTCATGGCCATGCTTCGCTTGCCTACAGAAGAGTCAGGCGGCCGCGCCAATCTGCATGCAGGTGGATTAGGCGTAGGAATTGACATTGCAACAGGAGCAACCACTACGGCTATAACCCGGGGACATTTAATAGATATGGTTCCTGGCACACGGTTACGCTTGGCTGGATTTACCGTACCTTTTTGGGACGACATTCTACACATTGCCGCACGGACAGCTGAAGTTACCGGACTTAAATATACAGGCGTAGACGTGGCAATTGATCGAGAGGATGGGCCGCTAGTATTGGAAATAAATGCCAGGCCGGGATTGGAAATCCAGTTTGCCAACATGGCCCCTTTAAAAAACAGACTGCGCCGCGTGGAGGGCTTAAGCTCCTCAAGTTTAAATAAGCGGATTGCTATCGCTAAGAATCTCTTTGGCATCGAAAGCGAATCGCCGACTACCCCCGCCCCCGGACCGATCATTCTAGGTATCCAAGAGGTGATCACTGTTATGGACGCAGAAGGCCATCCCCATAGCGTGGAAGCTAAAGTTGATACCGGCGCCTATCGAACTACAATCGACCAAACATTGGCCGAACAATACAATCTCCACAAGACTGTCATCGAGTACAAAAATGTACGCGGCGCACTAGGAAGGCAAACGCGTCCGGTTGTCGACATGACCATAAAAGTCCATGGCCGAACAATTAAAACCCAGGCCTTTATCGTCGACCGCTCCCATATGAATTTTGACATGATTATAGGACGGCGAGACTTAAAAGGATTCTTAGTAGACCCGACTAAAAATGCTAGTAAAAACTTCAAGTAGATGGCACACTTATATCCCTTGACATTTTTATTGATTATTCTGTAAAAATTAACGATCCTATCCATATGGCAACTCGTAAGTTTTCTCGACAGCATCAAGTAGCTTGGCGCTTAGGTTTAGGTTTTTTAGGACGCCGCTTTATCCCCATAGTCTTAACGCTTGGTGGAGTTTTCTTTTTAGGCGGAGCTGCCACTATCTTATGGTGGAGCCGGGATTTGCCGAATCCGGAAGGTATAACCGACCGAGGGCAAACGCAATCAACTAAAATCTATGATTCGACCGGTACCCATTTGTTGTATGAAATAGGGGATGTCCACAGAACCTTAATCCCCCTTGATAAAGTTTCTTCATTTATCACTCACGCCACTTTAGCTGCGGAAGATGATCAATTTTACAAACATCACGGCATTGCCTGGACCGGTATTGTCCGTGGTTTGATTTTAAAGCCATTAACAGGTTCCCGAGCTCAAGGTGGATCAACTATTACTCAACAGCTTATCAAAAACTCCATCTTATCCTCAGAGCGCACCTTGCAACGCAAGGTCAAAGAAGCGGTTTTAGCCGTAGAGCTAGAACAACGTTTTAGCAAAGATAAGATTCTGGAAATGTATTTGAATGAAATTCCGTATGGTAACCGCAACTACGGAGTAGAAGCGGCCGCCCAGCAATATTTCGGCACTTCCGCATCCAATGTATCAATCGCGCAAGCAGCCCTGCTGGCCGCCTTACCTCAAGCGCCAAGCTACTACTCTCCTTACGGTTCTCACGTCGATGAATTAAAACATAGGCAAGAATATATCATCGGCCGTATGGCGGACTTAGGCATGATTAGTCCCGAAGAAGCCGATCGGGCAAAAAAAGAAAAACTGGAATTTACACCCCCGCGTGAAAACATCCTTGCCCCTCACTTCATTTTTTACGTCAAAGAACAACTGGATAAAGAGTTCGGCGAACGAGTAGTTGAACAAGGCGGACTCAAAGTCATCACCACGCTCGACATGAGGCTGCAGACTATAGCAGAAGAGTCTCTTAAAAAACGGCAGGAAGCTTTAAAGAAGCTCAACGCTTCCAATGCGGCCTTGGTAGCTATTAATCCTAAAAATGGAGATGTCTTAAGCATGGTTGGCTCCATCGACTACTTCAACGAAGAAATAGACGGCAATGTAAACGTAGCTGTCAGGTATCGCTCCCCTGGTTCATCTATCAAACCTTTCGTGTACGGCGCCGCTTTCGCCAAAGGCTATACTCCCGACACCATGTTACTTGATGCCTTAACGGACTTCGGCAAAGGATACATGCCGCGTGATTATGACTTAAAAGAGCGCGGACCCTTAACTATGCGCCAAGCGTTAAGTAATTCGCTTAACATTCCTGCTGTTCAAACTCTGTACTTAGCCGGCGTTAAAAACGCTACTGCCTTTGCTCAAAAAATGGGCCTATCTTCTTTGACTGATCCGGATCGCTATGGCCTATCGCTCGTGTTAGGCGGCGGCGAAGTAACGCTCTTAGATGAGACTTCCGCCTATGGCGTATTTGCCAACGACGGCATCCGCTTCCCTGTCCGATCTATTTTGCGAGTAGAAGATGCCAAAGAGGTTCTCTTTGACTCTTCTAAAGTTCAAGTGACAGGAACAGAAGCAATTGATCCTCAAGTCGCCCGTTTAGTTACAGATGTCCTCTCTGACAATTCCGCTAGAGCTTTAGTATTCGGCACAAACACTCCTCTGCAGTTAGGTAGCCGGCCAGTTGCGGCTAAGACTGGAACTACTCAAGAGTTCAGGGACGGTTGGACTATGGGTTTTACTCCCTCATTAGTAGCCGGCGTATGGGTCGGCAACAATGACAACTCAACTATGAACAAGCGGGCTGACGGCGTGGTGGTCGCCGCCCCGATTTGGAACGACTTCATGAAGCAAGCTTTAGCGGGCACACCGATCGAGCAATTCGTAAAACCCACACCACCCCAAAATCTCTCTCATGATGTTTTACGAGGACAACTCCCGGAACTTAAAGCCAGATGGGATTCAGCTACGCAAACCGCTTATGCACTAGATTGTCCGGTTAACATAGGTCAACCGCGCACCTTTAAAGAATTACATAGCCTCCTATACTATGTCCGTCGCGACAACCCGAATGGCCCACCGCCTGACAATGCCCAAAACGATCCACAGTTCGATAATTGGGAGGCGGCAGCTGCCATCTGGCGAGATGCCCATAACACCAAAGAAAAAGATAATGCAGCTGAACCTTTATATGTCGCCACTCTACCACAGCCAACATGCACAGTTAGCGACCCGGAAGAGTTACCTAAAGTCCGTATTATTTCTCCTGAAACTTCTTCACTGCGCACCAGCCCCACTCGCGTAGAAGTGACTATTGATTCCCCCCATCCCCTAAAAGAAGTCCGCTTTATATTCGATGGCAAGGAAATAGCTAAACGTGGCCCCGAAGGTCCTTTTGTAGCCGACATCACCTTTCCCAACACTCTCGTCGGTCGCCACCCTCTTCAAGTGCTTGCTGTAACGGAAAATAACTTAGTAGGACAAGCTCAACGAACATTCGTGTTAAATTCTGACGATAGCGCCCCACAAGTCCAACTCCTATCGCCTAAAAACAACACTCATACCACCGCCGCTGGTTTTCCATTCACCTTTAAAGCTAGCGCTCAGGATAGTAACGGCATAGATAATGTCGACTTCCTCTACACCAAAGAAGGTAAGAGTGGCACTGGACGCATCGGTCGAGCCACCACAGTCTCTCCAGTAGCGCCTAATCGCTACGAAGTCTCTTGGGCAGACTCTCCGGGCCCAGGCACGTATAGCGTCTATGTAATCGCCTACGACAAAACAGGTAACTCCACTCAAACTCCGGCTATTTCCTTTATCGTTGAGTAACAACTACAGAGGTAAGCTCGTATTGATATTTATCCTGAAGCATTTTTCGTAGATCATACTCTAGCACACCAACTTCCTGCCGCAATGCTGGAGATATGACACGAATAGCTATCTGACCCTTCTGAACACTTTGACAGAGAATTTGATCTGACCCGGTCTGTTCCCGAAGCCAACTTTGAACTGCATATTTCAAATCACTCTCATCCCAAGGTAAGAGTTCTTTATGAAAAAAATTATGAAGGGGTTGGAACATGGATAGGAGCAGGCACTTCTTCGACAGGCTTAAGCATAGAACGCAAATCCAAAAAGAATGCGTCACTGCGCTGTTGAACACTGGCAGGAATAGAGGTTGTAGTAAAAAGAATTTGAGTGGCTGGAAGATGATCTAAAAGCGACTGTTGTCGCGCTTCATCAAGCTCACTTAACACATCATCTAATAAAATAAGAGGATCGTCACCTGTAAGTTGTTTAAGAAAACGATAAATAGCTACTTTTAAAGCGATCACCACTCCTCGTAGTTGCCCACGAGAGAAAACTGTTTCAATTGGCTTACCGTCGACCGTAATCTTAAAATCATCTCGATGCGGACCAAAGAGAGTATATACATATCTTTTTTCTTGAGACCAAGACTGATCAAGGCTTTGACGAAAAGTCGTAATATCGGGCGTCCCAGCGATTAGTTGAATAACAAAAGGGTGGGAAGTTCCAAATAGGCTTTCATATATACCGCCTAAATGCTGTCCAAAGAAATCTATCAGTGACTGTCGATGTTGCCATATCACTTGCGCATGTTCAACTAAGAGATCAGTCCACACAGATACATCCTGTGGGCCTCCAGCTTGCTTTAAGGCGGAGTTACGCTGCTTCAAGACCCTCTGGTACTGCACAAGCGCTGATAAGTAGCCAGGAGAGGTTGCTAGGGTCGTATTAAGGAAGTTACGGCGAAGAGCTGGAGAGCGGGTAAAAATAAAAGTATCTTCCGGTAAAAAAAGAACAAAAGGGTATTGGGAATAAAAACGGACAGGAGAAGCAGGTACTCCATCTTCTTCTAAACGTAATTTCCTAGAAGGTGTGTGATAACGAATACTAACCGCCCCCTCTCCGCCTTTGTGGCGCAGACGGCCTTGGATAATAAAATGGTCATATCCCCACTCCACACACTCCTCTAAAGGAGCCCTAAATGATTTACCACGCAGTAAGACGGTGATACTTTCCAGGAAATTTGTTTTACCTGTGGCATTAGGAGCACAAGCAACCATAAGAGCCTTTTCTGGAAATGTTAATTCCCCTACTCTTTTAAAGTTTCGGAAATGGTCAATAGAAATAGCTTCAATATTCATAGTATCCCCCTCTTACTATTTTTTAAGCTTGAATAGGCATAACAATATACAAATACCCTTCCCTCCCCTTAGGTTTAAATGCGACCGGATTCTGAATACTGTTAAACTCTATATACAATTCTTCACCCGGTATTTTCTGCACTCCCTCTAAAACGTATTGAATATTAAGAAGAATATCCAAAGCCTCTCCTTCACATTCACATTCCAATTTAACTTCTCCGGAACCCGCCTCACTTCCCTCTACCTTTAAAACCATTTCCGCTTCATCCGGATTAATCACAATCCTTACCCGACGAGAATCCTTTGGTAAAAATACAGTTAATGTTTTAAGAGCTCTAATATATTCACTCCTATCAATAGTCACGCGACTCTTCCATTCGCCGGGAATAATTTGTCGATAGTCAGGATAGGAGCCGTCAATTAATCGGGAAGATAATTCGACTTGCTCACTAATAAAGGTAACGTGATTTTCTTGGGGTAATAAAAAGAGGGTGTCTTGAGTTGAGAAAAGACGAACAACTTCTTGAGCGGAAGATAAAGGAAGTAAAAGGGTAAAACTTTCGTCCTCGTGAGCAATTAACGGTATCAACTCTTCGGCCAAGCGAAAACTATCAGTTGAAGCTAACCATAGTTGTTTATTTTCCCCTTTAATATATACACTTCGTATTTCCGGCCTTGTTTCCTCTCGTGCAGCCGCAAATATTACGCGACTTAAGCCTTCGGTAAATAACTTAGGATCCAATTCTATCTTTCGCTCTTTGCCCACTTCAGGTAAAAGTGGAAAATCTTCGGAATCGAGTAAGGGAAATTGAGCTTTAAACCCCTTAGTGGTCACCATTAATCCTTGAGGTTTTGTTTCCAGAGCTAGTGGGTGAGAAGAAGGTAATTGTTGGATATATTCCAAAATACGGCGAGCAGGAACAGCACATGACCCTTCTTCTTCCATCTTGCCTCCAATAATTGTATGGATACCAACTTCTAAATCCGTAGTAGTTAAGTAGAGTGTGTTATCTTTTGCTTGTAACAACACATACTGCAAAATCGGTAACTGGGTATTACGGCCAGCAATGGGCGCGACATAGGCTAAGGCTTTGAGTAGGTTTTCTTGAGTGCAAGTGAATTTCATGGCTTTCTCTTTATTATCTTATATATGTAGTAGAAGAATAAGAGGGACGGATTTATGGTGATAAGTCTAATTAGTGGCTTTGTGTATCTGTTTTAACGATTAATAAGATGTGTATATTTGTGGGAAAAAATGTTAATAAGTAGCGAGTTATCCCCATGAGTATTAAGGTGGGAGGTTTTTCGGGTAGTTATCCCCTGTCTATTCCATATCTTATCCCCATAGTTATCCCGATATGTATTAAGCATATAGGCGTTCTCGGAGGAAGTTTATTTCTTGAACTAAATCCTCATCGTGTTCGATAAGTTTTTCTATTTTCTCACAAGCGTGCATAGCGGTTGTGTGATCGCGTCCTCCAAAATATTCGCCGATCGATGGAAAGGACATATTATTTTCCCGACGTAAGAGATACATAGCTACTTGCCGTGGTCTCACGATTTCTTTCTTGCGGCATTTACCACATAAATCATTGCTTGGAACGTCGTAATAAGAGCTAACCGCGTCTATGACTTGTTTAGTGTTGATAGTTTTATGTTGCGATTGATCCATAATCCCAGCTAATACTTGAGTGGTGTATTCCAGGTTAGATTTTTTATTATGTAATTCACAAAAAGCGATAACTCGATTTAATGCTCCTTCTAATTCACGGACATTCTTTTGAACATTTTTAGCGATAAAGGCCAGAGACTCTGCGTCTACTTCGAATCCGCGAGATGTTGTTTTAGCTTCTAGGATAGCTAAGCGGGTTTCGTAGTCGGGTTTCTTGATGTCTGCGATCATTCCCCCGGATAGCCGAGAGGAAAGTCTTTCTTCGAGTGTAGGGATAGCGCTTGGTGGGCGGTCGCTACTTAATATGACCTGCTTATTCTGACTTTGTAGGGCGTTGAAAGTATGGAAAAGTTCTTCTTGGGTTTTTCCTTTACCAGCTAAAAGTTGAACGTCGTCCATGATAAAGATATCGGTGTTGCGGTAACTTTTTTTAAATTCTTGGATTTTCCCTTCTTTAATAGATTGAACAAACTCGTTCATGAATTTCTCTGAAGAAACGTACAGAACTTTAAAATTAGGGTTGTCTGCTAAGACGGCATTGCCAACTGCTTGTAATAGATGGGTTTTACCTAAACCTACTCCTCCATATATGAAGAGAGGGTTATAAATCTCACCTGGCTTAGCTGCCACCGCTCTACAGGCCGCGTGGGCTATTTCATTGCTTGTACCAATAATATAACTGTCGAAGGTGTATTTAGGGTTAAATACTTTAGTGGTTGGCCCGATAGGAGCTACGGTAGTAGGCGCGCTTGTTTGTGAAGGGATTTGAGAAATGATTGATGTAGCACCTTCTTGGCGAGGTTGTTTTTGAGCGATGATATGAAAGTTTTTTCGGACAGATTTTTTTTGATTGGTTTGGGAGCTGATGGAGAATTGAACTTTTTTAATTGTCTGATCGAGACTTTGAAGAGTGGTTAATATAGCTTGATGGTATTTACGTGACAACCATTCATACGCGAAAGGAGAATCAGTTTCAATAACTACCTCTTCATTTGAACGTTCCTTAATTTTTGTCTGACGAAACCAGGTTAAAAAATTACCTTGGCTCACTTGAAGTTCAAGTTGACCTAATGCTGCTTTCCAGAGTTGCTCATCTTTCATGGGAAATTTGGAGTCAAGGATTTAACAGGACCCATCGTATCACGGTTATCCACAGGTGTATATGTTTGTGTGAGTGATTTTCTGTGGATAATCTGTTGATAACTCTAATGTACCCTAGTAACTTATCCACAGTTTTGTTTTTTACACCTACCTCTTGACGAAGAGGGTTAGTATGAAGCACAATGTACTTCATTAATATCTTCTATGCCTAAAAGAACTTATCAGCCAAGTAAACGCCGCCGTGCCCGTCGCCATGGTTTCTTAGCAACCAAGCGCAAGTCTAAGGTTATTGCCCGCCGCCGTGCTAAAGGACGCAAGCGCTTAGCTCCTACCAACTAAATGTTTTCCCGTAAGTCTCGTTTATCTCGCTCGAAAGATATTGAGCGTGTAGTTCGTTTTGGTAGTCGCTTAGTTACACCTTATATTGTTATATACTACCTTCAGACTGAGGGTGAGGGTGTTCGTTTGGCTTGTGTGGCAGGTAAGAAGGTAAGTCTTTCTTCTGTCCGCCGCCATCGAGCTCAGCGCTTATTACGGTCTTTGGCTAAAGAATTCATAGCTAATATTCCTGCTGGTATGGATTTGGTCTGGGTAGGTCAGTCAAATATTGATAAAATAGAGGGGTTAAGTGATCTTCGGCAGAGCCTAGCCCCTTTTGCGGATCGTTTACCTTTTAATAAAGTAGTTTAATCTATGGTTACGCGGTTAGCTTTATCTCTTATAACTTTCTATCAGCGCTACATCTCCCCTGACCATAGCTGGCTGCGCATATTCTTTCCTCAAGGAGTCTGTCGATATACGCCAACCTGCTCTCAATACACTAAAGAAGCTATTGAGACTTATGGCTTAAAAGGAATTAGTATGGGAATAGGGCGAATTGCCCGATGTCACCCTTGGGCTCAGGGTGGACATGATCCATTGCCTCATAATTTCTAAATTAATCTATGAACTTTTTCTCTCTCGCTTACCATACAGTTTTAGCTCAGCCGATATTTAACATAGTAGTGGGTATTACCAATCTCTTGCCGAACCATGCGATTGGTTGGTCAATTATTATCGTAACCTTTTTAGTTCGTTTGGTACTTTTACCTTCCTCTCTTCATCAAGCTCGCCAGGCCAGTGTCAATCAGGAAAAAATGAAGAAGTTAAACGTTCAACTGGAAGATATCCGAAAAAAACATAAAGGAGATAAAGGTAAGATTAATGAAGAAACAATGAGGCTTTATCGCGAAAGCGGCGTTAATCCTGCTAGCGGTTGTTTGCCCCTTTTAATTCAGCTCCCTATATTAATCGCGCTCTATCAGGTATTTCTTCATGGGATAACCCCTGATACGTACAACCAGTTGTATTCATTTGTGGCTGCTCCAAGTTCTTTGAATTTAGAGTTTTTCGGTATTGCTCTTGATAAGCCAAGTATATATTTGGCCGTTATTGCTGGTATCGCTCAATTTATCCAAATCAAATTCTTTTCCCCTGCTCCCGCTCCAACTCCGGGACAATCTGGCGATACCGCCGAGGTGATGGCTTCCATGCAAAAGAATATGGCCTATATCTTTCCGGTTATGACCGTGTTTATAAGTATCAGGTTGCCCGCTGCTCTAGCTTTATACTGGGTCGCCTCAACCCTCTTTGGTGTTCTTCAGCAGTATATTATAAAACGCCGTTTTCACCTGACTAATAACTTGCCTACTGTTTAAAGGAAGAAGATCGCGAGATATTGCACCCTCGGTTAAATCCAAGTACTGTCTAGGGTATGAATGCTCTGCTTGATGGCGCCACGGCAGCCTTAATTGAAGAACACGTCAGACGGCTATTGAGTATTATGAATTTTTCGGATGCCAAAGTTGTTTGTACTGCTCCGGATGATCAATCTCTTGTAATTGATATTGATGCGGGAGATGTCGGCAGTTTTCTGATTGGGTCACAGGGGTCGCATCTTTTGGCGTTTCAACACTTAGTGCGTTGTTTGTTACGCCGGCAAATCAATCAGCCTGTATATATTTCGGTAGATATTAATGGTTATCGTGTGCGTCGAGAACGAACGTTATTAGGTTTAGCGGAAGAAACTGCCCGCAAAGCTCAGAAAACCGGCAGGACAGTTGTGTTAGCTCCTATGCCGGCAGCTGATCGTCGTACTATCCACTCTGCTCTCGCTAATTACAAAGATGTGCGTACGGAAAGTTTAGGCGAAGAGCCAAATCGTCGTATCGTAGTTCGACCTATATTTCTTTAAAAGTTTCTTTTGGTTTTTCCAAGGCAGTGTATAGCTAAAGTTGGTCTATGCCCCAATCAATTTTAGGAAATACGTTTATTGCCACATTTGGACGAGTAGTTAATACCGCCTTGGGGGTGGTGGCTATTAGTTTGCTTTCTCGTCTTTTGGGCGCGACGGCGTATGGTTTGTATGTATTACTTTTCTCTTATGCTACCCTTTTTCAAATCGCGGCTGATTTTGGGCTTTATTTAACACTAACCCGCAACTTAGGCAGACAAACAAATGACCGTGCTTTTATAGTCCGCCACACAGCCGGATTAAGAATATTTTTATTATTAGTCAGCTTCACGTTTAGTATCCTTATCGCTCTCTGGATTCCTGGGATTCGCTCTAATCTTCCCTCTCTTATCCTGGTTGCTTTGGGGTTATCGTTTCAATCGCTAAGCCAGTTGGTTATGAGTGTATTTCAGTTTCAAGCTACGATTTGGCGGGCAACTATAAGTGATCTATTGGGTCGCGGTGTTCAAATCGGAGGTTTGTTATTAATAGCATGGATGCACCCTCAAAATATATTAGAATTATCGATCGCGTGGTTTGCAGCTAGCTCTTTTGTTTCTTACGCGGCTAATTGGCTGCTCTTATCTGACCGCTCATGGCTTAAACCCAAGTTTTCTTGGAGCGTGTGGAAAGTAATTTTTAAAGAAACATGGCCTTTTGCTCTTTTATTGGCGTTGAATGTCATTTATTTTCGAATTGACGTTCTGATGTTATCTTTCTGGCGCTCAACTCAAGAGGTGGGTTGGTATGGATTAGCTTATCGTATTATTGAAAGCGGACTTTTTTTCCCGGCTATGATTGGCGGACTATTATTGCCACGCTTGGTAGCTGCTTTTCGGGTGCAAGATATGGCAACTATTCGCGCCTTAATTGAACAAACGATATATGTAATGCTGCTTGTGGCTGGTCTTATTATTACGTTATTAACCCATGAGGCCTCAGGTATCATCTCTCTTATTTCCGGGGCATCTTACTTATCCGCAGCGCCTCTACTTACTATCCTAAGCTGGGCTTTGGTGATCATGCTTTTTGGTAACATGGCCGGCTTTGGTTTGGTGGCATTCGATCGCCAGCGTGTTTTGATATACCTGTATGGCTCTTTAGTGGCTGTGAATATAGCGGGTAACTTTTTGGTTATTCCTAGCTATGGGGCCATAGGCGCTGCATGGATGACAGTTGTAACTGAAGGCATTTCAACCCTAGTGGCGCTTGTAGCGGTGTGGAATATCTGTCGTTTTAAAATCGACTGGTGGTTTCTCTGCCGAGTATTGGTTGTTGCAGGTGCTGTAAATGTTTTTTGGAGAGCATTACCGGAATACTGGCCATTTTTAATCCGGGCGGCATGTATGAGCGCTCTTTATGGAGTATTGTCTATATCTGTGGGGCTTTTAAAGCGAAAGTATTATCAAATTCTAATTACCCGTCCTATATAATATGCGCTTCTGTGACGTTATTATCCCGACGTTTAACAACGCGGCCGTGATTAGTAAAACATTACAGGCACTTTATGCTCAGGACATTCCTGCGGGATGGGCGATCAGGGCAGTGGTGAGTGATGATGGGTCGCAGGACTCAACTGTTCGCGTTGTAGAGCGTGTGGTGGTGGCGATTGGGTGGAAGTCGCCGTTGATTATATCCAACCCTCACCGCGGGGTGGCCGCTGCGCGTAACGCGGCTTTAAAAGCAAGCAATACCGACATTGTTATGTTTCTTGGTGCCGACATCATTCTTTGTTCCGGGGCCTTAAGCGAGCACTTGTCTTGGCATGAACATTTTCCCCAACCTCAATATGCTGCCTTAGGAATGGTTAAATGGGATCCCGCTGTTAAGCCCACCACTTTAATGGAATGGATGAATCATGGAGGTCAGCAAAACGACTTCGATGGAGTATTAGGAAGAGAGTGGGTAAACCCAAGCCATTACTTCTATGCTTCGCACATATCTCTTAAGCGGCCTTTCGTGGCGCAAGAGTCATTTCCTACAGATTATGCTGGTTATGGATGGGAGGATTTAGATTTTGGTCGACTAATGAATGAGAGAGGGATAAAATTGGGTGTATTAGAAGGGGCGGTCGGATTACACCATCATTATTATTCTTCTGGTGCCATTAGAGAGCGCCAGCGCGCTACCGGGCAGGGTATTGTAATATATCAACGCCGGCACCCTAAAGATGAAATTCTACTGCCTGCTACGAGCATAAAGAGTACTGTTAAAAGGAAGATAGCGAATTTTTTCCTTATACGTAGCTTTTTATGGTGGATGGTGGGAGGTGCTGAAAAGCGACACAAGAGCTTTCCTCGCCTCTTTCAACTAGCCACGACTTGTGAGTTTTGGCATGGGGTGCAGCAGGTAAAATCTAAGTTGTCCCCATAAATGGTAGGTTTATCCACATACTTATCCACAATGATTCCACAAAAAACAAAATGTTTCGTCATCATTGTCCATTTTGGAGACCAAAACATTACAATGCAATGCATATGGCATTTACGTCAATCCACCCTAAAAACTGAATTGATCACGATTATTGATCATGCCGTTACGCCCCTTATATTAGATGAAAAAATGAAGAGTGGGTGCGTTGTGATCCGGCCTCATGCCAATCGGGGGTACGCTGCTGGAGTAAATGTTGGGTTACGTTCTCTGAAAGGAATAAATATACACGAAGAGGACGTGGTGGTTTGTATGAATAACGATGTGGAAGTCGGGAAGGATGGGTTGGAAGCAGTCGCGGCATTAATCGAGACATTCAGTGACCCAACTTTAGTGGGCCCCTTAACTAGGACAATTCATATGTTCACAGGAAGAGCTATTTTGGGAAAAAAGTATTCTAAATCGGTATGGTATTCTCCGGCTTACATAGATGGAGCTTTTATGGCTGGAAAATGGTCTACTTGGATGTTGGCCGGACCTATGCCTGAAGATTATTTCATGTATGCCGAAGACGTGTTGTTTTCCTGGCAAGCATCGCGCAACGGAGTGATTCTTAAGGAAGTGGCTTTGGCTGTAGGACACCCTCCTCGGGAATCAGATATGGGAAGTGACAAGATCTACTATTTGGTACGCAATGGTGCGCGCCTACTTGAAGAGGAGAGCTCCATTCCTTGGAAAATCTGGTGGTTTGTGTGGAATAGGGTTCGCTTATTTTTCCACACTCTTCTATCCCCTTTAATCTCTAATGCGGCAGTAAGGGAAGGTCTGTCTGATGCCATTTCCCATAAAGGAGGTCCACGATAACTCTATGAATGAGGTGTCTGTCGTAATTGTGGGGTATCACAGTGAGGCTGATTTGCCGGGTTGTATGGAAAGTATTAGAGCTCAGGTAGAGGAAATTATTGTAGTTGATAACAGTCCGCAGCAAGCAGTGTTGCCTAAGGGTGTAAGGTATTTACCGCAGTCTCGTAATCTGGGTTTTGCCAGTGCGGCTAATATTGGCGCTAAAAATTCAAAGGGAAAGTTCCTGCTGTTTCTCAACCCTGACACGGTTATTCAGCTTGGGGCGGTTAAAGAAGGGGTCGAATATTTACTGGAAAACCCGTCTGTTGGAATTGCGGGTCTTAGTCTTCGCGATAAGGAAGGGGTGCCCGAAATATTATCGTTTGGTAAAGAGCCTGCTTTGTGGCATTTGATGACTCGTAAGTTATTACCAGCTGTCTACCCTACCTACCCGCTTGCTGTTGATTGGGTGTCCGGAGGTGCTTTGTTAATAAGTAGGGAAAATTTCGAGAAGATTAATGGTTTTGACGAGGATTTTTTCTTGTATTGGGAAGATGTCGACCTTTGCCGACGGGTTCGTGATATTGGTCTGCAGATTGTGCTGCTGCCTATGGCGAAAGTTACCCACAGGCGCGGCGGTAGTCTGGATAACAGGAAGCAAAAAGCCCAACTCTATGATTTGTCAGCTGACAGGTACTATCAAAAGCACTATCCTTTCTTGATATGCCAATTACAGCATTTTTTACGTCGCTTTTACCGGTATTTCAATCCAATGTCGTTATAGGTGGGTTGTTACTTTTGGTCTTAACTATCCTTCCTTGGCCTTTGCTGTATCCCAGATTAGCACTCTGGGGGGTGTTCGTTTCCCTTATGGCAGGTCAGCTTATTAGAATTCCTCTACCCGGCCAAGGGGGCGGATTGCTATTGAGTGATATTACGGTTGTTTTATTTGAATTGGCTATAGGGTGGCAATTAGTGACCGCTCAAATTAGAGCTAGTATATTGGCTCGCCGGATTATCTATATTATTTTGCCATTTACTGTTGTAAGCCTTGCAGCATTACTCCTCCAGGTTTCTTCCTTGGGAACCTCTGCGAGCTTAATCGCTTTCTCTTACTGGCTTCGCCTAGCCACAACCCTTTTGTTGTTACCGGCCTTAATAACTTTCATGAGCGAGGAAAAGTACAGGACAAGCGGACTCAACGGTATAGTGGTAACCATAGTTGTTCTATGTGTAATGGGGTTAGCCCAAATACTATTTTTTCCGGACCTCACTTTCCTATCTCGTTATGGTTGGGATCCGCATCAAGGAAGGCTAGTTTCAACCTGGCTTGATCCCAACTTCTTTGGCGCTTTTTTGATCGTCACTTTGCCACTCATGGTGTGTTTGGCAGTGTCTGATAGGAGGTATTGGTTATGGATAGTGGTAATACTTGAGATAGCATCTTTGCTTTTAACCCATTCTAGAAGCAGTTTTATTGCCAATTTGGTTGCTTTGATTTTAATTTCACCTGTATGTATTTTGCAGCTACTAAGGCGTCCGAGATCGGCTAGGGTTATTAGTATTATCAGCGGAATGGGGATAGCCGCAGTAATACTTTTGGGATTATTCATGGGTTTAGGTGAGCGCGGATCCCAGCTTTTTCGGGAAGACCCGACCACTTCTTTAAGGTGGAATAACTTGCAGCAGGCTTGGTCTATTTTAGAACAACATAAGTGGACGGGTGTGGGATACAATGCCTATCAGTTCGCCGCGAAGGATAATAATATAATTACTGACTACGCTATCCACTCTCGTTCCGGAACTGATAATAGTTTATTAAATATTGCGATTACAACAGGTGTAGGAGGTTTATTTCTCTTCTTGTTAATATGGGCCAGTGGTTTCCAGGTCTTATTAGTCAATTTTATAAGAGAAGGAAGTTTTAAGAGTTTAGCGGGAGCTACGAGCTTACTAGCTCTCTTTATTCACTCTCAGTTTTTAAATAGTGCTCTATATAGTCACTTATTAATAACCCTTATACTTATTGTAACAACTAGTCTCACCTATTCACGTAAACATCCATGATACATCTCTTTGCATTGCCTGCGCTTTTTCTCTTTGGGGTATTGGCGTATGTTCGTTACGAATCAGCGCTAGTTTTACTAACAGCTTTATTACCAACCTATCTTTTACGCTTTGCAGTATTAGGAATACCTACAAATTTTTTTGAATCGGCAGTAGGAATTTTAGTGATTAGCGGACTATTGCAGTTCTCAATTAGAAAACAATGGATTAGCGGTTTAAAAAATACGCCGAAATCTATTATTTTTTGGACATCAGCATTTATTATCTCGGCCCTTATTTCAACCCATATTTCTCTGGAGACGCTTGTAAGCTTGGGGGTTCTTAAGGGTTGGATCTTATTTCCAATACTTTTTGGGTATATAGTTGGCGCCGCTACTTGGTGCTCTAATGAAATTAAATACAATGTAATTAAGTCTTTGCTCTTGTCTGGAGGAGTTGTGGCTATATTAGGATTACTACAAATAGGCCGGGTAGAGCGAATTTATTCTATTTATGATACGCCGAATTCCTTAGCACTATTTTTAGCGCCTCTTGTGGTAATGGCTGTTTGGCAAGCAATTCAAGTAGCTCAGGATCGATTGAGAAATGCTCTGTTGGCTCTAGTGATGGGGGCCGCTTTGCTTGCCACTCAATCAGTTTCAGGAATTATATCTGTATATGTTTCTTTATTACTCGCGGCTCTTTTTTGGTTAAAATCTGACAAGAGGGAAAAAGTAATCATGTATGTATGTATTGTGAGTTTAGTTGCCGCAGTTTACTTAGGATTTTCGGGTAAAATACTGTATCTTACTCGTCCTTTATTTGAACCAGGGAGCTATAGCTCTCTTTCTGTGCGTCTCCAGCTTTGGAGCGTGGCCCAATTGTTAGTTCAAGAACATCCCATTTTTGGAGTTGGACTAGGTCAGTTCGAGCCTTTTTACCAAGAAAAATTGCACAAACGTTTCGCTCATTCGGATGGTTATTACTCACAAGTAATTCCTGAGTTTGTTTTTCGAGATCCGCATAACTTCCTCTTGTCTTTTTGGCTTAACTTGGGTTTATTGGGATTGTTAAGTTTTCTGGCATTACACTATCTGGCGCTGCGGAAAGGAATTGCTATATTAAATACGCCAATAGTTCAAGGGTTAACGCTCGCCTTAATCACACTTCTTTTATTTGGCTTTACTGATACGATCTACTGGAAGAATGATCTATCAGCTCTTCATTGGCTGCTTATTTTTCTACTATTTTAGCGTCCGTCGCATGTCCTATTCACGTAGATTTCTGGCGCACTACCATGACCCTGAAGCTCCCCCAGACCTTTTAACTTTAAGAAGCTCTTTCGGCTCTTTTAGGTCGGAAGTGAATTGCGGGCTAATGGTATTGAGGATGAGGTAGGAGGCAAGGGCTAAGATAATCCCTAGTAAGGCTGCGCCGATAAAGGTTTTAGCTTGGCCTAGTTTTCCACTGTCTCCCCCTGCTGTCATATAGGTGAAGCCACCCACCACAATCATGATTACGCCTATAATAATAATAGAAACAGTTACAAATTTAATAACAATAGCCACATACGGCAATAGTCCATCTTTGGCAATATCGTCGACAGATTTTTTATCACTCTCAAGAGGAACTTCAAGGTCCCCAAAATTTACTTTATCTGCCTCTGCGGCATAACTGACAGGTAGAATTAGGATTGATAAAAAAATGAAGAGAAATAATTTTTTTGTAAAAATTTTCATAGAGATAGGCCATTACAAAATTCACGAGCGCTTTGAACGTCGCTATTCCACCAACTGACCACCCAAGCACCCACTCCGAGCGTGTCACAGCCCGTTACCGCTAAGAGTAGAGTTACAAGGGAGAATAAAAGAAAAATTCCTAGAAATAGTAAGAGAATAGCTATAATAAGTAATGGTTTGCCGTATTTTGTGTTGCCTATAAACCTTCCAGCCCAAACACCTGCAGCATTGCCGATAAATGGGACATATGTGCCGATTAAGCCTAATGCCGATGCCCAGGTGTAAACAGTTAAGCGGTCACTGATCTTTTTTTTACGTTTTCCCTGAGTTTTTCCTGACAAAAAAGATCCCATAAAGGGGACGGACGCTGCCGCCGCACCAGCCATTTCCTGAGAAACAGAGGTGTTTTGTTCATTTCTATCATCTCTATCATCATTGCTTCGTAAATTTTGGGTTGTTAATGGTTTGCCAACAGTAGACCGCCTGGCCCAGGCAAGGTTAGAAGCGTATTGTTGTTCCGTAGCCATAGGCGTTTATGTATTAGTCGTTTCCCTTTTGGCTGCCTCGATTGCTAGGATCTGCTGTGGATCTGAAGTGATGATTTGATCTTCTGCGTAACTGGCGATTACCTTAATGGCTACATGCTTTAAGCCGGCAAAGAATATCCCCTCTCCTACATCGCTTTCTAAAAGACGGAATTTCTCGTGGTCGGTTAAATAAAATACCTGAGCTAGGAGATCAATGGCAGCTGGAGATTGTCGGAGTAAAATTTGCAGTGAAGAATTAGTTACGATTGGTTTACCATATTTTGACTGCAAAAAATCAGAGATATCCTGTGTGATAGTTGTAACGCCGAGATAGTATTTTCTAGCGCGCTTTGCCATAGAGAAAAGGAATTGAGCCGATTCTTCGTGTTGCATCATGATCCAGGCCTCATCTACGACTAGCAAACGACGTTTTAGCTCGCTGCGTACTCTGTTCCAAATGAATCCTAAAATAACATACATGGCGATCGGCCTGAGCTCCTCTTCCATGTCTCTGACGTTAAAAACAATTAACTGTTTATCTAAATCAATATTAGTGGGCCTATTAAATACGCCCGCAAAGGTACCTTCCACATATCGTTCAATTCGTAAAGCAATTTTATCCCCTCCTGCCATATCTTTCACTATATTGTAGAAGTCTTGCAGCGTAGGAACATCTGGCTTTTTCCAGCGATTACCAGGGGTGATATCTTTAAGGGCGTAGGCTTCCCATAAGCCTCTGTCCGCAATAGATTGCTCTTCTGGGGATAAACCATTGGCCATTAAGGAAATAAGACCGGTTAAGCGGGTAATATTTTCCCTTAAGACTGATTGAGGGTCATCATCTTCCCCTAATTCAGGCAAATCAAAAGCATTAATCCGGTGATCTGAGGCAATGGCAATCTTCAAATAGCTTCCTCCTACTGCCTCGGCCAGATATCGATATTCTTGTTCTGGGTCGATGACAATAACTTCCGTGCCAAACATCAGGCTGCGAAGGATCTCAAGTTTGACCGTATAGCTTTTGCCTGCGCCCGATTTGGCGAAAATAACCATATTCGCATTCTCTAAACTGAATCTGTCGAATAGAACCAGGCTATTGTTATGAAGGTTCACTCCGTACAAAATGCCGCTATTGCTAGTTAGGTCGGAGCTGACAAAAGGAAAGCTCGTTGAAAGAGGAGAGGTATTCATGTTTGTGCTAACTGTTAGTAAGTCATGGCCTAAAGGCAAGGTTGAAAGGAATCCTTGATCCATTTGGAATAAGGCCGGCTTGGCATACACTAAGCGTCCTTCAAGTAATACTTCAATTTGAGACAACACATCTTCCAGCTCGGATTGAGTTTTGGCATAAATTGTTAAGTACAATCCGTATTGAAAGAATCTCTCTGTGCCTTGGACTAAGCGATCACGAAGCTCTTCGATGTCCTGATAGGCTGTTTCAAGTTGAGGGTCACGGATTTTGCCTGCCTCCGCTTGCATGGAAATAGAGGCTGATACTTGAGTAATTCGTTTTCTCAGTTGTTTAAGAATCGTGGCTGATTCCTGGGGGTAAATGTACATTGAGACATCAAATTCGACGTCAAAATTCACAATAGGAGCGAACCAGTTAGTGTCTAAATAGCGAGGGTAAGTCGTAACAAAAAGAGTAGTAGCAAATTTTCCGTCTATTTCAATAAAATTAGATGCTACCTTAAGGGCTGCAGGAGCTAAAATATCTTTAAGGGAAGATATTCCTTTATTAAACTGCTTTAAGACTTCTTCTTCGTTGATAGCGTTCTCATCACGCTGATCGGAAGAAGTTTTTTTTCCGCGAAGGAAGCGAAAAACATCCTGAGCTATTGCCATTGTCTTAGTTTATCATATTTCGCTCCTTAAGAAGAGCTATTTCTTTTCCTCAGTTTCCTCTATTTTTAGTTGTCCTACATCATGCAAGCGTTGATTGCGAGACGTAGTTGGGTTGTAGAAATTGTAAAAGAGCTCCAAAATTTCATCGGTTTGCAGAGGTACTACTCGAAGGCCTAATCCCCTCAGTCCGACGGCAACTTGTTCAACGCGTTGGAATAACTGCGCCTTGTTATGTTCAAATTCATCGTCTGTCATTGTATGGCGACCGACTGCGCTGCTAGCTCCTTTGAATATTCGAGCAAAGAATCCTTCTTTTTTGCTTTGGGCTATGGAAAAAGGAACGGTGATGAAAAACGTCTTAGTCATAATGCTGCTACCTTTGACCAATTCGCCGATAAAATTTATATATTCTGTCATTTGCAGCCGTAGTAGCTCATTCATCTGCTTGTCCCGTAAAACTTTAACTTGCTCCAAATAAGGGGTAATATCCATTTTTCTGGAAGAAACGCTTATCTGCACCGGAAAATCTAAAGCATTGATGAATTCTTGGTAAGCATAAATGATGGCGGTCTGCTCATCCTCGGATTTTAGAGCAAAGTTGATAGACGAGACCATCATAATTGCCCTCATTGTGCCGTCTTTGAGGATAACAACACCTTCTCGGATTTCGGATAAAGGAATGATGGATTGGGAAGGTTTCCCTTTCGCATTATTTGTTTGCATTTCTTGAGCCATAATCAGTCTATTCTATCATTTTTGAGCAAAAGCATCTTCTGCATCTTCATTAACAACTTTTCCTTGTGTTTCTATTGATTGCGCCATGGCGGTTAATGAAGTAGCTGGTCGTGATAAGATTGAACTTTCAATTTCTTCACGCCACAGAGGGTCTTTGATGGTAATTATTTTCTCCTGACCGCTACGGTGCCATAAAAAAAGTTGTCCTTGGGTAAAAAAACGGACGGCATTCATAATGACTTGCTCTAAAGGCTTTCCATTAAGCTTAAAGTGGGCAAATAGCGCCGTTAGTGCAAGGATAGGCAAAGAAATTGTTAAAAAAAGAGATAAATCCGCTAGTAAATATACCGGCACTATCATGAATACCCCGAAGAGGTAAATAAGAAATTGCTTAAGGGTTAAAGGACCGATAATCCGATCTTGGATATCAACGAATTGAGGAACTTGGAATCTCATATTCTAGTATTTTTTGGGAATTGGAGGAGGCGGTGGCGGAGGGGCATTGTTTTTTAAATCTAATACATTTCTAGCTCCTCCTAAGGGCTTGGGGGCACTTTGTCTTTTTTGAGATAGATATTGGTTTAATTCTAAGGCAATAGGAGCGAACAATTCTTTTTCGATTTCTTTGGCCATTGCTTGCGCTTTATCGTTGGGAATTTGGAGTTCTGTAGAAAGAATGCTGCCGAGTTGGGCTAAGTTTTTTTCGCCGACTGCAATTCGTAAAATTATAAATGCTATTTGAGGTGTTTTTTCTATAGGAATGTTGTTTGTCTTCGATAATCCTTGAAGAAAGGCGCCTGTCCGCGCTGAAGCAACAAGATTATGTACAGATTCCGGCATTGCTACCAAATAAGATATATAGGGAAGACGTTGATCTGAAGGCTGTGATAAAAGTGATCCGGAAGGAGTGCATTCGAAGTCGAAAGTCGTATTGTTCATATATTTTATTCTTTTTTGATTTCTTCTAAAGTCTTATAGAGTTGTTCAATGACTTTCTCTTGTTCGGAGTCTTTTATGTTGGTGTTGTGTCTAATTATATTTTCCATATTAGCAATCCTATCTTTTTCTTTAAGGGCATCACGCAAATAATCCTTATTTTCCATAATTCCTCTTATCTGACTGCTTTTGCCGCTTTCTAGAATTATATTAATATTTACATTGGGTCCGCAGGAGTTGAGCCTGACAAAGCCTCCAATACATGCCCTTGTTTTAATCTGCTTTGGATTAATGCTGGATCGTCGAGCTTGCTATTAAATGCGCCGGGTTTAGCTGCGAGTGCGGTCGTCTCCGCAATTTCTCTATTGCGATTTGTGTCATACGGTGCAGCTACTTTTTTGCCTAAGCGCGAACCCCACGATGACCTGCCAGCCTTTAAGTTGCCATCTTTGTCATATTTGCTAAATTCTCCAGATCCAAAACCTTTGCGCAAGGGCTTGCTTGCTTCCTTAATGAGGTCCTGGACAGGTCGAATTATTGAATTTTTAGCCGCATTGGCAGTAATTTGCGCACCCTTTTTGCCGGCATATATTCCTAATGGAACTCCGCTAGCCGTATATGCTGCGCGCTTAGTTCTATCTGCAAATGACATAATAGCGCTACTACCTGCGCCTCCCAGAGATTTTCCAACAGTTCCAGCGATAATGAGCATGGCTACGGTAATACATAGGGTTAAAATTTCTTGCATGCCAGATAACGCATTATTGTCTGCAGGGAAGAAGCGGTTGGTTCCAATCACTAATACCAAAATAAAGAGTGCGATGGGTCCATACAGCACCCATTTTATAAACTCACTCCACCACCTTTTACCCAAATTTGCGGTTTGAGGCAAAATAATAAGCAAATATGCCATCGGAGAGGCAATAAGTAAAAGCAGAAGAGCAATGTAGCGTATAAACATTCCGAAAGATATTACCGTCATACCGATAGCTAAGGCCCAAATGGAAAGGGTCGCTCGAATGCTCATGAAAGCATATCCCCAGTTGGTATTGCCAAATGATGATGTTACTCCAAATGATGTTTCTTTAAAAACACGCCCAACTATTCCTGATGTTTTAAGGATATTTAACCCTATTTGAGATAAATCATTTCCTCCGGTAGTGGCAATATTGACCATAATAGCCATAAATATACGAGAGGCATCAATCAGTATGCCGGCAATCACTAAACTGAAATTGATGAGCAGGGCTGCTAAAAGTAGGCGCGGGAGGAGACGCCGCACTCCCTGCCCTCCTAATAAGGTGATGCCAGCTGGTTCTAGAATTGTTCCGAGGGCAATATAAAGAAGCACAATAATAAAACCAATATTAGCTATACCTTGGACGAAGGGCCAACCATTAATAACGACAGGGTTAGTAATATAAGAACCAATACCGAGGGTATAGCCGAGAAGTTTTGAGGTAAAGTTGAGAATAAAAATTGCGATACTGGCGCTTAACGCGGACAAACCATTTACAATCCAAATAATATTAGTTTGCCAGCCCGTTACATCTTGAGATCCATCCCTTGCTTCAAGTTGACTATAGACGGCCGGCGCGCAGAAATAGTAGTAATTTCTACCTAGGCTAGTTTGACGATCAGGCGGAATTACTTGCTTCCAACCATCGGGATACGTCACATACCACTTGAATGTTACGGACGATTTCTCTAAAACTTCTAAGCAGTTATTTGGATCTGATATAAGTTCACCTCGTTCTTTAATAACGGGTTTTCCTGGCAACAAATCATCAACGTAGGATTCTTTAGCAAAAACAGTGGAGGTTTGTCCTAGAAATATAATCAAGGCCAATGTAGCAACAACAATAAATTTATTGCCATGTTTTTTTAGAGATGCTGTGGTAGTCATATAGTCTTATTGACAAAGACTTGGAAAGGTTGAGCAAAGCCAAGCTTGCCCTTGCTGTAAAATTGTGTTACGAGCTGAATTTGTATCGAGTCCATAACCCGATGTTGCTCTATTGGGGTCATTTCGTCTGTAGGTGTCGCTTGTTAAAGCTTCAACAAATCGTTCCGAACCACTTTCTCGAATAGGGGCAATAGGATTAACATTTGGATCTAATGGCTGCTTTGGCTGATCATAAAAGCCAAAGATTTGGAAAAGGCCTGATACTAAATCCAGAATACCAGCCACTTTGCCCTCTTTAGCGGAGTCTTGCGTGGCTTGGCTAACCACTTCTTCATTGTTTGAAGATGTTCGAATACCTTTCGTCTGGCCTGCTGGTGGGCGATTTACCAATTCTTGTTTACCGGGAGTATTTTCCCCCTTTGGGACCGCATAGGCTAAGTTAGTTGCCTCTTGCCCAATTATATCGCTACCAGCATCAATCAGGGCCGTTTTAGCGCGTACTGGAGTGGTAATAATTTCGTCAATTGAACCAATATTACCCTTCGCGCCACTGGACCCTTTTTTGGGGGTGATGTCAGTATCCGCCTTTACTCCTGAATCGGTGGTAATATCTTGAGCGATTTGCGCTCGTTTTTGATAGTTAATCTTAGTCGTGAGATATGCTGACGGTTGGTCTGAAAGGCTAGCAAGTGAATTAGTAAATTCATCAATAGTTTCAGCTGTCGATATTACATTTCCCTCTTCATCTATTTGCAAATCGTCATATACATGAGGATCTACAGCATTACTCCCTACATTACTTGCCGCCGCGGCTAATCTTTCTATTGCCTGCGCTTTTGCCGGGTCATTTTTATTATGTTCTCTCGCTTCAGCAATAAATTCATTATAGGGTCGGGCTTCTTGTGGCGCTTGATTAGCAACAATTTTTTGACGAATGGCTTGATCTGCCTCGGTGCCAGAATCTAAAGCGGCATTGCCTTGGAGTATCGGCTTGTTAATTTCAGTATTGGGATTAACCACAAATGCCTCATCTCGTTTCTGATCTTCCGGTTTATTACTACAACCCGGCCGCCCTAATCCTCTTTCGCAATATACTCGCAAAACCTCATCGGTCGCGGTGCGTCTCGCTACTTCTAATGCAAATTGATGCGTTAAATAAGCGGTCCAGAGATCTTGGCCTTCAAGAGTAATATTGCGATTTAAAATGCCAGATAGTTTTGTTTCTGTTGCAGCAACTTTCTTATCTTCTTCTGGTCCAAATCCGGCCTGAGTCCTTTCTTTTAACAGGTCTTCCCTTGATGTGCCTGGTGGTGTGCCCGGACCGCTGGTAGCCGGTTCTACGTAATCCGCCTGATCAAGCGCGGAGAGAGTATTAAAGAAGAGCTGCTGTTGGCCTACGGCAGTGTAAAAAACAGCGTGTGGGTCTGCATATGCAGGGCTACTTTGGACAAACAAAATTAATCCGCCTAGAAACAGTATTGCTAAGCTAGATCGGATGGTTGAGATGAAGGAAGAAAACTGTGTCCGCATCGCCCCTTAGTATACCTCAATTCTTATAATTTGTATTTTTCTTCTAACTTAATTACTTCCTCTGAAATCGATTGGAAAACCGAACCTAATTCTTCAATCTTTTTAGCTCCAATGAGGCCGCCGATAAAGTCCTCCGGCATCCTCTCAAGTAATTTGACGTTATCAACTAAAGCTTGTGAGGCGGCTAAGAGTTTAGTGTGCAGCGCTAAAGCTTCTTGAGGAGGGGTAATTTTTTGTAGAGCAACGATGTTTTGCTCGAGAGCGATGCGCAGCTCTTTTAAGGCTGTAGACGTAGTGGGACTTGAATAATAGGCTTTAAATGCAGTATCTATATCCGTGCTTGATACGGCTTTAATTCCTGGGTTGTGAACAGAAGATATAGAATTTAAATAACTTTCAATCGCTTCTCCTCCTGTTTCTGAAGTGGTTTTTATGGAGGCGGATGAGACTTCAGGAAGTATTGAACCTTTTTCTTGTTCGACAAAAGCAGCTATCTTATCTTTGTTAAGAACATCTTCTCGGGGTAAGTCTGTGGGCAGTGTGGCTAGGTACTTAGCGGTATACGTGTCTTGCTGGCTTACTTTATCCCCTGTTAAAATATCCTTTATTAAATCATTTGGGGCGGGCGTAAGAGGGTCTCTCCCTAAAGAAACTTCTTTGCCATCTAGGGTGCCATCGGAGTCGGTGTCGGGCCTTGATGGGTCAGTATGGTACACATTTTCGACAAGATCAGGTAGTTCGTCGTTGTCGCTATCAATGGAAAAATTATCTTGAGGTTCTAATGTGTTACTTGGCAAAGGAGCTTCCTCGTTAGATGCATTTTTTGAATCAGACAATACTAGTTTTTTCACTCCTCGATAGCCTCCATAGAGAGCTATAAAGACAAGGAGGGTTATCAAGGCAACTTTAATTCCTAGACGATTGGTTGATGGCATAGCCAGTAGTGTACTAGAAAGGAGGGAATGTGTCCTTTTCTGTTTCTTTTCGCAATTCATTCAAGCACTCTGCCTGGGTTGTGACGTAATAATCATGTCGCGTTATTTGTCTGGCGCTTTCGCAAGGCACAAATATTGGATGCTCAGGATCAGGGCCATCACGCGGTACTAAGTCACCACATTCACAAGAACAATCACTGGCCCACCAGGGATCCCCAGGTTCTTTACTGCAAGCCTGTCCCAAAACCGAATTCGAATCGATAGTAGTATTTTTCCCGTTTAGAGAACGCGTGTCCGGAAGGGTAATAGTTTTAACTTTTGCGGGTACTGGCGCTCCTCTTAAGAGACGCTCAGGATAAGTGCCTGATTCGCACCAGGTTGTAGCAACCTGGTAACTAAAGTCTTTTTCTTTTTGGCAGTCTGTCGCTACTGCCTTTGGTGTATCTAAAGCTTTTTCCCAATCATTAAGTCGGACTTGGTTGTTGGCTGCTTCATCCCCTTGTTGTTGTTTCTTATAGCTAGCGTCCCATATCGCTTGGAATCCTTTTTGGCTTTTAGTAGGTATGGACAAGATGTAGTCATCTAATGGTTGCTTGTTTCCTTGATCAAATGCCGCAAGCGCGCTATTGAGGGCATTTTGCCAACTAGAAGCTCTGTACGATTGAGGAATATCCTGACTATTAGGATTTAAAAAGATTTGTTGAGCGTGATTAAAAGCTTGTGATTGAATGGTTAGAGAGTTTTCATAAGCTTTCTTAACGGCTGGAAGAAGGGGTTCTAAACCATCATCTTCCTTTCGAGGACAAGCATTAGCTACACTTTGCTTGGCATTCGCCAGAGCTTGTTGAGCTAAAGGGTCAAACTTAGCTTTCTTGCTTTTTTGTGCCTGGCTATATGTGATTGCAAGGCTTTGCTGGGCAGCTTTTGTCTCTTCGCTCCAATTAGTTACCCAATCGTTAATTTGGGATCTGATGTCATTTGTCGACAGTTCCTTATTAGCTACTTTCTTAAGAGCGTTCGACTGTTTTTGCCACTGGCGATCATAGATAACTCGAAGTTGGTCCTCAAATCCTGAGAAATTTTTCATATTTAACAGAACGTTTTCTTGCACAAGTTTTTTAAAGTCTTCGCCACTGTTATACAAAGGACGGATATAAAAGGCGGAAACTTCAGCCCGGCGATTAAGAGAATCCTGATATTCGGGAGTAGCAATAATATCATCAGGAATCACCCTGCATTCCCCAGGAATAATATCCGCTATTGCTTCTTGGAAACGGGGGCCTAGGCTTGGTGATTCAAGTGGACTTTTTGCATTTTGAAAATTTAAACCTAATCCTGCTGGCCTTGAGGGGACGCAACTGGCTTCAGAAGGATCGCAAATTATGAATGGCTGGGCATCGGGTAGCGGGCTGAAAGGTATAATTGGGGGTGATTCACCGGCGATAGGAGGAGAGCAAGGGTCAGCCGCAAAATCATAAGTGTGCACAACGATAGGGCCAATTTTTGTGTTCGGTGAAAGACGATCAAAGTATATGACCGTTAAATCGTCGCGAACTCGATCTAATACGTGCGGAATTTGAAAAGAGTATGTAATAGTGTCCCCTGGTGCTAGGATTGGCTCGCGCCAAATCATTAATCGTTTAGCGGCAATATATTTGTCCATGGGACGTTCTACGTTTGAAATAGGCATTATCGGATGTTGGTTCTGTGTTTCAATATCAACTGCAGAGCGACCTCCTTCATTGGTTATTACGATCTTGTATGTCAATAAATCACCGCTTAGGACGCAAGTTGGTGTTCGAATTAGCTCAACCTTAAGTTTGGCCGGAGCAGCTTCTATGCCTAAGGGGTCACATCCGATAGGGCCAAAACAATTTTGATCTGCGCAGTCTGCTACTGAATTTCCGTCATTATCAGCTGTATCTGAGCAAGACCCGATAATATCCCCTGCTACCCTGCCTAGGTGGGTTACCTCTGTAGAGAAATTGCCTCCGAAAATTTGCCCAGAAGCTAGGGCTTTATAGTTTAAATCTTGAGGAATTGGCGTAAGAAATGACTGAGAGGCTAGCGTAATAGTCGGAAGAAAAGTCGTGACAGCTATTCGGAGCAAGTCTGTAAGAGAGAAAATCATATTTTTGGCTACTGAATTGGGCTTGAAGCAAATTTTGCCGTTTCTTGGATGAGCAGAGGATAGTAAGTTTGATCTATTTCCGCTAACTGACGTATTCCAACTAAGGCTTTTACTCGATCTTCATTCCATAGCGCAATTTGATCGAAGGTTGCTTCAAGAAGTTGGGTATATCCTAGGAGAAGTTTATGTAAGTTGGCGGCAGGGGCAGGCACTGTCTGGCGGAGCAGTTGTTCTTGGTAATAATGGACGGATAAAGCCATGCCTTCAATACTTGAAGGGTCGTTGTTGGTGTACAAATCTTGTAATGCAATTTGCATAATCGCTTTGTTATTAAGTGGTTTGAAATCATTCAAAGAGGCCACGTAACCCACTAAAGCCTCTCTTCCCGTCTCGTTTTGCGTTACTATCACTGATTCTTTTGGTGTAGGCAATTTGGTGACAATGGGTTGGGCGTCGACAAAATTAGCCAATGTGGTGGGGCTTTTGGCGGCATCTGGATAAGCTTTGTTGTACTCTTCGGTTAAGTTCTTATTCCCTCCACTTAAATCCAGGTTATCCGCAAAGAATTGATCCACGGCAATCGGTTCGCTAGGCGCCTCGGTTAGAGGCACGATATTTTTTCCAGGGATAAAACCTTCTGGGAGTTTGTCGTCAGGAGCGGGAATGGTGGGGTTATGTTGAGCCTTCACTTCTTCCCCGTCTAGATAGCTGTCACCATCCGTATCCGCATTTTTTGGATCAGTGCCCCATGTAGATTCTTCTCCGTTGTTAAGCCCATCGTTATCGCCATCAGCTGTCGGGTCTGTGACAGTTTGATTGCCGGTCCCGGCTTCTTGAAGCGTGCCCGAAGGGGTATTGGGCGTTTCTTTGCTTGATGACTGTCGTAATCGGGATATAACCAAGAAAGCTGTGCCAGCAATAATACCTAAAATTAAAACAATGAGAATGATAATGATAAGGCGACGAGGCATAGGAAGGATTTTCGCCTTTAGTATATCACAGTCATCATTAAATTAACGGTGCCATCCCCAATAATAGCTAGCGATCGGAGTGGGAGTACTAGTATTAGGGCTAGGCTGTGATTGTTGGCATGTGAAAAATTCTCCTAATGCACTAGCAATAGCTTCATGCATAAGACATTCTTCAAAAGGTCCATATTCAAAAGGTGTGTACGTGTTATGCATGATGCGAGTTGATGGCCGCCAAGATAAAGTAGAGCTGCAGCCAAGTGAGCATTCAGAGCCAGGTAGGTTAGCGGTGGCTTCCTGGCAATCGGATTGTGACTCAAAGCAGTTAATACCTAATGGCCTGGCGGGTAAATTGCTGAAATTTGGCTGGTAAAAATATTCATCAATCATATGCCCCATTGAGTGACCTAGTTCATGAGCTATGAGCTGACTTGTAGAATTGACCGCTACAGCCGCTACCGGAGATGAGCTTGTGGCTACAATCCCACAGCCGCACGTAGAATCAGGGTTAACCACTATGGTCGTTTCCCAGTCGTAGATGTTTCGCTCTGCTAATCCTGCCTCTACTATTGAGGCGATTCTGCCTTCATTGGGGCAAACGGGATATACGCTTCCTCCAAAATTGATATTGAAGCAACCGAGATCTTGGTCGGAATTAACCAATGTTATGACATTAATTCTTTTGGCGTAGTTAGTCCAAGGAGCTAAAGATTCAATCATTTGGCGTGTGCTGTTTTCAGCTGCTCGTAAGCCGGAATTAACTGATTGGCTATTACCGCGTTCGTTAATAATGACAATGTTCAGGGTGCTATTGGTTTGAGCCCATGCTGTCATCTGATCAAATAGGCTATAAAGGCGATTTTTCCAAGAAAACGCTTTAATTTCAGGCAAAACTTTCTCGTCTAACAGTCTGCCGGTAGAGGTTAGTATTTGTACGGAAGTTGCATTGGTAAGTGCTTGGGCATCTATTACCAAATAGGATGTGCTTTCAGGCAGAGGGTATATCGTCGCGGGCCCTTCTAAAATCACTTCCGTCGCAACTGATATCTTGTATTCCTTAATTATCCTGCTGTCTTTGCTGACCAATCTCAATAGCGCATAAGGATTCCCAGGAGAAGGCGCATATTTTTCTATAGTCGACTTTATCGCAGTTGTTTTAATATCTTGAATGGCTAGTTTAAACTGATCTCCTCTGGTATATGCAATTGTTAAGGCTAAATTGGATGCCGAAGGAGGTTGTGAGGATGGTTGGGCTGAGACAAAGGGTGAATTCAAGGGAGTAACTAATGGTAATCCAGACGAAGAAGGGGTCGGAGATTCCGGAGATTTCGAATATTTGTCGCCAAGAAGGAAAATAACGAGAGTAATTAAAATAATACCTATTAAAACTCCGCTTACGACTATTAAGCGACGCTTACTCAAGAAGGAGGAAAGGTTAATCACCGTCTAAGTATACCTTAGGCATTTACCGCTAAGAAATTATGGATTTTTTCCCATTGATCGACCGAGAGATTCTCGGGGCGTGCGGAAAGAGAAATATTTGATTCTTTTTCAAATATATTTAGTTCTTCTGGCGTTTTATGCCAATGGCGACGGATCATGCCACCGATTTGTTTGCGCTTGCCTTGGAAAAAGACTTTTGCCGTTTTGATAAGTGCCTCTCGTGCCTCTATGGGGCGTGCGTTTGGTGAAAAAGGAACTATAAGCAAGAGAGCCGATTGGACTTCCGGGGCAGGCCAAAAACAATGACGAGGTACATCAAGTAAAATCCTACTGTCCCCCCATAAAGCGATAGTTAATGCTAAAAGATTCATGTCCGGGGGTCGAGCGACAACTCGCTGGGCGACTTCTTTTTGGACTAAAAGAACTACCCGCTCTGGTTCGGGGGATAACTGAGTTAAACGTCGAAAGATAAGGCCCGACAGGTTATAGGGAATGTTGCCGGCAACCTGATAAGGCGTGGAATGCTCCCAGGAAGTTTCGCGCAAGTCTCCTTCAATCATTTTAAGATTAGGATATTTGCTAGGTGATAAAATCTTTTCGAGAATGGCTATAAGGTTTCGATCATGTTCAATCGCTCTTACTTCAAAACCGCTAAGGGTTAGACCTTGAGTTAAAGCTCCCAGACCAGAACCTAATTCAGTTACCTTTTTGGGACCTCCTTTAAGAGCTAAGACGGTAGCTTCTACCACTTCAGGTGATATCAGAAAATTCTGCCCCGAAGCTTCACGGGGCGATAGGCCATCTTTGCCTAGAAGGTGCTGTATGTAGCGAATATCAGTTAATAATTGCATTAGTTTGTTTGAATGACTGAGCCATCAATCGTTTTCACGCCTTGTCCCTCAAAAATGCATGTTAGCAGAGAACCACTTGTTCCTATTACGACTCCCTTTCCAAATACGGGATGTTGAACAAAATCTCCTACATCAGCCGTTACGATACTTGGGTCGGAAGTTGGGGTTTCTGTGGGAATAAGAGAAGAATGAAGCCAGGTATTTGTTTGGCTGTATCCATCAAATTCAATCCGTTCAACGCTTTCAGGGAGTTCTTGAAGGAATCTTGAGGGTAGCTGAGGAATAAGTTCCCCTCTTAGCGCTCTTGTATTGGCGTAGGTTAAAGTTAGCCGCTCTTGGGCTCGAGTGATGCCTACATATAGCAATCGTCGTTCTTCTTCAAGTTTGGACATATCGTCTGTGCTGTTTATATGTGGCAGCAATCCTTCTTCGCAACCTATAATCCATACACGTGAGAATTCTAGTCCTTTCGCAGCATGAAGGGTCATGCAGGTTATCCTGTCTTGAAACTCATCCATAGTATCCAAATCGCTTAAAAGTGCGACTTCGGCTAAGAATTCTGTTGGTTCTATATAAGTTGCACTTACGTTTAATAGTTCATCAATATTTTCTTGTCTTTCGGCGCCATCTATTTGAGATTTAAGGTACTTTTCATAGCCGCTTGTTTCTATTAAATAACGTAATAGCTCTCCTACATTGGCAAAGTTTTTCTGCTTGGCCGTTGTGAATGCTGATAAAAGAGGCTTGAGGGTTGGTTTGCTCTCTTGGGCGGCTAGGGCCAAAGACATTGCGGATTGTTGGGTTGCTACTGAGATTTTCTCCCATTTGCCCACTGTTTGGGGTCCCACTCCTCGACAGAGGATGTCGATTAATCTTCGTAAGCTGACAGTTGAATTAGGATTTACCCATAATTGAAGAAAGGATAAAGCATCTTTTACTTCTCGACGTTCATAAAATCTAAATCCGCCTACAATTGTATATGGTATGCCAAAGCGCAAAAATTGTTCTTCTAAAAGACGAGATTGAGCGTTTGTTCTATACAACACAACCGCTTCGCGACGCTTGCCGCCATTCCTTACGAATTCTTCAATTTGCATGCGAATCCAGCTAGCTTCCTGTAAGTCGCTGGGCAAGGCAACCACTTGTACCGCTTTCCCACTCTTTTGCTCGGTCCACAGCTCTTTGTGCATTTGTTCTTGGTTAGCGGCGATTACTTGGTTGGCCGCCGCCAGGATCTGAGGGGTTGATCGGTAGTTTTGGGTAAGATAAATAGTTTTGCAGTTAGGGTATTGATGCTGAAAACGTAAAATGTGGTCTACTTTGGCGCCACGCCAAGAATAGATAGCCTGGTAATCATCTCCTACCACGCACAAATGCTTGTCTGGGCTCACCAGAGCTTGTAGGAGCTGTTCTTGGATGGGATTGGTATCTTGATACTCATCCACGGAAATGAACGGCCAGCGCTGTTGGTAGTGGAGCCTTGCTTCTTGAGAGTTTTCTAAGAATTGTAAGGGGGCTAATAAAAGATCATCGAAATCATACGCATCATGTTGAGCAAGTAAACGCTGATACCGGGCATATACTTGAGCGGTTAATGCTTCTGTAGGGCTTTGGGCGATGGCGGTTAAGTCGCTAGGTAGAAGACGATTGTTTTTAGCGGTAGAAATACGGTGACGCATTTGCTTGGAGCTCCATTCTTTGAGAGAGACTCCTTCTTCCTTCATGGCTTGTTTTATAAGACGCTCACTATCTTGAGCATCGAAAATGAGAAAATGCGCTGAGCGCTGAATTAGGGAATTGGCACTAGATGCCTGCTCTCGTAGCAATCGAGCGCCTAAGCCATGAAAAGTGCTTAAGGTAGATCCATTGCCAGCTGCTCCTATGAGTTTTTGGAGCCGCTCTTTCATAGTCGCCGCTGCCTTATTAGTAAAAGTAACGGCTAAAATTTGATGCGGTTCAGCAATGCCGTGTTGTATGAGATAGGCGATCCTATGCGTTAAGGCTCGGGTTTTACCGGAGCCCGCACCAGCTAATACCAGGACTGGACCATGAGTTGTGCTGGCTACTTCACGTTGCTTTTCGTTTAATCCAGCTAGAGCATCATTCATGTCTCTCATCATACGTTGATTTGCTAAAATAACTAAACTGTGTTTTGAAATATATATGAAAGCGGAGAGAGGGATTGATTTTCACGATTTATCCACATGTCCATAAAATCCCAAAGTCCTAAAATGTCAGCCCTAGCTGGCAAAAGGAGGCAATTGGTAATTATTAAACAATACTTATATCTTTTAGTAAAGATTGACTGCTTATCCAACCCGTCTACAATAGTTCCTACGTTAAGTTTTGGTTCTTTCGTAAAACGAAAACAAACAATTGTCAATACAAACTGACTTACCCTTCTCTTCTACGTATTTTATCTTACATACAATTGAAGTGTCGAAAGTTAGTTTCGGCTCTTAACAATATTTTGCTTCCTCATAAGCCCCAGACGAGTTCTTGGGCTTGGCAGCAGTTACAGCGCGTTTTTTCTTTATTACCTGGTCAGCATGGGGTTAGGAATTTTCTGACTACAAAAAATACTGTCATTCATATTACTTTCCTGCTCCTTATTTCCCTTATTGCATGGCAAGCGCACACGTTAACGGGATTAGATAGCTCCTCTCTTCTTTATGCTTACGTCTCCGGCGATGAAGTGGGAGAAGGTCCTCTAGACCCTTCAGCCTATGCTCAAACTGATACACCGGGCATTGGTGGCCCCAGATTGGCCGCTGTTGAATCTTCGGATGGCCCTTTTATCACCTTCGATGATCCGGAGGTTAACTTTGCTCAAACTTTAGACGGTAGTGCCGTTGTTGCTCCGGCTAACCCCATTGCTGATCAGCAAATTCCTTCTGACGACACACCTTCCACTGTCCAGGAAGTCGTTCCGGCGACCGAGCCAGCTATATATACTATTCAAGAAGGTGACACATTGGCTGGAATTGCTGAAAAATTCAATATTTCAATCAGCACCATTCTTTGGGCGAACGGCTTAAGTGGCGACGATATCATTAAAATTGGCGATCACTTAACCATTTTGCCTACTTCAGGGATTCTTCACACTGTAAAAAGCGGTGATACTGTCTCGGCTTTGGCTAAAAAATATGATGTCGATTCTAAGAAGATAATTGCCTATAACCGGTTAGAGGAAGACGGTGGGCTAACTATTGGTGATAAGTTAATCATCCCAGGAGGGGCAATTACAGCTCCTCAACCTACTCCTCGTATTGTTCCGAGAAACACACGCCTAGCTAGTGAGGACACGGATAGTAACGAACCCACTCCCCCTCCTTCTTCTGAGGAAAAGGTCACTGGCTTTGTTTGGCCTACATCTAGCCGTCATATTTCCCAGTATTTCTCCGGCGCCAGGCGCGGACACACTGGAATCGATATAGATAACCGATCAAGGCCGCCAGTCTTTGCCGCTGCGGCAGGTACTGTCCAATTCCAGGGTTGGCTTGGTGGATACGGTAACTTGATCATCATTAATCATGGAAATGGAATCACCACTTATTACGCTCATTTAGAGAAATTTTATGTCACTAAAGGCGATGCCGTTAAACAAGGTCAGGCTATAGCGAAAATGGGATCAACCGGACACTCAACAGGACCGCACGTTCACTTTGAAGTCCGTCGTAACGGTGTTCCTATCAATCCGTTAGGAATGTATTAATACCGACGGTAGTGATTAGGCCAGGTAAGGAGAGATAAAGAAGCGCCCAGTAACCCTATATCGCGGATAATAACAGCATCAATAGGTTGTGTAACTAAAATTCCGAGCAAATGAAGGGCGGCAATCGCAGCCACTACCTTCGGGAAGAAGTTAAGCAAGAAAAGTGCTCCTAGTGTGGCATCTAAAAGAGAATTTAGGCTAAGGAATAAGGAGCGAGAAAAACTAAAAGGTAGTTGTTCTGGTACATAGCCAATCCAGGCATCTGGATGGCGGAACATGTCTATCCCAATCCAAAGAAAGACAATACCCAAGCCAACTCGAAGGAAGATGAACGACCAGGCACGACGACCATGATTCATGGCAATTAGTATATCAGGTTGAGAATTGAAGAGGAATGTTTGAGCGAGTGAGGGGAATCGAACCCCTGGCTTTAGCTTGGAAAGCTAAGGTATTACCATTATACGACACTCGCGTGTATCTATTTGTATGCAAAAAATTCGCGAAAGGCAAGTCCCGTTGAAAAAATCTTTCCCAGGGAAGTATGAGGTTTCATTTAATCTGAAAAATAATCGGTATTTAACTTATTGTCGGGGTGTTGAGAATCGAACTCAATCATCTTGGTCCCAAACCAAGCGTACTGCCGGTATACGACACCCCGTCCTCTTTACTATATTCCCTTATTTCACCGATTCTTTCAAAGTTTTGCCGGGGCGAAATTTAGCTACTTTGACTGTTGGAATAGTAATCCTCTCTTCGGGATTACGCGGATTAACGCCTGCCCGTCCTTTTCGATCGCGCACTTCGAAGGCTCCAAAGCCTGATAAGTTTACCTTTTCGTTCATTGAAAGGCGCTCAATAATGACATCAAGGAACTCGTTTATGACACTTTCCACATGCTTACGGGGTAAGCGGGTAATGTCGGTCACTTTATCGATAATGGTCTGTTTGTTGATCATATATTTTACACCTCCCTACTAGACTACCTAAGTTATCGCTTATCGTCCAGGATTTTTCTTAAATGCGATATATATTTAGTCTGACCTGACAGAGGGTCAATGTCGAGTACAATTGCATTGATCTCCAGGGCTCCTTCTTCTGCGGGGACGAATTTAGAAGATAATTGAGAGAGGAATGTTTGTAATGGACCACTTTTCTCTCTGCCAATCATAGAATCATAAGCACCATTCATACCTACATCTGAAATGTAACCGGTACCTCTAGGTAAAATCTGAGCATCGGCTGTGGGGACATGGGTGTGGGTGCCCCAGATAGCGCTTAGTCGCCCATCTGCATACCATCCGATTCCTCTTTTTTCGCTAGTTGCCTCAGCGTGAATGTCTAACAGCTTTATATTCGCGTTGGCTACTTCAGGCATTTTTAAGATGGCATCTAAAGTATGGAAAGGATTAGCAGGATGATTTTTAAAGAATACTTGTCCCTGTAAATTAATAACGGCTACTTGGAAGGCACCCAGAGAGTATAGGTAGTACCCTTTACCTGGTACATGCGGGCCGTAGTTTGCTGGTCGGACAATGGGGAGCTTCTTGTTCTCTAAAAGCGGAATTCCAGTTTTATTATCCCAGGCATGATCTCCAGTGGTGAATGCATGTGCTCCCCATTTTTGGGCTTCGGCAAAAGTGGCTGCAGAAATACCAAGTCCATGAGCCATATTTTCGATGTTTATAATAACGCTATCTATCTGATATTCTTCCCGCCATAGTTTAAGTCCAGCAGACACAGCCGCTCTTCCCGCAGAGCCAACTACATCGCCAAATACTAAGAACCTCAGCCAATGGGGATTTTTTTCCATACCATTATCGTACCATGTTAGGTGTAACAATACGCCACTTATTATCTTCTTGTACCAAGTGTCCTGTGATTTCAAATCCAGAAGCTAATTTATGACCTCCTCCGCCCAGGCGTTTGGCGATTTTGCTGACGTCTATATGCTTATGAGGCTCTGAGCGCAAACTCCCCTTTATTTTTCCTGGGGCATACTCAACGAGTAGCATTGCGAATTTTGTTTGAGGAAGCGTGTTGATCATGCTAACAACTCCTGATAAGTCATCGAAGGTGGCGCCACATTCCTGTAAGTCTTGGTAGGTTATGACCGACACGCTAGCACCGGTTTTTTCGTTAGTAATGATTCGCGAGAGCGCTTTTCCCCAAATTCGTAATCCAGGTAAGTCTTTTTTTTGATAAGTTTCGTGGGCGATATGGGATAGCCTGGCCCCCTTAGTCATAAGATCGGAAGCAATTTCCAAAATATCCGGTGTAGTTGAGTCATGCATAAAAGAGCCTGTATCGGTGAAAATTCCTGTTAAAAGGCAGGTGGCTATGGCTGGTGTTAAAGGAAAATTCCAAGCAACCAGCAACTCATAGAGAATTTGGGCAGTGGCCGCTGCTTGGGGAACAACTAAGTTGATCTTAGTTTGTTTGGGATTGTCGTAATGATGATCAATACAGATAGATCGAGGATGAGAAAGTACTTCCTGCTCCATGCCTGTCCGGTTGAGTTGGGTGTAGTCTAATACAATTACGGAATCGAACGTCGCAACATTCGGTTTGGTAGTTGTAACTAATTCTATATTCGGCAAAAAAGCGAAAAACTCTGGCGATATATCAGGTACATAGACGGTTATTTTTTTCCCTAACGCAGTTAGAGCATGATACAAGGCCAGAGATGATCCTAGGGCATCGCCATCAGGGTGTTCGTGGGTTCCAATGAGAATTGTTTCCGAGTTATCAATTACCTGCTTGATGTCCTTCACCGTCTCCTTCTGGCTGGTCAGGAGAATGTGGGAGTTTTTCGTCATTGAGGGCTGAAAGTTGTTCATTGATTTGTTGGGCATAAAGGGCACCGCGATCTGCTTTTAAGATAAGGCGCGGCAGAGGTTGCATTTTCACGGCTCGGTTAAATGAGCCTTGTAAGTCATACATCTGCGGCTTGAGCAAGTCTAAAGTCTCAGAAGCTCGCTCAAGAGGAGAAATATATAGCCAAATAGCTGCAGAATGCAAGTTTGGAGATACTTCTACGTCAGAAACGGTAACTAAGACATCAGGAGGTAAATCAGCTTCTCGCTGAAGAATTTCGGCGAACGTTCGCTGAATATGTTTGCGTATTTTAAGGAGGCGGGAGGACACAGACGTTTTAAGTTATAACCCGGCGAACTTTTTCTTCTTTGTAAATCTCCAAAACATCTCCTGGCTTAATCTTCCCCTTTCCTTCAATGGTTAACCCCACTTGATCTCCTTGTTGGGCATGTGTAATTGCTTGGCGTTCTCTCTGTAGTTCAATAATTTTCCCGTGACCAATCTCTTCTGCTGGGCCGCCGGCTGGATCTTTGCGTCGAATAATAACCTGGGCATTAACTTCTATAGTGCCTTCAGCCACTTCTCCGCCTACGATCTTCTTCTTTGGAGTAGAGAAGAAAACCTTTATTATTTTAAGTCTGCCCAAATTCTCGCGAACAATATCTACAGGTAGTCGCTCTTCGATTTCCTGTCTCACGTCTTCCGATAATCGGTAAATAACATCAAAGACTTTGACTGGTACATGCTCTTTCATGGCCAGCTTTGAAGACATGCCCGCAACTTTAGTGTTAAAGGCATAAATTATGGCGCCAGCCGCCTTAGCTGTTAACACGTCAGAATCAGATACACTGCCTACTTCAGAGCGGATTATAGAAAGACGGACAGCCGAAGGCACCATGGCACGAATTGTTTGCTCTATGGCTTCTAGGGAGCCCTGGGAATCACTTTTAATGACTAAGGCTAATGTTTTGCGTTCGTCATTCTCATCTTCTTTGCCTAATCGTTTAACAGGGGCTCTTCGGGCAGCCGCCTTAGTTCGGGCTTCAGCTTGCTCTTCAACTGCTTGCAGAATATCCCCTGCCTGAGGAACAGAATCTAACCCAATTACAGCAACCGGCATAGAAGGTAACGCTTCCTTAATCGGTTTTCCGTGGAAGTCCAAAAGACGACGAATACGTCCGGCGCTACGACCTAAAGTCACGTAGTCGCCTACTTTAAGTGTTCCGGTGTGAACAAGGATAGTGGCCAGGGGACCGACCGCCTTATCTAATCTGCTTTCAATGACAGATCCTAAAGCAGGACGATCATAAATCGCTTTGGTTGGAGTCAGATCATTAGTTAGAATAACCATTTCCAGAAGTTCGTCGATACCTTGCTTCTTGAGAGCGGAAATGGGAACAATAACAGTCTTGCCACCCCAATCTTCGGGCTGGAGACCGAGCTCAGCTAATTGGGTTTTAACTAAATCAACGTTCACGCCAGGCTTATCCATTTTGTTTAAAGCAACAATAATAGGAACCCCCGCTGCTTTTGCGTGCTCAATAGCTTCCTTGGTTTGAGGTTTTACGCCATCATCAGCAGCTACTACCAAGATAGCAACATCGGCTAGAGAGGCTCCTCGTTTGCGCATGAACATGAATGTTTCGTGGCCGGGCGTATCGATGAAGGTGATCATCTTGCCCTTATGTTCGACTTGATATCCAGAAATGGCCTGAGTAATACCCCCTGCTTCACCCGCAGCTACGTTCGCCGATCGGATCGTATCTAAAAGAGTGGTTTTTCCATGATCGACATGGCCCATGATAGTAACTACTGGAGGACGATCTTTTTGTTCTTGTGGATCCTCTTTCTTTAAAATTTCATCCAGCTTTTCGGGGGTGAGCAGATCCTTTTCTAGGGCAGCTACATCCTCTTCAGTGTTGTATCCTAGGTCGTTGGCTATAATGGCGGCCGTATCATAGTCGATATCGTCGTTTAAATTGGCCATAACGCCGTTTTTAAGGAGAATCGATAAGATCTCCCCTACAGATAGCTCGAGACGTTTAGCGAGATCCTGGACTTTTATAATCGAAGGGAGCTGGATTGTCTGTCGCTTTAATGCCTCTCGACGTCTTTTTTCGTTCAAATACTGCCGTACTCGAGCAGCTTCGGAAGCATCTAAATTCTTTTGACCTTCTTCCATTTGAATATTAATCTCTCGTAAGACATGTTTTAATTGTCCTTCAGAAAGCCCGATATCCAAAAGAAAATCAGCTATTTTTATAGTTTGTTTCGAGCGAAACTTAGTCTTCATAAGCTTGAACTCTACCAAAATATGGCCTTTTTGGCAATTTTACCTGCCTCGCGAAGTGAGTTTGTAAAAATTCGATGCGGAAGGGGTGAGATTCGAACTCACGGTCCCCGTAAAGGGACTCCGCTTTTCGAGAGCGGTGCACTCGTCCACTATGCGACCCTTCCTCCAAGATTGTGTTCCTAGAATATACGCTATTAAGGACTTTTACCAACAAAAATCCGCCCTTTAGGGGCGGACCTTTATTAAACCGGCGGTGACCTACTCTCACTAGGGTATTAATCCTAACTACCATCGGCGCTGGTGGGCTTAACTGCCGTGTTCGGAATGGGAACGGGTGTTTCCCCACCGCTAGAACCACCGAAAGCAAGAGGAGTATAGGTACGCCTCCTGCATTTCGATACTTCTAATCTCAAAAACTCATTTGTGCATTGAACATTAAATAACTGATCGCTATCGAATATGCATCACTAGCCACTTTTTAAGCATAACTCTCATAACAGCGATAAAGATGTGTTCATACAGCTGGACTTATTAGTACAGGTCGGCTGAGCACATTGCTGTGCGTACACCTCCTGCCTATCAACCTGGTAGTCTTCCAGGGGTCTCATAACGAAACCTGATCTTGGAGTGGGCTTCGCGCTTAGATGCTTTCAGCGCTTATCACCAGCCCAACGTGGCTACCCAGCGATGCCTTAGAACAAGACAGCTGGTACACCAGAGGTTGGTCCCTTCCGGTCCTCTCGTACTAGGAAGGACGCTCCTCAAGTTTCCACGCCCGCGACAGATAGGGTCCAACCTGTCTTGCGACGGTTTGAACCCAGCTCACGTACCTTTTTCATTGGCGAACAGCCAAACCCTTGGGACCTGCTTCAGCCCCAGGATAAGATGAGCCGACATCGCTGTCTTACTGATTCGTAATTATAAATAATTACAGGTACTTACTGATTCTCTCTGTTACCAGAGAGTTTAGACTATGCCTTCATCTTGCCAGAGAACTTTAGATTGTAATTTCTTAGCCTCTTTAGTGTGACAAGAGCCAGCCGTATTGCCATCACGATAAATCGTGAGGCCTCCCCTTTCGGGTCAGTCGTTACGGGGTCAATCCTGTAAACAGGATGACTTCCCACGGCGTTGACCATGCTTGTATACATGGCGTTCACCGTTTTGGGCTGGTTTCTAAACTGACGGAATTAAAGACCTAACATGCTATTAAGATTGCTCTTACTGCACCCCGATATATTAAGGTGCCAAACCTCCCCGTCTATGTGGACTATTGGGGGAGATAAGCCTGTTATCCCCGGAGTAACTTTTATCCGATGATCTTCCGCTCTACTACATGAGAACGGTCGGTTCACTAAACTCCACTTTCGTGTCTGCGCGACATGTACGTCTTGCAGTTAAGCCGGCTTATACTTTTGCGCTACCGGTCCGATTTCCATCCGGACCTAGCCGACCTTATAGGCTCCTTCGTTACCTTTTGGAAGGAATCCGCCCCAGATAAACTACCCGCCAGGCACTGTTCGGGTGGTGGATTCACACCACGTCGTTAGACGCGTCAAACAGTTAGGGTGGTATCTCATATTGTGACTCCATCCCAGCCGAAGCCAGGACTTCAAAGTCTCCCACCTATACTGAGCAAAATGCTCGACGTGCCAATACCAAGCTGTAGTGAAGCTTCACGGGGTCTTTCCGTCTAGCCGCGGGTTAGCGGCATCTTCACCGACATTGCAATTTCACCGAGTCCCTCGTTGAGACAGTCCCCCAGTCGTAACGCCATTCGTGCGGGACACAACTTACGTGCCAAGGAATTTCGCTACCATAGGACCGTTATAGTTACGGCCGGCGTTCATCGGCGCTTAGCTTCCCAGCTCTCACCGGAAAGATTAACGTTCCGACACTGGCCAGGCGTCAGCTCCTATACATCCTCTTGCGAGTTAGCAGGAACCTGTGTTTTTGGTAAACAGTCGCCAGGGGTCTTTCGCTGCGGCCCACCTCCACCCTGCCTTGCGGCAGAGCCTCGGCGGGCAGTCCATATTGCAAACTTACGGACGCTGTATTGCCGAGTTCCTTAACGAGGGTTCTCTCGATCACCTTAATGCACTAACATCCGCCCACCTGTGTTGGTTTACGGTACGGACGACCATAGAGACGATTGCACGACATTTTTCCGGGAAACATCTGCCGCTGCAGAGGCTTGGACTTGCGTCCGCACTCTCCCGACATACTTCATCGTTGCCAGTAAAGGCCAGCGCCCGGATTTGCCAAAGCGCTGCGACTACGGTATGGCGCAGGATAAGTCATTTGTCCTGGCACCTTCCGATATTTCGTCCTGCCCTACAAACTCTATGGCCGGCGCAGGAATATCAACCTGCTCTCCATCGCCTACGCGTTTCCGCCTCGGCTTAGGACCGGCTAACCCTGGGATGATCGACATTGCCCAGGAAACCTTAGGCTTACGGTGACAAGGGTTCTCACCTTGTGTTATGTTACTTATACCACCATTCTCTCTTCCGTCCGCTCCAGCAGGCCTCACGACCTACCTTCAACGCTGAACGAAATGCTCCTCTACCGATCTCTTCTAAAAGAAGAAATCCCGCGCTTTCGGTGACTATCTTGAGCCCCGATACATTTTCGGTGCAAGGTCGCTTGACGAGTGAGCTGTTACGCTTTCTTTAACAGGTGGCTGCTTCTAAGCCAACTGCCTCGCTGTCTGAGCAACCTCACCGCCTTATCCACTTAGATAGTACTTTGGGACCTTAAGCTGCGATCCGGGCTGTTTCCCTTTTGAGCGTGGAGCTTAGCCCCCACGTTCTGACTCCCGTGATTCCACACCAGAGTATTCGGAGTTTGCTAGGGTCTCCGACACGAGGCCGGAAGATCCCTTGCAGTGCTCTACCACTCAGTGCTACGTCACGAGGCTAGCCCTAAAGCTATTTCGAGGAGAACCAGCTATTGCCAGGTTCGATTGGAATTTCTCCGCTATCCACAAGTCATCCCACGGTATTGAACGGCCGATGGGTTCGGGCCTCCACGCAATGTTACTCGCGCTTCACCCTGCTCATGGATAGATCACCTGGTTTCGGGTCTCGTGCATACCATTTTTATTTCGCACTTTCATACTCGCTTTCGCTACGCTTTCGAAACGACAAGTTTCTTAAGCTTAAACGGTATACAGCGAACTCGGTGGTTCGTTCTGCAAAAAGCACGCAGTCACCCTACCTTGCGGCAAGGCTCCTACACTATGTAAGTATGCGGTTTCAGGTCTATTTCATTCCCCTTAAAGGGGTGCTTTTCACCTTTCCCTCACGGTACTAGTTCACTATCGGTCAATGGGCGTATTTAGCTTTAGGAGTCAGACTATATGCTAATCTTGCGACTAGCAAATAGTCTGAGTTAGTAGTTCTCCTGGCTTCAAACGGGATTGCACATGTCCCGTTTTACTTAGGTATATATTCGTTGATCGTATTCATCTTTCGTGTACAGGACTCTCACCTTCTCTGGTAGGGCATTCAATCCCTTTCCACTAGACAAGAATACTGAAATATCAACCCGTGCTTCATAAAACACGACAATATCTACCTTCAACCCCATATCTGCAACGTCTTATGAACTTACACAGATATGGTTTAAGCTCCTCCCTTTTCGCTCGCCACTACTCGGGGAATATAATTACCTTCTTAAAGAATCCTAACTTCTTAAGCTTGATAGGACTTGCCTTGCGGCAACTCCTATAGCTTAAGAGTTAGAAAAAATTAAAAGATAATCGTTCGTTTCTTTTCCTCTGGCTACTAAGATGTTTCAGTTCACCAGGTTTGCTCCATCGCGACCTTGCAGTCGCGCGGTTTCTAAGTTTAAGGCTTAGAAGAGTTTCCTCATTCGGACATCTACGGATCAAAGGTTGCTCAGCACCTCCCCGTAGCTTATCGCAGCCGGCCGCGTCCTTCATCGCCGTCCATTGCCAAGGCATCCGCCACATACTCTTATTGGTGCATGACACACTTGTTCTATCACTATTATGAGTTGTTAGCTCAATCGTTGGCTAGCGATGCATAATCGCTAGTACTTTTTTTGCATTTATTCGTGATCAATTACTTTTCTATTGCAATGCACAATTGAAGTGCTTTAATCACTTGATTAAAGCCTTACTTGAATTCTTGAGATCTAATCTATTCAATTGGCAAAGGGCCATCAGACAATCGTAACTATCGACAAGGCACAGAAGAGAGAAAATGGAGAGGTATTCGCGCTCATCTTTGACTTGTGTGGTGAGGCAGAAAAACAAAAAACCGCTCCAGAGGAAGCGGTTTTGAAAAGCCGAGGCTTTTGTTACGCGCTTCGTGGGTTCCTGCAGAAGAAATAGGTCTGCATATCTAGGTATCAATATACATGGGTGGATATGGCTGTCAATACCCGTTTGGAATATATGAAAAAAGCCCGCAATTGCAGGCTTATGATAAGGGTGCAAGGGTTTTTGAGAATCTATCCAAATTGCGAATCAAGGTTGTGCATCCATGTTCAAAATTTGGTATGTCCTGATATTTGGCTAATACTGCCAACGCTTCACGGGATTGAGGGCCATATTTATTATATGCGCTCACGTATTCAACCAATCCTTCCCCTTCCCTTTCTTCTTCCATTCTTTTCTTTTGCGAGGTCTTAATTTTTCTATGAGTGTGGATCATGCATCCTTCGGTTAAGCATAAAAGGCCAGTGCATAAGATGAAAGATGGTGAACGAACATTTCTATAAGATAAGTAGTGGAAAACAAGTGACGCAATGGCGAAACAAATAAAGCAGCCATGAACGTATTTAAACCACCGCAAGTGTCTGGTGAGTTCTTCGGAAGAATACATTCTATTTTCTCCTCAAAAGATTTGTAGAGGAACAATTACCCGAGGTCTAATATGCTCGTTTCAAAGAGGGACTGTCAATAACGCTTTTGTGTCTGAGCTCCGTAATACCCAAAAGCTAAAACTATAATAGCCCCTATTAATAACCAGGCTTGAATTGCTGTAATCAGCGTATTTTTAAGAGCAATATCTATAAGTAAAACGGCTATAAAGACCACGGGAATAATTCTTCGTACTGGTGATTCTTTGCTGCTTTTAGGTGAGCTGTTATCTTTAAACAAATTATACATTTGCTTGCCTATACGGTATCTGATGAGCCAGATGGGAATTATATAGCCCACTATACCTGCGACATATATACCAAGGACGTCCCACTGCTTTGGCATTATATGAAATGCTGTAAGCCCAAACCATAAGGGCATGGGAATGAAAAAGAAGAATGCAAGTATATACCAGGATTTTTTCATATGGGCTAAATATAGCATCTTAAGAAATGGAAAGTAATTTATCAACATACAAAAACGGTCCTCTACTGTATGGACCGTTTTTGCTGTGAATTGCTTTTGTTATCTCAATTCTGAACGAAATGAGATCTCACGTCTACTTGCTTTTACCAGCAAGATCGTTTTCAGCGACTTTCAACCACTTGGCTGCTAAGTCCTTCCCCCCTAAGCCAAAGGCTAAGCCTCCAGCGATGGCGACCATCGCGAAGAAGGCCGTAAGGAAAGTTTGGAGCAATTGGGTTGCAACTTGCAACTGCAAAAGAGCAGCTAACAATGCGAACACCAGAATTGACCATTTACTGATCGCGGCAATAGTTCCGCCGCTGCTAAATCCAGCAGCGTTAACACTTGCTAATACTGTCTTATACACGAAATTAGCCAAGATAACTGAAATGATTAGAATCAAAGCAGCTACGACTACATTCGGGATGTACAGTAAAACTGAGCGCAAGAATTCAGAAACTTGTTGCAAACCTAAGATATCCGTGGAAGCTAAGAGAGTAACGATAAGCAAGAACCACTTACCAATTTCTCCAAGCAGGCGAGGGATATTAAGATTTAATCCAGCTTGCGCAGTCGCCTTTTTTAAGCCTTTAATGTTTTCAAAAGCCGTATTAATGCGAAGAACGACAAATAGTTTTTCAATTAATCGTCCGACCGCAATAGCGATTGCCCAACCTACGAAGAAAACAATTAAAGCTGCAATTAAATTGGGCAAAAAGCCAATAAATTGAGCCCAAAGGTCTGTAAGTGAGCGGACAACTGTGTCTGTCCAGTTTGTAATAGAAGCAGGATTACTCGTTGCTGTACCAGTGACAGGATCATAAATATCGAGAGCCATACGTAGCGGTCACCTCCTCTCACATGAAGGATGAATACTGTTAAAACCTCCTTAATAATATATTATACGACGTTTTTCGTCAATCGCCGGACTGGGTAAAAGTGTATGAAAAAGGCGCCTTCCGTGAAGGAGGGCGCCGGAGGATTCAGTTCATTGCCGCTTCGAGTTTATCCCACTCGTCTTTGGGCTTCCAAATAACGTTGCCGCGGGATACGTCAGAGGCTACAGCAGGATTGTCCTGCTTGTACTCTGGTATCGGTTTGCGAACTACGGCGAATACGGGGTAAATAGATTCTTTCCAGACAAACTCTTCATCAACATGAGGCGACCGGTTGAGAAAACAAGCAACTCCTCTCACCTTGCTGCCGGCAGATTGAATGATATCAATCAGTTTTCCCGTGGTGCTGAAGTTATTACAGACATCCTCAACAATGATTACGGAATCATCCTGACAGACATCATACCGATTGAGAATCAAAGTTGATTCCTCTCGGCTATCTGGAGTAGCGACTTTGGTCACTTTTTTCTCGGCGAAGATCGAGCGCTTCCCCAGAAGAGAGCCTAAAGCTTGGGAAAATTTCAGTCCACCCATTGGAGCGCCACAAAATACACAATCTTTTGCCAAAGATCCCATCTTAGGCAAAAGACGTCTGGCAAATGTCTCCAGAATGGTATGCCATTGGTCAGCCATTGCAAAGTTGACGTATACGTGGCCCACATACTGCTTTCCGGGTTCATACGTACCAGCATAGCCAACGAGCGGACCCTGTCTCTCCCCTGCTTGGTGCACGGGACGTTCGTAGTACCCATGAAGCTTTTTCATAATTTCAAGAGGATCGGCACAATGGGTCGCCAGGTATTGTACTTGGCTGTAATTAAGTTGCCTCATTGGACGCTTCCTTTCTCTCTGAATTGGGTAATCTGATCATGTAACTTCTTGGCTTCACGAGCGGCTGCTTCAGCAAAATCCGGACCATTGCTGGCAAAGATAATCCCTCGGGAAGAATTAATGAGAATTCCTTCCCTGTTTTCATCGAATCCCGCTGCCAGGGTTTTTTCAAGATCTCCGCCTTGAGCGCCAATGCCAGGGATGAGAATAGGCAGATCGTTACCATTTTTGACTTTCCGGATGCAGATCAACTCTTCGGGAAAAGTGGCTCCGACCACCAATCCGCAGTTAGAGTTGTGATTCCATTGATCTCTTACAACGCCAGCCACGTAAAGGTAGAGTGGCTCGCAATTTCCGTTGAACGGGAAGTCTTGAAACTCATTCGATCCTTTATTGGAAGTGCGACACAGAACGAAAATTCCTTTTTCAATCCGTTTTAAGAAGGGCTCCATCGCTTCTGACCCTAAATACGGATGAACCGTGATAGCATCGGCTTGCAACAGATCAAATGCTGCTTTTACGTAGCCTTCATTGGTATTACCAATATCGGCTCGTTTAGCATCCAAGATAACCGGCACCTTCTGAGTATCAATTTTAATGATCTGAGCAATGGTGGATTGGAGTACTCCTAAGCCTTCAGGAAGATACGCTTCGTAAAAAGCCGAGTTTATTTTGTAGGCGCAAGCAATTTTCGAAGTGGCTTCGATGATCTGGCAATTAAAATCCAAAACCATCCTGCGGTAATTACCTCCGTGCTTGTCTTGCAGTGACTGGGGAATCTTCAGAGGATCCGTGTCCAATCCCACACAAACAAACTTCCCTTCGGACCATTTTGCTCTCAAAAGATCCATAAAGTGACGAGCCATCTTGTATTCCTTTGTGAAAGAGCCGTGAAAATACTGTAAAATCGGCCAAAACCGATCCTCTTTCTGTAGCACAGGCTGTTTCGTTTGTCGAAAACTTGAGAGTGGACCGTGCGAGAATCGAACTCGCATCTCCCGGATGCAAACCGGGTGCTCTACCACTAAGCTAACGGCCCTTTAAGTTGCCTCAAAATACCTTAAGGAGTCTTAAGTTACAAGCTTGATTAATAATCTCCGAATATTAACAATCTTCCAATAGTGATCTGAAGAAATAACTGAAGCAGTCCGAAAGCAATTAAAAAGCCGAATATGAGGAGAACCATGCCTATTACTTTCCAGCTGAGCCAGTTAGCATTGTAGAAACCAAGGGCATCGCCAATATCTCCAAATGATTGCTCAAAGACGTTAGTACGGTAGATCATCATGAAGCCGATAATCATCAGGAGAAATCCGCCTATAAAACTACCCATGCTCATAGATATCAGTATATCACAGCCTAAACATGGAATTTACGCTTGATATCTTCTTCTCTTTTCTTCTCTTCTTCCTCTATCGCAGCTGCGCCGAGAGCTTTAAGCTTGTCCGGATCTTCTTGGATTAGCTCTTTTGCTCGTTGTAGTAAGTGGTCTCTCGTATTTTTCTTTGGATCTTCCAAAACTTCAGCTAAAAGAGCGTTTAGTATTCCGCCAAAGATGGGTCCAGGAATAAGTTTTAGCTCTTTAATGAGATCGTTGCCCTTTATAGCTAAATCGCCCGTGGTTATGGGCTGTTGGGATACTTTCTCTACCATAAATTCTAAGTGGCGCAGTCTGTAGGGACGGGCTTTAGGCACTCCCGAGCCTTTTCTTTCAGCTATTCTTAATTTAATTAAGTCGGAAAAGTTTTCCTTCCCAACCCTTCTAAGTAGACGTCGCGTTCCCGCTTCTGTTACTTTGCCGACGTCGTAATAAAACATGTGATGGCGGACGAGGTGAACAATTTTGCTAACCATGTCATTAGGGAATTTCAAACGCTTAAGAGCAGTTTCGGTCATGCGGGCTCCAACTATATCGTGAGCGTAAAAAGTGTAGTCATTCCCTTGTAATCGACGCGTGCGCGGTTTGCCGACGTCGTGAAAAAGGGTCGCTAAGCGTACATCTAAGGGGTAACCAAAATCAGCCGCATATTGGAGTGATTTTACGCAATGATCAAAGACGGTATATATGTGATGTTTGTTCTGCTCTATTCCAACCCCTTCAACTAATTCGGGCAGAAAGTTAATTAAAAGGCCTGTTTGTTCTAAGAGATTAAAACCCATCTCTGGTCTTGGGCTCATTACTATTTTTACAATCTCGTCTCTAATTCTTTCTTGGGAAACGGCTTTAATAGTCGAGGCTAACTCCTTCAGTGAGCTTAGAGTTTCAGGTTCAATAGCAAAACCCAATTGACTGGTAAAACGAACAGCGCGAAGTAAACGGAGGGCATCCTCTTTAAACCGTTCAGTTGGATTACCAACGGCTCGAATAATTTTGGTATCCAAATCGGTTTGGCCCCCGAAAGGATCGATGATCTTTTCCTCATCCATCGCCATAGCATTGATAGTAAAGTCTCGCCTGGCCAAATCCTCCTTGATATCAACTGTAAATTTTACCTCATCCGGGTGCCTTTGGTCGGAATAGCCCATATCCACTCTATATGTCGTTACCTCAATCTCTTTAAGATTAGCTTCCTGAGAGTTGGTTAAAACAGTGACCGTGCCGAATCGATTAGCATAGAAACTTTTAGGGAAAATCTTTTGTATTTCCTCAGGCTTGGCTGACGTTGCAATATCCCAATCAGTTGGTGTTTTTCCTAAAAGCAAATCGCGCACGCAGCCCCCAACCACATAGGCTTCGAAGTTATCTGCCTGTAATCCATTAATGATCGTTTTGACTTCTCCGGGTAAATTCATAGGCTAATATTGACATTTTTAGGTCTTTAAGTACACTGCCAGATTGGGTTTTGGGAATTTTGTTCTTTACACTTTAGGGAAAACTACAGATGCGACACCTGACGCTAAGGCGCATTATTTACACGAATCTTCATAAGAAGCGTTTGGAGGTGCTGGGCAATCAACTCGCTGCTAAGGAGTCAGAACATGCCTCTCTGCCCCGCATGCAGAGCATTGCCGAAGATCCAGGTAATTACTCACAGTTTACGGATAAAGAAAGGATTGTGTCGTAGCGGCGAGGAATGCAGGAACACTAGTAAAGGTTCGCGCGGTACCCATAAAGGGGAAACAAGCGATTCTGACCTTATCTACTGTTCTGCGTGTTCTAGTGAGCTAGGTCTGTGCCAGCGATGCGGCAATCTGTTGAAGCCTGTATAAGTTTCTTTCGTTGCTCGGGAGATATTCATTTCCCGAGCTTTTTATATTCACTTTTAAGGTGCGCATGGGAAGAGTCGAACTTCCGACCCCCACATTATCAGTGTGGTGCTCTAACCACTGAGCTACATGCGCGTAGACCCCATTAAAACTTTTTTTGGAACTTTTTGCAAGAATTTGTGCGTCTCTAAGTGCATCCTGGATAAAAAACATAGATAGAGGCGATTGTATACACAAAACAGCCCTGACGGGCTGTTTTGCTTTCATGACTATGCACTTAGGTGCGGTTGTAAAAATATTCCTCTTGTGTGTGTCGCATATTTGAGATGGAAGACACACTTTCCATATTACTAGTCACATCTCTTGCGAGATGAGTCGACCCTCTAGGGTACATTGTGCTTGGTTAACCACAGCACAATGTATCAGTTATCTCCCTAGAAAGGAGGTGATCCATCACCAGGTTCCCCTAGCGATGCCTTGTTACGACTTACTCCTAATCATTGATCTTACCGTGGTTCCTACTAACGCAGGAGCTTCAGGTACTATCAACTCTTCTGAGTTGACGGGCGGTGAGTACAAAGCCCGAGAACGTATTCACCGTAACGTGGCTGATTTACGGTTACTAGCGATTCCAGCTTCATGGAGTCGAGTTGCAGACTCCAATCCGAACTGAGATTGGGTTTATAGATTAGCTCCTTCTCGCGAAGTGGCATAAACTCATTGTCCCAACCATTGTAGCGCGTGTGTCGCCCAGGGCGTCAGAGGACCATGCTGATTTGACGTCGTCCCCACCTTCCTCCGTGTTAACCACGGCAGTCTCGCGTGATAAACAACACGCGACAGGGGTTGCGCTCGTTACCCCACTGAAGGGAACATTTCACAACACGAGCTGACGACAACCATGCAGCACCTGTCTAGCACCCTCGATAGGCTCCCAACGTTTCTGCTGGGATGCAGCTAGATTTCAAGCCCTGGTAAGGTTCCTCGCTTACCGTCGAATTAAACCACACGCTCCACCGCTTGTGCGGGCCCCCGTCTATTCCTTTGAGTTTTAGCCTTGCGGCCGTACTACCCAGGCGGTCAACTTAACGCGTTAGCTTCGACACTGAGAGGGTCGATACTCCCAATGCCTAGTTGACATCGTTTACGGCGTGGATTACGCGGGTATCTAATCCGCTTCACTCCCCACGCTGTCGTCCATGAGTGTCAGGACAGGACCAGTAAGCTGCCTTCGCAATTGGTGTTCTCCCTAATATCAACGCATTTCACCGCTCCACTAGGAATTCCGCTTACCTCTCCCTGCCTCAAGAGTAGCCGTATCCACTGCTGAACCGGAGTTGAGCTCCGGGATTTAACAGTAGACGCACTACCCCACCTGCGGACGCTTTACGCCCAATAAATCCGGATAACGCTCGGGGCCTCTGTATTACCGCACCTGCTGGCACAGAGTTAGGTGCCCCTTTCTTGTGTGGTACCGTCAAAGTTCTTCCCACACGACAGCAGTTTACAACCCGAAGGCCTTCTTCCTGCACGCAGCGTCGCTCGGTCAGACTTTCGTCCATTGCCGAAGATTCTCGACTGCAGCCACCCGTAGGTGTCTGGACAGTGTCTCAGTTCCAGTGTTGGGGGTCATGCTCTCACACCCCCTACCCGTCATAGCCTTGGTGGGCCGTTACCTCACCAACTAGCTGATAGGAAGCAGGGCCTTCCGAAAGCGATAAATCTTTACCGTATGAGACTTACATCTATACGGACCATGGGGTATTAGCTCGTCTTTCGACGAGTTATTCCCCACTTTCGGAGAGGTTCCCTACCTGTTACTAACCCGTTTGCCGCTACCCATCCTTCATTATATTGCTATAGCGAATGATGGATCGCTCGACTTGCATGCCTTATCCACGCTGCCAGCGTTCATCCTGAGCCAGGATCAAACTCTTAATAATGGCTATGACATTCCGCAGAAGTGTCATAGCGGGAATCCAATTGTAAACGCGGGGGCGCTTACAATTGGTTTTTTACAACCGCGCATAAATGCGCAGTTTTTTGCTTCGTCTCATAACTGATCCTCTGTCATAAAGATCAGTGACGAAGTGTTTAATTGGTAAAGTTCACACCCTTGACCATCAAAAAAGAGGATACATTCTCGAATACACCCTCTTTCCTGACCGTCGAGAATAAATGCAAAAGCTTAGCTGGTTCGTGATATAACCCTTAAGGATTATGTGTAGATGATTGTACTGGTAGGGAAAATCGTGTCAAGGGCAGTTTGAAAACTTCCTATGCCCACATTAACAAAAGAAGAGAAAGTGCCGTTCCCAAGACGGCGCCGGCGATGACTTCCGGTACTTTATGGCCCAAACGAGTTTCTAGATAAGGGTAATCTTGCTGTTTATCGGTAGGTAGTTCATGGATAAGTTTGCGTAGTGCAAGGCCATGTCGACTTAAGAACATTCTCATACGTAGGGCGTCGTCTAGGATGAAAATCACTACCGCGCTTGCGATTACGAAAGATGCGCTATTGATGCCGTCTGTTATCGCAACAACCGTTGCAATAGCGCAGGCAAAAGCTGTGTGGGCGCTAGGCATTCCGCCATATCGAGGTATTCTCTGTCCGGCGATGCGTAATTCGGAGTAAAAACGCTTGTTAAAAAAGTATTTTAAGCCTTGAGCTATTAATCCGCAGAGTATGGGAATTAAGAAGAGGTAAATCGTCATAAGTGTATTGTAATGCTTAATTAACCTATTGTCCGCTATTAGCATCTCGCCAATCCTTGATGGCTTGATGGTTTCCAGAAAGTAGCACAGGAGGGACTTTCCAGCCATTGTATTCCTCCGGTTTAGTGTATTGTGGATATTCACTCGCCCCCTCAATGGATTCTTCTAAAAGAGAGGCAGGGTTGCCTAAAGTCCCGGGGATTAATCTAGCTATGGCGTCGATAACTACCAGTGCTGCTAATTCTCCTCCACTTAAAACATATGGACCAATGGAAAGCTCTTCATCTGCTAAGTTGTCCGCTACTCTTTGGTCGATTCCTTCGTATCGACCGCATATAAGAATAATATTTTTCTTTGATTGGCTTAACTCTTGGGCTTTGTGTTGGTTAAAGTTTTTCCCTCTTGCTGACAATACAATGACGTGTTGGCCTTGCTCAGACGTTGTGCTTGTTAAAGATTTTAAGGCTTTATCAATTGGCTCTATTTTCATCACCATCCCAGCTCCTCCCCCGTAAGGAGTGTCGTCTACAGTTTTATGATTGTCGTTAGTGAAATCTCTGACATTGATTATATTTGTTGTTATAATCCCTTCTTCTTGCGCGCGACCTACCACTCCCGAATTAAGGTAAGGGGTAAAAATTTCAGGAAAAAGCGTTAATACAGAAAATTGCATGCTGTAAGTATGAAATATTCTGTCTCAAAAACAAAATTGTGTTTTAATCCTCTTTAACTCCAGGTACTTTTACGGGAACGTTGTTCCGCTCATCATTGTCTGCTGGGACGTACGAAGAACTATTATTTGCATTGCTGTCACTATGGCAGCCGGGGTCTTTGTCATCCACTAGGCTATCACCGTCATTGTCATTCTTGTCGCTGCACTGAGTGTCGACTTCGCTGGTGAGTGTTGGGTTGTATTTTAGTCTCAAGTCGTGATTTTCATGGCAGGCTGGGTCATTTGCGTCTGTTCGTCCATCATTATCGTTATCCTTTCCATCACTACAAACTTTATCTGGAGACTCTTTGTTTGTGGCAACATAAGAAGAAATCTTCGTTATGTCATAATCGCTATGACAAGCCGGATCAAGCGTATCTGCTACAGCATCTCCGTCGTTATCTTTGTCGTCAGAGCATTCGTACGACTTGCTGCTATCAAGCACCCAGGCCTCGCATTGAGCATACACGGAAGAGCTGGAACTGTTGCTTACGGTTATAGTTTTCTTGCCCGTCGTAGCAAAGCTTGTAGTGAAGGTGGACCCGGATCCGGTTGATGGTGTGCCAGTGTTGGCTGACCAGCTGTATGTTCCGCTCATGTTACTGCTTGTTGAGAAAGTAATAGGTTGTCCAGGGGAGATTTCTCCTAGTTGCGGTGAGCATTGAATGCTGGGCTGTTGAGTAGGTAAAGTCGAAGGCGAGGCTGAAGGAAGAGGAGAGGGAGGGTTTATCACTGTAACTGAACACTGGGGATACACATCAAGATAACTGAAAGTTGTTAAATATGAGCCGGGAGTGAGATAGGTTGCCGAGAAAGTTTTACCTGTTCCTTGTAAGGGTGAAGCTTGGGGAGCAACCCAATTACCTATTACAGGAGTATTTTTGTATGTGCCGGTGAAAGTAGCCTGACTGCCTGTTGATATTGTTTGGCTAGATGGGGTACAGGCTACGTCTTGCGGTGTCGTTTCCGCCGCTACGTTAACGCTGCACGTTTGTTTGTATGTTTGTCCTCCCTTGTCAAAGAGTATGTTGACGCTTTTATTACCGACTTGAGAGTATTTAGTTTGGAATTGCGTGCCATTACCCTTGCTAGGAGTGCCTTCAACTGCTTCCCACGTTACATTTGCGGGAGTATTGTTTGCTTCTAACGCGTTGAGGGTTACCGTTTCGTTTATTCTGGGTGTAGCAGGTGATACGGTGCACTTAAGACCTCCTGTGCTTGGTGGAGCTGAGGGAGGGGTTGAAGGAGGGCATGTTACTGTTGTTTCAGTCGAACTTTGTCCCCAGCTTGTTGCTGCCGTATTTTTTATTACCGTATTGCAAGCTGTGCCGGTTGGGATTGTTGTAAAGATTTGAATAGAAGCCGAGGCGTTCGGCGCCAAGTTTATGAGATAGCAGGTTACGGTGTTGGCAGAAAAGGAACATGAGCCACTCCCGCCGTTTATAACAGCAGAGTTGAACGTGGTGCCACTTGGAATAGTGTCAGTTACAGGAATGTTTTGACCGACTCCTTGTCCACTATTGGTTGCGGTGAGGGTATATTTAAGATTTCCACCTGGCTGCACTGTACTTGGGGCATTTTTTACCACTCTGACTTCTGGCTGTGGCGAAGGAGCGGGAGGTGGAGGAGGGCAATTAAGAGTAGTTTTCCCTAAAAATGTATTATCTCCGGCGGGAGTGTTGATTGCATAAGCATATATGTCATGGTTTCTACTATCTTTTAATTCGTTCGAAATAGGATAGCTAAAGCGATGGTTGTTGTATCCGCCGCAGTATTTTGCTCCAATATTAGCTTCTCCTGCCTGGTCTGCTTGCAAGCTGTTTGTTAATAAACGAGAGCCAGAACCTCCAGCTGCTCCCTCCCAAAGATGAATGTTGAGTGCCTGGGAGAAATTATCAGAGTCGCAAGCCCATCCCTGGATCGCCTGGCAGCTGCCAGCGCCATCAAAATACCCAATTGGGGTGGAATTGGCGAAATTAAGGAATGTAAAATCATTGGTAATGCTGTCGACATGTTCTCCGCTGGCGTAGCGCGCGGCTGTAAAGGCACGCGTCCAGATTGTCGTCTTGCTTCCTGGTGCAAATGACGATAGATCAAGATTGGTCGTGTAGGAAATAGCCCTACCCCAATTATCACTGGAACCTCCCCCATCAAATGTGGCTTCATAGTGACCCTGGCCTTGCCAAGGAGGAGAAGCAGGTTCAATTGCCGTATTAAAGCTAAAGTGCGTTGCCTGGGGTAATGAGAAGACCATTATATCCCCTTTGTGGAATTGGTTCAGACAGGCAGCCCACCATAAACGGGCTTCGTAAGCTACTGTACCCGCTTTAACTGTGCTGTTGTGTACTGGGGAGTTTATAAACAAGTCAACGTATGTATCATCAACTGTCCAAGGGACAGTTTCGGTGTAGAAAAAGAACTTATGCTGAATTCCGGAAGCCAAGGTTGTATGTGTGAATAGTCCAAAGCCGAGGGCGATGATAAGGAGAATGGTGATAGTGGGTGGTGGAAGTGATTTTGTGTGACGTTTTTGCATGTATGCTAGAACTATCGCCAGGAGTACGGCTAAGGCAAGAGATAAAATAATGATCATTATTGAATTTTTACTATACTGACCTCTGTTGGTGGCGGGGGCTGAAGAAAGTAGCTTATTTAAGTGTTCTTGGTCTTCGGGGAGGAGATTATTAAAAGGAACCTCATATGTATCTAGAAGCTGGTCTTGCTCCCCTTTGATTTCCAGTTTAAGTATAGGTTCGTTTATCGTTGCTCCGTTTAAGGGAATTGAAAGGGTGCCTCGAGTTGTACCAGCGCTCAATGTGATCTTTTGAGAAGAGTTTCCAATGCTTCGCCCACCATCCATTAGCGTTCCTATGACTGTGCCCTGAAAAGTTGTTTCTCGGTCAGCTGGGCCAACTATAATCAGATTAACGGACACACTACCTTTTTTGGGGGAAGAGGCGGGATCTAAAGTGGCTCGGACGATTGAGGCAGAGGGGCCTCTCACAACATAGCGGAATTGCGCAAGGCTGGATACAGTGGCACTTTCGTTTCGTAATGTTATGTAGGTGATATAGGCGCCTGGTACAGTGGGAGCCTGGATTTCCAAACTCAAATCTTTCTCTGCATTAGTAGGAATTTCTACCTCATTGCCTACAGTTTCTATTGTAGTGGGAGTATTGGTTAGCAAACGGCGCTCTTCTTGATGTATTTTTGCTTTCAATGTAGCGCTGCCTAAATTTTTGGCTTTTGAGCGAAGCGTAATTGTCTGCCCAGCGTCTACGTTCACACCCTCTAGTGGGGCCCAAGTGTCCCGAATTTCAGTGCCACCATACACCTTGCTGCTCACTCCTACTTCTTCGGGTTCTAGAAGACTAAATAATGCATCTTCTCCTTCTAGGTAAAGTGGTGCCGTCGCCCATCCCATGGATCGATCATTGGAGGTTATAAGTTGAACGCGCAGTCGGTAGTCTCCCGTTGGTACGCGTGGGGGCTGATATTGAAAAGAAACCTCGTTTGATTGATCAGGGGCTACTGTTAAAGCTGGTAGTCGCAATGATCGGTCAAAAATCACCGCATTGTCAGGCTTTAATTCTGTAGAAGATGAAGATTCTGCGGAACTAAGGAGGAGTAGCTCATAGTTAATATCTCCTACATAAGTTGTCTCTGTATTGTGTAAATTAAAAGTTCCTTGAATAGTGTTGGTTGAGCTGTCTAGGGCTACATGAAGATTTTCTGCATAGACTAAAGGTACTATCGGGGCCGGTACGGATCCGGCTGGTTTACTTTGGGCGTCCTGGAGATTGAGACCATCGTCTTGAAGGAGTTGCTCTAAGGATTTTACGGGTAGTGGAGTGGTTGACTGGGCTTGAGCAACATTCAATGAGCTAAAGGTGATAAGAAGGCTGACTAAGACAATCAACCGATAACGATAGTTCATAAGAAGAAAGAGAAGGAGTCGAACAATATTAAGATGTTATTAGTATATAGGATATATTCTGTGCATACAAAAATAAGGCAAAATAAATACCCTGCGCAGTGGCAGGGTATTTATTAAAAGCAAAAAGCTTATAAATTCAAGTCGTCGATGGCTTCTTCTACTGACTGACGAGGCTGTTCTGCTGGTGCAGATGCAGTCTTTTCTTCAGTTGAAGGCGCATCGGTTGATTCAGTGTTTCGTCCTGAACCTTCTGGTTCCTTGATCTTAAGATTAACTCGTGCGTTGTTACGAGCACCAATGACCCGCAATAGAGTGCGGATAGATTTGGCGGTAGCCCCTTGGCGGCCAATAATTTGACCCATATCCTCAGGATTGACGGAAAGAGTTACAAGAACTCCCATCTCATCAATAGCACGTTCAATCTTAACGTCATCAGGATGGTCCACGATGGACTTTACCACGTACTCGACAAACTCTTGGTCATGTGAGGGACGATCATCCGACATAGATTAAAACGGATTATCTGATTAAATTTGCCGATGCTCCCGTCTTATTGCAAAACGGTCAAGATGCGTCGACCTAACGATCTAAAGAGCCTCGGATATAAAAATACTAGCACGAAAGCGACCAAAGGTCAATTGAATCCTGCCCTTAAGCTGCTTTTGGCGTCTCTTCTTTTTTATGACTCCAAATTTTTACCTTTTCTCCGGTGATTATCTTACCTTCAATCAGTAAATTGTGGACGGTGTCACTTGCGGAAGCGCCTTCTTTAAGCCACTTTTCAACGCTCTCCTTGTTAACGTTAAAAACATTTGTGTGGGGGTTGTAAAATCCAAGATCAGCTAAAAAGCGTCCTTTTATAGGCGCGCCCTTTTCAGCTACAACCACTCGGTAGGTTGCTTGCTTGTTCTTACCCCTTCTTTGAAGACGAATACGTAACATATCGCCGATAATAGCCTAAGAAGGAATATCTTGCAAGCGGACAGAGTATACGTTTGATGAGACGTGCTGATCCATGGTAACTCCGAATAAAATATCCGCCTGGCTCATAGTCTCTCGATTATGCGTAATCATTATACACTGAATATGTTCACTCTTTTCCTTGAGGGCCAAAGCAAACCTTCGGGCATTGGCTTCATCCAGCGCCGCATCCACTTCGTCTAGGACTAGGAAAGGAGGTTTTTGTGCGTCAATGACTGCTAGAAGCAAGGCTAGGGCGACTAATGTTCTCTCTCCTCCGGAAAGAGATTGAAGACTGCTTAGACGTTTGTTTGCTAGCGTCGCTTGAATATCAATACCGCCATTTTGTGTTGTTAAAGAGGCTATAGCTCCAGGAAAGAAAGAGTTCATGTGCTCTTGGAAGGATTTGTTAATCAGTTGAAACTGCGTCGAGAAAGTTTCGTCCATTTGAATCCGAAGTTGTTCGATAACCTGTAAAATATTCGTTATTGTTTTCTGAATATCTCGGTATTGTTGGCTCAGATGCTCATGCCGTGTTAAAACTTCAGAATATTCTTTTTGAGCTAACGGGTCTGGGGCTCCGAGATTGGCTAATTGTCCTCTTGCTTCTACTAGATCTTTTTTGGACACCTTTGTTGTTTGGTGTTCATTAGCGCTTCCCTTTTGAATGTTCTGAAGAAATATGGTCCCTCGTTCTCGTAGAATAATCTCTTCATGTGAGCGTATCTGCTCCTGGGCATGTTGAAAGATAAGTTGGGCCTGATGTAAGTCTTGTTGTGCCGTCCTGTCTTCTTCTCTACTCTGCTCTAGTTGAGCTTTGATTGTTTCCGAAGAAACATTTTGTAATGTATTGAAGCTGGATATTTTTGCTTGGAGATCTTCGATTTTTTCCTTTGTGGGCACTGGCGGTACGGTTAGCTGACTAAGAGTTGTGCGCCGTTCATACTTAATAGCTTTTAATCGAGCAACTTCTTGAAGGGGGGCCTCGAGTTGTTTAAGTAAAGCTTTGGCGGACTCGATAGGGTGATTGTTATCAAGTCGATCTAATTTCGTCCGCAGGTTCTGTTTGAGGGTATTAGCTTTGTTTTGATCTACTAATCCTTTTTCGGTGGTATTTTCAATGAATAACAGACATTCATTGAGGAGCTGTCGGACTGACGCAAGCCAATCAAAGGTTACATTTTCTTGCTGGAGTTTTGTAAGGGTATTTTCGGCCAACTCCAGCTCATGGCGGGTTTGTTCTAAATTTTTAAGTAATTCTTCCTTTTTCTTGATTGCTAAATGATGAGCTGAAGAATGGGTGTCGTAAGCGTCTTGGGCTGCTTTGAGTTCTTGGGCCAAGGCTGCTTGGTCGGTTGCCGTTTTTTGGAAAGATTCAATAAAGGTTAGTTCTAGCTGCCTATTCGATTCTCGAGTATGGGATGCTTTCTGCCCTAGGGTACTGATTAAAGCTTGTTGAGCAGCTAACTTTTCTTGCAAGGTATGCCACTGTTGATATAGCCAGGCCGACTCCAACTCTTTAGTTCTTTTTTCTATTTCCTGACGTTCTTCCTCTTTGGCTACTTGTCGCTCGAGAACTCGGAGGCGAGGAGTTAGTTCATTGAGTATAAGTGAAATTTGCTGTGCATTCTGTTGGCTTGAAAGTAAATTTCTTTCTGCTTGGGAAACTTTAATTTGGAGAGATTTAATACCGGTTGCTTCATCGAATAACTCTTTTCTTCCAAGCGGAGTAGCGTTTATATACCTATCTACCATTCCCTGTGAAATGACGGTGTAGCTTTTTGCTCCGATACCTGCCCGAGCTATCATGTGTTGCAAATCTATAAGTCGAATCGGGTCAGAGTTGAGAGTGTACTGACTTTCGCCATCGCTAGTGACACTTCGCCCTATAGTTACTTCTGCAGCATCAAAAGGAAAACGGTTAGATTCATTGCTTAAAACAAGCTCTACTCTTTCCAGCACAGTGGGATCCGAAGCTTGGAATTCACGTGACTTGAAGTCGCG
>JADMIO011406725.1_pt1 | contig 88656 bp, 76 predicted proteins | sample 8958161 | NCBI WGS metagenome assembly JADMIO01 (sample SAMN16585339, study PRJNA669376) | soil metagenome | isolation source: Crop rotation soil | place: USA: Cullars Rotation, Alabama | collected 2011
CCGCGACTTCAAGTCACGTGAATTCCAAGCTTCGGATCCCACTGTGCTGGAAAGCGCTACGAGTGCGCGTCCATCGTGCAGCAGAATGTTCTCGGGCTTGATGTCGCGATGAACGACGCCGTGACGGTGCGCGTAATCGAGAGCACCGGCGACTTCAGTTGCAAGACGAATCGCATCGTTGACGGGAAGCTGATGTTCGCGATTCAACCGGTCGCGAAGTGATTCACCTTCTACATACGGCATCACATAGAAGAGAATCCCATCTATGGATCCGGAGTCATGCAGCGGAAGAATGTGCGGATGCTGCAGGTTCGCCGTTGTCTTGATCTCCGCAAGAAACCGCTCGGCGCCGATGACAGCGGCGAGCTCGGGGCGTAGAACTTTTACGGCGACGTTTCTGTCATGCTTGAGGTCGCGCGCGAGGTAGACAGTCGCCATGCCGCCTGCGCCGAGCTCCCGCTCGATGCGGTAGCGATCGCCGATGGCGGCGACGAGACGACTGAGAATCGGCGAATTCTGCGAAAGCTCCGTCATGGTTTTGAGCTGGATGTTTTCCTGCGACTCACCGACGGGCAGAAGATAGGGCGTTGCTTACTCCTTTGCGAATGGAAACTTGAGAGATGTTTGACCGCTTCATGACGTTATCGGTTGAACCGTCCGGGCTTTCGCGCTGTCGAAGGGCTCATGCGAATTCAAAAGAGACTGGTGGGCCTGCTCATTTGCGCCCTGACGCGTGTTGGCTCGGCCCAGGAGCTGTCGGTAGACCAGATTGTTGCGCGGCATCTCGAAGCGCGCGGGGGTGCCGAGCGGCTACGGGCACTGCAGAACGTCGTGTATAGTCACGGGAAGTACCGCGAGCCAGGATACGAGGGATCGGGCAAGGCGTACATGGCGATGGCGCGCCCGTACTTCAAGGTTGTGAGTGATCCCGCAGACACATCGTCGAGCTTTCGCGAAGGATACGACGGAAGCGCGTGGGAATGGTACAGGAATCCGGGCATCGTTGTCCGCACAGTCGGCGCCGCGAACGCAGCGATGCGACATAACATCGACGTCGACGGACCGTTCTCCGATTATCGTCGCAAAGGAACGACGATCACCCGGATTGCCGATGCGATAATCGATGGCCATCCTGCATATGGATTGAACGTCACGCTGCGCGACGGCTTTCAGACGCAGTACTACCTGGACAAGTCGTCGTTTCTCATCAGCTCTATTCGGCAGGCATCGCCGATCCATGCCTTCGGAGATCCAGTAACGACTGAGTCGCGCGTTGGGGACTACCGCAGAGTTTCGGGGATCCTTTTTTCATTCAGCTCGCGGGACGTTGATATCGCAACTGGTCGCGAGCAGGCGAGCATGGTGTGGGGAAACATCGACGTGAACGTGGATCTGCCGTCATCGTGGTTCGAGGCTCCGCAGTTCACGCGGACTCCCCTTCAGTCGCTCCTCGAAAAACTTTTCTACGAGCGCGCAGATACGTCATCGGTGCAATGGTCGTACAACGAGTTCCGTCGTGCTCATCCTGAAATCGATACGCGTGAAGGCGTAGAGGCGATCGGGTATCAGATGCTCAAGATGGGTGATAACCGGGGAGCGATTGCGCTGCTCGAGATGAATGCACGCGATTATCCCAAATCATCGACGTCCGCGTTCGCACTCGGCAGAGCTTACCGGACCGCTGGGGAAATTGAAAAAGCGAGAGCGGAGTTCACTCGCGCGCTGACGATCGACCCGACTAATAAGCGCGCGTCCGATGCCTTGGCAGCGCTGAACTGAATAATTGATTAATGCTGCTCAGCGATCCGGGCTGAGGAAATGCGCCACGCTCGCTGATCGACAGTTGCCCCATCGACAACAGATCTCCGTAGATCGTACTCGCCCTTGAAACGCTGTGATTCGCCAGACTTTGTCGTCGCTTCGATTGACACGGGAACAGTGATGTAGCGTGACCCCGCGGCCGCTTCGATGCGGCTCGGCGTACCCGTTTCTACTTTCACGCTCGCAGTTTGCGAAAATCCGCGAGCGAATTCATCCAATGTCTGTCTGCTCGTGCGGCCGCTGTCACTCCACATCACGTACGCATCGTTGTACCGGCGCTCGTTGATCGCGCGATAGTAGTCCTTTATGAAAGCCGCTGCAGAATCGGCCGGGGACTGCACATCTACGGGCGCAGGATGGCTAACTGTCGGAGCGACAACAGCTACGGAAGCCGTATCGACCGGCCGGTCCTGATGGGCTGAGCAGGCGGTGATCATTGCGGCCGCCACCAGGACGTACCAGACCTCGTACATCGCATTTATAGCCTTATTGCTACTAATTATCGGTTTCAGGCTTCGTCCTCCGCAGACAGAGAAGCGTGAATTATACTCTCTGGCAGTCGCCGCTACTTGATCTCCCTGATGTTGTCTCCGGGGTCGTCGTCGGTGAGCAGTAAGCGGGGATCGATTCCCGCCTTTGTCGGACGCGCATCAACGACAACGCTGATCAACTGCCGCCCCGTTTTCACGCGGTGCATCGCCCGATAGAGCTCTACACCGCGAGTCGCCTTGCCACCAGAGCCATAGACACCGATCTCTACCAGGTCATTCATCGGCGCCTCTGTCTCGACGCCTTTGGTATCGACGACGACCTTTCGCGCATTTACGTCGAGAGTCACTCGCCACTTTCCATTGCCAGCCGGCTCAGCAGTAACTGATTTCGTCGACAGCTCCCACCATGTATTTCGCTCGAATAAATCCGACAGCAGCGGCTTGATCGAATCCGGCGTTACCGCGTCGAGCTCCGAATACAAATCACGCGATGTAGCCAGAGGCGGCTCACCAGTCCTGTATTTGTCGAACAACCGCTTCAAGGCGAGAGTCACTTGTTGCTCGCCGACATGCTCACGCATTGCATACATCGCAAACGGACCTTTTCGATACGCCGCAAACCGATTGTATACCTCCAGCAGTGGCGGGCCGGCGCGAGATGAGATGGTCCACGATCCCTCATGAAACATGTCGAGCAGTCTTTGCAGATGATCCTCACCGTATGTCTGCGCGACGATGCACATCGCCGAATACCACGCGAGTGATTCGGTAAGAAGCGGTCCGCCTTCGACATCAGCAGGAGAGAGTTGATTTCCCCACCATTGATGCCCTGTCTCGTGCGCGATCACTGCAAACGGAAAATCGACGCCACGTGAATCTGCGGCGGAATTCAGTCCAGCGAACGCTTCCTCGAACGAGATGTTGACCGGCGACGCATGCAGTGTCATAGACTGACCGGGATGCTCCACGAAACGCAATTCCCTATATGGATACGGACCAAGATTCTTCGTGAAGTACTCGAGCGACGCCTTTGCGCTCCTGACCATCGTCGCGACGTTCGTCTCGTGCTCAGGATGATAGAACACCTGAACCTGCACACCATTCCAGTTGTCAGTCTTTGCTGCATACCGCGCTGAATTGATCGCGAAGTCATTTCGTATCGGCGCATCGGCCATGTATGCGAAATACCGACGGCCATTTGCCGTCCAAGTCCGACGCAGCTCACCAGGAGCAACTGCAGTCTGATCCGCATCAGTGCTCACGATCGCATCGAACGCAATTCGCTTTGCACTCATCGCCTGGGGCGCGAGGGAGTCATTGAGCGAAGGGATATCTTTGCGTGGACCAAGCCCGCGCTTCACTCTGTCGGCAGTACCGCTTACTTCGCGATCTCTCTGGTACCCAACCTTGGGAAGAAAGCGATCCGCCTCGAGATACGTCCCATTCTCGGCGACCGCCGGATCTGTTCCACTGTCGGTGAATCCTTTCGGATTTGACTGCACATCGAAGTCGACGTGAATCGAATCACCCGGCGCGAGCGGGGTCGCAAGCTCGTAAATGCGATAGTCAAGCTTGTTATCATCGACGGTCTTTCTTGCCGACCGATCGAACGACGCGCCTTCGGTTACTCCATCTCCTTCTGGAAGGAAATGAATCGACCCGATCGGCGCGTTGGCGTTATTCACCAGCGTATACCGCCCATGAATGAAAGCCTCATGATCACTTGGCCGAATATCAACTCGCAGTGAGATAGCGCTCACCCGCGGCTGAGGAAGTGACCTGAATTTCGAGTAAGTCTTCTCATATTGCGCATGCTGATCGAGCCACTTCTCTTCGGAGAATGGCTTATTCAATACATGCGTATTGTAGAGGATGAACCCGCCCGCAATGGTCACGAGTCCGAGCGAAAATCCAATCAGGCCGAAATTGCGAACGTTGATTCGGTCTCGCATGAGTTTGAGGCGAGTTTTGAATCCTGATTCTCTGCCTCGAACCCAGAACAGCGTCGCTACTATATATAGTAGTGTTGCCGATCCGGCCCAGTACGCCTTGAACCACATCCATGGCGCGATCGAAGTGCCGAATCCCTTCATGTCGGAGTATGCCCACTCCGGACTCCGCGCATAGATGAGCATCGTCGGGATCCCGACCGACGCCGCGCCACCCATGAACGCATAGATCAGGAGAATCACCAGGTATCCCACGTACTTCTGGTTGATGATCACGTGCAGCGCGAACGCAAGCGCGGCGAACAGGAGATGCTCCACCATCGAGAAGCCGAGGACGGTCTTGAGGTAGAGGGCGATGTCGATGTCGTGGTATCCCATCTGGAGCTGGATGAGAATGCATGCGATCATGAGCATCAGCTGATATCCCGCGAGCATTAGCGCGAGCCCGAGATATCTTCCGGTCATCTGCACCCATTCGGGCACCGGCGCAGCATCGGCGATCTCGCTCATTCGAGTTTCGCGATCGCGCCACACCAGCTCACCTGCGTAAAACGTCGTGAGGATAGGAACGATGAACCAGATGATCTCGCCCGGGTGTCCGATCCAGTTCACCATCTGCTCGGTCGTCGGAATCGTGGGCACGCCGAGATGCTGCATTGCTTTGGGGCCGAGCACGACCGTGATGAGAGAGAGCACGACGAGAACGAGCCCGCCCCAGCTGATTGCAACTTCTCGGAAAGACGATGCCGTTATCGCAGCGAGCTGTTGAAGTTGTACTCGCGCTCCACTTTCACTTTGAACTCGCGGCACCGCGATTGGTGCAGCGTGTTCAATGACATCTACATTCGTCGTCGATTTACGAAATCCTGCACGCGTTCCCGCTGCTTCGAATCGGAAACGCAGATTGGCGAGTACCAGAATTCCGAACGCTACCGCCATCCACACCGCGCGATTCAACAGCAGCGATGAATTCGATATCAGCTCGAATGCGTTTTTCTGTGCTGCTGTTGTCGACTGCGAGATTTCCCTGATGACAGTGACGCCGAGCGGGTCGATGATCTTTGCTATCTCCCACTGCCCCATCGTTTCGGCCACGAGCAGCCATACGACAATCATCGTGAAGAAGATTACGACGGCGCCGAGGTAGCTCGAGATTGCGCGGCGTGTGATGAGTGAGAGTGAGAAGACTAGTGCGGTGACGATGAATGCATTCGGCAGCGCGAGAAGTGCGTACGCTTCGAGATATCTGGAGATGTTGAATGGTGCGATCAGCGCGGGCGGGAGGTCGACCGTCTTCACTGCGATGATGAGCGCGATCTGCACCATGACGAGCACGAGTGCAGTAAGAATGAATGAGGCGACGAAGCGTCCGCCGAGGTAGCTCTTCTCTGTGACCGGCGACGTGTAGAGGAGAGGAGCCATTCGCGTTTCGGGATCGCGCGCTCCTGCGTCGCCCCCGAATGCAGCAGCGACGAGAAGGCCCATCACGCTGCCGATCAATGTCATCGTCGCGACGGCAAACTGCGAGTTGAACTGAAAGCCCTGCGACTGCACGCCTTCGACGTATCCGTGTGCTGCGATCGCCCAGATCACTACGAGCATTGCGACGAAATACAGCCAGGTCCACCACCGCCTCGATTGATATCCGATCTCGAAGCGGAACAGCTCTAGAGACTTCACGCCGCCGCCATGGTATTGAAGTAGACGTCCTCGAGATTGGGCTCGACTGGGTGCCAGTCGCTTCCAGGTGACGCATCGTTGATCACGTGCACGAGCGTTCTGCCTGCGAGAAGTCTCGTCGAGATCACCTTGTTCTCTGATTCGACCTTGGCGAGCTGGTCTTTGTCTATCACTCGCTTCCATACACGACCGCGAAGCGAATCGATCGCCTTGAGCGGCTCGCCTTCGACGAGGATGCGCCCCTTGTTGATGATCGCCATCCTGCTGCAGAGCTCGGACACGTCCTCTACGATATGAGTGGAGAGGATTACGACCGCGTCCTCACCAATCGCACTCAGCAGATTCAAGAACCTCACACGCTCGGCAGGATCCAACCCCGCGGTCGGCTCGTCGACGATGATGAGCTTTGGATTCGATAGAAGCGCGACCGCGACCCCGAATCTCTGTCGCATTCCGCCTGAGTATCCGCCGAGCTTTTTCTTGCGGACGTCGTAGAGATTGGTTTGATGGAGCAGTGCGCTCACGACCTCTTTGCGCTTCACGCGATCGGCAATCCCTTTGAGAACTGCAAAATGCTCGAGCAATCGCTCGGCGCTCACATTGGGATAGACTCCGAATTCCTGCGGGAGATATCCGAGCGTCTCGCGTACGCGATGCTTCTCGCGCAGCACATCGATGTCGCCGAGCGTGATCGATCCCGCGTCGGGCATCTGCAGCGTTGCGATCGTCCGCATGAGCGTGGACTTCCCCGCCCCGTTAGGCCCAAGGAGTCCAAACATGCCTTGCGGAATGTTGAGGCTAATGCCGTTCAAGGCGTGCACGCCGTTGGCGTACGTCTTGGAGAGATTCTGTATTCTGAGTTCCATCTTTAATGATTCCTGGGGTTACTAGCGACTAGCGACCAGCGACTCGCTTTTCTATCGCTGTTCCCGGTGACGATACAAAGCGGCCATGAGCGCTATTACGCCGCATCCAATCCAGAGGAGTGTTCCTCCGATCCAATCACTCACAGTGGGGATGGCGTACCACGCTGACGTGGTTTTGCCATTGGTGAGTGCGACTACGGTCTTGAGTGATTCGTTGCGTCCGGAGAGCAGAGCGTCGAGGCCATAGCGTCCGTACATGACGCCGCGCGTGATCGGCGAGATTCTTTCAAAGAACGCATCGGATGCTATGCCCTGGCCTATGGCGGTAATGAGAAACGCCGCAGCGACGACTGCGATGATCCATCGCACCGGATGCTTGAGTCCCAGGGCAACCGCGGTGGTGATGACGTAGGTCCCCGTCGCCGCTGTGAACGGCATCAGCCAGAATGCTGGCTTCGGAATCCAGCGAACCGTTGTGAGCACTGCTGGATCCAGTGCGCGAATCAAATCTCCAGGCTTGATGTTTCCTGGAAGCAGCTTGATCATCTCATCACCGGTGATGTTGCCCTTGGTGATGAGAGCGAGAACCAGCAGCCATGCGAGGAAGAGTCCCGCGCCGATCATCAGGATCATCCATCCCGCGAAGACTTTCGCGAACGCGTGCTTCGATCGATCGACGGGAAGAGTCCAGAAGTATCCTGATCCGAAGCTCTTTTGACGCTGCCAGATGATGATCGCCATCAAGACGCCCGCCAGTGCGGGAACAAGTGACAGCTCTGGTGCGAACTCGACACCACCGCGACCGCTGAAGAAATCTGCGAATGCAAGCGCGGTGACGATCGCGGTGATTCCAGCGGCGCCGAGTGCGGGGATGTAGAGCGTGTGTGCAGTTGCCCTGAACTGTTCGCGGATGACAGCGCCCATCCGTGGCGGCTGATGGAGCGAGATTGCGGTCATCATGAATTCTCCGCGGCGAGCATTGCTATTACCGCGTCTTCGAATGAGAGTGGGCGTTCTTCTTCGGGCCGCTGCTGCGCGACATGCGCGCGAAGCTCATCGCGCTGCATCTGCGCAACGAGACGTCCCTGCTTCAACACTCCGACGTAATCGGTGAGACTGTCGACTTCGTGCACGTGATGCGTGGCGATCATCACACTCGTCGGCGAATCCGCGAGATGCTCGGCGATCAGTGACAGAGTTTGCTTGCGTGCGAGTGGATCGAGACCTTCGGTGGGCTCGTCGAGAAGCAGAAGCGGCGGACGATGCGCCATTGCGAGAACGAGCTGAAGGCGGCGCAGCTCTCCTTTAGAGAGACTGCCGCTCTTCTTGTCCATACGGATGTCGAGTGACTTGGTGAGATGGTCGCAGTACTTCCAGTCCCAGGATGGATAGAACGCAGCGACGTGTTGGATCACGCGCACGCATGTCATTGCGGGAAACGGCGACTCCTGCTTTTCGGGAACGTATCCGATCTGTGCGCGCGCGTGTGGTCCCTGCGCGCCGGTGTCGAGATCGAAAACCTTCGCACTTCCGGAAGTTGGGCGCTCGAGATTGAGCAGGATCTTGAATGTCGTACTCTTTCCCGCGCCGTTAGCCCCGACGAGCACGTACACTGAACCTTCGGGAACGACGAGATCGATGCCGGTGAGTGCGAGCTGATCGCCGTAGTTCTTAGTGAGCCTGGAAGTTTCTACTGCATTCATATCTATGCCCTTCTCCGCGTATCGCGGGAATGCTTCTCTTCTTCGGCGGCGACTTCTTTGATTGTGTCGATCAGCTCATGGACATCGAGGCCGGAGCGCCGTGCTTCAAGGAGCGCGTGCTTTGCGACAGTGCGAGCGAGGTTCTCGCGTTCGCGCGAATTCTTTTTCATGGAAGGCGCGACGAAGGTCCCGAGCCCTCGTTTTACGTAGATGACTCCATCGCGTTCGAGCTCCTGGTACGCCTGCGAGACAGTGCGGGGGTTGATGACGAGCTCGGACGCGAGGTCGCGCACGGACGGCAGCGGGTCCTCGGGCTTGAGTTTCCCGACGACAATGGCGCGCCGAATCTCGTCCATTATCTGGAGGTAGAGCGGCCTAAGGTCTCTGTTGTCGAGAGTTACGAGCAAGTCAGCGCCGGTGTAGCGGTGTAGTATATGAGTACTACACTAAAATGCTGCGCGACGAAAATCAATCAAGTAATTGCGCGATGGGAGTGTTCTCAACCCGCTGAGAACCGCTATTTCCTAGGCTGCTGTGGGCCTATAGATACCTGAGACAATCGTGGCGGCGCCCTTCGGCTTGGTGCGAAGGACATACACCCAAACTCCACGCCTGCGACCATCGCTCAACGTGACAAAGGCCCGGCGCCGAGCGAACTGGGATCCTTCGTACCGATCGAGCCTTTTCAAGACCTCAGCTTCCTCTGAACTACTCAGGTCATATAGCTCTCCCGTAATAGTTTGCTCGCGCGGCTTTTGGACCAGGCCGGGATATTTACCCAAATCATAAAGCGTCCCGCGAATCCTTGCCGTCCCGAGAAAACGCGCACTACCGAGCAAAGCTCTTGCCTTGCGCGGACCATTTCTTTTCAGCGTACCATATACGAACAATGGAATCGACATCAGGAAATTCCTTTCACATCAGGCGGGGCAAGAAAGTGGGCGAGATGTTCAAACCCCTGCGAAGCGAGCGCTTCGAATACAATCGGCCGACCCTTGATCAATCTAAGATCATAATCGAATAGGGTAAGGATTTCGCCCCTCGAGAGATTGTTCAAAGCGCCGAGGCTGGCAACCAGCTCGAAAAAGTTGAGATATCGGTAAAGCTCATCCGCCACAGGAGAGTGAGTGCCCGCCTCGAGTGAATCGCTTAATCTGGAATATTCGGGGTCTTCCTTGTAATCGAGTATTCGCCTGATTCGAGAGTATTTGTCGTTTTCAAAGAATCGCGCATGGAGGGAGATCAGCAAGTCGGCTCGCCTTGTTCGCTCGGAGCGGTGATACGTACGGTAGGTAACTAGAAACCCGAAGACCGCGGCGAACGCCGCAATAAGTTGCGCGGCGGGTGTCGCAAGCTTTCCAAGCATATCGATCGGCAAGGGGATGATGACAACCAATGGGATCATAGCTTTCAGTATATGCTGGGTCAGCTTTTCCACTCGACCAGATTCTTTACGGCAACATCATTTTGCAGCGGCCGCGTGTAACGTCTACAGGACTGGCTCGGCCTTTTCCTGAATGAGGTCGACGGTCAAGCCTTTGGAAACTCCCTCAAAAACTTTATCCAACTCGTCGATCACGTCGTATGGAAGAAAGAGCACCTTCTTGTCGAGATCCAATTTCTTGAATGTTGGACGGCGCAACTGCTCGCGAAGCCTGTTCTTCCGGTTGCGGGGCGCGACGACGAACATCGGATAGAGCGTATTAGGTGCAATGATGTTCAGGTCCGCAAATCTCAACAGACCTGAATAGATCGATGTCGAGTTCTCAATTTCATACGCGGCTCCGATTCTGAATTCCTGTTTCCACACAACATCGATGTTCTCGATGTACGAGTGAGGTAGATCGATGCCCGATGTAAACTGCGGGTCGAACTGATCGAACTTATAGGCCTGTCGCAACCTTGTTTGATCCCCAGCGGGAACCCAGACACGCTCTCCCGCCTTGAGCCCAAGTCGCGCGAGCTTCCATTGCATACGCACATGATCAGAGATCTCCGTCTGGAGGACTTCTTCAATCTCATCATGCGTAACCTCTACGACCTTAGATGGCGGTGCGACCAGCGCGCTTTCAACCGGCCGGTCAAAATAAGGAAGCCCTTGCTGAATTCTGACGAGGACAGAATAGAGGTCGTCGTATTTTGCGAAGAACGCCTCGATCTTTTCACTCGCGACCGTAGAGAATCCCCGAAGCTGAAAGTTTGGGCTATATCCGAACAGCTCGCAGAACCTCGCGAATGGAACGTCGAGCTCGCGCGGGTTGGCGATGAAATAGATCAGCTGCCAGCTCGTCCCCGCGCGATTGGTGATGGGCTTCCACAATTCCTTTGAGAGATCGACCGACTCGACCTTAGCTGCGACCTTGCCGATAAGCTTGATCGAATCGCCTTCGACGATGAGCACATCATCACCCGGAGACATTCGCTCGAACTTCTCCCGATTTCGATCACCCGCTTGGGATCCCCATACTGCAATCGGTGCAGAACCAAAAGTCGAGGTCAGTTTATCCCGAAGACCCGTGGATACGTATGGCGAGATACGGCTGAGAGGAACACGATTCTTGATCGTATCCTCGTAGTGAGCCATCGCCTCTGCGTTCCCCACTGGCATATAGAGCAGGAACACATTACGCACGTGTGATCTCCGAAAACACTCACATAAAATTACAGCGTATTCCGGATCCTGCCGCTATTGTGTCTCGGCCAAGTCCCTCAGGAACTCCGATTCTGGCCGTATTCCACTTACCATCAGGTGATCGCGGGCCCGTGTGCACGCGACATAGAGCAGGTGCCGCTCGGACTGATAGACTTCATCAAGCTCGGACGCATCGGTCGCAGCTTCGATTCTCTCCTGAAGCGGAATCACTTCATCATCACACGCCATTACGACGACGACTCGAAACTCAAGGCCCTTCGCGAGATGCATCGGTCCAACGACCGCACTGCCGTGCCTGGTTTCCATGTCACCACTAAGAACGACACTCGACAGGCTTGCTTTGGCAACTGCGGAACGCGCCCGGTCAAGTTGTGCCTCCGATCGTACAAACACCGCAATTTCGGATGGAAGCACACCATCGGTGATGCGATGATTTAAATAGCGCGCAACTGCTGCCCTTTCTTCAGCCTCGCTGTCGAAGATTCCCAACAGCGGATCTTCACCGTTGAATACCGAGATCGCCTGGCGAGATTCAACATCGCCATCTACATCGGCGACTCTTTCATCGAGCAGGCGATCTGCATGTGACCGGATCTGGTGCGACGTTCTGTAGTTCACGCGAAGCGTACTAGAGCGACCGCGAACATCCACTCCCAGCTGGCGCCATGAGAAGGGTGCCTGGAATATTCTCTGCCCGGGATCTCCTGAAAAGAAAAGCGCATCCGGCCGCGTCCCGCCGAGACTCGCAAGAAATTTCAATTGAGGCACGCTTAGGTCCTGCGCTTCATCCACCACTACGTATTCGAACGGAGGATTACGAAGCTCGCCCAGCCGCCTTGCCAGCGAATCGTATACTCCTGCCATCGTCATAAGTCCGCGCTTCTCGAGACTAGCGTGAACTATTTCGAGCACACTCCATATCTGCTGACGTTGCTTTTCAGGGAGTCGTGTCCGTCTGCCGAGCCGCTCGACATCCCGATACGACTCCCACGTCGTAAGTTGCCAGGCATCCACCACGTGAGACCACTCGGCACGCAGGAATGACGGTGTAAATCTGCCCGCATCGGCGTGTTTCATCGCGTCTGCAATGATCGATGAAACGTCGCTGTCGGTCGCAACCTTTGGCTTCCCGATGTTACGCTGATAGAGCCGTACTGCGATGTCATCGAGCGCACTCACTTCGATTCGCTCTCCGAGTCGCGGCTCGCCCCCAATTAATCGGCGCAGTCCGATGCGAAGTGCATTGGCAAGCGTTGGTGAGAACGTGGCTAGCAGCACTCTTCCATCGGCGTCCCGTCTTGCGAGATTCACAGCACGATGCAGAGCGACGACTGTCTTTCCGGTGCCTGCTGAACCGGACACTCGCGCCGGCCCATTGAAGCGGCGCTCGACAACAGCGCGCTGCGCCGGGTGAAGAAACACCGCCCATTTGTCCCATGGCGCATCCATCGCACGCTCGAGCTCTTCGACATCCGTGATTACACGGAACCTCCGCCGTGCATCGACATGTTCGAATGGATCGGTGATAGCCTCCGTTGCGATCAATGCCCGTACCGGCGTGACCCCAACCGCCAGTTCCAGTAGCGCCTCAGAAGCTTCGGCGGGAAGATGCTCTGCTACCTCAAATATTGAATCCTCAGTCGCGGTGCGCACATCCCCCAGCCACTCAGCGGGGACGCCGTACCCGAGTAAAGTTTCGTCGGATTGCTCCGCGAATAGGGGGCGCGCCGTCGGCTGCGGAGGCTTCTCTTCTTCACGGTGAATGAAAACGGGAATCGTCACTTCTTCCACACGTTCACGAATTTCCACCAACTGTGCCGCGCCCGTAGTGGGATGCACCTCGAGCTTCCGACGCTCGGCCCACGCGTAAGCTTTGTCGTGATGATCGACGTAGCAGAGCATGAGACTCCCGGGAATTCGATGCACGATCAAGCGGATGTCGCGACTGACACGCACAGACCAGAAATTGCGATCCTTTGCGCGGTCGAGCTTATGAAAGCTCATTCCTGTTCCAGCAGGATCGATCTGAAGGTCGAAGGCGGTTGTTTTAACCGCCTTCTGCTCTTCACCTGTGAGGCGTGCGAGGCTATCGGTAAATGTGTCCGCGATTCGAAATGCCGTCATGCCACCTTGAAGACCTTCATCACTTCGTCGCCAAGGTGATTGATTACTTTGACGGCGATCCTCCCACTGGCTGGCTTCTCAAACGCCCGCGATGTATCGCTGTTGAGGCTCGCCCACGCTTCCTCGTTGATTTCGGCCTTGAGCGTTGTCTTCAGTGCACCATACGGGTCGTTGGCGCCGAGGAAGTATGCGTGACGAACGAAGAACGATTCTCCGTTGTAGTCGGTGTCGATGAACCAGCATGCGATTCCGTCGGGACCGTCACTGCGAACTTCGCCTGTTGCCGGGTGAAATACATCAACACCGTTCACTTTTACGCGAAGCTTGTCGCCTTTTTCCTTTAACAGCGAAATGTCCGGCTCGCCGAATATGACGAAGAGGTTTCCCTTGCCTGTGTTCTTGAGATCCTCCGACATGTGGAGGTCCGCATTCATTCGCGCCTTGAGGATGTTGATACGGCCGAGCTTGTTGAGTTCCGTTGCGTGTGCGTCGTAGTTGAATGCGCATGCGATGACGACGTCAAAGTCGGCGTCCCCGGCTTCCTTTGCGGCTTGCACGAGGTCAGGGCGATTGACGGTTCCAAACTCGGGGCCGATGAAGATCGCAGCTCGCCGCTCTATTAAATCGCTGCCTTCGCCTTCCATGTAACGGCCTTCGGCGCAGATCATTTCGCCGGGCCATGGCACGAGTGAAGTGAAGCTGATTCGTGAGTCCTTGTGTGCCTGCTGCACACCGGCGATGCGCAGGTTCTCCATGATCATCTGCGGAAAACTCTGCTTCGCCTGATACTCGGCCTCCTGTTCGGAGACGTGATCGATCAGCTCATCATTCTCGTCTACGTCGAGTGTGCGGTGAGGTGAGAGTGATTCAACCGTGAATGGTCCGGCAACGCGAACCTTCTTGTTGTCTTGATAAGGCTTATCGTACAGGAATTCGAACTCTGCCTTCGCGGCGATCGATGCGTCGATCTCCTTTTGACGCGCGATGCGAGCGTCCCACCATTTCTTGTGGATCGTTTTCGCTGCGTCGCTCCACGATGTGCTTGCGTCACGAGGAATTTCCCACTCCTCCCACTTCTGGTTCACCGCTGCATTGAGATCGGCTCGGAATGGCTCGAGAGTTCCCTGCCACTTTTCCCAGATTACATCTATCTCAGAATTATTCGCGATCGACTTGAGAGTGATATGCGGTACACGTTCGTAAACGAAACCATGCCTGATGTCGCCGCGCACCGGTTGTTCCGACGGAACTGAGCGAGTGATTTCAGATTCCTTGAGCTGACCTTCGCGAGTGTCGGCGAGCAGGTAGTAAGGGTATCGGGCTCCCATGATGCGAGCACGCGCAAGTGCGAGAGCAACGCGAGAGGTGTCGATGGTTATCCAGCGGCGCCCCCATTGTTCCGATACAGTAGCAGTTGTTCCGGATCCGCAAGTAGGATCGAGGACTAAGTCACCTGGATCGGTCGCCATAAGGAGGCATCGTTCAACCGCCGCAGTGGAAGTTTGTACTACGTAGATTTTTGGATCTGATCTGCTTTGAATGCCGCCGATGTCCGACCATACGTCCGTTATTGCAAACGCAGGGAAATCGTCGATATATCTGACATAATTGAGACTGTTCTTACTCGGGTATAGTCGGTTTGATTCTATCAACCGGCGAAACCCTACCTGATTCGTTTTCCAAGAACCCGGCGGCGCGGGGAACGTTTTTCCTTCGAAATCCACGGGAAACGACGTCGACGAACCGCTCTGACTGGATATGCCACTCAACCTAAATGCGCGATCGCCCGAGTTGTTTAGACGCCCACTCATCCGCTCTTCCGTTGAGACCGCACGTGTCCTTCCGTCCACTGTCCGCACGTATGAGTACTTACTCGATCCTTCGCCACCAATTTCCTTGCTATCAAATAGCTGTCGATACTTGACACGGCTCCGATCTTTAGCATACCACAACAAAGAGTCGGTGGTTGTCGGAAGCAACGTGCTTGTTGCAGATGTCGTTTTGACATAAACGATTCCACTGCAATAATTCTCGTCGCCAAATACTTCATCCAGGAGCGAACGAAGACGGTGCACATTCGCATCGCCGATCTGAACAAAGATTGAACCGGACTCGGTGAGGAGTTCTCTGGCGACCGTGAGGCGGTCACGGAGGTAGGTTAGGTAAGAGTGGATCCCATCTTTCCACGTGTCACGAAATGCTTTTACCTGCTCTGGCTCACGCGTGATGTGCGCGGAGTTCCCATCTTTAACATCGCGACTTGTCGTACTCCACTGAAAGTTTGAGTTGAACTTGATCCCGTACGGAGGGTCAAGGTAAATGCACTGCACCTTACCTTTCAGGCCTTCTCGCTCTGCAAGTGACGCCATTACTTGGAGTGAATCGCCGAGGATCATGCGATTGCTCCAGTTCTGTTCGTGACGGTAGAACTCGGTCTTGTCCACTCCTTTAGGAATTCCATTAAAGTCGGCGAACAGATCCGCGTGCAGCTCGCCTGACTCGTGCTTCGCCTCGCGCGTCTGACGCAGCAGATCGTCGATGAGCGCCTTGGGATGAACTTTTTCCTGGATGTAGAGCGGCGGTGCGGGAACGACCAAGTCGCTCCAGTCCTGCTCATCCTTACCGCGCCAAACGAGCTGCGGATCGAGATCGCGATTGCGCCGCTCATACGCGACCCGAATCGGATCCTTTGCTTCCTTCTGCAGAACACTCTCATGCTCGGCGGTCGGAATGTTTTTTCTCTTCGCTTCGTCGTGCCGCAGCGTGGCAACCTGCTTCGCCGATTTCGATCCCGACTTACCTGCCATGTGATACAGCTCCAATTAGCGTGGATTCGCAGTACAGGGCCGCCGCCCGGTCAGACAAAGTTTCGCGTGATCGATGCCGGTGCGTCATCATTCCGGCTCGCATCATATCACCCAATTCGTTGCTCACGCGTTATGCTGTCGCCTGCATGGCCGGTGCGGTGAGAATGTCGTAGAGCGCCATGTTGAGATAGAAATTGGAGCGCCCTGCTTTTTCTTTCACGAGAAAACCTGCCTCCGAGAGCTTGTCCAGATATTTCGTCGCGGTAAGGCGGGATACTCCGAGATCGGTTTCCACAAACTGGATCTTCGTGTATGGATGCGAGAAGATGTTGTTGATCAGGTCCTGGCTGTAGATCTTCGGAAGCTGCTCCCTGATCCGATGCTTATAGTCGAGAAGCAGCGCCTTTATCGCAGCAACTGTCCTGATTCCATCGCGTGCTGACTCTTCGACCGCAGTGAGCATGTACGTCACCCACTCCTCCCATGTGTCCCGCTCACGCACCGACTGGAGAAGACGGTAATACTCGCTTTTCGTTCTGATGATGTAGCGGCTCATGTAAAGCACCGGCACATCGAGAAGCCCTTCCTTCACCAGATACAACACGTTGATGATTCGTCCGGTGCGACCATTGCCATCGTAGAAGGGGTGAATGGTTTCGAATTGATGGTGAATCAGCGCCATGCGAATGAGCGGATCGACCTGGAGACGCTCTTCGTTGATGAACCGCTCGAGCTCGGTCATCATCGGCACGATGCTGTCCGGCATCGGCGGAGTATAGATCACTACACCGCGTTCATTCTTGAGAGTAGTGCCCGGAACTTTGCGAAAACCCGCCTCGTTCATTTCCAGCGCAGCCTGTATTCGCAGGATGTGATTGTTGCTCAGCACTCCTGTCTTTCGCACTTCCTCGAAACCAACGCCAAGCGCCTGACGATATCGCAGGACTTCCTTTACCGCCGGACTCGCACCGCTCTCCGGTAAAAGGGCATCCCGAAATAACTCATCATGCGTTGTGACAATGTTCTCGATAGCTGAAGAATCCTTTGCTTCCTGCATGCCCAGGGTCGCAATGAGGATGTTCTGATTAGGGATCGAAGCCGATACGCCCTTGAGCTCAGCGAGCTGCCGATTTGCTCCAGCCAGCGCCTTGAGCACGCCCACAGTTTCGAAGCGGTCCGGCTTCAATCGGAGGAGCGACTGGGTTGCCATTTTGCCGGTCTGGTTACGGTTTATGCATATCCCTCATAATATGTATAGAAAATCAAAAAATCTATACATATTATGAGGAATGTGCATAGCTTGCCGGGCTTTTCGATGCAGAATCGAGCGCCTTATCCAGCTCGGCGGAGATCAGAGCTCCGAAATCAGTGGCCATCGCGTACATCGAGCGCAGCTCGAGAAAAGCCCACCGGCCCATGGTGCCGAGGTTGTTCACTCCCGGGATCCAGAGCGTATCCATGGTGAGCTTTTTTTCCTTCGCGTCCTCGCCGCGGTAACCCTTCACCTCCACGACAAGATTGAGGAGGTCGTCATCTCCCTTGCCGTCGTCCACACGAAGAATAAAGTCCGGGAAATAGCGCCTGTTCTCTGACTGAAAGCGATACGGAACTTCGAATCCGAGATTGTGATTCTTCACATACGACCGCACACGCGGATGCTGTTCGGCCACGCGACAGAATTCTGCTTCCCAATCGCTATCGAGAATTGCCCAATTGATGTGACATCGATCCGCTGCAGTAGACCAGCGATCGGTGCGCGACGTGGTAAAGCGAACGTACCTGGTAGACCCGACGGGGTTGTATGGATCCGCTATCGCCTTGATTGCCTTCTGATCGGGATGGGCGGCGGTAATTCCGGCCATGATGCGATTGCACGCAAGGTCGGCGAGATCCTTGTACATCAGTAATGCGGGGTACGTCCCGCCCTCGCACTTCAGGTGATTGTCGAGCCACACGCGCGTAATGCGCTTGAGCTGCCCGAACAGGTGAAGACGCGGAAGCTCACCGGCGTCCCGCCACCTACTATATAGTAGGTGCTGTGTAAGGTTGTAGAGAATCGCTGAAGGACGCATCGCATCGAGATGCTCGAGCGTGAGATCGATTCCCTGGCCGATGATCCCCTCGACCCGCACCTGAGCCGGCCCCACCAGATGCGGTGTGAGAACAAGAGTGCTGTCTTCCGTAAACGTTGCGGAAAGCCGCTCACCCGACAGCTCGACGCGATAGCCTTCGATTCTTGGGAACCGAATCTCGAGCGCGTCGCGCTCGGGACTCATCGCGCGCACGAGAACTGTCTCGCGAGGCGGCTGAGGTTTTGATACAACAGGCTTGGCAGTGAAATCGAACGGAATGCCGAGTACGTCGGCGTACTCGACGTTGAAGAGGTTTTCTTCATTGAGCTCGTAAGATTGTCGCCGCAACGCACGTCCAATCACCTGCTCACAGAGAAGCTGTGTCCCAAATGCCCGTACGCCGAGTACGTGAGTGACCGTGTTGGCGTCCCATCCTTCGGTGAGCATGGCAACTGAAACGACGCATCGGATATTTGCGCCGAGCTGGCCGGGCTTTCCCACTGTGTTCATTACTTCGCGGAGAAGATCCTGATCGGTGAGATTGTCGCCAGCGTGGATGTCATTCTCACGAATATTCTTTTCTCTTCGAAATCGCTCTATTTCATCGGCCGCGATGCTTCGGAAATTATCGTCGAGACTTTCACCACTCTCGAGCTGCTCACTGTCGATCAGCAGCGTATTGGGCCGCGGAAACGGATTGCCGAATTCGTCGGAGTTCCTGAACAATTCGAGCCGGCCGGGAATCGGGGTGATCGAGCCGTCTTCTCCTTCCTGATTGAATCCGGAGATGTAGTCGTAAACGAGCTTCGAGGTAGAAGTGTTATTGCACACGATGATGAAACAGGGCGGAACTTTTATCCCTGATTCCATCCACAGGTTGAATGTTTTTTCGTAATGGCCGTACAGTGCGAGGAGGGCGGTTTGGAGAAGAGTGGGTAACGCGAGCGGATCGAGCTCTTTTGACTTGCCACGGCCTTTCTTCGGCATTTTCGTGCGAATGTTGTCCCAGAGATTCCGGTACATCGGCATTTCGTTGCCTGGGATGTTCTCCGACACCGGAACGCGTGGAAGCTTGACGATCCCGCATTCGATCGCGTCCATGAGCGAGAAGTCACTCATCGTCCATGGGAAGATTGTTCCTTCCGCGTAACCGGACCCGCGGAGAAAGAATGGCGTAGCGGATAAATCCATTACTCGCGCGACGCCGATCTTTCGGTTGACTGCTTCCAGGCCAGAGATCCAGAGGCGTGCCGCTTCATTGTTCTCTTCGGCCTCCTTGCGGTCATCGCCCTTGAGCGCTTCTTCCTCGTCGCTCGGTTTCTCCCTGTAGCAGTGATGTGCTTCGTCGTTGATGACGATGATGTTGCGCATCGCCATCAACTCGGGCATCACGCGCTGCAGCATCTGCCCTTCACTTTCTATCGTATCGAGTGTTTCACCTGTCCGGCCTTCGAGAAGCTGGCGTCCGCCTTTGGAGATCTCCATCCGCTCGCGACGCTTGAAAGCGTGGTAGTTCGTGATGACGATGCGTGCGCGTTTTATGTCCTCGAGCATGTCCTGCGGGACGAGCTCACGGTTTGTGTAGTAGTTGTCGGGATCGTTCGGCTGAAGAACACGCAGTCTATCGCGAATAGTGATGCCGGGAGTTACGACAAGAAATCCGCGCGTGAACTTGCGGCTCTGAGGGCGACGGCTCGCGTTGATCGTCTGCCATGCTATGAGCATCGCCATGACTGTGGTCTTGCCAGCGCCGGTAGCAAGCTTGAGTGCGAGACGATTGAGCTCAGGATTCGAGGCGTGATTCGCATCTGCGAGATGCTCGATGAATCGTTTGCCATCGCGCACATTCGGTGCGACTTCGGTGAGCCAGATTGCTGCCTCGACTGCTTCTATCTGACAGAAGAACGGGCGCTGCCCTGAGAAGTCGTGATTGCGCCAGTGTTGAAGAAGCCTGGTGGTCTCGGGCGTTACTCCCCATGCTGATGACGGCAGCGTTCGCCATTGATCAACTCCCTCCCGGAGTTCGGTGATCAGGCCGCGTGGATCGTATTCCTGATCTTTGGTTGAAACTCCGCTCCCTTCATCGAAAACCAGTTTCTGCTGATCGACGTTTGTCTTTCGCTTTCGAGGTTTTGGGATTGGCGTGATGAATTTGACTTCCCGACGCGATTCGATGATACGCTGCGTGGGCTGCCCATCGGCATCGAGCTCCCAGTGTCGCGATGGGTAGAGGTAGGGCGAGTTTATGACCGGGTGGTCGAAGAACGGGTTCGTCATCGCCACTATAGTAAGACCTCAGGGAGCGGCAGCGATAGGATTTGTTTTGATGCCCCGTGGGCCCAATAGTCGGTCTTTATCCGCTTTGAGATTGAGAAAGTATCGCTTTGATACTATTAGACAAATCACTTATCGTGATCCACTCACACAGTAGCCGTCTCTTTAAACTTCTCGACATTGGCGCCATACCAAGCCGCCAGATCGGCGGCCCCTAACAGTGCAGTTCGAATTCTATCGACCTGGCTCGGCAGGTCGGAGTCGAGATCCAATTCCTCCGTTGGCCTCCAGACAACAACCTCTGTTTTCCCACGCTTGGCGAAATGCCCTTCGGGTAAGGGAGCGTCACGCAGTGTCTCTTCTACGACGTCTTCATCGAAGGACTTCTTGGGAAGAACAAGCTCCACCCAGTGATCGCGCGCGCGGAATCGTAACAATACGCCTTTCGATTTGCACGGAAATGTGAAATACACCCACTCGCCCGGAGTCGAATTGCTGGTTCGAAGCTGCGGGAACGAACGCTCAAGCTCCTCGCGAATGAGACTGTGTAACTCTGGCAGTTGGAGTTTGCCATGCGCATCGGACCCGATCTCGTTCTCGCCAATTCGATTCGGTCGAGCCGGTCGATAGCGAGAGTATTTGTTCAGCATTTGCTGAAACAAGTCGCTCAAATAGTTGGAGCGGGCTGCAACCTCGGGCGTGGATTGAATCCAGAAGACGATGGCTTCAATGGAAATGGTGAAATCGAACGGTTCGGTATCGGCGGGATGCCTTTGGCGGTAGCCTTCAGGCGCAACAAGAACAGTCGCAGTCTTCCAAACGCCACCGGCCAGATACCTTTGAGCTCGTTGCTGATAAGAGACGGCCTGATCAGGTTGGCATTGAGCATCGATTTTGTTCTCGATGAGATACCGAATGCGCTCGCCATTGGCATTGGCCCACTCAACTTCGAGGTCCGACTCACGGCCATCAACACCAATAACGGAATGCCACGCACCGGTGAAATCCATCGAACATTGATCTTCGCCAAGCGTTGTGCTCAGAATCCACCTTGAAAAACTTTCACAAGTGTGAAGCAGGTCGAAGATTGCCAAATCGAGATCCCGTTCGAGGACGGTCCGCCATGTAGATCTTGTAAACTGCATCGTCGTTTTGATTGTGAATCATCCGCTGTTCTCCCCGTAACCAAAGACCCTCCCTGTGCACAGAGAGGGTCTATCTCGGAAAATCCAGGGATTGCGCTCAGCAGGCAGTTTCCCACTCGGAGCCGAGTGCGCCGCTTGATGGGCGGCCAACTTGGTTTTGGTTGCGTCAAGCGTACAACCGGGACTACGTCAGCGAATCTATCGTTGCCGTACAACCCAGCCAATACTGAATTGTGGGCAAATGCCGATTAATAATGCGCGGCCAACAATCGTTAAACCTCAAATATCAACTAAAGGAAACGGTGCGTCGATCTAGGCTGGACGCTTCCATCGAAGCGTGCCGATCGATTTGAATTTGCTCACGCTGAGCGCGCCTCGTTCATTGCGAGCTTTCGACCCCGGAGCTGTTATAGCCTCGATTACGGCAGGACGTTGAGCCTCGTGAATCTCAAAGGCATCGAAGTTTCGATCGAGAAGCACCAGCAGAACGGCATCCCAATCTTTCGTGTGATCTATGGAACCAACTCGCTGACCTGGTTTGCCGTCTATCTGCACGCAGCGACCTTTGATCTGTAGACATCTTGAGGCCGATCCGACTTTCTCAATTGCGTCGTACCCTGCCTGGCGAGCGGCCGTCAACTCAACTCCGAGGATTCTTGCGGCTTCGTATTCGGCCAGCTCACCGGTGATTCCCAATGGCTTTCCCGTAAGCTCATAGTACTCTCGCGCGAGCTTCTTGGCCTGAGATAGAATCAACAACACACGATCATCGGCGTGCACGTCTTCCTCCTTCAATGCTACGCCCGCCGCAATGAGGGCAGATATGACAGCAGCTGTCAGGACATGCCGGCGACTCGTGCCTATTACCATGCGCACCACATAGAGCGCAAGCGACCGCTCGATACGAAAGCGGGAGTCGGTTGAGCAGACTGAGGACTTGCAGATGGCGCCAACGCGCGGGAATCTCTGGAACGTCGGCCTCCAGCAACAGAAGCAGACTCTCCAGCTCTTCGTTAGTGATTTTGACCATGAAGTACAGACGAGTCACGATGCCGTACGGTCAATGGCGTGCGCTTTCGCTAAGGATTTTTCGCTACTAATTCCGTGGGACGCGATACGCCGCTGTATGCAGCGCCTTCGCACTCACCATTACGGCGCACGTCCCCCCACCCTGCGCCACATTCACCACTCGCCCCGGCGACGCGCGCACAAGCATCGCAACTCCGTAGTTACTCGGCGCAATCCCCATCACGACATTGAACGGCACGACCTGCAGCTCACCCGAATCGTCGAGAATATGAAATGATTTCTTAGGTATCACAGCAGTCTCCTGCAACACCCATCGATCATTCTCATCCTTCAACGCGCCCTCGATTCCCTCTTCCCACTTCGACTGATCAACACCAGGTCCAACAAGCACACCTTCCCCACCGTAAGATCGATTCGGCTTCAGAACTAACCCTTCGCGATTAGTCCGCGCAAACTCGAGCAGGTCGACGGTTCGACCATCCGGAGCAGTAGTACGACGATCAGAAAGAATGCGCGTCCACAACACATGTCGGCGCATCACGCTCTGCTCCGCTTCAGTGAGAAAACGATCCGCGAGAATTGGATCCGTCAGAACTTCAAAGCAGCTCTTCTGATCCAGCTCGGCAGCGATAGAAGACACGACACGATTTTGCCGAAGTAACGCGCGCATCGGCGCGACGTCGACGCCCTCCGATGCGAGATCGATCAGGTCGAGGACGCTTGCATCACGATACACCACGTCGACGCGCGCATCTCCGTAGTAAACTTCATCACCGCGCAAGGAAAGCTCGGTCACATCCGCGTGCAACACGGCGATTCCGTATCTCTCTTTATAGTAGTCCTGCAGCGCCTGGATCTCATCGGGCCCGTCGATCGAATACTTGGGATCCACGACGCAGATATTTCCTTCAGGTCTGCCGATGGCATCGAGATGCTCCATCAGATCCTGCAGCAAGAGATCGCGAATGTCTTCCGCAAGCTGAAGCCTGATTGTCGGATCCTGCACCATCATCGCCGGCACCATGATGTCCGCCAGCACTTCCATCGAAGTCGGCGACATGTGCAGCCCGCCAATGCCGGTGAGATTCGGCTCCATGAACTTGATCGAATCCTTCCACTCGGGAATCGAGTAGTCGATCGCCACATCGAACCTCGCGAACATCGGATTCGCTTCCTTGTGCGCCGGAGTCCAGCACTCCTTCAACCATTCCTCTTCCGCATCGGTAATGCGCAATAGATCACGCACCTCGGGCGAAGAGAAATACATGTCCGGCATTCGCTTGATGCAGTTGAGCAGAGTCTGCGACACATAGTGCGTGTAGCCGAGCTGGTCGGGGCGAAGCGTTATCGGACTTGGAAGAAGCGGGATGACGCAATCCACTCCATCGTTCTGATAAATGAGATGCCGCGCCTTCGCCTCTTTGCGAATTGCCTTTATCAGGTCGACCATCTCTTCGCGCGGAATTGCGTCTATCGCATTCTGAACCCGCGCGGAAAGCCGCTGGCCGGCGAGTCCAATCTCTTCTGAGGGCGTATACATGCGCCCAATTCTACGATCTTACTCCGCGCCCGCCAGATTCAGCCGTGAAGGGCTAGCTTACATTGTGCCCTTTACAAAATTCGAGCTCGATTCAAGCCTCCTGAAAGGAATTCGGGAGATGGGATTCGTACGGCCGACACCTATTCAGGCCAGCGCCATCCCTCCCGCCATGCAGGGCAAAGACCTCCTCGCATGCGCCTCAACCGGAAGTGGCAAGACCGCCGCATTCATTCTTCCGATCGTCAATAAACTCATCTCGAAGCCCCGCAGAACTACGCGCGCGCTCGTGCTCACACCAACCCGCGAGCTCGCCGCGCAGATCGTCGAACAGATCGACCTCATGGCAGTTCACACCCCGGTGACTTCCGCCGCTATCATCGGCGGCGTTGGGATGGGACCGCAGGAGCACGCATTCCGGAGCGGCACCGACATTCTTGTTGCAACTCCGGGACGTCTGCTCGATCACATGAAGTCGCCATATGCGAAGCTCGACCGCATCGAGTTTCTCGTACTCGACGAAGCAGACCGAATGCTCGACATGGGATTTCTTCCCGACATCCGTCGCATTCTCAAATCATTACCGACGAAACGTCAAACGTTGTTCTTCAGCGCAACCATGCCGGGGCCGATTGCTGCACTCGCGTCCGACATGCTCAAGTCTCCTGCGACGATCAACCTCGAGCGTACATCGATGCCCGCGACGGGGATTACGCAGGCGTTGTATCCTGTGCCACAGGAGCTCAAGTCCGCATTGTTCCTCGAGCTTCTAAAGCGCGGAGACATGAAGGAAGCGCTCGTGTTCACCCGCACAAAGCATCGCGCGAACCGTCTCGCCGAATATCTGGCAAAGAATGGAATCAAGTCGGAGCGCATTCACGGCAATCGCTCGCAGAAGCAGCGCACTGAAGCACTCGCCGGATTCAAGTCGGGCAAATATCGCGTGCTCGTCGCTACCGACATCGCAGCGCGCGGCATCGACGTCGCCGAGCTCGGACATGTCGTCAACTTCGATGTGCCGCCTGCACCCGAAGATTACATTCATCGCGTTGGAAGAACGGGTCGCGCTGAAGCAACGGGCGATGCATTCACATTCTTCTCTCCGCAGGAAGAAGGAGATATCAAATCCATCGAGCGCGCCATCAAGAAAACTCTTCCGCGCGTGATGGTCGCCGGTTTCGATTATTCCGCAAAACCGCAGCAACGTCTCGAGATTCCGATCGGAGATCGAATCGCTGCCATCAAGAAGAAGAAAGCGGAGGACCGCGCGCGCTCTAAGGCGAAATCAGCCCGTGCTCCGCGCGACACGCGAAATCACGATTCGCCGTATAGCGAAACGCCATCGAGCAAAGCACCTGGGAGCGCGCAACTTCGCAGGCGGAGACGACGATAAAGAATGAATGACACCTGAAGAGGCCTACGAAACACTCCTGAGCCTGTCGCGCCAGGAAACCGTACTCTCTTCCTGCAACGACCTGCTCGAGTGGGACGAAGAAGTCTTCATGCCCTCCCGCGGCGCGAAAATGCGCGCCGAGCAGATGGCGGCGCTCGCGGTATTGAGCCATGAGCGCGCGACTGATCCCCGCTACGGCGAGCTCCTCAACCTGGTAGAGACCTCTTCTATAGTAGTGGACCCGGAAAGTCCCGCCGCTGTGAACGTCCGCGAGCTCAGACGGGGCTACGACAAGGAATGTCGAATGCCCCGCGACCTGGTCGAGGAATCGGCGCGCGTTACCGCTCTCGCATCACGCGCATGGGAAACCGCCCGCAAAAAGAACGACTACAAATCCGCTGCACCCTGGCTCGATAAAGTTTTTGCGATCGCACGAGAAGAGGCCGACGCAGCGGGGCACGACGGAAATCGCTACGACGCACTGCTCGACGATTACGAGCCTGGCATGACGAGCGATCAGCTCACCGCGATTCTCTCGCAGATTCGCGATGGCGTGCTTCCACTCATCGACACGTGTCGCGGCAAATCTCCGCCTTCATTGAATCTCAAGGCAAAGAGATTTCGCATAGATCGACAATGGTCGTTTGCTGAAAGCATCGCGAAAGCTGTTGGTTTCGATTTCAACGCTGGCCGTATAGATCCTGGCCCAAACCCATTCGCTACCGTAATTGGCCCGGGAGACGTGCGCATCGTGTCGCGTTTCTACACGAACGATCTCACGCGCGGAATATTCACTCTCCTGCACGAGCTTGGTCACGCGCTGTACGATCAGGGTCTCGACCCAGCTCATTACGGGACACCGATAGGCTCATCCATCTCGGCGGCGTTTCACGAATCGCAATCGCGACTGTGGGAGAACTTCGTCGGGCGAAGTAGAGGCTTCTGGGAATACTTCTATGTTGAGCTCCAGAAACTCTTCGACCGACAGCTGCGCAGCGTTCCACTCGAGACGTTCATACAGATCATCAACCGCGTCGAGCCTGGGATCACCCGCGTCGAAGCAGACGAAGTCACGTACAATATTCACATCCTCATTCGCGTCGAGCTCGAGCGCGCACTGCTTATCGGTGACCTTGTTGCCGGCGATCTTCCTTCAGCGTGGAACGAGCTCTACCAACGCTACCTCGGCGTCACTCCAACGGATGATCGCGATGGATGTCTCCAGGACTCACATTGGGCCGAGGGCCTTATTGGATATTTCCCGACGTACACGTTAGGAAATATTTATGCTGCCCAGATATTCCGGGCAGCCGATGATGATCTCGGATCGCTACATCGCACATTCGCGCGCGGAGATTTCGCGTTGTTGCGCGAGTGGCTACGCAAGGAAATTCACCGGCACGGAATGCGGTACAACTCCAGCCAGATCATCGAGCGAACGAGCGGAAGGGCTCCCGATCCAAGCATCCTGGTTCAAACACTATCGCACCGTTACTGCTGAGCAGCCCGCACCCTGCGATTCTCTTACGCGTCTTTCTCGGGCTCAGAATCCGGGATGATTTCTGCGTCATCTATCGAGAACGTCAGGTCATTGTTGATAGACTCGTCAATACGGATGTAATGCAGAGTTCCCTGACCCGCTGGCCTGTGCGCGTCGCAGTACATCCCAAACCCGACGGTGGCTTCACAACCAGGATGATGGCATTTCATTGTCTCTCCTACCAGTCGATTAAAAGGACTTTCAACAGGACGATTACTACCGGCGCTACGACAGCAAGAAGCAGGATTTGACTGTACAGAAGCCGTGACGCCTTCTTCGTGTATTCTGCGCGAATGCTTTGTACACTGGCGTCCCAGCCGGTGATTTGCTCCTGGACGAACGCACGCTCTGTCTCCAGTGGATGCACGGGCTGACCAGAACCAATGGCTCTGTCTGCAAGGCTTCGCGCTTCCACGCCAGCGGGAGGAATTCTCGACCTGCGAATCCAGAGAGTCGCGGCTGCTAATGCGACGGCAACGCCGCTATTCAGGATACTGAATCCGAGCAGCAGGTGATTGAAATCAAGCACGTCCGACGAAAGCTGCCGGAAAATCGAAATGATACCCGAGATGAAGATGCCCGCAATTGCAACAGTCCCCTGCGCCTTCGTGTCGAGACTCTTCCAGTCATCTCGCGCCTGGTCATACGCATCCTTGTAACCGTCCAGAACGTCGCGCCAGATCTTGATCGTAAGGTCGGTCTCTTCTTTTTCAGCAGACGTGAGCTGTTCGGGAGGCGTGATGAGAGCACCCACCGTGACCTTCGAAGGGTCGCGCTTCGAGTCGTTTAACGCTCCGGTGATTTCGGCTTTCATTAGTCCGCGGCCGTCCGTTCTAGCGTGCATCACTATGTGATGATCTTCACCAGGCGCAATGCCGGTTTCTTATCACGGAACTGTCAGTTTCTTATCACCCGGCCGCTACGGTGAACATGAATTGCCCGACGAAGCAGTATAGTATTGAAATGCTTTCTCCGCGGAAAAGCCGCTCAGTCATGCACAGCGCAATTCTATTGCTGTGCTGCGCATGCAGGCCTGGATTCAACTACACAGATCCCGTTGCCCCCCGTTACGCAGGCGCCGCTCACACCATCAACGCCCCGGCGCACGGCGACACACTGCGCATCGTTTCGTTCAACGTCGAGTACGCGCGCGAATATAAAAAGGCAGCTCGAGTGTTGAGTACCGCGCGTGACCTTCGCGATGCGGATGTGATTCTACTTCAGGAGATGACAGCGCCGGCAACAAAGTTCATCGCCGATTCGCTGCAGATGCGCTTCGTCTATTATCCGGCGATCTACAATCGCATCATGCGGCGCGACATCGGCAACGCGATTCTCTCGCGATGGCCGATTGTCGAAGACTCGAAGATTATCTTGCCAAGCAAGTCCCGCTATGCGAAGACGCAGCGCATCTCCACTGCGGCGACAATCGCATTTGGTGATCGCCGAATTCGAATTTACTCAACACACTTCGGCACTCCGGCAGATCTCGGCTGGTCCGGCCGCATCGCACAGCTCCAGCGAATCATCGACGACGCCGCCCGCTACCCGCTTGTAGTTATCGGCGGCGACATGAACAGCGAGAAAATCGGACAGGTTGCAGAGAAGTCAGGGTATGTCTGGCCAACCGCGAGGATTCCGAAAAGCAACTCATTTGGCCGGTTCGATCATTTCTTCATTCACGGCCTGTCGCCCGCCGGCACAAATACACACCCCGTACCGAGGTCGATCAGCGATCACAGCCCTATCTGGATTCAATTAGTACCTTTTTGATACTAACTGATGACGAAGCGCCTTTGACCGCCCACCGGAGCATTGCCGGGTGTTCCCTGAAGTAACTCCAACCGATATGTGCCGCGCGAAAGCCGTGAAACGTCGAGGACAATATTCCGCATCTGCACTGGCACATTTCCCTCTCTCACCCGCAGAGCCCGCGAATTCCCGGCAACCTCGGTCCACCGAATTCCAATACTGCCACTCTCACGACCAATCACCCTGAATGCCTGTCCCACTCGCGTGAAGAAGCCCGGCTTATCCTCACGCGTCATGCGCACTTCGATCTGAACGGTATCCTTGTCCGCAAAGTTGTAGGACTCGAAGTAAACGCCGAGCGTGCGCGGTTTATGAAATTCGGTCGTGCCATACATCCTGCTGATCGCTGCATCTGCATCGAGAGGCGTTCCTGAATCTGCCTTCGCCTCGAAAAGCAGCGGCTGCGACATTTCTTTCCCATCGAGCGAAGCCAGCGCATCGGGAACATCAATTCCAAACCGTGTTCTCAGCGCGGGACACGCTGCATTGCCTGCCGACTCGATTCCAATCAACGCCTTTCCCGCCGTGAGCGGATAATCGACGACGAGTTTCTTTTTTCTCTTGAACTCGGCAACACGCGTCACTTCATCGATCCACGGCGATACAAACAACGATGCGCGCGAATCGGCGCCGCACGCACGTATCACACTCGCGCTATCGAGATCGGCAGCCCACACAAAACGCGTCGCATCCTTCCTGCGAAGCATTACCCCCTGACCTTCGGGCAGCTGGCGGATCGCGCTCTCGTCACGCGCATAATGCTCGATCGGCCACCAGTCGAAATCATCATCGCCCTTGCCATTGAGATCCCAGTCGGAAGCGTTCGCATCGAGAGGATTCTCCAACGCCGATTGCGACGGAACAGTATGCAGCCGGCCGAGTCGAGTGAATTCGCGCGTTATATAAGGACTCGCCGTATCTGCCCTGTTCTGCATCAACCACGTGTCGTGCCCGCGGTCCTGTTGAAGTCCACCCCAGAACATCTGCGACGGCCACCCATAGCGCACTTCGCTCTCCGCCGTTGCTTCACCGCCGGTCTTCCTGGTCCAGTGCTGGTGTCCATCGAAGTCGATCGCACCCACCAGCCACACAGTAACCTTCCTCGCGTAATCCTCGGCGCGGCGCTCATTGCCCCGTTCGAGGTACAGTGGATCGGAGAGCCACCATAATTTCTGCGCGAGCTCCAGGCGATCATTGCAGCTCATTTTTTCATAGGCCTTTCGCATTGCGCTCTCGAGCAGAGGACCAACGTCATTCCATGTGCATCGCTCGTTCTCGGGCATCGCGTTCACTGCCGCGAGGAATTGCGCTTCTGCCTGTTGCACGTCGCCGAGACGGTAAAGAACAAGCCCGCGTAAGAGGCCGCACCGGGCTGCATCGATCTCGCACGACGCAGCGATCTGCCCCGCACCGCCCCAGTCGCTCGCATCGAGAGCGAACCGCACGCGCTGCTTCATGATGTCGATGTTGTCGGGAAGCGCTGTTTGTGCCGAGTCGAGCAGCGAGCGCAGTGACAGGCGAAGCAGCCGGATCGTGCCGCGCCGGTCAGGACTCAGTGCGCCATCGAGATTTTTTCTTTCATCGAATAATCGCGGTCCGTCGGGCGGGTACCATTTTGGACACGCTGCATGTGCAGGTGTGCTGTTTTCTATTATGTACTTCCGGATTCGCGGCGATGTCCCGCTGTAGTGACAGTGCAGCGCGAGGAACCTTACTTCGCCATCACCCGGCACTTCGCTGAGAAGAAATTTGGGACGATCGAATTCAATCTCGAGCTGCGTCTCCTGCCACGCGTCTCTCCATTGATCCAGAAACCAGTGGGTCTTTGCATCTACGCGGGCAAGTATGTTCCGCTCGACGGAATCGACTGGGTGAGCGAGCGCCTGGGATGCGCTGAGCTGAAGTGCGAGAAAGAGCAGCCGCATGATGCGACGATGATATTTGCGGCGTTTTGGCAAATCAACACGTTGTCGTGCCGCCGGATCCATGTGAAACAGCCCCGCCGGGTTGCCGGTCGGGGCTCATCTATACAGTAATCGCAGGTTCGAAAGGGGCTGCGATGACCCCCGGCGCAGATCAGTTCTGCAGCGCGAAAACTTTTCCGGGGGACGGGCTGAGATGGAGCTTGAGGGTCAGGCCTTTGACGCCTTTCACCTTTCGCACTGCCTGCACCACGTCGTACACCTCGTCCGCGAGAGCCACACCGCGTAGGGTGATCCATTCATCCATCGCGAAAACCTGAATTCCCTTGCTATGCCGGACCGAGTGACCCAGCTCGGCCGCTACCCTGGCTGCAAGCACATGGTTCGTTCTCGGAGCGATTCGTCGTTCGTGAGCGATGAGCATCCTGCGCGCCTCGGCCAAAAAAGGTTACCCCTCCCTTTTGCATCAGCCGGGCCACTGTGTCGGGACCCCTCCTTCCAGGAGGGCCAGATCCGGCTCCGGGGCGGACTATTTGAGGCCACCGCGTAGAAACGATTTCCCCCCTTAGCTCGTCGTTCTCTGTACCCCTGCGCCTACGCGCCGGGAGACTCAGAAACCGAGGAAATCATCGAACGCTCAGCATTGACGACTCATGTGAGTAACCATACTCCCGTGAGCTCGACCCTTAAGTTGACAGGGCAGGCAAAGACGCGCCGTCTCGACTCACTGCGGTGGCGCCTTCCTGTTTTCGTCGGCGTGCTCATTGTCGTCATGCTCGGAACATTTCTCTGGGAGATGTCACGCGCGGTGGAGGGCGCGCTCGTGGACGCAGGACGCGATCGCGCTGAGAACGCGGCCAGGAAAGTCACTGGATTTCTCGACGCGCCCATCAAAGCTCGCCAGGCAGAGGTCGCGAAGCTTCAGGCAGATACTGTACTGCATGCTGCGCTGCGGACTCGATCTCCTCAAGCGCTGGATTCTGTGCGACGAATGTTGACGCCGCGATCTCCGTCGCGTCAGGCGAGTCGAAATGAGGTATGGGACAATCGTGGATCACTTGTCCTTGCAGTGGTAACGCCTCGTCCGGCGAATTCGACAGTCGGTGTTCCGGAATTCCCTCCTGGAGTTGCACCTAAGGGAAAAGAATCTGGGGAGCTGCAGGCACTCGGCAATGCAAACTATCACAGCATTGTCGTCGAGATTCACGATGACTCTGCGCATGGCGGTGCGCTGCTCGGATATTTGCGCCTGTTCGGCCAGGGTTACTCGGAGCCAAGAGGTGCGATTAAAGGACTTGTTGGCGACAGCGCCACACTCAAGCTCGGCTCTTTCGGCAGCAATGTCTGGACGGATTTCGATGACATCGTTGCGCCGCCGCCAGAACTCCAGGGAAAAAACGGAAGTGGCGAGTTCCGCGACGCGAATGGCAGGAGATGGATTGGCGCACTCGTTCCGATAAAAGGAACACCGTGGTTTGTGTGGACCGGTTATCCTCGATCAACTATCGTCGCGCCGGCGATGCCGTTCATGCGGCACATGATCGAGCTCGCGCTGGTATTCATCGCAGCCGCCGCAGTTCTGTTGTTGCTGTGGAGTGTTCGTATCACAAGGCCGCTCCATGAGATGGCGCATGCCGCTGAGCAGATGGCGGCGGGCGACTACACACATCGCGTAAGTGGACGCAGACGTGATGAAATCGGTCGACTGGGTGGGGCCTTCAATACGATGGCGGAGCGAATCGAGAGCGCGCACACGGCGCTGAGAGAAAGTCATCAGCAGACGCATTTCGCGCTGGCGGCTGCGCGCATTGCTGTGTGGCAATGCGATCTGTCGAGCGGAAGAATGCAATGCTCGGTCAGCATGAACCTGCTCCACAATCTTTCCGCCGGAAAGTTGCCCGAGACCAGCAACGAATTCATAGCGCTGCTCCATCCGGATGATCGTGCGGCGGTGAGGAAAGTTCTCGAGGGTCGCGTCAACGGCAGTGGCGATTTCGATATGCAGTATCGCACAAATGGACCGGCCGGAACGCTTCGCTGGATGGAAGGAAAAGGCAGGATCATCCGCGATGATTCAGGAAATGGTTTGTCGGTGCTCGGAGTGAGCATCGACGTCACAGATCGCACGCAGCTGGAAGCGCAGGTGCGGCAATCGCAGAAGATGGAAGCAATTGGGCAGCTCGCGGGTGGAATTGCGCATGACTTCAACAACCTGTTGACCGCGATCATCGGTCATAGTGAGCTGATACTTCTGGAGCTCGACGACAAGGACAAGCTCACGACAGACACCGAGGGGATTCTGAACGCAGCGGAGACCGCGACCAAGATGACGCGTCAGCTGCTCGCCTTCAGCCGCGGTCAGATGCTGCATCCCGAAGTGATCGACGTCAACGCAGTAATCGTCAACACCGAACAAATCCTTGGGCGTCTGATAGGTGAGCACATTCAGGTTGTGGCTGATCTCGGAAGTGATGTCGACTTAGTGAAGGCCGATGCGAGCCAGCTTCAACAAGTCATCCTCAACCTCGCGCTGAATGCGCGCGATGCGATGCCGAGCGGCGGAAAAGTTTCGATCACTTCGTCCAACGTATATCTCGATGGCGACTATGCGAGTGAGCACGCTGACGTAGTGGAAGGCTGGCATGTGATGATATCCGTCTCGGACACCGGCTCAGGTATCGATGCCGAGACAAGAGCGCATTTATTCGAGCCGTTTTTCACGACGAAGCCGGCCGGCCAGGGCACTGGACTGGGACTCGCTACGGTATATGGGATCGTGAAGCAGAGCGGCGGCCACATCTACGTTTACAGCGAAGTTGGACGGGGCACGACATTCAAGATCTATCTTCCGGTTACCCGGGATGAAATGAATGAGCCGCGGAAGCAGCCACCTCTCCCTCCGCCTGCAGCGATCGGAAGGGAAGACATTCTCCTGGTAGAAGACAACAAGGCGGTGAGCAACGTAGGCAGGAAGATTCTTGAACGACTGGGGTACGGCGTGATGTGCGCCGCCACCGCAGAGGAGGCCTTCGACATTCTGAAGCGAGTGGAGGTGAAACCTCGACTTCTTATAACCGACGTGTTTCTACCCGGCATGACGGGGCCGGATCTTTATCGCGAAGTCGCCGCGGTGTATCCGGAGATGCGCGTGATCTTCACATCGGGCTATTCACCCGATGCGATAGCTCCTCATGCAACGCTCGATCCGGGTTTTCTCTTTGTCCCGAAGCCCTACAATCCCACTACGCTTGCGAGCAAGGTCCACGAAGCTCTCGGCTCCTGATAGCCGCGCGATTGGACTGCTATTGTAGAAGTGGCAGAACCAGGTATGCCGCGAATATGTTAGGCGTCCAGTCTAATATTTATCGCAGCAGCATGAGAGGATATGCGCAGGGTTTCATTGACGATCGGCATCCTGATGGGGTGCGCAGCAGCGCGAAGTGCGTCGGGTCAGTCAGTCACGACAGTGGTTCCCGCAAGTGGATGTGCCGTAGCCATAGAGAACAAAGTCGCGGTTACCGACGCGAGCAGAAGACAGTGCGTTGCTATCGCACATTTCATCGAGCCTTCGGTTCCGGAGATTTCATACGAGGCAATCGAAGCGGGTCCGCCGAGTGAGCCGCAGCTCGACGAAACGAAGGATGTCTTCTGTCGCTTCAGGCCGAGCGTAAAAAGCGGGCAGAGCTTGAAGTTTCGGTGCCTTAGAACTGATGGCGCCAACCGACTCTATGACGACGAGGGCAATGTCGTCCCTGAAGCAGTCGGATTCGATTCGCATGACGTGCTGCTCGATGCATCGGGACAACGTATGCTCGATTTACACGGACGGCCCCGTCATGGAGATCTCCTCCGCGTAAAGTATTTCATCGGCGAATATCCAGCTGAGCGTTATCGCGAAATGTTCAGCGAGACAGTCGTGAGCAGATTGTTCTGGGCGCTCGGAATTCCCGTCGACAGGGTGTACATGCCGCGCACGGTGCAGTGCTTTGGATGCAATGCGAGTCCATTCGGACAACCCGCCGCAATTGCGAGCACAGTTCCACAGGTTTTCAAGTTCGCATCGGCCGAGCGTCGTTATGAGGGCAAATCCATTTCGGTGCCGAAGCGTTCGGGAATTTTCAGGTCAGGTGCGACGTACGATTACGGTTTTGATTTCGGCGAGGTATCGAAGACCACTGAGCTCGAAGTGCTCGGTCTCGCCATGAACATCGTGGGTTATTTCAACTTCGCCGCGTTTCAGAACAGGCTGATCTGTCGCCCTGGTCACTGGGATCGGAACACGGGCGCGTGCGATGAAGTCATTGCGTACGTGCAGGATGTTGGCGGATCACTCGGTGGCCCGATGGCGTTCCATGTGAAGGGACAGGAGACCGGGTCGCGTCTCGTTCATCCAAGAGCAGATTTCGTCACGTTCGTTCACGGTCATGTCTTTCGCGATCCCAAGTCGTGCACGCTCTACTATAGTATGGGCCCTGTCAGAGGAGTGTCCGAAGCTGCGCGCTCGCTTCTCGCGAAGCGGATACAGGGGCGGCTTACCCGCGAGTATGTGCGATTGATCTTCGAGAAAGCTCACATCGAACATCTCGACAAGACCGCTAACGATCTCGTCGCTGGAATGGACAACGTCGAGCCCGGTCCTGAGCTCGACGCTAAAGTCCAGTATCTATGGGCAGACCAGATGATGAAGCGATTCGATGAAGTGCTGAACCGGAGATGTAGCTGACCTAAACGAATTCGAAGCGCGCCACGACGTTTCTGACGTTCCGGTCTTGGCGTCGCCGGGGACTGTCGCTAGCGGTTCGTGCGCAGGTCGTGATCTGCACTCTCGAGTCGTGCGATTGCGCGAGGGCGCAGGATCTTAATGAGCTCGTCTTCCGAATAGACTCGATCCGGATTTAGAAATGACGGAATAGGTGCAACGGCTACGAGGCTGTTGTCAGCGCCCTGCTCCCACAACAGCGAGACGTAAAGAGCCGGGATCGCTACGAAATTCACTGGCGCAGATGTCGCTTGCGCTTTCTGCTCAACGATGCGAACAGCATTCACCGTTCCTTCGCCATCGGGACCTCGACTTAATCCACCGAATGAGTATTCAGACTGTGGTCCGGCCGTTGCTTGAGCCGTTGCCAGAACCTGTCCCTTCTCATCCAACATTAGGAAACGCCAGCCGAGGAACTGCGCGCGCGAAAGCAACTGGCCTTCGGCAATTGCGCTGAGCTCAACAACAAACGCCTTATGACCAGCGGCGATTCGCAATTCGCGTTGCGATTTCATTGCCTGAATGTCACGCTGCGGCGATGTGGCGAGCAGAGATTGCAAGCCAACGGTTACGGCTTGGATGGCTTCCTTTGGAGCACCGACGAATTGACTCATCGTCTTGTGAAATAAGTATGCGACCACTTTCCGCGTAAACCGCGGTAGTTGTTCACAAACGCAGTGTAGGGACCATCCCAAGGGCCGTAGAAAGGATCACTTATGGATACCTGTTCGGTGCCGGCGGGGTTTGACGCACAACACCAAATTACAACAAAATGCGCCGAGCCGTCTGTCCAACGTACTCTCGCACCGACGGGACGGCTCGCACTCAGTTCTCCGTCGACCTGACCGAAACTGACAGGACCCGTAACGGTATGATCGTAGTGTCCGAGACGACCTAAGGGACCTTCCAAATGCCACGGTTGATTGCATGAGACGCTTGCGCCGGACGGACCGCAACAGTCACTGCGGCCGAGCTCTGCGTTTACGAGACTACATTGAGAACCACCGGCGTGGCTCGTGTAATAATCGTCGACACTCACTCCTACAGCCGCCCAACACCACATGTCCTGCTCTTGATGCTGCATGTTGAAACCGACAAGGCAACCTCGGGAAGGTTGCGCGCTTCCCGCCAATGTGTGCTGGATTATTGAAACAGAGAGGGAGTTGCGGACTGACTCGGGTAACCTCTGCATTATTTCGTACCCTTAAGTTGAAGCGCGTACTGGAGTGAAGCGGCGAGCTCTTGCTTCGTCTTACCACCGAATACGGCCTTTCTTTGAATGGGCACGCCGATTGTAAACTGCGTCTCTGGGGAAATCTTTATTTGCGCGAAAGGTGTGATGGCTCGGCTTACCTTTGTCATTTCTTCACATGTGTCGGCCGAGCCGGAACACGTTTCGGATTCCAGGCTTAGGCCAACAACGATCGCGGGAATGAAAAGACTCTTGAGGTAATTGTCCGACTCGCGGTATTTGGGGTCGAGTGTTCGGACTCGGGCCGCTGCCGCGATTGACCATCCTGGATACGAAGCGAGTTTCGCTCCTTCGATTGAACTTTGTCGCCGCCTTGCAAAATGACCAGCAACCGTTAACCCGAACCGCTGGGACGCCGTGTAGGTAAAGCTGGAGTTCAGTTCATTTCCCTTTGATTTATAAAAGTTATCCGTTAGACCGTCCTCATTGACATCGATTCGGTCGCCACCTAGCGATCCGAAAGTCTGGGTGTTGACCGCAAACGACAGAATCCATGCATTCTTAGCAAGGTCTTTGTAGAAACGATCATAGATGTCTATCCATTGCTTTTTGATGTAAGCATTTCGGAGAAGATCGAATTCTGCGTCCGCCTCCCCAGCTCTTTCACTCCGGAACGGCTTCATGTTTGACAGGAGTGCCTTGAGGTCGTCTTGCGCCTTCTTCGAGAAGCCGGTCTTTGAGTTGTATGCTATCCCTAACCCGAGAGTCGTGACATCCTTCTTTTGCGCAAGATTGATCGCGAGTTCGGAAATGAGGGGTGTATAGCGCTCGCGCAACTTGAACGGCACAAATACTACTTTGACTGACTGGTCGTCTTCCTTCAGCTGAAAGCTTCCTGTTAACAAGTCAAAGCTCGTGAGATTCACGTCTCGAAATATTTCCGGCTCCGCCATCGTTCCCGTTATAGACGAAACGATTGGGTTTCGTGCGATTCCGTTCGTGCCTTGACTGCCCGCAGTACGGACAAACGACACCGACATAAGAAACGCACACAAGATGCGAGCGGATGTCATGGGCTTTTGCCCACAGCGTACGCATCGTTATCAGTCCACCTGGCGCCTTGCTCGATTGATTGGTCGCCGCCGCCAAGGGGCGGCTTGAACGGGTGCACTGTGGTTGAGTTTTCAACGATGTATGTCGCAATCTTGGGAACCTTGGAGATTGCACCGATCTCAAAGCGAACTTTTATCTCGCCTTGAGTATACAGACCTAGATCGACAACCATCTCTCCATCGTTATCGCCCACAGTATTGGTGAGTATCTGTCTCCACAAGTTGTCAGGCGCAGATTTTACCTCGAGAGAAAGGAGCACAATTGGCCGTTGTGGTGTCCATCTGATAAGAAATTCTTCGCGGTATTGCCCGTTCAGAAGTTTTTCGATCTCGATTGCAGACCCCGCAGTCGGCTTGATTCCTTTGAGTGTCGTACGCAGTGAAACCATGGCGGACACTTTTCGTTTTCGTGTCATGGTCTTTCTTCAGCGGCGATAAAGGACAGTTGCTTCACTTTTCAGGTACGAATAGTGGAACACCGAAAGTGAAGATTGGGAGAAGTAGGGCGCCCCAGAGTGAATCCCATCCCGCAATGGTCTTGAATGGTGTTCCCACCGCGATGACCCATATAACGTATGCAAGCGACGACAGAAGAAGCTGCGAAGTCTTCGACACTTTTGCGACGCGGACGAGATAAAGCGGAGTCGCAACCAGTCCAATAACGAAAATCCCCCACAGCCAACCAGAATAAGCTTCGGGCTGTACGCCGGAAAAACGCGCACGAACAACGCCCTCTAGCGTTACGTAGAGCGTGATGATTTCCGAAGGTATGTACTTAACCAGGCGGTCGGTGTATGTGTCTGCCTGTTGCGCCGGGGGTCCACCGCCAACCGCCGGCCCTTGAGATTCAGCTTGTGAAATGATTGTTCTTGCCATACTGACCTCTCCCTCGCGTTACGCATTAGAGGATGTACAGGAATGGCTTTGACAAATGCTGTCAGACGTTAGCCGCGATCTGGCAATGATGGTGCGCTTCCTGATTCGCGCAATGTCGATTCCTTATCAACGCACTGTCGGTTCCTTATCACTGGCGCCGCGGATGCGCTCGCGGTTTCTCAATAATGAGTGGACGCACGCATGAAAGGTTTTGCACCCTTAAGCCATTAATGATCGCGAGCTATGCGCGAACGATCCCCATCGGCATCGGGATTATGTCGAACGAGAATCCGCGTCCTGACTTAATAGTTGGATCTTCATCGGCGAATGCGCGCGCCTGATCGAGGTCGGGAAATTCAACGAGCCCGACTCCAAAAGCGCCAGTAGGATCTGCAACGAGACCGAACGCAATGACGTTTCCTTTGTCGAGAAACCCGCGCCAGTAATTGCCGTGATTACGCATTATCTCGCGCTCTTCCGGGGTCATGTCCTGCACAAAAGTCGAGCGAGGCGCGTTGAGCCTGCAGTAAAACGAAGGCATAGAAATCCCTCCCTTCAGTATTTCTTCAAGTGGGCCGCGTATATTCGCCAGGCGCGGTGGTCCGCGCTCGCTCCATCGACCACTGACCGAGTGAGGTCATACTCGCCCGTGAAACGCTGTCGCTCGCCACTTCGCGTTGTGGCAGTGACGGTGACTGGAATCGTGATATAGCGCGATCCGCGGCTGCACCGATGTCCCCAGGCACACCCGTTGACAGACTCACGTGAGCAGTCTCATCAAACCCGCGTGTGAACTCAGATAATGATTGCTTGCTCGCGCGCCCGCTGTCGCTCCACAAGATGTATACGGCACCGAAGCGACGGTCATCTATTGCACGGTAGTAGTCACGAACAATAGAGACAGCCGAGTCGGTGGAGGTCTTTAGAGCGGTGGCCGATACCAGGACAGAATCAACCGCCCGCGCCAGAGCGGTTTTATGCGATGACGCCAACGACGAATCAAGCGAACGATCGGAAGAACCCGAGCATGCACACATCAGTGCGACGAGAAGAATTGCGCGACGACAATCTCTCATGTTTCAGGACGAAATTCTTATGACTCTTGGATACTTGCCGCAGTAAACCGTCTTGGCGATTGCGTCGGACACCATAGAATCATGCGACCGTTCAGACATCTTCACTGTTTGAATGTCTTTACCCTGAGGAAGTCTCATTTGCAGTCGCAGAAGCCGCTGTTGGCTCGTCTATCCACTTAAGTGCTTCTAAGAGCCGTTCTTTGAACACATTTCCCGTAGTTTCGTCTTGGAGACTTTCACGTATAAGATCGGCAATTTCATCTTTCGACCTACCTCTGTAGCCTTCACGAAAACGTGCGGCAAACGATATTGCGAGTGGCGCCCTATAAACTGCTACCAGCTCCGCATTGTTCATGATTTGATCAAAGAACGACCCCGCAGCGGCATAGTTTCCTTGTATATACTGAATGAACCCGGCATTTGCATTCAGAGTGTTGTCTTGCGGCAGAAGCGCGAGTGCGCGCGCCATCGCATCGTTTGCCGTCTCAAAATCACGAGCTCCAAGAGCAGCCAAAGCACCAATATTGTTGAGGTGCGCTGTGTTTATTCCCAATTCTCTTAGGCGGCGGTAATCAGCTAACCCCTCTTTGTACTTTCCCGCCGCGTAACTCTGCTGAACAACATCTCGGGCGACTGTACTTTTAAAGAAATGAACTTTGGTGTCAGCTCCGCGAAGCGCGGCAGCATATCTGGCAAACTCGAGCGCATGATCAACATTAAGCGCGCTCTCGTCGGCAGTGGTTGGTGATGCCGCAGTCGTGAAAATCCCGCACCTAAATTGAGCTCGATCGCCCGTATCCGCCTCAGCCTTAACCATGCAGTCAACAGCAAGTGTTTCTACTTTCGCCCGTGGCATGCCTACGACCGCGACTGCTACTTGAGTGGCTTGGACCTGGCCAATGATCGAATTCAGGGGGCTGGCCTCTTTAATAGCCGTTACTAGCGAAACCAGCGATCGGTTGATAAAAGCCGTTCCATGAGCTTCAGCTAAGCCTTCGACATTTTCGAGATCGAAGACGAGGACTGCGCCGTCAGCAGCCTGCTTCAACACACTGGCAACGCGTTCAGGTAAAGCCTCCGCAGCAACAAGATTGGAAACTCCAAAGCTGTCAAACGTACCGGATCCGCTAATTAGCGGTGATATAGCTCCGACCGGAACAAGCTCGAGCGTTGCGCCTAATGGGAACAAACCCACAACCTTGGTCTCGACGACTCTGCAAAACGATATCTCTGGCTGAACATCGAAAACAATGATGCGTCCTGCCGGGTAGCGTGGATAATTGCCAAGCCGACGCTTTGTACGACCGTCTGAAAAAAGGAACGGCCTAGTGCCGGCAAATTCAGGATGAAAAACCACGAACTCTTGTCCTACTGAAACACCGACCTGTCTTCCGATATCGATGGCAACGACGTTGGTGTCTGGATGGTGCTCTAGTACGGTTCCATAGCTGCTGAGTATGTCAGAGAACCGCCGAATGGTGTTCCTCCCGCCTGATTTGGCGCGGTACAATGCGGTATCTGCTTGCTGCTTGAGACGCGCTGCAGTTGCTTTGACGTTCCGAATTGCGAGAGACCCGGTAATCGTGGCGATGCCAATACTCGTCGTAACGTTCCTCTCGCTGGTGTGTGGTAGTTGCAGGTTGGTCGATCCCTGCACATGCGTGAGCGTGGACCATTCGGTCTCAGAGGGCAAGGGCACGTTAGCAATAGACTGGCGAAACTCCTCAGCTAGATCATCAATCTCGCTCGAGGGAAGACCACCGAAAACCAAGATACAGAACTCCTCACCTCCAGTTCTGTAGACGGATACTTCAGCTTGTGATGCAAGCCTCTTCTCAAGGCGTGCGGCGACACCTTCGAGCCGATGCGCGAAGGCTTGCAAAACGATGTCACCGTATATATGACCAAAAGTGTCGTTCGCTTGCTTGAAATGATCAATATCAAGCGCAATGACAGATAAGCCCGCTTGAGCTTGCACCGTTCCCGCAGTTGTAGGGCGAACGCTTTGCTTCGCGAGCGCCGCATTCAAATCATCTTCAAATGCCTTTTTGTTCCGTAGCCCGGTAGCTGTATCGTGCCGGGCATCAAAGGCATTCATGGAATGATGAAAGACCTGATCGATTTCTCTCGCAAACGAATCTTGGGTTGTTCTCCGAATCGGACCTGAGAAACGTACTATTACGCCCGCCTCAAGAGCCTTTATTGGAAATACAAATTGCCCCTTTTGACTTGCACGACCGTATGAGCCAGACGTGCACACTCGATCACAGTCGCCAGAAAGCTTGATGTCGATTGGCTTCTCGCTATCAACACCGAGCCACCCATTGGGTGTCTTCATTACCACAAGAACCTCGTGAACCGCGGACCTACCGAGAAATTCCGTTTCGATTTCCTTTTTTAGTGCGCTGATCCGAGCTTTTTGCATAACGTGGTAGGGTTGTTCTGCGGAAGCCTCCCTCCAAACCTATTCAGCCACGGTGGATTATTAGACCTATTCTCACCATGATAAGCTTATACACATGATGGAGCGTTTCTTCATAGGCGCAATGCTTCTTTCTTTCGGCTACCTGTCAATTTCTTATCACAGGTACGTCGCTCGTCCGGAGAGCTCCTTCAAGTCATCGCGTTGAATCCGTTTGTCGCTCACCCAATCCGCGCAGACTAGTCGGGGCCTTGTTATTAGGTTCTGACCAGCGCCTTGTACTTGATCCTGTGCGGCTGGTCCGCATCGGCACCCTTACGCTTCTTGAGATCCTCGATGTAGGCCTGATAATTCCCCTCGAACCAGACGACCTCTGAGTCGCCTTCGAATGCCAGCATGTGAGTCGCAATACGATCGAGGAACCACCGATCGTGGGAGATCACGACAGCGCATCCTGAGAAATCGAGCAGCGCATCTTCAAGCGCACGAAGAGTATCGACGTCGAGATCATTCGTCGGCTCGTCGAGGAGAAGAAGATTTCCACCAGACTTGAGCAGCTTCGCGAGATGCAGGCGATTTCTCTCACCACCTGAGAGCTTCGAAACTTCTTTCTGCTGATCCGCGCCCTTGAAATTGAAGCTCGAGAGATATCCGCGAGTGTTGATCTCGCGCTTTCCAACCTGGATCGTGTCGTTTCCGCCCGACACTTCATCGTATACGCTCTTCGACGAATCGAGCTCGCGACCCTGATCGACATACGCGAGCTGCACCGTCTCTCCAATCTTCAAAGAACCTGAATCAGGCTTCTCCTCGCCCGCGATCATCCTGAACAGTGTCGTCTTACCTGCACCGTTCGGTCCGATCACTCCAACGATTCCACCGCGCGGAAGTGAGAACGACAAGTTGTCGAACAGGACTTTGTCGCCGTACGCCTTTGCGAGATCTTTCGCAATCACGACATCGTTGCCGAGGCGTGGTGCGGGGGGAATGACGATTTCGTTCTGCGCGATCTTCTCGTTCTGCTTTTCGCTTGCGAGCTCTTCGTACTGCTGAAGACGAGCCTTTGACTTCGCCTGACGCGCACGCGGAGCCATGCGCACCCACTCGAGCTCACGCTCGAGAGTCCTCTGCCTTGCAGATTCCTGTTTCTCCTCCTGCGCGAGACGATTCTTTTTCTGATCGAGCCACGACGTGTAATTGCCTTCCCAGGGAATTCCATATCCGCGGTCGAGCTCGAGAATCCACTTCGCAACGTTGTCGAGGAAATAACGATCGTGCGTAACTGCGACGACGGTTCCCGGAAATTCCGCGAGATATCTCTCCAGCCACGCGACTGATTCCGCGTCGAGGTGGTTAGTCGGCTCGTCGAGCAGAAGCATGTCAGGCTCTTCGAGAAGAGTGCGACACAACGCAACACGCCGCTTCTCCCCACCCGAAAGCTTCGTCACATCCGCATCTGCCGGCGGAAGACGCAGCGCATCCATTGCGATCTCGATCTTGCGATCCAGCTCCCAGAGATTGTGCGCATCGATCTGCTCCTGCACCCTGCCCTGCTTCTCCAGCAGTTTCGTCATCTCGTCATCGTCCATCGGCTCGGCGAATTTCATCGAGATGTCTTCGAACTGCTTGAGCAAGGCGCGCTGTGACGCGACTGCGTCTTCAACGTTGCCCCTTACATCCTTATTTGGATCGAGCTCCGGAACCTGAGGGAGGTATCCGATCTTCGTTCCTTCGTGCGGCCATGCTTCGCCCTGAAAATCATGATCGACTCCGGCCATGATCTTGAGGATGGAAGATTTTCCCGCGCCGTTTGCGCCGAGGACGCCGATCTTCGCGCCGGGGTAAAAGGAGAGCCAGATGCCGCGCAGAATCTCCCGCGAGGGCGGGACGACTTTGCGCAAATCCTTCATTACGTAAATGAATTGCGGTGCCAAGGAATTATCTCGCGTGATTCAATTGTTGGTAGCCCTGAATTTAACAGGGCAGCATCAGTGAGCCGATACGACTGCTTGCGAATATAGGATTATCTTGATTGGGTGATCGCCACCCGCTTGAGAGAGCTCGCCCACCGGGTCCGCGTGCTGCCCGGATTGAACAAGCTCGAGCCCGCGTGGAACGCGCTCCACCCCGCGTACGAGCGTGTCATGCGCCGTATCGCGGAAAGACAGCTCCGCGCGATGCCGGGCGGTCAGGATCGTTGGCGCTTCGACGGGCGGTATCACGATTTCCCTTTCGAGAACATCGAGCCGCACGTCTACGACTGGATATCACAACGCGTTAAGAGCGATACGCAGTTCTATGACGTCGGCGCATTCATCGGCTACCACACGCTGTGCGCCGCGAAACGCGTCGGCTCGAACGGACGCGTGTTTGCCTTCGAGCCCGCTCCTTCTAATGTCGAAATACTTGAGCACAACCTCGAGTTGAACAAACTGAGCGATCGTGTTCGAGTTTTTCCTTTCGCGATCGGCGACACAGATCGGAAATCAATCTCATTCTACCTGAGAGCCGGCGATCCGAGCACGCACTCGCTCGCACGTATCGACAAGCTCGACCATGTCGCCAACAACGAGCTGACTGAAGTCTCAGTCACTGTACGAACGATCGACAGCATCGTTGCTGAAACGGGGCGGCCACCCACTCTAATGAAGATCGATGTCGAAGGCGCCGAGTGTCGCGTGATCGCCGGTGCGATGGAGACGATGCGCGAGCATCGATTTCCTATCATCTGCGCGATGCATCCGTCCTGGCTGTCGCACCTCGGCGACGACGTCGAAACCTTCCTGACGCTCGTTCACTCCGCCGGCTATCGAGTGGTCGATCTAAACGGCGCGCTGAAGAGGACGTTCGAGTTCGAGGAAGTCGTTCTACTTCCTTCCTGAAATTACAGAACCAAATATCGGAATCGTCTGTCAAAGAACTGTCGACGAGTTTTCGCTTTTCCCTAACACCGATAGTCGTGAAGTCATACAGCCGCACCCCGCTTCGCTTTTTCACAATTGGTTTGCTGCTCGTTCCCGCTTTCGCTCGAGGCCAGTCCACTTCGGCCCCGGTCCCTGCACCGCCCGATAGCGTCGTCGCGAAAGTGCTGCACGTCATCGAGTCAGGAAACGCCGCCGAGCGTGGCGCGCTCATCAGTACTGCATTTACTGCAAACGCAGTAAAGACAGACAGCGCGCGCTTCGACCGCTTTCTGGAGTCGATGCATGACCAGGGCGCGCCATTCGTCAACAGCGGCGTCAGTCGCTCCGGACGACATGCATTGGTGACGCTTTCAAGCCTGCGTGCGCGCCGACTTGTTACGTTGATGATTTCTACCGACCGCGCGAATCCCACTGGTGTTGGGAACGTCGACATTCTGTCGTCTCGCAGCGCAGTGCTCGACAGCATTACATGGCCCGACAAAAGGCCGCGCACAAATGCGGAGATTGTGCGCGTCGTTGACGCAAACCTGCAGCGACTGGCAAGGGCCGACGCGTTCTCGGGGGCAGTTTACATTGCCGCGCACGACTCGGTGGTCTACGAACGCGGATTCGGTCTCGCGGATCGTGAAGACAGCGTTCGCAACACGCCACACACGCGCTTTGCGATCGCATCGATGGGAAAGATGTTCACCGCGACTGCGATCCTTCAGCTCGTTGAACAGGGCAGGCTTCACCTCGACGACACCCTCGGCAAAGTTCTGCCGCGTTATCCGAATGCGGAGCGTGCAAGCAAGATCACTATCGCTCAGCTTCTCTCGCATACATCGGGAATGGGCGATCAGTGGAGCACTCCTCGAAAGCCGGTACCCGGACTCACCGGAATGCTCGGTACCGTAGCAGCGGTTGCATATGCGCCGCTCTTGTTCGAGCCAGGGACACAGTGGTCGTACAGCAATGAAGGCTACAACGTTCTTGCTGCGATTATCGAGGAGGTGACGGGCTCGACATTCAAGGATTACATCCGGAAGAATGTTCTCGCAAAGGCGGGAATGACAGAAACCGTTCTGGAGGGCGGATCGGATGACATCATTCCGCATCGCGCCGTGGGATATCGCCCGGCAGACGACGACCTGCTCGGCGGCGGTCCTCTGCGCGCAAACTGGTCGTTCATGGTTGGCTCGAGTGCCGGCGGAGCGGGTGGTGGGTACAGCACCGTCGAGGATCTTGCACGCTTCGGCCGTGCACTGCGTGAAGGAAAGCTGATCAGCCCTGCATTACGCGACAGCATGTGGACCGGACGATGGGCGATCCCGGGTTACGTCAATGAGAAATACGGATGGGGATCATTTGTCAGCCAGATTGGCGATCACACCATTGTCGGTCATGGTGGAGGAGGCACCGGCTCAGGCATCGACACGGGATTCCGCCAGTTCAGTGATGGCAGCTACACGATCGTCGTCCTTACAAACATGGAGCCGCCGACTGCAACCACTCTCACGGGCGCACTCGTGAAATTGCTCGCGGCGCCATCGAGCTGAGCTACAGCAGGTCAGGATTATCCCTCTTATATAGTAGTGTCCCGTTGGTTAGTTTCGGACAAAATGAAGAAAGTTTTCTTGGCAATCACGGCGCTTGTCCTCGCCGGATGCAGCTCATACGACCTCACGACTCCAACGCAGGCAATCCTCACCGGAAAGTGGAATCTCACTGCGGTGGAGGATAAGCCGCTGCCATATCGGATCATCGGGCCCGGTACGCGCGAAGTCACGGGTGATGTCCTCACGCTTTCCGCGGACGGTACGTTCACGGAATCGACCACGATTCAGACAACGCTCAACGGAAGCACCACCACGCAGACTGTTCTGGATTCCGGCACTTACGAATTCAATTCGACCGCGGTGACGTTCCACTTCCAGAGCAATGGCACGTTCGGATCCGGAACGCTCAACGGCAAAAAGATGAGAGTGGTCACATCGGGACTCCCGTTCACATACGCGAAGATGTAGGTCCGGATCAGTCGTTCTGATCGATGCCGTATTACCGCGGCGGGACGCTGATAACGATCGTATTCGCGAGCTTGTCTCCAAGCCGCTGGTGCTGCTCGCCGAAAATAAAGATCCAGTCGACGGGCCCGAGTAACGTCAGAAGAAAATTACGGATCAGTGAGCTCGTGAATGTGCACGGCTCGCGCGTGTCCGCATATACGACCTGCATGCCAAGCCACCGTTTGGACAGGCTCTGCCCGCCGACCAGGCCATCCGCCATGAACGTGTAGAAAAGAGCCCAGCAGACAGCGGCGATCGCTAGAACCTGAGTGCCGCTTTCCGGATATCCGAAGAGTAGTGTCGTGAGAAAAAGAGGACCGAGCGCAATCACACAGTCAATGATCTGACCCGCCAACCTCGTCTCTCGCGGAGCATATACCGGCGGCGGAATGTAGCGATCGAGTGATCTCATTGGCCTATAATACTGCTGCGATCTGCAGTTCACGCTATAGGCTGGCGGTGGCTTGCTCGATGCGTCAGCTTTTGAATCCTGACCGCTGACACGAGGAATCACCAAGTGCGTTTCGCCCCCGCTTTCATTCTGGCATCGCTCACACTGGCGGCATGTTCGCCAGCACCCACATCCACAGTAACGACTGCACCTCAACCCGCTGCACAGATCGGGGACACCGCGTCCGTTCGCGCACTCGTACGTGAGCTCGATCTCGATAAATACAAGGCGACGATCAAAGGTCTCACACAATTCGGTGATCGACGCCAAGGCACTGCGAGAAATCGCGCTGCAGTCGACTGGATAGAAGCACAGCTCAAGAGCTACGGATGCACGAACACCGAGCGTATCACGTACGACTGGCATCCTGATACGACGCGCACTCGCAACGCGGCTGCAACGCAGCGATCGCGGCTTCCAACAAGTGCGCCGGGTGGTGCGAGGATTCGCGGCAACGTCGCACCGATCGGAGTGAACAACGATTCGCTCGCGCAACCTGATCCAAAGATCCGCGCGCTCGACACCGAGCAGACAACTCCGGGCCAGCGACAGGAAGTTTATTGCACGAAGATCGGATCGACTCATCCCGAAGAGATGTACATCGTCGGTGGTCACATGGATGGAATCGGCTGGGGCGAAGCAGCGAACGACGACGGATCAGGCACCGCGCTCGTGATGGAGCTGGCGCGCGTCTTCAGCGCACCGAACGTGAAGACCGACCGGTCAATTCGCTTCATTCTCTGGAACAACGAGGAGTCCGGACTCGACGGAGCGAAAGCGTACGTCGCTCAGCGACAGGCACTGCAGGGCAAAGAAGATCCCGCAGGCTCAGGCAAATATCCCGAACCCCGATGGCTCGGCATGATTCAACACGACATGATGATGTGGGATCATGGAATGCCGCGCGCGGATCATACGGTGAGCAGTGAGCAGCGTCCGGAAGCTGATGTGAACATCGAGTTCCAGGACACTTCGAAAATGGCGACCGAATCGCAGAAGCTCGCGTGGTTCTTTCAGAAAGCGAACGAGAAATTCGCGACTGATTATCCGGCAACTGTCGGTCGACACATGACCAACACTGATTCCGATCCCTTCAAGGACATCGTTGCAGCGATCAGCATGCGCGAGAATGAGCGGGGTGCGCATATCGGCGCGGGTTGGGATCCGAACTGGCACCAGCCGACGGATGTGTTCTCGACATACAGCGACAAGGATTTCCGACTAGGCCTGAATGCGGCGCAAACAACACTGGCGGCCGTTGCCCTTCTCGCAGGTGCAACAGTCGGGCATTAGTATCATATTGTTACTAATCCTCTCGAGCTATAGCCGGATTTAAACCATGTAACCGGTAGCGAAGTCGAAGTGACATGAGGCTGACCCGGCTGTTGGGAATCCTGGTTTTCACAGCGCACCCAGTACTCGCACAGTCGAGCAGTGCGGATGCGTTGGCAGCGCGGCTTCCAGCGCTCATGGACAGCGGCGGAATCCCGGGTCTCTCTATAACCGTTATCCGCAGCGGCAACATTGCATTTGCCAGGGGCTTCGGCGTCCGCGGCGGCAACGACTCAGGGCGCGTCGATCCCAACACGGTCTTCGAAGCGGCGTCACTGAGCAAGCCAGTCGTCGCGTACATCGCGCTCAAGCTCGTCGACTTGGGCATGCTCGACCTCGACCGCCCGATAACGAATTACATCGCGATTCCCGACCTGAACGATCCGCGTGTCAATCGCATCACGACCCGGATGATTCTCTCGCACACGACGGGACTACAGAACGAGCGTCACGGCGATGAGCCGCTCACACTCGCCTTCAATCCCGGCGAACAATTCAGGTATTCCGGCGAAGGATTTCTTCTCCTCCAGCGCGTTGTTGAATCAGTCAGCGGCGAGTCTCTCGAGGCCCTCGCACAGCGACTCGTATTCAAGCCACTCGGCATGACGCGAAGCGCATTCGTCTGGAAGCCTGCATTTGCCGCTAACGCTGCAATCGGTTACGGCGATTTTAGAACCGAGAGAGCTCCCACACGACCCGCAACGGCGCGGGCTCCGTCGAGTCTGCACACGACGGCGCACGACTACGCCTTGTTCGTTCGCGCAATCATGAATCGCCAAGGCCTCGAGCACGCGACGTTCGCCGAGATGACGAAGCCACAAGTCACTGCCGCGCCCGGAATCGCATGGGGATTGGGATGGGCGATCGAGACTTCATCGAGCTCGCCAATGCTCTGGCACTGGGGGGACAATTCGAATTCAGGATTCAAATCATTCGTCATGATCGACCCTTCGCGAAAAGACGCAGTGCTCTATTTCGCGAACAGCAATTCCGGATTAAGCATCGTGCGTCCGATCGCTGAGCTTCTGAAAGGACCTCATGCTGCGCCCGATTTCATGGGATACGAGACGTACAACGCGCCATCGCGATCGGTACGACTCGCCATCGAGGAAGCAGTAAGACTTCGCGGTGCGGCCGCCGGCCTCAGCGTGTATGACAGTCTCAGAAAGCAGATTGACTCGACTGCATTCCCCGAAAATCTTCTCAACAATCTCGGCTATCGTTTTCTATCGCTCAACCGACCAGGCGATGCGGTCGCATTGTTCCGGCGAAACGTCGAGCTCTTTCCGCAATCATCCAACGCCTATGACAGCCTCGGCGACGGATTCCAGGCGATCGGAAATAATGACGCGGCGATCGCGAGTTATCTCAAGTCGTACGCTTTAGACAACCGGAACGAACACGCGATGCAGCAAATAAATCGGCTCCGTGGGAAGAGCTGAGTCAAAATCCGCGCAGCGTCACTCCGAGATTTGCGTTCGAAGCATCATCCTCGAGGTAACGACCGAGCTCACGCGTAAGCACAAGCCTCAGCGTCATGTCGACGTGCCCCAGAAATCGAGACACCTCAGCGCCGAGCGAATTCATCACATCAACGTCGCGCGTCCCTGATGCGGGCGCAGTGAGGCCGATTCGATCCTCGTACTGCGTGACTCGCGAAAAGTAGAAGGACATTCTTCCATTCGTGGTGAATCGGTCGAAGCCGACCGACTGCGCGTTGCCACTTCCTGGTCCGACATTGGCCGAAAGAAGCTGGCCGCGATACGTGTGACCCTGCCGAAGGATGCCGTGCACGAAGATCTCTCCCTGCGCACGCGTTCTCGATCCACCCGGCGCTTCGTAGGAGAAAACCTCGGCTTTCACTGCATTGATGGCCGACCCTGATGTCCACGCTTTCCGCAGACCGACATTCGTCGTCGCCGCGTGCTCAGGCTCTAACAAATAGTCACGCGTATCCGCAGCAAAGTCTTCACGGCCATACTCACCGTATATGTCGAAGCCTGTTCGTGGCGGAGCCCATCGAATGAACAGCGACCCAAGCTGATTTTCTTTTCCTTCGGTTAGCGGCATCTGTCTTCTGAACAGCTGCAGAAATGGAAGACCTCTCACATGTGCATCGATCCCATTTCTCGACGGAGCGTGAAAGAATCTCGCGCCGCCGAGCTCGAATCCTGGAACTCGCGCGATCTGCAGTACCGCCACGAGTCCTGCCATGTATCTGCGCGTTCCCGTCGTGTCCTCGTTCACGTAGTTCTGTGAACCCTGCGCGGGAGAGTATGGCGATTGATCGAGCACACCGTACTGAAGGCGCGTGTGAAGCTTGATGATCTTGAGATTCGCGGGTTTCGCGGTGCCGAGAAAAACACGTGGAACTCCGCCTGCGTTGTTGCCGAGTACGTAGGGGAATTGGTCGGTTGGACCCCACCACTGTGATGCTGTCGAAGCGCCGATCGTCGCGCCGAATGCCTCGAGCTGCGCCGTGCTCTCGCCCGGATCGAATCGCGAGTAGGTGCTGTTTCCGAATCGCTGCGGCAGGTCGATCTGTCTGTAGAATTGTCCATGCGCGTACCGAAGCGCGCCCGTCTGGCCGTTGTCGTAAAGCTCGAATGAAGAGTTCTGCGCAGCGAATACGACCGGTGCCAGCCGAATTGACAGAGGCCCCCATTCTCCGGTGACGCCGGCCTGGAATGCAGCCGTTACTCCCTTTCCTGCCCAGATCGGTCCATCGTTTCCGCCGAATGGGAATGAAGTATTCTCGATTAACTGAACTGCTGGTCGCACATAGTCGATGTGCGACGCACCATCCCGCCGGAACGAGTAACGATGCGCCCATGGATGAATTGAATCCTGAGGCGCGTGTGCATCCGTCTCGCGAAGTGAAAACCCTCGAACGCTCCACTGCTCCGATGGCGCTTTACCGAGCGTCTGCAGGTACCGCAGATAACTCTCGAGAGTGCTGCCGGCAAAGACTTCGGTTCTTCCTCCCGCTGACTGTGATTGCAGCAGCGAAGGAATCAAGAAGAAAGCGCTGATGCAGACGCGAATTCTGGCGATGATCAATAGTTGTGAAGTTTGCCACCATGTGGATGAATCACTAGCTTCCCGCGGCGAATGACCAAGTTACGCGTGAAGCTTCTTTTCGCTATATGCCTCGTCGGCTCGACGAGCCAGGCGCAGTTGCCGGCAACCGCCCTGCAAACCGTGAGCGGCGATTCAGTCGAACGGTTAAAGAACGCCGAGCTGCGAGGTGAGGCGCGTACTCCGTGGATGATGCTCAGGTCGAGCTCGTCGCTGATGCTGCATGATAATCGTGAGCAGGGCGTGAAGCTCGTTCTTCCGTCGATCACCTTTGTCGCCAATGACAACCTGCCATTCGGCCAGAACGATGGCGCGCTGTGGGCTGGCAAGGGATACAACGTGCGTGCGATGGGCGGTTTGCTCGCGAACGCAGGCGCACTCCATCTAATAGTTGTGCCGGAGTTCGTTCGATCATCGAATCATCCGCTCGACATCGATCCGACCGACAGGCGTTACGCGCCTGCGATTCCTGCATCACGCAGCCCGTTCTCGAATCCCTTCAACATTTATCCGTATTCGATTGACCTTCCGTACAGGATGGGAGATGCGCCTGTAACGAAGATCTATCCCGGGCAATCGTCGCTCACTCTAACCGCGCGAGCTCTCGCTATCGGCGCTGCAACCGAGAATGAATGGTGGGGGCCGGCGATTAGAAACCCGATCGTGATGAGCGATAACGCTCCGGGATTTCCGCATCTCTTCGTGCGAACGAGTGAGCCCGTCGCGACGCGCATCGGGCTGCTCGACGCACGGTGGATGACTGGTGGCTTACACGAGTCGGACTGGTTCGACAATGACGATTCGAACGATGTACGATCTCTCAGCTCACTCGCGTTCACCTGGAGCCCGTCGGTCACGTCCCCTTTCTCCGCGGGCTTTACCAGGTCGGTTTTCGCGCCTGCCAGTGGATACGGGCAGACCGCGACTCGATGGTTTGACGTGTTGCGCAATGTGCATCACCCGAACGCGCGCGCTCTGAGCGATTCTGCATTCGTGCCGGGACCGGACCAGATATTCTCTTTGTTCGGGCGAATCGTGATTCCGTCTTATGGTCTCGAGACATACATCGAGTGGGGTCGCGCTGATTTTCCTGTTTCGCTGCATGACTTCATCGAGCAGCCGATTCATTCGCGAGGTTATACGACAGGCGCGCAGTGGATTCTTTCTGCAGGCGCGAAAGGCCGAATCAGGTTTCAGGGCGAGATCACCAGCGTAGAACAGAGCACGACGTATCGCTTTCGTCCGCAGGGATCCTTTTATACGAGTCGCGCTGTGCCGCAGGGCTATACGAACGAAGGACAGCTGATTGGGGCAGGTATTGGTCCGGGTTCGTCAGGCGGATGGTTGGCAGCGGATTATTTCCGCCGCAACTGGCAGGTGGGCCTCACATGGGGAAGGCAGCGTTTCGACAACGACTCGTTCTTTCTACTTCAGCACGCGAACCGGTGCGGACACGACGTCACAGTTTATCCTGGAGCGCGCGCTAGCTACTCGAGCCGCGTCATCCGACTGAGTGCCGCGGTGTCGAAGATGAACAGGCTCAACACATTCTTTCAGAACAAAGAGAGCTGCGACTCGGGTGGTGAAGGGAGTGATCGATCCAGCGTGAATCTTACGCTGACTGCCGCTGCGATTGCATTTTAGGGGAATACCGTCCCTGGCCTAATCGACTGGAGAGTAAAAGCATGAGCGATCAGACTGAAACAACCCGGCGTGTTATCGAATCATACGTGACAGAGCACGATCCGAATCACGTTGCAGAGGATGCGGTATTCGTCATGATGCCCACCAGCGAGGAGTATCACGGCCGCGATAATATCGCCGAGCATCTCGCCGCGTTTTACCACGGGTCGCTTACAGCTCGTGCCGATGTGGTGAGCATGATGTACTCTGGCAACAGGGCTTTGCTCGAGGCGACGGTTGTCGGAAAACACACCGGCGATTTTGCGGGGATTCCCGCAACCGGTCGCGACGTCAGCGTGCCGCTCGCTGTGTCCTACGAGATGGAAGGCGACAAAATCAAGCGCGCGCGAATCTACCTGATGGTGAACGTCCTCATCGCGCAAATCACGGCGCAATAAAGCTATTGGGGACGATTAGTATCGTTTAGTTACTAATTATCTGACGTATTTGTTGAAGAACTCCACCGTGCGCGCCCAGGCCTGCTTCGCTGAAGCTTCGTCGTAGCGCGGCGTCGTGTCGTTGTGAAATCCGTGCTGAGTGCCGGGGTACAGATACCGCTCATACTTGATGTTCGCGGCCTTGAGCGCGGTTTCGTAATCCGGCCAGCTCGCATTGATTCGAGGATCATTCTCGGCCGATTGAATCATCAATGGCGCCTTGATCTTCGGGACGTCAGCGAGATCGGGAGCGGAACCGTAGAACGGAACGCCCGCTGACAGTTCATTGCCAAGTCGAGTTGCAAGATAGTTGACCATCCCGCCGCCCCAGCAGAATCCAACCGCGCCGATCTTGCCTGTGCATTGCGGCTGATTCCTGAGATACATCGCCGCAGCGACAAAATCCTCACGCGATTTCGCTGCGTCGAGCTTTGCGAAGGCCTCGCGCGCCTTGTCTTCATCGCCCGGATATCCACCGAGCGGAGTAAGCGCGTCCGGTGCAAACGCAATGAAGTTGGCGAGCGCGAAGCGGCGCGTCACATCCTCGATGTGGGGATTGAGTCCGCGATTCTCGTGAATGACGAGAATTCCGGGAAGCTTTCCGCTCATCTTTGCGGGACGCACGAGATATCCGCGCATCTTCCCGTTTCCATTCGGTGAATCGTATTCCTTGTATTCGCCGATGATCCGGTTATCGGTTGGTTGTACCTGCTGCGCCTCGAGGAACCTGGGGCTGAGCTGCTCGAGCAGCATCGCAGCAGTAACGCCGCCTACGGCGAACTTCGTGGCTTTGTCGAGGAAGGTGCGCCTGTCGATCCCGCCATGAACGTAAGCGTCGAACAGCATCAGCAGTTCCTGGTCAAAATCGTGCGCGGTCTTTCTTTCCATTGTCATTCAGTCCTCTTCATTGGCGACCCACAGGAGAATCTAGCTCAAATCGCTGCGCGCAAACGGGCGCGAACATCTTGTCACGCGCATGGATCACCCGCGCAGCCGAGACTTTCGCAGTGTCGAGGACTCGCACGAGAGTCACCGCGCGGCGCCTGCCGTTCGTGAAATCGATATCTCCGTCTCCTGCCTTGAGCGGAGTGATGAGTCCGTCCTTGACTCGCAGGAACGAGGAATCGGTCGTGACATAGATACGGGGGTTAGAGATCGCATTCCCGTTTCGATCGGTAGCAGCAACCGAAAGCGGAATTGGAGCGTCGCCCAGCCGGGTGCACACAAACGCTTCGGCCGTGATATTCTCGATGATGTCGCAGTGCACCATCACGGTGGATTTAATTCCACCAGACGAAAGTACGACCGGCGATACACCGTCATTGCGGCATTGCACCGCGCGCCCATCTCGGATCGTGAGAACGGAGTCACTGGCTGCGGACGAGTAAGTGATCGCTGCTCCCCTGATAACGGACCCGCTGCGATCTACCACCTTTGCATCGAGCGGCTCGAGCATCGTCGTGTTGATGACAAGTGTGTCCGATCCAGCAACGATTCGCGTTGGCGTCTTATCCGAACAGCCGCTTACCGCCAAAACCAATGCTATCGACACGAATGTTGTCTTCACCGCGATAGAATAGCGCGATTCCAGGCGCTATTCTATAGTATGAGCCTAAAGCGCGTGCTGATTCCGCTTGTGCTGTTTGCCGTGTCGGCAAAAGCCCAGACATCAACATCTCCGATCGATTCGACTCTCAACGAGCTCCATCGCTCAGCGTCGAAAGCAGATGGTAAGACATACTTCGATCTTTTCACGAACGATGCGATCTACATCGGGACCGATGCAGGCGAACGATGGACGATCTCGCAGTTCCGCGACTTCGCGATGCCCTACTTCACCAGGGGCAGAGGCTGGACGTACACGCCAAGGGAACGACACATAGTCGTCGCGAATATTCCGTGCGAATGCATCGCATGGTTCGACGAGCTACTCGATAGCGAGAGTTATGGTACGAGCCGCGGAACCGGAGTGCTCGTTAAACGCGATGGTAAATGGAAGATCGCGCAGTACGCACTGACATTCCCGATTCCAAATGATCTCGCGAAAGGGATGACCGCTGAGATCAGGGCATACGAATCAAAGCAGCGTCACTAGTCACGCGCTGTCGGAAGACAGAGCTCGCCTGATCTGTTCAAGATGATGCTCATTGTGCAGCGCAACCTTCTCGAGCTCCTGCTTCAGCGTTCTCACGCCCGTCACACTGTGAACGAATTCGAGGTGTCCCTTTGATTCGTAGTATTCTCGCGCGTAGTAAATGATCGACTCGCGCACTGCCGCGTAAACGTCGCGCGACAATGCGAGTGGCAGGCGCGAATAATCCAACCCGACCGCCCACGCCTCCTGATCATAAACCCACAAAACCTGCCTCGGCTCGCTCAGAATCCTGCGAATCCTCTCGAAGAGAACTGTCTCCGAATCAGAGAGATGCAGCAGCAGATATCGCACAGACCACTTACCTGGCGCATAGGTGCGCGCGAGCTCGTCATCACTGAGATCAAAACAGCGCAGTGTTTCGCCCCGCGTCAGTTCCAAAAGCTTCAAAAGCTCTTCAGTGTTTTCCATGTTATTGCTTCGGTGGCATGAAGTTCGGACGGTCATACGCGAGCTTGAATCCTGTTCGCAGCATGTTGTGATAGGACGGGTTGGGTCTCTCCGGAGTATCCCGGCCCGTTTCTGTCACGAACCATTTGCATCCCGCGTTGATGCCGTCCTGCAGCCGGCGCGACATCAGCGCGCCCTGCGCGCCACGCTTGCGGAACTGCGGCAACGTCGCCGCCACTCCGAGCCACCCTCTCTCGGCCTTGATGTACATCGCAGCTACCGCAGCCGGCGTATCTCCTTCCCACGCGATGTAGTGCACCCAGCCTTGCCGACCCACTGTTCCTGACAGGAGATCCTTTCGCGCGATCGGTAATCCGAAGCCTTCGCACGCGGTTTCTCCAAATGCATCCTTGTGTCTCTTATCGATCTGCTCCACGCGCAAGTCGGTTGGAATGAGGTCGATGGGCGAAGCGTCGCGGTACATTTTCATCCATCCATCGCGCTGTGGGAGTCCCGCATTCTCGCACCACGTCGTGAGCGCGTGTGGATTTGCGTACGGGCTGATCTGCATACCGAAGCTGGTCGTCCCATTCACGCGGTACTTCTCGGCGAGTGCATTGATCACATGCTGTGTCGCTGGCTTTCTGACGCCAAGGCAAAGTGCGCGGTTGAAGAGAAGAATGTCGATCGGCGCGAAGAACGCGACGTATTCGTCCGACTGATCTACAGTGAAATTGAGAGAAGGCGGTGCGGCGCGAAACATGTCCGCCATGGCGTCTGCTTCACCGAATTCAACCAGGTCGGCGAGCTCAGCATCCGTCAACATTGTCGACTCCAGGAAAGGTGACCGACATGGTATATATAGTAGTGCTCATTCGAATCCTTGTCTTCATGGCCGCGGTTGCGATGACAGCGCAGACGGCTCTGGCGCAAAATATTTCCAACTCGACACGTGTATGGGGCGCAGTGGGAATAGGCGCGGCTGCACCTTCCAGTGGCGGTGATGGTATCGCGAACGTGGCGCAGGTTGTCCATGAATACAAATCGAACGTGTTCGCATTGCGCGGCGTCATCGTCCACGACATCGAGCGTCCAACGAATGAGCTCGGTGAGGTTGGCATTCTCTATGGTCGCTCGAGTCCCGTTAAGTCTTTTGCTGCCACGCTTGCTGCGGGATTATCGGGTGTCGGATTCTCCGCCTGCCCTGACGATGATGATTCATGCTTCACGATTGGATTGCCCATAGTCGCTGAAGTATCGTGGAGGAGCCAGTTCGTTGGTATCGGCTTTCAAAGTTTCGGAAACATCAATCCGAAGGCTACGTATGCGGGCGGCGTTGTGTTTGTGCAGCTGGGCCGGTTGCGTTAGTAGACGAGCCGCCCTCGCACAATCCGGCCAGGCGGACCGACGCGATGTATCTCGGAGTGCGTCGCATCGCGGATGTGAATCACTGTGATGCCAAGCGAAACGAGAACGTCGCTGATGATGCGCCGATGACAGCGCCACCATAAAACTTCCGCGCACATCACTGCGGTATTGAGTCCGCCCGCAAGCATCAATAGCTCCATCAATCCTTCAGCGAACTCTTCCGTCAGCATGTGATCGGCGTACGCCCGGAATGCAGCGTGTCGCCAGCCGTTGTCTACGGAATCGGCGGTTGATCGACGTCTGCCGCCGAGTGAAGGAATCCAGCGATAAGAGATTCCGCAATCCGATAATGAATTCTCGAGTGCTTCTGAAGAGAATTGCGGAAGACGGCGCGATCCTGGATACCGGCGGACATCTGCGACCAGCTCGATATCGTAAGCATCGAGCACGCTGATGAACTCGTCGATCGAGCGCGTCGAGTGACCGATTGTCCAGACTGTATCAGACACTCCAGACAGCTTTCTTTAGCTCTGTGCTAATGATGTGAAGGGGTGCATCTCCCACGTTCTCGACCGTATGCGCGGGGAGTGGCGCGCCCCACAGAGCTTGCGGAGTGTTCTGGTTGAAATCTGTCTGGCGCGTGTCGAGCAGCACGTTTCCGTCGCGATCGCGGCGAACGAAATGACTCCAGCTCACAACGAAGTGTGATGCCGGCCAGCGATGAGTGTGAAGCTCGGTCTTCTCACCAGGAGAAATCACTGTCTCGAGAACGCGAACGTACTCGTTCTCCATAAGGAGTCGATGATTCTCAGGCGCAGCTACGAGTGCATCGAGCTCTGGTGGATACATCGGATGGCGTCGTCTCTCGAATGAAGCCTGGGCAGTCTTAGCGTCGGTGCCAAGCAATCGCACGATTTCCGCACGCACCGCATCGGATCGCAGTCCGCACTGAGCGAGTACCTGTGCTGCGATGCCTTTCTCTTCTCGGATGAGTCCGAGCAACAGATGCTCGGTCCCCACATAGCTGTGGTTCAAATCCCTGGCTTCGGCCATTGACAGCTCCAGCACCTTCTTGGCTCGCGACGTGTATGGCAGATCCGGACCTGTCGTCGCACTCGCACTCCCAGGCTGGATGATCTCCTCGATCATCGCCCGAACACCTTCCGGATCTACCTTCAGATTTCGGAACACCGCAGACGCAACACCTTCCCCTTCGCGGATTAGACCGAGGAGTAAGTGCTCCGTCCCAACGTACTCGTGTCTAAAGCGCTCGGATTCATCTCGCGCAATCGCAAGAACCTTTCGCACGCGCTCAGTAAAGTTGTAACCGTTCATATTAGTACCATGTCGATACTATTTAGCGACCGTTTGCTTCCTTTGGAGAGATTAACGCGCAGCGGTCAGGTCGCAATACATGAAGCGGTCATTGCGGAGAACTTTGTCTCCGACATCGACGGCAATTTCGTTACCAAGGATCGGGCCTGCAGATACGAACGTGTGGAATTCACCATTCTCCCCACACGGATCGGCCGTCGCTGGAAGATCTGCCAGGAACTGGCGATCGAATTGCCGGCCCGCAAAGGATGGATCGAGCTGCGACGTATCGACGCACACAAGATGCGCACGATATCCGTGATCAATGAATGTCTCGGCGAGCGCACGCGTATCCCTGCCCCAGATTGGAAACAATGGCTCGAAGCGGGTTGTCGAGAGAAGACGAACGCGATAATCGCGGACATCCTCGAGATAGAGATCACCGAATGCGATCGATGACACATTCGGAAAATGCTCGCTCAGTTCGCGCAATGCCGCGTGAAACGCCGCTTCGTACTCGTTGTTCGAGCATTGCGGCGCGAGTGGAATCTCGATCAATGGCAGCCCGAGAGATTCTGCCTGCTGCTCGAGGAGCTCGCGGCGCACGCCGTGAATGCTTATGCGATCGTAGTCCGATGTGATGCTCGTGATGAGAGCTTTTACATCGATCGTCGGATCGCGCTTCAGCTCAGCCAGAGCGAGCGTGCTGTCTTTACCGCCACTCCAGCTGAGCGCGACCTCTTTCACTTGGGCGTGTACTTAAAGATCCGGGCACCGACTGCATAGCCAACGCCCGACGGAAGGAGACGAAAGCGATTGATGCTCTGCCCCTTCACCCATGACGATCGCTTCCACGTGGCACCGCCATCATTCGTCTCGTAGGCGTACTTCTCGGCGCCAACCCAACCGACATTCGCGGAGATGAATCCTGCTCCCGAAAATCCCGCGTCGTATGTGCCCAGGTGGATTTCAGACCACGAGTTTCCCCCGTCTGTGGTTTTGAGAACGACCATGTCCTTGTTAGGACCTTGAGTCGCGATAAAGCCAATCTGTGGTGTTGGAAATGAAATCTTCCACGCCCAATGTCCGGCGTCAGCGCCGATGTATTTCTCCGTCCACGTTTCGCCACCATCCGACGTCATTGCAATCACAGTCTTCGAGGAATTCTGCTCTTCGAGACTGTTGCCAACACCGCGCGCGCCGGCAATCAAACCGTGAAGCTTGTCGAAGAAATACACGTCCACTGCGCCTGTCATCATTGGCGCGAGACTCCTGGACTGCCACGTCGCTCCGCCATCAGTTGTCTTCACGAACACTGCCGGCCCGTTCCATCTGCCCACTCCGAAAATCGTGGACGCGTCGAGACTGAACATTCCGCATATCCCGACCGGTGCAAAACCTGTGATGCGCGAAGAAATGTTGGTGATGGTTTTTCCGCCGTCTCGCGTTTCCCACAGAGATCGCGCAGGATCGGGATTGCTGAAATTGTTGAGATCGCCGATCCATCCAAGAGTCGGACTCACAAAGACGACTGACCGGAATATCGGCCTGCCCGAGAGATTGCTCGGCTGGCGAAGAGTTTCCCATGTCGCACCGCCGTCCGTCGTGTGATACATGTCACCAAGAATTCCGACGACCCATCCTTCGTTCGCTGACACGAAGGACGCATCCTGAAAGTGGCCCTCGGTGCTCGGAGAATTATCCAGCTGCGACCATGCGCTTGCCGCTGGTGAGATTGTCGCGATCGTGTCGATGGGCGGCGGCGGTGGTGGAGGAGGCGTGATGCCTGGTCCGCTCGAATCGTTCGTGCATCCAGCAAATGCTATCGCGACAGCAATTCCTGCAATCAACAAGGCTCGCTTCATTCGACCTCCCCCCGTTATGTCTATTCTATAGTAGTGCGGCCGGGAGGTCGAAAGGGAGCCACTTATTGTTCCCCGAGGGGAGCCATCAGGGCCTGATGCCTAAGTAGTACGCTTTGAGCGCGGCGCGCCTCTCCGACGTCTGCAGTCCGGCAATCATCTTCTCGATCAGCGGAGTCAGAGACTGCGGGAGCGGACGCGGTGGCGGATACGAGCGCAATACTTCTTCCACTGCCCCGTCAGGCTCGATCACCGACGCTTCTTCGAATATCGCCTGAAGAACTTTGACGTTGGTGTCGTACTTGTGCGGGACAGCAACCAGGAATGCTCCGCGATTATCGCTGCTGTCGAGGAGCGCGGCAGCATCATGAATGTAGCTGACCACCGATTCAGGACTGTTCGTTGCCGCAAATCCCTCGCGCAGATACTCAACGCGAGTGCGGCCGCGAGGAATTAGCGCAACTTCGCCGAGCAGCCCGCGTGTTCCTCCGCCGCTCAGTGCAACATGCGCGCGTTGCTCTGCACGCGCGCCTGTCCGCCGCAGGAATTCGCGAGCCATCGCGCTCACCCACGCTTCTTCGGCTGGACCGATCGCGACGTTGCTGCCGTTGAGTGTCATCGAAGTGGACGAGCCCGTGAGACGATACTCGCGTGTGCCATCCGGTCCTTCGTTGTGCGCTGTGAAGCGCCCATTGCCGTCGACGACCATTGTTCGTTCGTCGTTGCTCGCATCGACCCCCTTGTTGAATTCCATCCATGCGATGCAATCAACTCCGGTCCAGATCTCTCGCGTTACGCCGTTGTCAGTTCTGGATCCGGCTCCCGTAATTCGAACGATGGCATCCCGGTATGTCTTTGAGTTTCGTGTGTCGGCTGACTGACGACAAACGCCTGCGGCAGGCACGTCGATTCTAGATGACGTCGCGGCAGCAGAACGGGCTGGCTGATTAGCGGAGGTCTGCTCGCCCGGCAACATTGCCATCGAAACGACTGGAGCGAATGCCATCTTTGCTGGTGCGATTGCATCAGTAACGGATGCGACTGTTCGCGGAGCGGCAGCGCCAGCGACTACTACAAGTGCTGCCATTCCACCGACTACTCTAACCTTTGGTTTGAGCCCCGCGCTTCTGTCGATTGCCGGATCGAGCAGCGCGACGACTCGCGCACCAAGTCCCGCAGAATGACCGAACATCACAGTCGCGACTGGACTGGCCCGCCACGCGGTAAGCGATTGCGCATGCGAAAGAAGACATTGTCCATATTCGCTCGCGCGAACTCCATGACGGATCACGGCGTCATCGCACGCGCGCTCGCGCTCTGCAGCTGCACATCGCGCAGCATACCAGACCGCGGGATGCCACCAGTAGATGGCGCATATCATCTGTGAGACTAGCAGTGCGATCGTGTCACCGCGTGCGGCGTGCGATTCTTCGTGAAGAAGTGTTGCGTTCAGCTGGGATTGCGCCCACGATGTTGCAGCCTCAGGCATTACGATCACCTGTCGCACCAATCCGTATGTAAACGGCATCTCGACCTCGGCTGATAGTCGAGTCTCAACTGCCGACGACATAGACAAGGGGCGGGAGCGACGCACGACTGCTCGCGCTCTCAGGTGCGCAAGGAAGAGTCGTGCGAGAAGGGCAATTGCGCCGACACTCCACACGATCAGGATGATCATCGCAGTCGACAGTTTTGCCCCCGCCTGCGGCTCGACCGTTGTCGGAGCCTGTTCTACTTGAGTGACTGACTGCACCGCCCGACTCTCCGGAAACGCAACCCCTGCGATTTGTGAATTAGCCGGTGGTGCAGTCATTTCGATTACGGGCGATGAGTCTCGCCATGGTAGAACTCGCACTGGTGGTGCAGCGCGCTGTGCAAGCGGAAGGATTACCACGCCTGCAAGCGCAAACATCCACAGCCAGTGACGGCTGCCGGCGTTTGCGCGCTGTCTCGCGGAATTCACTACGGCCGCTGCGCCGATCACTACCGTGATTCTAAGCGCGAGCGATCCAAGCTCTATGATCGTCATCGTCCCTCCTCGCCCGCTTTCTTGAGCATTTTCTGGAGCTCGCGCCGCTCGCGCGCAGAGAGATTCGCGTCCTTGCGATCGAGCATCGCGGATACCGCGAGTGTGAGGGAGCCACCGAAGAACGTATCTATGACGTGATCGAGCACGCGTGTGCTCGCAGCTTCGCGTGCGACGGTCGGATGATACACATACCGCAAGCCATCGCGTTCTATCTTGAGATGCTTCTTCTTCTCGAGCGTCGAGAGAACTGCGCGCACGGCGGAGTAGTTCGAGTCGTCATTGAGTGCCGCCTGCACTTCTGCGGCGGTAGATGGGCCGAGCCGATAGATGAGGTCGAGCACTTCGCGCTCGCGTCGGCTCAGGTCAAGTAATTCCGGTCTCGCCATCCTGCCTCCTGTAGGTGCAGGTTTTTCTGCACGTGCAGGAATATCTGCACCTACGCGGAGGGCGTCAAGCAATACAGTTGTAAGATTTTTATGGGGGTACTACGAGACCCTGGTTACTTACCCAGGGTCTCCTTGATGCGCGCGAGGTGGTGCCAGCTGTGGCGGAGCGCGTGATCTTCGATCACGAACTGCGCGGTGACCGGAGCATCGAAGCTCAATCCGAACGGCGCTGCGGTGTCGAGCTGCTCATCAGTAAAGCCGCGAACTGCGTTCGCAGCGTCGCTGCTGTTCTTTTTCAGGAGAGCTAGAGCGTCTGCCTTGGTGACGTTCGCATTATCGGATGCGTGACCCGCGTTCATGTTCTTCACAACGTCCCACGTCACATCGCTCATGGCCTTTCCGCTTCCGATCGCCTGCGCGAGCTGCACTTCAATCGGATACACGCTCGCGACGTGATGCACGATCACGCCAAGCGGCCGGCCGTCACGCTCGGAGGCGATGGGCTTTGTCCAGTCAGAATCCGGCAATCCTTCGACATATGCTGCAAGCTGTGCAGCTCCCTGCTCGATGCGTTTGGCGAGAGCCTCGGCGCGTGCGCCCATTGTGAATCTCCCTGTCGATCGCGACGGTTTGAAACAAGTAAGACGGTGACGCCTTAAACATACATCGGCGTTCACGAAATGGGATTGAACGACGCGCGCCTCTCGGCGGCTGTAGCTTGTTGCCAGCTCTGGCCATTAGCTCCTAGAGTGCTAAAACAGAACGACGGCGTGGGGTGATTTTCGATGACGATTTCCTGGTGTCAATTCATGATTTTCTTGTCATGTCTGACCCCGGAAAGCTCATCGTCCTCGAGAAAGCCCATCTCCTGCTAAAGGATGTCAACGAAGCGGTCTGCGGTATTCGGCAGTCGCACCTTGCTGATCTCAAGAAGCAATTAATCAAATCGGCCGTTTCTGTTCCATCAAACATCGCCGAGGGCCGCCGTAGAACAAGCCAGCGCGAGTTTCTGAAATTTCTTGATATTGCCCTTGGCTCAAACGGCGAGCTCGAGACTCAACTGCGAGCAGCGGCAGATTGTCGCGCTATTTCACAAGCGTCTTATACAGACTTGGCAAATCGTGCCGCCGAGATTGGCAGAATGTTGACCGGACTGCAGCGCAGAATAAATGAGGACCTGCGATAGAATCCTCTTGTGTAGTTCCGCATTAGCACTCTAGGAGCTAAGCGCCAGAGCTGGCAACAAGCTACAGCCGCCGAGAGGCGCGCGTCGTTTACAGATGCTATTTCGAGTAGTGCTCCGCCCCCACGAAATGCAGTGATATATACTTCTCATCGCCAATTACCCAGCTGTCATGCGGGGTGCTGGGCACATAGAATCGTTTGCCAGCTTGCAGTAGATCTACGGTGCCATCTTCGTAACCCGCTGCAGCGTTTCCGGAAACGACAAAGCCAACGTGCTCGACAGTGCACCGCGGCTGACCAAGCGCCGGACCAACGTGCTTCGACCATTTCCATCCAGGCTCGTATGTCGCACGACCGATTGTTATTCCCTCAATCTTCGCGACCTCGAACTTGCCTTTGATCATCTGCCGCGTCTCGTCGGGATTGTCAAAGCGACGAATGATCTCATCGAGCACGCTTTGAGGAATCGTTCTGCAGCCGCATTCCTTTACGTGCTCCAAATGCCATCTCACGCGCTGCGATTTCGACGCACCATGCAGCATACGATGCGATTTGTGCCACTCTCGATTTATCGGCATTGTAGTTCAACTCCTCACGCAGTTCCGTTTTAGCATGCTAGCCGCCAGGCGCTAGAGCTGCTACAGGCTACCAGCGCGCGTGAGCGCCGCCTCTCCAAGCGAGCATATTCTATAGTATATGCCGCCCGCCAGAAACCGGCTTCCCAGCACGGGTCGTGTGGTACCTCCGCAGGTGAAATTCACGCCGAGCGAGAGACGCCTCGTCAATTCGCTTCGCACTCCGCTCGCAGTGCAGCGATGGCTGAATGCTCTTCCGTACAACAGAGAGTCTGCGGGACTCACGATGCGCGGATTTCGCGGCGTTGCGCGAACTCGTACCGCGCATTGTCTCGAAGCTGCGCTGTTTGCCGCAACAACTCTCGAGCAGCATGCGTATCCACCACTCATTCTCGGATTTGAATCGATCGACCTGCTCGATCACGTGATCTTCGTGTATCGCACTCGCACAGGATGGGGATCGGTTGCGCGATCGCGTGACCCGGGATTGCACGGGCGCAAGCCTCTATTCAGAACACCGCGTGACCTCGCGCAGAGTTACGCCGAGGGCTACGTCGATCACTCGGGTCGCATCAAGGGATATTGCGTGCTCGATCTTCGAGTGCTCGAACCATATGACTGGCGGCTGTCGAGCGGCAATCTATGGAAAGTCGAGCAGCTTCTGCGCGACTGGCCTCATCGGCCCATCAAATCTTCAGACCGCCTGTTTCGAATCCGGCACAAGCGCTATCGCGATTTCATCCGCAACAATGGCTACAAGCCATGGAAGTACTTCAAGGGACGCGAGCGCTGGACTCCCCTTCCAGCCGAATTCCGCAAAGGGTGATACGACTACGTCATCATACGTATTCGATGGACATCTGATCGAGAGCATTCTTATCGCGTAGCCCCTCCTACTACCCGAGGACACTATGCGTAAGACAATTCCGGCTTTGCTCGCGACAACTGCGCTGGCCGGTGGATGCTTGATCCAGCAGCCTGTCGTCAAATCGCTCGACCCGGCAGCGGTGACGCAGACGACCCAGACGCCGGTAAAGGCGCACCTGAAAGATGGATCCACGATCATCTATGCTTACGGAGTCGCGCGACGCGGCGACGCGATCATAACGCCGGGAGTGCGGTACCTCCTCGGCTCCTCTACACCGGTTTCGGCTAATACCATTCCGCTCGACAGCATCGTCGGAATGGAATTGTACAGCCGGAACGTCAACGTCCCTGCTTCAGTCGCGCTCTCGCTTGTAGGAACTGCAGGCGCAGTGCTCGGGACCGCGCTCGCAGCCGTCGCGATCTTCGGATCGTGCCCGACGATTTATGCCGACAGTGCGGGCAAGGAACTTCTTCAGGCAGAAACGTTCTCGTATTCCATTGCTCCGCTGCTCGAGCAGCGCGATGTGGATCGGTTGCGACTCACCCCTACCGCTGACGGTCGCGTTGTGCTTCGCGTGCGCAACGAGATGCTCGAGACACATTACATCAACAGCCTCGAGCTGATCGAGGTACAGCACTCACGCAATGAAGAGGTGATGCCGGACCAGTCGGGATTGCCCATCGCGGTGGGCAATGCGCGACTTGCGGCATCGTTCGTCGATCGTGCCGGTCGCAACGTCACCGATCAAGTCCGCAACGCGGATGACAAGCTTTTCTCGACGATCGACACGCGGCTTGCAAGTGTCACCGCTTCCGATCTGGAGGACTACATAGACATCGCTGTTGCCACAGCGCAAGCGAATGACAGCGTCGCAGTTGTTCTCGACATGCGCAACAGCCTGCTGAACACAGTGCTGCTCTACGATCACATCCTGGGCGCACCAGGTCTCAAGTCACTCGACTACACCGGCAAGGATCTCGAGAACATCTCCACGGCCGTCGATATGGGTCGGTGGTACGCCACGAACATGGGAATGCGCGTGTCGGTTCTCGATGGTGACAATTACCGGCGTGTGACACGCGTTGGCGATGCAGGACCGATTGCGTTTCATCGAACCGCGGTCCTGGTACCTGCAGTGAAGGCGAAAGACGGAAAAGTTCATGTTCGCCTCTCGTTCACCGCGGACAACTGGCGTATCGATGAGATCAGTGTTGCTGACGTATGGCATCGTCCGATATCGCGCACGATTCCTGTCGCGAAAGTCGCCGTATCAAATCCGGATCAAACGGCATCCACGCTTTCTGCCCTCGCTAAGCCAGACGAAGCCTACGTAATCACGTCACCCGGACAATCATTCACCGCGGAGTTCAATGTTGGGCGGGGAGATGACACCGGCCGTACCTGGTTCCTCGCGTCGCAGGGTTACTACACTGAATGGGTGCGGGGAGACTGGATCAAGAACGCGAGCGGCAAGCCGTTCACTCCAACGAATGATGTTCTCATCGACGCGATTCGCGGATGGAGAGAGAAGCAGAAATCGATGGAGACGAGCTTCTACACTCAACGCATTGCAGCGAGGTGATGAACATGAAAGCCCACAGAATCGCTGTACTCATCCTTGGTCTGTCGCTTGCCGGCTGTCAGGTCGGCGGGAACGCTTCAGACTACTTCGAGGCGAGAAACGTTCGAGGCGTAATCGTTCAGATCGATACGCGAGCCGCGCATACAGACGGCGAGCTGCTTTCGGTTCGTGACGATGGAATTATCGTATTCCTTCGCGACGGTCGCGTCGCCCTGATTCCCTGGAGCAGCACAACGCGCGCATACGTGAAGGGACTGGGGGCCGGTTATCAGTATGGATCGAGAATCCCACCAACCGCGCAGGCGAAAAAGAATCTCACCTTGATGAGTCATTTCCCCCAGGGAATGACGCCAGAGATTCAGGCTCGCTTTCTTGCGAGCAAGGGCCAGGCGCAGCTGGTGACGCTGCAATGAGACTCACTGGATTTCTTCTCATCTATGTCGCAGCCACTGCACCGCTCGCTGCGCAGATGAGCATGGAGCACGATTACTCTCACATGGCGGACGCGAGCAGCAACGCGGAGCAGCTCGTCACTCGGGCGCGTGCGGCGGCTGAGATTTACAGCGACCGATCAATCGCGATTGCGCGTGGATATCGGCTGGTCGGCCGTGACCTGCCGATGATGGGCGAGCATTGGCTCAACACTCGATTGCTCGTCGATGGGGTTTTCGACATCACGCGTCCGGCAATTCTCACCTATCTCGATATTGATGGAAAAGCGGTGTTGACTGGAGTTGTATTTGCGATGGCCCTCGATTCCGGCCAATTGCCAGCCGATGTATTCGGTCCGGACGCGATGTGGCATGAGCACAACGGCTCTGTCGACGCGGAAGCGCTCGTGCCTGAGCACCACACGATGCCGTCGGCTGCAAAGGGTACCCGTGTTGCGTTCCTTCATGTCTGGACCCATACGCAATTCTCGGAATCGGTGTTCAGCGCGGAGAATTGGGCACTGCCTTTTATTCACGCCGGTGTTCCGGTTCCTTCGCACTTCACGGTCAACGCTGCGAAATGCTTGAGCGTTGCAACCGGATATCTCGATTACTATCTCGACATGAATCACTCGCATGACGCCCATGCGTATGATGACTGCGCGAAGTTTGTAGTGAAGCGTGGATCGAGCCTGAGTGACGATAATCTCGCCGCGCTCGACTCAGCGTGGCAGCGGATTCAAGCGACTACGAAAGCCGGATCCGGTAGCGATACTCTTCAACACGGCCAACACTAGGCGGCGGGGCAAAGCTCTCGATGAACTCGCCGCCGTTTGCCAGAATCACTTTCTGTGAGACGATGTTGTCCGGGACGGTGCAGATATCGACGTAGCGAAGTCCGCGTTCTTTCGCATCGGCGAGCATTTGTCCGAGCGCCGCTGTAGCGTATCCAAGTCCGCGCTTCCACGGAACGACAGCATATCCGATGTGCCCAAGGCATGTTGGCGGAAGCTCTTCAGTGCCAGGCGTCCAGCGAAATCCGATCGTCCCGCAGAATTCGCCGTCCCACATCCAACGGTGGTATCCGGGGAGTCGTTTGAGTGCGCTGCCGTCGGGCAGCATTATGGGATCGCCTTTCGCTTCGATGTCTACCTGGCTTGCAACGAATTTCGCGGGGTCCTTCTCAATTTGTTCGAGCGCTTCGACCCTGGCTGCATCGAGTCGCAGGTTGTCGGGCGTCCACCCGCGCTCGAGCGCGTCCTTGTACGACGGAAGGTATTCAAGAGACGGCCAGACGAGCTTCATAAATAGTATCAAATAGTTACTATTTTATTCGGTGACTGCACCGGTCGGCACTTCGCTCACGTGTCCGCCGATGACCTGCCATTTACCGTTCTCCCGCGCCCACACGCGAGTGTAGCGGTATGTGCCTCTCACTATCCGTCCTCCAACCTCGACCGCGAGTCTGGCCCGCAACGCGGAGACTGCGGCGTCATCGCTGATGCGACGAACTTTCAGCTCCTCAGGATGATGTTCACGAAACCGGATCGCACCTGAGCCATGCGCTGCGAGATCCTCGGCCTTCGTACCAAGCTCGCCATTGGGGCCGGTAAATAGCAGATCTTCACTGATCAGGTCATCGAGCGCGGCAACATCCGCGTCGAGCTGCGCCTGTCTGATCCGCTCCTCGAGCTGAATGATGATGTCTTCGATAGTCATTTCTCGTTGCAGAAAACATAGGGGCGTCCTACGTTTTGCGCCTCTCCACCAATGAGGTCGAGTTGTCGACCGTAAGCGACATCGAGCGTGAGACGCTGCGGCGAGTCAGCGTTCGCCTGCTGCCGTTCCTGTTCGTCCTCTACCTCCTGAACTTCCTGGATCGCTCCAACGTCGCGCTCGCCGCGCTTCAGATGAACCGCGACCTCAAGTTCAGCTCGAGCGCATTCGGTTTTGGCGCAGGAATCTTCTTCGCGGGATACGCGATCTTTGAGGTGCCTAGCAACATCGCGCTGGCGCGGATTGGTGCGAGGAGATGGATCGCGCGCATCATGATCTCGTGGGGACTGATTGCAACGGCAATGATGTTCGTTCGCACGCCGATGTCATTTTACGTTCTGCGTTTTCTTCTCGGCGTTGCCGAGGCAGGATTTTTTCCCGGAATTGTCTGGTATCTCACTCAGTGGTTTCCAAAAGAACGGCGTGCGCGTGCTACGACACGATTCTTCCTCGCGCTTCCGATGTCCGGACTGCTCGGCGGAACTCTCGGTGCTTATCTCCTCTCGCTCGATGGAAAGGGCGGTATTGCGGGATGGCAGTGGCTGTTTCTCATGGAAGGAATTCCATCGATTGTTTTTGGAATCGCCTGTCTTTTCTATCTGACCGATTCTCCTGCAAAGGCGAGGTGGCTCAGTGGTGAGCAGCGGGAATGGTTGATCCAGCGAATGGAGCAGGACGTAATAGCGGCGAACACGAAGCACGACATGCCTGCGCTGCACGCTTTGCGCAAACCGGTGATCTGGTTTCTTGCGATTCCGTACTTCTGCATGCTGACCGCGGGATACGCGTACACATTCTGGTCGCCGATAGTCATTCGTGAGGCGCTGCACTTAAGCGACACAAAGACGTCGCTGGTTGTTGCAGCGATCGCATTGTGCTCGATGACGTTCATGCTTCTGCATGCCCATTCGTCGGACAAGCGTCATGAGCGATTTCTTCACGCTGCGCTGGGGGGCGTTTTGATCGCGATTGGATTCGGAGGCGCCGCACTCATCTCGAACCCGGTTCTGCGTGTAATGTTTTTCGGATTGGTAATCGTCGGATCGAACTCGTTGCTTGCTCCGTTCTGGTGTCTTCCGTCGATGGTTTTGAGCGGAAGCTCTGCAGCCGTCGGCATTGCATTGATCAACTCGCTCGGCAACGTCGGCGGATTTCTTGGCCCATATCTGATCGGTTTTCTCAAGGACATGACCGGGGGCACCAGGGGGTCTTTTCTGGTGCTCTCCGGCTTCGGGGCCGCGTGCGCCTTCTTCGTGGTGGTGTTGAGACAGACGGCGTTCGGGGTTTCGGCTCGACAAAGGGTGGCAACGACGTAATCCGGCACCATATTGGTGCCACCAGAAATGAGCTCCGACCTCCAGTCCCAGCTGCAGGAAGTACTCGGCGCCGCCTATCGCATCGACCGCGAGCTTGGTGGCGCGGGCATGTCGCGCGTATTCGTCGCGACCGAAACCGAGCTCGAGCGACAGGTTGTCATCAAGGTTCTGCCGCCTGACCTGGCTGCGGGAATCAACATCGATCGGTTCCGGCGGGAGATCCAGCTCGCGGCGCGACTTCAACATCCGCATATCGTTCCGCTTCTCGCTGCGGGGGCGAAAGGGTCTCTCCTCTATTACACGATGCCGTTCATCGGCGGAGAAAATCTTCGCACACGATTGACTCGCACTCGTGAGCTTCCCGTTCAGGAAGCAACGAAGATTCTTCGCGAAGTTGCCGATGCATTGAGCTACGCGCACGAGATGGGTGTCGTGCATCGTGACATCAAGCCCGAGAACATCATCATGTCGGGCAATCACGCACTCGTGCTGGACTTTGGTGTTGCGAGAGCGCTGTCGAGTGCGACGTCTGAGACTTCGACCGAAGGCCCGACGCTTACATCACTTGGGATTGCACTCGGCACTCCGGCGTACATGGCGCCCGAGCAGGCTGTTGCAGATCCGCATGTCGATGCGCGCGCTGATATTTATGCGCTCGGAATTGTTGGATACGAATTGCTTGCGGGACGCACGCCATTCGCGGGAATGAATCAGCAGCAGATGTTGTCGGCGCATGTGGTGCAGAAGCCCGACAATGTCACGCAGTATCGTCCGCAGATTCCTCCGGGCCTCGCGAATGTCATCATGCGCGCGATCGAGAAGCATCCTTCGGATCGCTTCCAGACTGCTGATGACATGCACAACGCGCTCGAGCCGTATTCCGTTACGAGTGGCGCGACGGCACCTACGCTGGCAATTCCCTCAGCGAAGAAGCCATTCAGGTGGACACCGCAGCGTATTGCAGTAGCTGCCGGCATTGCAGGTGTTGTCGTGATGGGATTCATCGCCAGCACGTTCGCATTCAAGGGCAGCTCAGCGGCTTATGTCGTTGGGACGACGAAGCAGATAACTAATGCAGCCGGTCTCGAAATACAGCCGAACATTTCGCCCGATGGCAAGACGATCGCGTATACGTCTCTCTATCCCAGCGGCTTCCGTGTTTTCGTCAGGCAGGTCGCGGGGGGACGCGCGATTCCACTCACCGACAGCACTAGAGATTCAGAATGGCCGCGGTGGAGTCCGGATGGATCGAAGATCATTTACTTCTCGGCCGACTCCCGGAGTTTTGTAATTCCTGCATTCGGAGGGGTTTCGACACAGATCGGCGACACCGCACGTCTCGTGGAATGCTCGTGGTCGCACGCGGGCGACAAGACGGCATGTGCCGCCGTGCAAGGTGGTATTGTCATCGGTGATGCGAGCGCCGCGTCACGGCGCCCCATTCCGAAGAGCACGGGTAACGATGGAGCCAGTGCACCCGCATGGTCGCGCGATGACAAGCTCATCGCCTATGTGAGAGGCAATCCACTTTTTCTTATTGGCAGCGGTATCGGGAATCTCGCGCCGTCATCGATCTGGGTCGCGCGTGCAGACGGCGGTGATCCTGTGCAGGTCACGGAAAAAGCTCACCTCAACACGAGTCCTGTGTGGACGCCGGACGGGTCACTGCTGTACGTCTCGTCATTGAACGGCAATCGAGACATCTACATGCAACGTCTCGGCGGCGACCTGAAGCCGCGAGGCGAGCCGGTGCGACTCACCACGGGCCTCAACGCTCACTCGATCGCGCTGGACAAAACGGGAACCACACTCGTCTATTCGGTTTTTACCCCGTCATCCAATATCTGGGCTGCATCGGTAAATGGCGGCGAGATGCGTCAGCTCACGAGAGGCACTCAAACCATCGAGGCAGTAAGTGTTTCGCCCGACGGAAAGTGGCTGGCTTATGACTCGAACGTGAACGGCAACGCTGACATCTATCGCATGCCCGTCGACGGCGGAGAGCCCGAGCAGCTGACTCACAATGGCGCCGACAACTTCGCTCCATGGTGGTCACCGGATGGAAAGCAGATTGCCTATCACAGCCTTGTGAATGGGAATCGCGACATCTTCGTGATGGATGCTTCGGGCGCAAATGTTGTTCAGGTTACAACGAGTAAAAGTGAGGAGCTCGCACCCGGCTGGATCGACAACGGAAATGCAATTTCCTTCCAGGTCTATCCTGATTCAGTGTTCATCGTCAGGAAAACTGGCGGAAAATGGGGCACGCCCAAATTCCTGGTTCGATCTGGCATAGGAACGTCAAACGGTGTCGACATGATCCTCGGCACAGACAGCGGGAAAATTTGCGCGACTTGCAAAGCGGGAGTCTATCGGGTCGATCCAGACGGTGCTCACCCCTCGCCGCTCAATACTGCAGCAGTTGAAAAGTTCATTGCGTACCCGGGTACAATCACATGGTCGTCCGCGTCCGGCGTTTTCGTGTCGATCGCCGAAAAGGATGGGGGTCAGTCCATCTGGCAGCTGTCTCTCAACGGTCAGCCGGCGAAGAGAGTGCTTCGATTCACCGATCCGTCCAGGCAACTGTTCCGCGCAATGAATATCACAGCCGATGCGCGCAACATCTACTTTATCCTTGGTGATCTCCAGAGTGACATCTGGACAATGGAGCTGAAGAAGCAATAAGTGGCTGACGCATCAACTACCATCATTCGCGAGCAGGAGATTCGAGACGCGCTCGCACCCAACTACATCATCGAGCGTGAGCTGGGCCGGGGCGGCATGGGCGCGGTGTATCTCGCGCGTGATGTGCGACTCGAGCGTCCAGTCGCAATCAAGATGCTCCCTCCTGAACTGGCGCAGCGTGAAGATCTGCGCGCGCGATTTCTTCAGGAGACACGCACCGCGGCATCATTCTCTCATCCGAACATCGTTCCCGTCCATTCTGTTGAAGAGCACGAGAACATCCTGTGCTTCGTCATGGGATTTGTGGATGGAGAAACTCTTACTGCGCGAGTCAGTCGCACCGGGCCGCTATCGGCAAATGATGCGACGAAGATTCTCCAGGAATGCGCGTGGGCATTGTCGTATGCGCACGGTCGGGGAGTTGTTCATCGTGATGTGAAACCCGACAACATTCTCATCGATCGCGCAAGCAATCGCGCGATGATTACTGATTTTGGAATCGCCAGGTCGCAGGACAATGCCAAAGGTCTGACGATGGTCGGTGAGATCATTGGCACGCCGCAGTACATGAGTCCGGAGCAGGCGACGGGTGAAACGCTCGATCGTCGAAGTGACCTGTATTCACTGGGTGTCGTGGCATTCTTCGCTTTGACAGGCAGACTGCCGTTCGATTCACAGACAGCGCACGGATTTCTCACTGCGCACATCACGAAGCCTGCGCCTCCGATCGCATCGGTGCGCCCCGATCTTCCGCCGGCACTTGCGGGTGCAGTCGACAAGCTTCTACAGAAGAGCCCGGCGCAGCGTTTTCAAACGGGCGAAGAGCTCGCGGACTATCTCGATCCGCTGAGGTCATCGCGACCAGAGATTCCCCCTCCGATCAGGTTGTTCGCCGTAAAGTCGAGCCAGGTAATAAGGAACGCGCTGATCCTGATAATTCTTGCGCCTCAATTTTCATCGTCGGCGAAAGCAGATGCAGATCAACTGCTTCTTTTCACCATTATCGCTGCCGCTGCGGCTGCACTGGTTTTTCAGGCAATTGGAGGATTGCGCGAGCTCGCGGCGCAGGGCTTCACGCACGATGACTTGAGAAATGGTCTCATCGCAATTGCGGAAGAGGAGGAAGAAGCGCGCGCCGCGATGCGGGCTTCACCGGATTGGCAGGAACGACGGCGAAAGCGCTGGTGGGTTGTTGCGGCGGGCTTTCTTGTCGCAACAGCGCTTATCTGGATATCGCTGCGTCTCCGCGTCCCGCTTGGGAATGGCCGCTATCACGCCACGCCAATGGTGCTCGCATCCGCGACACTCGGTGCGATCACAGCGGTGGTGACGATCATTTATCTGGTTTCCAGCCTCGATGGAGCAACGAGACTAGATCGTCGCCTTCGTCGCTTATGGACGAGCGCGGTTGGCAAGAAGCTTTTCGACGCAATCTCGCGGCGCATCGGAAAGACTCGACAAGTATCGCGCGTCGTTTCGTCGGAGCTTGGGCCGCTCACTATCGTCGAATCATTTCCGAAAGAGATGCGTCGCGATCTCACCGACGTCTCGAAGGTGATTAACGAGCTTGTTGCAGAGCAGGGAGCTTTGCTCGCTAGAGAGACAAAGCTCAGTATGTCTCAGACAGATGCGTCTCGTGGATCATCTGGTGCGGCGACGGACACGCTCGATCGCGTGATGACGGAGTTGTCCGAGGCGAAGATGGAGGCCGCAGGCAAACGTGAGCTGGTAAGCGCCGAGCTCGAGCGCCTGAGGCTCGAGCTTATCCGGCTGCGGTCGGGAGTCGGAAGTATCGCGGACGTGCAGAAGGAGGTTGCCCGCGCAAGGGAGATTCTGCGGCCTTAGTATCTACTTGATACTAATAAACCCTCTCCCATTTCTTTACCGCGAAGCCGATGAGTCCGCCAACGAGGCCTCCGGCGGTTCCACCCAGCACCAGGCCGTATCCGATTACGACCGGATAGTCACCGCGACAGTGAGTATCCGAATTTTCACAGGTCGCGTTCACGAGCAATGCCCCAAGGAGAGCGACTGGAACGCCGCCTATGATCGCGCCCGTTATGATGCCGCCTTTGACATGGGACTTCTGCTTCCACACTTCGTTGATCTCGGAGAACGGAACGTCGCGAATGTTGTCGCGCCCTTCGAACCGGACAGTTCCATTCTTCACGCCAAAGAAATGTCCGCGTGATTCGTTGATCTGAATTGCAGCGCCTGTATTGAAGCGATTCAAAGCGCGAGTCAGTGAATCTGCCGGCTGCGCCTGTGCGACAAATGGCAGCGTCAGACAAAGCGACAAAAACAATTTCCGCATTCGTGCTTCAGTCCTTGTAAGGGTCGAATTCATTTTCTCCCGCCATCACGACGATTATCGGCTGAAGCACGTTCAATACCCGGATAGTGTCTCCCTGACTCGCGAGAACTTCGGGCAGCCGGCGATACGCCTGCGGCGCTTCATCGAGTCCTCCACCGCGAAGAATAACTCCGCGCTCCTCGAGCCACGAATTCATCATCTCCGGTGAGATCAGTCCCGGCGAGATGATCCGCGCTTTTCTTCCCCACCCTTTCATCTTTCCGCGTGCTTGAGTGCGCGACATCACCCGACCTGCACCGTGCACTGTCGAGTAAAGCGCATTCTTCTGCTCGGGATTGTTCTCGGTTCCTTCAACGATCACAGCGTCATCGCCCATCGATCCGCCGATGAATCCTTTCTGCCCTGGAAATGCTGGAGTCGCTCCTTTCCGCACCACGACAAGGTCCTGGCCGAAATGACTCTCGACCCACGAGAAGTTGTGGTGGTTGTGAACCAGCTCCAGCTCGTGCGCGCCGATGATATCCACGACTTTGCGCGCAACCCACTCGCGTCCTGCATACGCGTACTCGCCCGCGAGATTCATCAGCTCCCAGTAATCCTGACCGATGGGAGCTTTCAGATTGAGAATCGCTTCCGACTCCTTGACCCTCTCTCCCCATTTCGCATTTGCTGCGAGCGCAAGAAATCCTGACGCGACGGTATGACCCAGCCCGCGCGAACCGAAGTGCACGCCAACCCAGATCCTTCCGTCTGCGCGATCAGCGAACACATCGACATAATGATTTCCGCTTCCGACGGTGCCGAGCTGACTGCGCGCTTTACGCTTGAGCTCGGCGGCCTTTGCATCACCCGGCAACAATGACCATGCATCGGACTTGAACAGCGCATGATCAACAGGCGCATCGTCTGCGTTGTTCGACCGGCCGACGCCGAATGAAATGGAACGCTGGATCTCGTCAGCGAGCTGCTCCAGCTGGACGGGCTCATAGTCGGTGATGAAACGGTCGGTCTTTATCGCTGCGTTGCCGCACGCGATGTCGTAGCCAACGCCAGGCACCGAGACTTTGTCGCGATACGCGGCGACGCCTCCAATCGGCATGACATATCCGGCGTGTCCGTCAGCCATCAACGCCGCATACTCGGCGTTCTGCGCCACGTGCTCGAGCTGCTCTATCGTCCTGGGGTCGTGCTGTCCAAAAATCTTCGTTATGCGTCCTGGCATACCGGTCAGCATCATCCAGATTCAGGCCACCTGCCATCCCTCCGGGCTGGCAGGAGTTCTGCTACTATATAGTAGGCAGTAGAGAGGGAACGAACGCGTGAAGAATCCGGTATCTGCGCTTAAAGACAAGATGTCACCAGGCCGCAGAGAACAGATTGAGAAAGCAATCAAGGTCACCGCGGGTACAGCAGCGGCGATCTGGGTTGTGCTGCGGCTCAAACGCGAGCTCTACGGCCCAGGCGGCACGCGCATGTCGCGCTACAACAGATCAGTCGATAAAGTCTGGCCACGCGACTGATTGAAAAAAATCAAACCACCCCCAACAGGTGTGACTGAATGAGCCTTCCCGCCCAGGAATATCCCGACAGAATTGGATTGGTCCCCGACGGGCCGCCTCAATTCACTCCCTACATCGCACCGTCGACGAGCCTCCGCGAATTCACCGTATTGCCGGTGATCGTGGGAGCGATTCTCGGACTGATCTTCGGCGCATCGTCGCTTTACCTCGTCCTCAAGGTTGGACTGACGGTGAGCGCATCGATTCCAGTCGCGGTCATCTCCATCACGCTGTTCCGACTGCTCGCCAAAATCGGTGCGCGCGATGCGACGATTCTCGAGCACAACATCGTGCAGACGGCCGGCTCAGCAGGCGAGTCTATAGCATTCGGTGTCGGCGTTACGATGCCGGCAATTCTCATCCTTGGATTCGATCTCGAGATCACGCGCGTGATGCTCGTCGCAGTGCTCGGCGGATTGATCGGAATCCTGATGATGATTCCGCTCCGGCGCGCACTGATCGTCGCACAGCACGGAGTTCTCAAGTACCCGGAGGGGACTGCATGTGCTGAAGTTCTCAAGGCAGGAGCATCCGCGGAGTCACGCGCCGCTGCATCGGAAGAAGCACGCCGCGAACAAGAGAGACTCGGTGGCGCAACAAGCGCGAAAACAATCTTTACAGGATTTGGGATCGGGCTCGTCTACAAGAGTTTGATGGTTGCGTTCCACACGTGGATGGAAGCACCTGAAAAAGTCTTCGGCGCGCCGTTCAAGAACGCATCGGCATCGGTCGAGATATCTCCTGAGCTGTTAGGCGTCGGATACATCATCGGCCCACACATCGCGTCGATCATGTGTGCAGGCGGAGTGCTCGCGTACCTCGTGTTGATTCCGATGATCTCGTATTTCGGCGATGCACTCACAACGCCGCTTGCACCGGGTACCACGCTCATCAAGGACATGGATCCCGGCGCAATCAGAAATGCTTACGTGCTCTACATCGGTGCCGGAGCCGTCGCGATGGGCGGAATCGTTTCGGTGTTCCGATCACTGCCGACGATCTGGCACGGCATGAAAGAAGGACTGAAAGATTTTTCCAACAGCAAGGCAGGAACGGTAGCAACGACGCAGCGAACCGATCGTGACATTCCGATGCGCTTCGTCCTCATCGGTGTGATTGCACTCGTTCTCGTAATCGCATTTGCGAATCCGCTCTACGTTGGTGGCACGACGTTCATCACGCGAATTGCGGCGGCGATCCTGATCGTCGTGTTTGGATTCCTGTTCGTCACCGTCTCATCGCGACTGACTGGCGAGATCGGCTCATCGTCGAATCCGATTTCGGGAATGACGGTCGCCACACTGCTTCTCACCTGTCTCACGTTCGTCGTGCTCGGCTGGACAGGAAGCAATTATTTCGTGACTGCATTGTCGATCGGCGCGATTGTCTGCATCGCGGCATCGAACGGCGGAACGACGTCGCAGGATCTCAAGACTGGATATCTCGTCGGATCGACACCGAAATATCAGCAGTATGCCATTCTCGTCGGTGCGCTCGTATCAGCGCTCGCGCTCGGTCCCATCCTTCTCAAGCTGAACGCAGCGGGATCGGTCTACGTTCCCATCGGGACAATGATCGAAGGAAAGCCCGCTGGAGATCTTCAGCCTGGTGAAAAGGCTGACGTTTCCAAGCTGAGCGGACGACGCGAGCACATCGAAGGCATCGAGGTAGGCGGCAATTCCGACAAGAAGGAATATCTCGTGTGGCACCGCCAGGATCCGTCGGGGGGAAATGCGGAGAAGTATCTCGTCGCCGATGATGGCACTCCGGTGTATTTCGTCGATCGCGGAATCAACGGATCGATCCGCACACTTCCCAACGGCCAGGTAGTGAGCGCGAAGTTCGACGCACCGAAAGCCACGCTGATGTCCTACATCATCAAGGGCATTCTCGGCGGCAAGCTTCCGTGGGCGCTCGTTCTCCTGGGTGCGATGATCGCAATCGTTCTGGAGATGTCGGGAATTCCGTCGCTCGCCTTTGCGGTTGGAGTGTATCTCCCGCTGTCGTCGTCGTCGCCGATTCTGTTCGGTGGACTGGTGCGATGGCTCGTCGATAAGTGGATCGCGAAGAAGCACGCAGGTAAAAATCTTACCGAAGACCAGCTCATCGCCGAGGGTGATAAATCGCCGGGCGTTTTGATGGCTTCGGGGTATATAGCTGGAGGGGCGATCGCTGGAATCCTGATCGCTTTCCTGGCTGGTGTTCCCGCGATGGAGGGCTTGAACGCCCGCATCGAAGCATTCGGAAACGCCAATCCGTTCCGCACGGGAGATATGTCGAATCTTCTTTCGATGATCCCGTTTGCGATCCTGATAATCATTCTCTACATGACCGGCCGCGAGAAACTCCTCGCCGCGAAACCGGGCGCACAATCCTGAGGAATCTGAAAGACATGAAAAACTTCAAGGCATTACCGGTGATCGCGGCAGGCATTGCGATTACTGCGTGCAGCACGACTCAGACAGTGACGACTACTTCGCCGGCACCATCGGCGGGAGTATCGACAACGTATCTACCTGCGTCCAATCCGTTTGCGGCGCCGAGCACGCTTCCGTTCCAGGCGCCGAATTTCGCGGCAATCAAGGAGTCTGATTACCGCCCGGCGTTCACAGCGGGCATGAAGCAGCAGATCGACGAAGTCACCGCGATTGCGAATCAGGCAGCGCCTGCGACATTCGATAACACGATGATTCCGCTCGAGAGATCGGGCGAGATCCTTACGCGCGTACAGAAGGTGTTCAATCTTCTCACGGGCGCGAATACCGACGACACACTTCAGGCGATTCAGGAAGAGGTCGCGCCAAAGCTCGCGAGTCACTACGACGCAATCTTCCTCAATGACAAGCTCTTTCAGCGAGTAAAGAGTCTCAACGATCGTCGCGATCAGCTTGGCTTCACGCAGACGCAGAAGGCGCTCGTTGACTACTACTACAAGCAGTTCGTGCGCGCTGGCGCGAATCTCTCTGATGCAGACAAGGCAAAGCTCACTGCACTGAATCAGGAAGAAGCAAAGCTCACTACCGATTTTTCCAACAAGCTTCTCGCCGCAACCAAAGCCGGCGCGGTCGTCATCGACGATGTGAAGCAGCTCGAAGGATTGACTGACCAGCAGATTGCCGCGGCCGCTGCGGCAGCAAAGCAGCGTGGAATGGAAGGCAAGTGGGTGATTCCACTTCAGAATACCACGCAGCATCCGTTGCAGATCTCGCTTAAGAATCGCGCCGTCCGGCAGAGATTGTTCGAAGCGTCGACGACGCGCGCTGAACACGGCGATGCGAATGACACTCGTGCGACGATCAAGCGTCTCGCCGAGCTCAGGAGTGAGCGCGCGAAACTGCTTGGTTATCCGAACTACTCGGCGTATGCGCTCGAGACTGCGATGGCGCAGACTCCCGCCAACGCAACGAAGCTTCTGACCGACCTTGTCCCTGCTTCAGTCGCTAAGGCAAAGTCTGAGATTCGTCAAATGCAGGCGATGATCGACAAGGAAGGCGGAAACTTCAAGCTCGCTCCGTGGGATTATCAGTATTACGCGGAGCAGGTAAGAAAGGCACAGTATGCGCTGGATGAGGAGCAGATCAAGCCGTACTTCGAGATCAACAACGTTCTCGAGAATGGCGTGTTCTACGCCGCGAACCAGCTGTACGGAATCACGTTCAAGGAGCGAAAGGATCTGCCGGTCTGGAATCCTGACGTTCGCGTGTTCGACGTATTCGATGCCGATGGTAAGCCGCTCGCGATTTTCTACGCTGACTACTGGAAGCGTGACAACAAAGGCGGCGGAGCGTGGATGGATAACCTCGTTGACCAGAACGCGTTGACGGGAACCAAGCCGATTGTCTACAACGTTGCGAACTTCACCAAGCCTGCGCCTGGTCAGCCTGCGTTGATCACGTTCAGTGATGTGACGACGATGTTCCACGAGTTCGGCCATGCGCTGCACGGCATGTTCTCCAACGTGCAGTATCCGACGATCTCCGGAACGAACACTCCGCGCGATTTCGTCGAATTCCCATCGCAGTTCAACGAGCACTGGGCGCTTTATCCGTCTGTGTTCGCGCACTACGCGAAGAACTACAAGACTGGTGCGCCGATGCCGCAGGAGCTCGTCGACAAGATTCGTAAGGCCTCGACGTTCAACCAGGGCTTTGGAACTACGGAATATCTCGCAGCGTCGCTGCTGGACATTGCCTGGCACATGCTTCCTCCGGGAACGCCGCAGCAGGATGTAGATGCGTTCGAGACCGCTGCATTGAACAAGTTCAACATCAACATGCCCGAGATTCCGCCGCGCTATCGCACTTCGTACTTCGCGCACATCTGGGGCGGTGGTTACGCGTCGAGCTACTATGCGTACCTGTGGAGTGAAGTCATCGATGATGATGCATACGCATGGTTCACCGAGAATGGCGGACTCACTCGCGCCAACGGTCAGAAGTTCCGCGATATGGTGCTCTCACGCGGACAAACCCAGGATGTTGCGACACTCTATCGCGCGTTCCGCGGTAAGGATCCTGACGTGAAGTATCTCATTGAGAATCGCGGGCTCAATGAGCCGATCGAGAAGGGGAATTAACATATAGAGACGGGCGCCTCTCGGCGGCTGTAGCTCGTACCAGCCGCCGAGAGGCGCATGTCTTTTAACGGACTATTTCCACAGCCACATCATTACTGTTCCAATCGCGCTGATCCCGAAAGAGGTCAGCGCGATTGTTTTGTGCGTGCTGGCGTCGTCGTCGCCTTCTCCTGCAAACGAAACCTGTGCATTGAGTTGATCGTCGCCGCCGAACCGGCCTTCACCACCTTCATCACCAGCAGTAGCCGCAGCGAGGACGAAGCCAGCGTCGGCAGCGAGCATCATCGCGCTATGGACGATTCTTCGCGTTCTGCCTGAAGGGTCTTTCCTCGAGTCGTAGAGATTCCACACGCCGGTGACGGTGTTGACCGCAAAAACGGCTCCGATCCCAGTCGCGACTGCAACGTGAGTCGATCGCTCCCCGTGCGAAGCTGTGCCATTGATGAGCTTTTCGCCAAGCCAGTATTCTGTGCCCATCAATGGCAGCATTACATAGCTGCCTATCTGGTGAATCTTCAGTCGCACCGCATATGCGTCACTGTATTCGATTGCGTGCGGTCTTGGTCGCGGTCTCACGCTCCCGCTGTCCTGCATCATGACTGACTTCGGCTGAGCTGTCGACACGGCAGTTGTGTCCTGTCCTCTTGCCACGGAGATCCCGGCGCACATCCCCACCACCGTGCCGATCAGCATCAGCTTTTTCATGTCAGTTCCTTCCTTGCTTGACGCTCGTTGCTGTTAGCTGCAGCTCGGCTCCCCTCTGGGAAGAGGCAGCTTGCAGGTCTTCGTTGTTCCGTCGATCGTGATCACGAGCGTTGCAGTTGCCGAGCCATCGTAGGTGATTACTTCGCGACGCTCACGAGTCGTTGTGGCTCCATTCACGGTGACGCTCGCCTTCATCTGACGAATCACTTTTCCTGCAGTTGGATATGTCGGCTTGCCCGATGAAACCGGAATGATGAGTCCAGTCGTGGTGTCGCCGACAAGGCGCGTCGCTGTGAACACTGCGCCCGAATCAGTCTTACCCGTTGTGGTCTCCTAACCCTGCGATACACCGTTCACCGTGCGCTGCGTTGAGCTCGACGATAGACCGGTCACCGTGCGATTACTCGACTCATTTACAGTCGACTGCGCGCTGTCACGCCGCGTGACAGTTCCGGTTACGCTCGTTGCAATGTTGACCGCATCGGTCGTGCTGTCGGGTGCCTGCTGAACTGTTCCACCTGCAGTCTTATATGATGCAGACGATGTGATCGTAAGTCCGCCGCGAGTGTCCGAGCATTCAACGCGACCTGTTGAAGAATTGAATGCGCACGTTCCGCGCAGATTGATTCCACCGAACGGACCGTGTCCAAATCCGCGGCCGAATCCGATTCCGCCAAAGAAGTCAGGACCAAGTCCGCCCATCATTCCATGTCCGCCTGCTGAATCGAGACCAAGTCCGGGAGGACCGTGACGATCTCCATGCGGACCACCGGGACCGCGCTCTCCCCCAAATCCCGAGCGCTCATGTGGCAGGAATGCATCTCCGATGTTGTCGCTCGATGCGAAGCTGTTCGTCGTGAACGTGTAGCCCGCCGGCAGTGATGAGAACGCCTGGCTCAATACGAGCGACGAGCTCGTTGCGTTTGGACCCGTCGTGTCGAGACAGGCCACTGCGATCAACGTGACCGCGACTGCGACTACACCCTGCGCAATCTTTTTCATGGTGTGTACCCCCACTCCCATTTGTGTTGACAATTTGAATCTGACGGGGAGTGTAACACGGAATTTTGACGGTACCCTTACGCGCTCAAAAAAGGCTGCTCCTGATTACGCAGCAACAGCCTTACTATTTGATCCAGGGCGCGAGCTCTTCTCGAAGAACTCGAAGCGCTTTTCCCATCTGCGCTTCTACTGTTTTCACGGAAATGCCAAGTGTTGTCGCGATCTCCGAGTATTTCAGATTGTGCGTGCGCGACAGTTCGAACACTTCGCGACACCGTTCAGGAAGTCCCGCAACCGCGCGGCGAACCGCAATCGCCATCTCATCTTCTACCATCGCTGAGTGCGCGTTGGAATCGACCGCCTCGGGGCGTGTCGCATATGGCTCACCTTCGCGCGCGACTTTTTCGTGTCGCACGTAATTGAGAGAGCGGTTGCGCGCGGATTGAAAGAGGTAGGCCTGTGGTGAGCTGTCGTGAGCGAGCTGCTCGCGCCGCTTCCACAGCTCGAGCATCACATCCTGAACGATTTCCTCAGCCACTGCCTGCGAGCGAACGATGGTCTCCGAGGCTCTCACGAGCGATGGATACCACTGCCGGAAAATCATGTCAAACGCTGCTTCATCCCCTTCACGAAGGCGTGCGAGAAGCTCTTTGCTTTCCAGTGTCGGCCAGGCGTAAGATGTGGCGTGAGTACCCTTGAACCCCCAATTTACCTTTTCGATAGGGTACCGCACCGCTGGGGTGTTTCTTGGGGCATGATGGACGGCAATTCTAATAACGGCCAGGGCGAATCTCCCACGTCTTTTGACTGGGACGTTCTCGCGCGCCATTTCTCGGGGGAAACAACCCCCGACGAGAGCGCGCGCGTCGAGGCAATGCTCGCCTCCGAGCCTCGAGCCAGGGAAGCGCTTGCCATCGCCGATCTCGCAACTAACACGCTTCGCGCTGGGATTCCCGATAATCTCGACGTGGAAGGCGCACTGGCCAGGGTAAAGGCGCGTCGAGGTGAGACACAGGTAGTTCCGCTCGCTGGGGTACGCGAGCGGAAGAAACCCGAAGAAATCCCGGCGCGCCGCTGGCGCGTTCCGATGCCCGCTCTCGCGGCGGCGGCTTTTCTCGCCGTCGGAGTTGCGAGCTGGATGGCCTATCGCAATCGTCCGGTCGAAAGCGCGGCAGTCACTGCCCCTAGAATGTTTGCAACGGGAGTTGGCGCACGCGATTCAATGACGCTCGCCGATGGATCGAGCGTGATCCTCGGTCCCCTGAGCTCGATCAAGATCGACGCAGACTTCGACAACCGCACTCGCAGTGTCGAAGTTCGCGGAGATGCATTCTTCAAAGTCGTACATAACGCCGCAAAGCCATTCACGGTTCGTGCGGGAAACGCCACGATCGTGGACGTCGGCACCCAGTTCACCGTCAATTTGGACGCGACCGAGGGGGTAACCGTCGCCGTGCTGGAGGGGTCGGTCGCCCTTCAGCAGGTGAACGGACCGCGCTCTCCTGGTGTAATTCTCAAGGCGGGTGACAAGGGACTTCTCAGGCCGGGCAGTGACGCGCTTATTCGTCGCGGCGCTGTAACTGACGATGATGCTGCATGGCTCAAGGGTCGTCTTGTCTTCCGTGAAGCAACCGTTGGCGAGATTGCATCGTCACTTCATAAATGGTATGGCATCGAGCTCAAGGTCGAAGATCCTTCAATCGCGAATCGTCATCTGACAGCGACGTTCGCTGGAGAATCTCCCGATCGTGTGCTCGATGTAATTCGTCTTGCACTCGGCGCCGATATCGAGCGACGGGGTGACACGGCAATAGTGAGAGAATCAAAAGGAAGCATGCGAATCAAATAATGCGACGCATTACTTCGGTCGCGATGGCCACGGTCGCGATCCTTGGTTCGACCCTTGTTGCATCACAGGCGGCCGGCGCACAGCTCAGTTGTGCACCGGCCAGTCGCATTTCTGTTAACACGGCATCGTTCACCGAAGACGCGTTAGGTCGCGTCGTAACGCTGCATGGTCGCGACATCTCGCTGCGAGATGCACTCGATCGTCTCGCTGCTGCTGCACGAATTCGTCTTTCCTATTCCGCGGATCTGCTCGATCTCTCGCGGTCCGTCTGTCTCGAGTATCAGGGCGCAACTGCAGGCCAGGTGCTTCGGGATCTTCTCGACGGAGCACCAGTTCGTCCTGTAGTTCTCGGAACCGATCAGGTTGTTCTCGCGCCTTATGTCGCGAACACTCCTGCGAAAGCTGCCGCGCCTGCGCAAATGCAGCGAATAGGTATGCTCGATCGCGTTGTAGTTACAGGAAGCGCTGCCGGCGGGTCGCAAAGGTCATTGCCTATCGCGCTCGATGTAGTCGGTGGATCACAGCTCTCGCAGCGCGGCGCGAACACACTGTCGGGCGCACTCGATGGAATGGTTCCTGGATTGTGGCTGTGGGAGCAGTCGCCACTCAGCATGCTTGCACGATATGGAAGCATTCGCGGAGCGAGCTCGTTTGGCGTTAGCTATCCGAAAGTTTATGTAGACGGGATCGAAGTAGCGAACTCGCTGCTTGTAACGCACCTCGATCCGCAATCGGTTGCACGTGTGGAAGTGATTCGCGGACCGCAGGGCGCAGCACTCTATGGCGCAGACGCAATCAGCGGTGTGATGAACATCGTCACGCGACAGGAGGGAACCGAGGGCGGCGCGCCGCGCGCGGAGATTCGCTCTGAAGCAGGTGGCGCGTCGAGCGAATATCAGTCGGGAAGTGTGCTCGCGCAGAGCCATGCCCTCTCATTGAGAACAGGAAATGGCGTGAAGTCAGCACGTCTTGGAATGACGATGTCATCCATCGGCGCTTTCATTCCCGGCGCATCGAGCGAACAGGTCACTGCAAACGGCGGCTTCCGTCTTGTTGCATCGCGCGGGCTCGTGAGCGGCACGATGCGGTTTTTCGCGCAGAACGCAAGAACTCCATCGAGCCCCGTCCTCGCGGGAATCGATTTCGCATCCACAACCGCGCAGCAGGCATATCGCGAGCTGCGGATGTTACAGCAGGCGGGCCCGGGACCGGACAGGATGTCGGACTCGCTGCAGCGGCGTCGACTGGATTCCCTGTCGCGACTGGTTGTCCTGGATTCTACGGATCGCCAGTCGGTGAGACAGTTCACCGTTGGCGCGAGTGGAACGTTCGCGCAGAATGACAGCTGGACACACAGCGCGGTCGTTGGGCTCGACGGATACCGTCTCAGGAGTGCATCGATCTTCGACGGAGCGTTTCCATCTGCGCTCGATTCGGCACTGCGTGCTGCGACCGGCAATGCGGTTCGCACAACCCTTCGCTTGAGCAGCGTTGGCCAGTTCGGTGACATCGAGAAAACCGCGGCAACACTCACGATTGCGGCTGAGCATTCGTATGTGCGCGATCACACGGTAACCGAGAATCCGTTCACCACCCGTCCAAATGAGCCCCTGTCGCGCGATGAGCTCCTCGAAACGAGATCGAATGCCGGTGTGATTGGGCAGGTGAGCGCTAGCTACAGGGAAACTTTCTTTGTAAACGGCGGACTTCGTGTCGAGCGCAACTCTGGGCTTACTGGCATCGGCGACATTGCGACTCTTCCGATGCTTGGTGCGTCTACGGTGAAATCCTTCGGGCTCGCCACAGTGAAGCTGCGTGCTGCATATGGAAAGGGAATTCGTCCGCCGCAAACATCGAGTCGCGCCGGACTGCTGATGGGCCTCACCGCCAACCTCGAGCCCGAGCAGCAGGCAGGAATCGAAGCAGGCGCCGATTTCTTCTTCGGCAAGTACCTGGCGCTTCATGCGACGCGGTTCGATCAGAGAGCGTCGGGACTCATTCAGCCTGTCAGCGTATACATCGCGTCAGCGAACGACAGCGTTCCACATTATCGCCGCATCATCTATCAGCTCCAGAATGTTGGTGAGATCAACAACCGTGGCTGGGAGCTTCAGGGGCAGCTCGGGAATGGGCCCTGGACACTTGGCGCAATGTTCTCTTCCGTTGACAGCAGAGTTGGAAATCTCGCGGCGGGATACAGCGGAGATCTCATGCGCGGCGATCGCATGCTCGAAGTTCCTGCTCGCACGCTTGGTGTAAATGCCGGATATGCGCAGGGAAGGTTGTCGATGTCATGGCGCGTCTCACGCGCATCGGATTGGGTGAACTACGATCGCATTGCGCTGCTGACTGCGTTTGCCGCAACAGATCACGATCCGCGCGACTTTGTCGGACAGAATCTTCGCAAGTACTGGATGAAGTACGAGGGAGTGACGAGGCTTGGCGGCCGCGTCGGCTTCAACCTCGCGAAGGCTTTCCAGCACATTGGGATCCTAAGCTTAGAATTCCACGTGGACAAGTTGTCGCG
>JADMIO011432741.1_pt1 | contig 88650 bp, 84 predicted proteins | sample 8958161 | NCBI WGS metagenome assembly JADMIO01 (sample SAMN16585339, study PRJNA669376) | soil metagenome | isolation source: Crop rotation soil | place: USA: Cullars Rotation, Alabama | collected 2011
CTCTTCCGATCTCCCGCCTGAAGGGAAAGCTGCACGTAATCAGCAAGCGATATACGCAGCGAATTGAGCGGCATAACCTGAATCTGAGGCAGCACCTGGCACGGCTGGGACGGAAGTCGCTGTCGTTCTCAAAATCGGTGGAGCTGCATGACAAAGTCATCGGGCATTATCTGAACATAAAACACTATCAATAAGTTGGAGTCATTACCGACCAAATTATAGATATTGGCACAAAGTCCAAAGATAAGCCATAAATTATTTTTTTAATATCTATTCAGGAATAATAAAATAATAATTGCATTCTAATTAAAATCAGTTTTCGTTCTTTCTTTCGTTCAATAAGGATTCCAAGGCCTGACTAATGTTCAGTGCTCCTTTTTTTCTGGCGTAGTCTTCAAGGAAACGTATCTCATTTTCTGAGAAGCAGACATACATGTCTCTTTTTGAGCTAGTCATAATTTTAACACACTGTTCCCAATCTAATATATCTTTCTACAGATGGTTCTGTATCGTCTTCGTCGGATCACCTGACAAAATATCCCTGTAACTTTTCGGCGGATGATACTCACTTAGGTACTTGTACTAGAAAATCCTTAATAGAAAAATAAACCCTAACAACCTCGCCCCTGTACGTACCTTCATTCGGGGGTTTGGTTGGTGCACTGGATGATACAACTTCACTTCATGATGCACCAACCAATTTATTTTTTAAAATTTTGGTTATGAACTTCTATGAACTTTAATCTTTATAACAAATGCTCACTCTACAATGACTTATCCTTCAATCAGTAATGTAACAAGGTAAGTGTCTTTGGTAGTCACGCCTGAAATAAAATGTTTTATTGCATTGATCGCAAGTCTTTATGAATTCTTTTGATGATACGCCTTCTGTTTTCAATAGTTAAAAACTATTTTAATTAAAAATAACAACTAACTTACTATTGACTCCCATACAGGAGAAAGCATTAAAGAATGTCAAAAAATGGTTGGAAGAATACAAGATATTTCAATTCAATGAAATCGAAGACGAGGATAATGCATTTACAATAGTAGTTCTACAGAAATCCAATCTCAAAGAACAACCAATTTATGTTATGGGTCATAAAAATCAAGAGAATATAATATTAATTGCTTGGGTTTTGCGTTTGGATGATCAAACTAAAGAAAGTGTTAAAATAATTAATCTTCAAATCAAGCGAAAATTTGAAGTAGCCATGAAAACCGTACTTCAAATAAACAACATAGATTTTGACATCTATGATAATTTAGAGGATATGAAGACGATGTATGCTCAGAAAGCACTATATTTTTCAAAATTGTCAAAAGAAAAACTCTATGATCAGATATGTGATTTAGAATTCAGTATGAAACTTGTTGAAAAGAAATTTGTAGAGTTCTTTTCAGTTCCTATTCAATTCGATCCTTCTTCACATGTATGATTGTAGTTGGTACCCAAAAAATAAGACCATTTTTGTTTTCTACTTTAAACCATTCCATGCCATTTTTGTCTATTTTGAAGCGTTCATCTTTTATCAATAAAAGATATATCTATTTACTTTGTTAGGGAACTATTCTCGATTATGGTTTTCCATTTATTATTACCCTCGATCTTAATTCCACATTTTTCCGCTGGTGTCTTGCCGTCTAGTGCTTCATGTTCTCTAATGTAATTATGGAATAATTGATAACCCTTCAAAATTGGAGTGTCCATTTTCTTTAATCCTCTCATTGTCTTTTCTCTATCTCTAACTTCCCCGTTCATTCCTTCCATTTTGTTATTGTTCATATCGCCTTGAAGTCTGATATGTTTGATATGTTTAGTTCGCAATCCCTTAATGGTATAGAATTCTTTTTCATAGGCAGTATGGAAATTATGTCCACCGTCGGTTATGAAGGTCTTGGGTCTTGTCTTTGTTATCTCTTTACCTTTTGCTAGTAATGGTGAAACATCTGCTGTATTCTTTGTATGTGCTACTTGTTGAGCAATCCAGAATCTTGTTTCATCATCCATTAAGGCGTAGAGATATTTGTTATTCCCTTTGATTTTCAAATAAAGTTCGTCTGCTCTCCACGCATTAGATACATTAGGTGTTATTTTTTCAAGATAAGTTTGCATTAGTTCGGTGTATTTTTCAATCCATCTGTATATTGTCATATGAGTTACATCTACGCCTATTAGTTTCAATGACCTAGCAGTATTCCTTAGCGATTCTCCACTAAAGTAATATCGAACATGAAACCAAACTTAAAGAGGTTGAGGAAGAAAAAGAAAAATGGAAATCAGAATATGTACGACTTAACGAAGAAAATAAGAGATTGGCAGAAGAACTACATGACCAATACAATATTATAAAATCATTTGAAAAAAGTGCATATAAAAAATGACAATCAATTCTAATTTCTTTTATTGCAGAACCTGCGGGTATCACGGTATAATAGAAGAAGAACAAAATCATGTGTGTAGAAGGAAAGTTTTAGAATACAAAATCGAACAAAATATTTTATGGGTTTATGATGGAATTAATTGGTTTCCTCGCAAACTTTTATCCGCCGAAAAGTTACACCCACATAATTCTAATCTATCCGCTGAAGACGATACAGAACCCTACAGATGGCTCTGTCGCCTCTTTGTCGGGTAAGAGACTGTAACAAATCGTCGGATACTAGTTAAAGTATTGATACACTATTACCGCAATCATGCCCACAATACCCACAAGAAACGCTATTGACATTACTTTGTCCTTCGTAAGTGTCATAACATCCGATGTTATTCACTCTTAATAAATTCGTCGGAATTCAGCCTGAAATGCCTACTGCAATTGCCAAACTTTGGTTACAGCATTTCCTTTCTGATTCACTTCATTTGCAAATATACCAACAGTGCCTGAAAGTTCATTAAATACACCACTTGAAGGATTAAAAAATATCATCCCATGATTTTTAAAATATCCGTCAGAACCCATATTGCCTACTCCCTGAATTCTATAAGTTGCTGTTTCACCTTTTAAATCCATAATCATTCCCTGTCCATGAATTGTAGAGGACCCATTTGCACCGGATTCAATTAAAACAGTTCCAAAGTCTGAAATATTTGTAGTTGCCTTATAGTTTCCGCTACCAACATACGAAATTTCCATAGTAGGCTTATCAGGTTCAGGCATTCTCATTCCTGTACCAGAACTAAAGCTAACCATAATTAGATTGCCAATAGAGGCAGTAACATTCTCTGGGTGAAGGGTCGGGTCAACCATCATCATCTCGGGTGGAGGTGCAAATAACAGGTGCTGCGAAAGACTCGTAAAGACAATTACAGTTGTTAATAGGACAATCATCATGGTTGTCGATTTCGAACCGTCAAAAGCATTAGTTAATTTCATGTTTACTCGTAGGTAAATATTTTATAAATGAGTTTCCTTCGAAATTTCATTGCATTTACCATAGAATTTATACGATGAAAAATGGGATGCAAATTTAAATTGTTTAGGTATTCAGGTATTCAGGTATTCACTACCTTCAAATTTGAAATCCAGGATAAAATATCATTTTTTTCTAACTTGGATATCTCAATATTTGCTTGTCTTAATATTTCAAAACCATCCTCGGGATACGAATCAAGAATGACTATCCTACCGATTCCTACGCTGATGGCCATCTTACTGCACTCCAAACATGGTGAAAATGTGGAATAGAGTGTGGAACCTTTGGTACTGCCGGTTCTAAAAAGTGCACACTGCATGATTGCATTTGCTTCTGCATGGGTACAGTAGCATCTTTCTAGATTTTCTCCAGACTTTATTTTGTTATTCTGCTTATCAAGACATCTTGGGCAACCTCCATCGAAACAATTTTTGATACCAGAAGGTGTGCCATTATATCCTGTTGCAATTTGTCTATTGTCTTTAACTATTATACAACCAACTTGACGGCTCAAACAATTTGATCGTAACTTGGCAACTTCTGCTTGAAGCATGAAATAAGTGTCCCAATCAGGTCGGTTTACCATCTTCTAAAGAGTTGACTTAAGAATATTTAACATAATCGCTGATCATAATTCAATTAGTAATATCTTTGAAGAATTGCCATCATTGTTTTTCAAAACTTTCGACTGGACCAGAGAGTCCCATATCCCTCAAGAGCCCCTGAAATTCCTCCTTGTCTCCATTAACTATAATTCTAATTCTACCAAGACCACTTTTTCTTAAAATGTTCTGTGATTTGAGATAATGTTTAATTTCTTTTACTGCATTAACGGCAGGATCAATGATCCTTATTGAAGGATACATTGAAACCAGATGTGATTTTATGAATGATAAATGTGTACTAGATAATACCAGGACATCTAAGTCTGTGTCTTCAATCCCTTTGAGTATCCGCGACAAGCAGTCAGAAGTGTAATTATTATCCTGAAGGAAAATTCCTTTCTCAATTATTTGTATTACCTCTGAAGCGTCGAATTTGGTAACAAAAATGTCCTGAGGTACTTCAGATTTGATTTGTTCGTCTAATTGTTTGCTTTCAATAGTGCCCTTGGTTCCAATTATTCCAATATGTTTTCGCTTTGTAATTTCTGAAGCATCCTTAAGTGGAATAGAAACTCCTACGACTGGAATATGGCTCATGGATTTTATCTTGTTTAATATCTGAATGGAAGGAGTAATAGAAGCAACAACAATTATCTTTGGAGCAAAACTCACTAGGATTTTGATAGTTTCCGACATTATTTGCTCTAGTTCATGTATGGATTTTTCACCGTATGGAAAATTCTTTTTATCTGCAAAATAAATAATATTTTCTTTTGAGATCTGGCTCCGCAGGAGTCTAATCACAGATAATGACCCTAGTCCGGAATCAAATACTGCGATGGATTTGCTGTGTGTTATCAATTGTCAGGTTATTTGATGTCTATCCCAATTTATATTATAATAGATTACTCCATAAAACCAAATTATATCTACATAAAATCAACTAAGATGCCACAAAGTTATCGAACACATAAATCAGTTAGTTCTTTGAATGTTATTGCGGATTTGCTGATTCTTAATTGATTTTCAAGTATAACTTTCATATCACTGAGTAAGCAAACTATGAGACAAAAAATCAGATTGTACTGGACAACTATCAATGATGTGCTAAGAGTTAAGAAAAGGAGAAACCCTAAATTTATCAAAAACAACCATTTGAACTCAAAGTAACTAGATCAATTAAAGAAGAGATAATTATAGATTAGATCAGAGAATACATATAATTCCTTATAAAATAAGATTGCAAATGTAACCTGAGTATTGCCCCGATGTATGTTATATTTTCAAATAGAATGTAATAATCATACACAGTGACAATTTTAGATTATCATTTACGGTTCATAATGTGATAATATTCTGTAGTGTGACTGAACTGCAGTAACTGTTAATTAAATTAATTGTCTTAATTAAGAGGATCAATATGAAGAAAACAGTTCGTTTGACCATTGTTGATTTGACAACAAAAAAATCAAAAAAAGAGATAGGTGGCGGCTCCTGCTCTGCCGGAACCTAATTTTTTTTCAAAACATAAATCATTTAGTATTGTAGGCCTTTCTCGCAAGTTGGAGACTCCCAAATGTGTCGTCATTCACTGTGATATCCTTCTCTAGCATTACAAGATAAACAAAATAATAATCATGCAACAGTGCAGTGCACCTGCTGGCTGGTTTGTTAGTTTATCCCAAACTGAATATGCGTATTTGAATATGTGTCAGATTAATGAATTGGGTACAGTTAAGCAAAAATCTATTGCCTATTTTATCAACCCGAGATAAGACTCTATCAGTTCGTCATCGACGATTCCCTGTACCACCTTTGGAGTACTGTTCGATAATTTAATGTCCATAGCCACTGCGCTTAGCGGTACTTCAAAATTTGAAATGATATCTTCGTTTTCAGTTTCAAATATTTTTTGTATGTTCTCTGTTGTAATATTAAAGCAATCAATTTTGCTTATTCTCCTAAATCCCGCTCCACCTATTCTTCCTCCTGCAGAGCCACTTGATTCTTTAACACTCAAAATGAATATAATGTTATCATTTTTTTTACTTAGGTCAATTTCATTTTTACATACTACTATTTTTCTTGACCCATCCAGAAACACAGAATCTAACAACAAGGCATTATCGTCCATGACAATTGAAACATTCAGAATTTCAGAAATATATCACTTTTGATATCTCAGCCATCTGAGCCTTCCAATCGTTTCAAAATTCGTTGGTTTTTATCTTTCGTATCAATTCCAGTATTGCATCAACATCGTTGGCTTCTGGAAATTTTTCAAGGTATAAATTAAAAAACTCTAGCGCTTGCGAATAATTCTTTTTGTGCAAAAACACCATCCCTTTATCTCTAAGACTATATTGGTCATCGCTGTTGATATCCAATATCATCTCGTTTACAAGTTCTGCACTATCCAGATCTTGACACTCAAAAAAGCTCGTCTTCAAATTGTTCAACATACGAATTATTACATCGGGATTTGATGCCTTGCCCACTAATTTTCGGGTTAGAGCAATATTCATTTTAGGATAAAAATGATCCAATAGTTCCTTTAGAGAGTAATCATCCATTATTCTTCCTTCGTTAAATGGATCAATTATTATCTCATTTTCCTCATCATCCAAAACATATTTTACCATAAAGTGGGAGGGAAAGTTTACCGGATAGAGAGCAAAGTTGAGCGAATTTGCCAATTGAATGTATAGTATTGATAAGGTGATAGGATTTCCTGTCCTTCTCTTGATCACGGTATTAAGTAAACTGTTTGAAGGATTGTAATAATCATCGCGATTTCCCTTGAAGTTCTCAACCTTGTACAATTGGTGATTTATTTTCTCTATCAATTGAGTGGGCCTGAATTCGGATGAGTTTTTCATAGATTTTGCTATCCTCCTCCCGATATCGCCAATCTTTGATAATTCATTCTCAATAACTAAATCATCATATGCTACAATGCGTGAAATCTGTAGTGCATACTCTGCCAACTTTGAAGGGTCGCTTGTTATCATTTTCGTGACAACACTGCTATGCCAATCGTTCAGTGCTGTTTCGATTTTCTTAGTCATTGATTAGTTGAATTATTTGTATGCTGGAATATATAATTTTGATAATCAGAATAAATGAATGCCAAAGAATGCCATTTTTTCACTAGTATGATTTGTGGAGATGATTACATTTCATGAGCATACTTAACTAGACTTTTAAAATTCTATGAGCATCATGTAGGGGAATTGAATCATCTAGGCGGCTGTGATTTTGCCGGTCGATATAAGTATGAATTAATATAGATTGAATTCTAACATCCAATGTATCACGAGTTTTACATCTCTGGAATGATGCAAGATGAGAGTTTTAGAATAAGGTAATATTCTACATTAGTCCGTATTACAATAACACAATTTACTCATTAAGAGAACCTTTTATTACACAATTGTTATGCGAAACCTCTGGTAAGTCAGATATCGCGGGGAAAATCCTACACATCTCCTCATGCTTCTTTATGAAGATAAGTCCTGCCTCTGCGGTCCTGTATAGACCTGTGATCTCAGAATACTCCATCAACTTTCTATCAACGGCAGTCATCAAATAACGTGTTAGCTGAGAATGTGATACTCCTGCATTTATCATAATAGTGGTTTTGTATTCCCAATTTGAAACTGCAGCATTAAGGATGGCAGCCATTATTTCGATCTCTGAACGATTCTTCATTTTAGAACATGAAGCTAGTTGCAGATTTGGATAAAAACTAACTAGATAAGTATGACTATTTTCCGGATTGATAAATATTGACAAAGAATGTTTACATTCTCATAAGCTCTGTCATTTTACAAAAATAATGCAGTCGGATTTTATCAAAAATAATTAATTCTTTGTCCATCTTTGTCTCTATAAGAGATACCAAAATCCAACAGCTTTGAGAGTTGTTTTCCACTAAAAACAGTTCCATCCTGACAAACAAGTGAACCATCAAGACAGCAGCTTCCGCAAATGCCTATTCCACATTTCATATATCTCTCGAGACTTGCCTGGACTGGTATTGAATTTTCATTGGATAAATCAACAACCTTTCTCATCATTAGTTCAGGTCCACATGTGAAGATGCAATCAAAAGTATTTTCGCGTAATACATTACTCATCACTTCTACAGTAGTGCCTCTATTTCCATAGCTACCGTCATCAGTACAAATTTTTAGTGAAGTAGTGTCTTGAATGATTTTTCTTGCGGTATTCTCAAAGAATACTTCAGATTTTGTTCTTGCACCAATGATGACGGTACATTGAATATTCGATTTTCTCGCATATGATGCTAATCTCAACAACGGCACGAGTCCAGTTCCTCCTCCAACAATCAATATTTTTTTGAAAGTTCTTTTCAATGTGTAACTGTTGCCGTATGGACCTCGTATTCCAATGAGGTCACCGACATTTCTCTCAAATAACGCAGTGGAGCCAACTCCAGATTTTCTTATTGTAACTGCTGCGTATCCATCCTGCGAATTTATCATTACGCTCATTGGGATTTCCTCCATGCGAGGAATCCATATCATTAGAAATTGTCCTGGTTTAGCAAAGTGGCTAAATCTATCTTTAAAGATCAAAGTTTTGACGGTAGGAGTTTCTACAATAGTTTGCTCAATTCTGACTATCCGCCGGTTTTCAATATTTGTGGGCAATTCCTATTATCTCGCTAATATTCTTCATTCCTTTCTTTTCAACATATTTTTTCAAGTCTTTAGTTATCCGATTGAAAATTTTAGGTCCATTATATCCTAATACGCTTCCTATTTGTACTGCAGATGCTCCTGCCATCATATACTCAATGACATCTTGCCATGACGAAACGCCACCACAACCTATCACAGGGGCTTTAATCTTTTTAGAGATTTCATAGACACATCTGACACCTATAGGCTTTATTGCCGTTCCAGATAATCCGCCGACCCGATTACTAAGGACGGGCATCATTGTTTCTATATCAATTGTCATCGCCCTCAGAGTGTTTATAGCTGTAATGATACTAGCTCCTGCATCTATTGCCACTCTTGCAAGTTCAACAACATCAATCGATCCAACACCTACTTTGACAGAAATTGGCTTTGAAGTGTTCTTCCTTACAGTCTTTACAATCTTGTTAACCACCTCTGGATCGTCGCCGACTTCCATACCCATTTTGGAAACATGAGGACAGGATAGGTTGATTTCATAACCCAAAATGTTCAATGAATCGAAAACTTTGACCATGCTTGCAAATTCTTTTTCGGAAGAACCGACCAGGCTAATCATTATTGGGATTTTCCTGTTAGTAGATAATTCCTTTGAAAACGCATCAACACCGGGGTTTGAAAGGCCAACTGCATTTAGATAACTTCCTCCTCCGATTGGAACCACAGTAGGATTTGGATATCCTTTCATTGGATTCACACTGATTGATTTGGTTACAATACCACCTATATTCTCATCATACAATCTTTCGAAAATACTTTGAGATATACCGAGGATGCCAGAAGCAAGCATTGTTGGATTTCGTAGATGTATATTATCTATATCTACAGAAAGATTATAATTTTTTTCATCAATATCCAAAGTATAACTAAATAATTTGAATCATGGTTATTTAATCTAAATTATAGCCATTCTATCGATGTGTTAATAATTTGGTTTCAATTTCCTAGAATTATTTCCTGTCCTCCTCCCCGTTTTGGTGACTTGGACATTAAATTCGTACTCATGGATCATAAATTATGGGTAGAACAGTTCCATCTTATAGACGCGCAGCAGCAAGAGAAATTAGTAAATGGAAAATTTTCAGAGAACAATTAGACAAAAGTGAAAGAAAAGCATTTGATGAAATGATGGCTTATCCCCACATATACAACGCTGCTGGAGTAACGGCTTGCAAAACAGTGCTAATTCAACCAATACTTATGTCCATAATTTTTGAGCATTACAAGGAATTGGATAATATTCAAAAGTCGATCGAAAAACAAAAGTAAATCTTTATATCGCGTGTGCGATATTAATATCATTCAATTAAAAATGAGTCTCGTAGGCAATTTCTCAACTTGCAGTGTATGCGGGAAGCGAAGAATAATAGCCAAGCAACTAGATAAAGTTTTGAGTAAGCAGAATAGCATAGACGTATATTTGGAATGTAAAGAGTGTGCCGCTATTCCCCTTTGGGCTAAAAAACAAAAGTCTTTTGATCATTATCAATAGAATGTCAACAGGATAGAAAATCTGGAAGCGAAAATTAGTTCGCACAAAGAAGAAATTTGCACTAATTTCAAGCTTCTCATTTGGTTTTTAAATCCACGAGACAAATATAAAAAAGGATTAGTTTCAATATGAGTGATCCTTTTGGGACGTTTTTTTGATCCGCATATACACATGTACTCTAGAACTACCGATGATTACGAAATAATGTCAAAAGCTGGTATTGAAGTAATTGTCCAACCATCCTTTTGGTTGGGTAGTCCGAGAACCTCTGTCGGTACATTCGAAGATTACTGGGAACATATGATAACATTTGAAACTCAAAGATCAAATGAATTTGCTATTGATCAATACGTCTGCTTATCTGTGAATCCGAAAGAATCAACAGAAAGACCGCTCGCCCTTGATGCGCTTAAAGCAATGTCAAAATACTTAGACAGACAGAGAGTAGTAGCAATTGGTGAAATTGGGTACAATTTGATTAACGACCTGGAAGAGGAATTATTCCAATTGCAATTAGATATTGCATTAAAAAAAGACATGCTTACTATGATTCATCTACCCCACGTTAATAAGAAAGAAGGTATAGAGCGTACAAAAGCTGTTCTTAAAAATAAGAACATGTTAGAATTTTCAAACAAAATTCTTATTGATCATAACACTGAAGAAACAATAGAGAAAACTCTGGAACTGGGTTGTTGGGCTGGCCTAACTGTATATCCAGTATCAAAGCTTTCTCCCGCTAGAGCAATCGACATAATTGAAAAAAACGGAATTGAAAAGATCATGATTAATAGTTCTGCTGATTGGGGAGTATCGGATCCTTTAAGCGTTCCCTTAGTTGCCAGAGAAATGAAGAAAAAAGGATACAGCAACAAGGATATAGAAAAGGTAACACTTTACAATGCGTATGAATTTTTCAAGCAATCACCTAATTTCCTTTGGAGACCATAACAAGAAGAAATGGAATTTGCATTTAGTACAAATGCGTTCAAAAAATATACCCTAAAAGAGACCATCAATTGCTTGTCTGAAATAGGCTACAGGGGAATCGAGATACTTTGTGATGTGCCACATGCGTATCCAAAAACTCTAAGTGATGCTGAGTGTGTGGAAATCAAGCAATTGTTATCAGATTTGAAGATAGGCATTTCCAATCTAAATGCGTTTACACTTTTTGCTATTGGAGATACTCACCATCCATCTTGGATTGAAAATGACTCGAAACTCAGGAAATTGAGAATAGATCATACAATAGATTGCATAAAATTAGCGCGGAAATTAGGTGCTAACAACATATCTACAGAGCCAGGCGGCCCTAGTCAAAATTATGGATTGAGCATAAACGAACAATTCAAAATTTTTGAAAATGGTATTCGAGAGGTATTACCTATTGCAGAAAACGAAAAGGTGAACGTGCTTATTGAACCGGAACCAGGACTTTTGATTGAAAAGTCAGAGCAATTTATTCAATTTATAAGAAATTTTGATTCAGAGTATATTGGACTGAATTTCGATGTAGGGCATTTTTTCTGTGTCGGAGAAGATCCAAGTATTCTCATCCCCCAATTATCAGATTATATCAAGCATGTTCATTTGGAAGATATTGCAGCCGATAGAACACATAATCATCTTATGTTAGGAAAGGGCGCCATAAATATAGCCTCTGTCATTAAATCCCTCAAAGATATTGGATACGAAGGATTTATCACAGTAGAACTCTATCCTTACCAAGATTCCCCTGCATATGCAGCCAAAGAAGCAATGAAGTTTATTAGATCACTTGACAATACCTAGTCACGAAGTGAATATTTACGCCAGTAAATAATACAATCTCTTTGAATTTGCCATTTTATTTTAATCGATTCCAATGGTATCTATGAAAAAAATCAGCATCAAAGATTACATGATTCTAGTCAGACTTCCAAATCTGTTTACACTTCCTTCAAATATTCTGGTTGGAATGGCTACTGTCTCGTCATTGTCGTTCACAATAACCTCATTGTCCCAATTTTTCTTATTAGTTACTATCTCAGTCCTACTGTACTGTGTTGGCATTGTGTTAAACGATCTGTACGACTTTGATATAGACAAGAAAGAAAGGCCGAATAGGCCTCTGCCATCAGGTAGAATATCAAGAAAATCGGCGATTACTCTAGTCGTAGTATTTTCTTCAATAGCACTGATTTTATCTTTACTGGTCGGCATTCCGGCACTACTAATTTCCTCAATTTTATTATTGGCCATTTTTGGGTATGATAAATATCTAAAAAATACTCGTGTAGGTCCATACACCGTTGCTTTTGCAAGAGTCCTGAACATACTGTTAGGGGCAAGCGTAAGTTTTGGGAGCATTGATACCTCTACGCAAATTGTTACTTTGACGTGTGTACTTGTAATTACATTTGCTTACGTATCCCTGATAGGGTTCATGAGTAGACATGAAGTTCATGGTTTTTCAGATAAAACAAATTTATTTTTTCCTCCAGTCATAATTGGCATCATTATTTCTTCGTTGATAGTGTCTTCCTTGATGGGATTTTTCAAACTTGAATCGCTGATAATACTTTCATTATTTTCGGCAATAATGATCTTTTCTTTCAGTAGAAATTACAGCAGAGATCCTAGAAGAACACAACAAATAATCCAAAATATGCTATTGTCTATTATCGTGCTTGATTCGACTTTTTTAACAGGAATAATTGGAATAGAGTTAGGTCTTGTTGTGCTGACACTTGCAGGACCATTACTTTTATTGGCAAAAAAAATGTACATGACTTGATATGAAATAATTAGAATTAAATTCTTGATAAGATCCATATTACTCCAATGGCTAAATATGTAATAGTAATCGACGTTGTAGGTTTGCAGAAAAGACATATTTCTGAGACTACGACGCCCAATATTTATAAAATTGCTCAAGGCGGTGAAACAAGGAATTTAGATACAGTATTTCCTGCAGTAACATGTACAGTACAGAGCAGCCTGCTTTCTGGTACGTATCCAGATGTACATGGAATTATATCAAATGGATTATTTGATAAACAAAATTACGAAGTTTCATTTTGGGAACAATCAAGCAACCTAGTTCAGGCGGATAGAATTTGGGACACCCTAAAAATGAACGGTAGTATTAACAAGACTGCAGTTTTGTTTTGGCAAAATACAATGTACTCTAATGCAGATACTGTAATAACTCCGCGTCCCTTGCACATGGACGAAGGAATGATAATGTGGTGCTACAGCAAGCCACCCGGATTCTACGAAAAAATTACAGAAAAAATAGGAAAGTTTGATTTAACATCATACTGGGGTCCTTTTACGTCTAGTAAATCTAGTGAATGGATAATGCAGGCAACTGAACTTGTGTTTGAGAGTGAGAGACCAAAGTTTTTATTTACATATATTCCACACCTGGACTATTCATTCCAAAAAAATGGGACGTCATACAACAATTTAAAAGACGATCTAAAGTTTGTTGATGATTTAGTTGGAAAATTAATTGAAAAGGTGACCGAGATGGGCATCATACAAGATACACAGTTCATTATTTTCTCAGAATACGGATTTACTGATGTTACTTCTGATATTCCATTGAATACTGTTCTTAGAGAGAACGATATTCTCACAATCAGAGAAATTGATGGTCTAGAATATTTAGATCTCGAGTCCAGTAAAGCTTTTGCAATGGTAGACCACCAGGTGGCACACATATACATAAAAGAAAATTATAGGAATTCTGTGAAAAAGATACTAGAAGGGATAAAAGGTGTCGACCTAATTTTAGATGACGAGTTGAAGCAGCGATTCAGAATAAATCATGCTAGAAGCGGAGACCTAATTGCAGTGTCAGATAGAGATAAATGGTTTAGTTATTACTGGTGGTTTGATCCATTGAAATCACCAAGTTTCGCCAGGAGGGTTGACATTCACAGAAAACCTGGTTATGATCCCGTTGAATTATTCTTTGATCCATCTACAAAATCAATACCATTGAACGGTAAATTAGTGAAAGGTTCGCACGGAAGATTGCCACAAAACGACGAATTAGGTCCGGTCTATGTGTCAAATGTGAAAAATATTCCCGATACCAATGATTCTGAAAATTTAAGTATTGTTACCATAGGCAAATATCTCAAAAGTATGATATAAAAACACCTGATTGCACATGTCCTGGAAATACTCAATTACACTATCATCGTTCAGAAATATGGAACCAATACAGACTACTTTTGAAAATTTAAGTAATCTAGGATTTGACTCATTAGAAGTCTATGGAGAACCTGATTCTCTGGATATTGATAATTTGTCCCACATGCTTGATTCATATTCCATTGGAGTTTCGGGAATAACTGGTATGTGGGGACATAGCAGCCGACATTCAAAATTGCGTAATCTCATAACAACTAACAATGAATTACTAAAAGCTGCCCAGAACTATGTAAAAAAATGCATTTTACTTTGCCACAGGCTTGGTGGTAATACTTTTAATATTTGCCTTTTTAGCGACAAGTCGCTTATTTCTGATAGTAATCACAAAACTTTATTGCCATGGCAAAAAATAAAATTAACTTCTTCCGCAATAAGGCCTTTAAGGGAATTGGCAAAATTTGCTAGGGACTACAACGTTCAACTACTCATTGAACCATTGAACCGGTACAGTACTCCAGTTTGCACTGAAGTTGAGGATGCTAAATACATTATCGATTTAATTGATCAAGAAAATGTAGGAATGTTGCTGGACACATTCCACATGAATATAGAGGAAGATTCAATATATAATGCCATAATACGTTCCAATACAATGTTAAAACACGTTCACATCTCAGATAACAATAGGAAAATGCCAGGCTTAGCTCACATAGACTTTAAGAGAATCATTATGGCGCTTAAGAAGATAAAATATTCAAAGTATCTTACCTTCGAGCCTACCTTTCGGAGTACAGACTACAAAAAAGATTTGAAATTTGGATTACAATATTTAAAAAAATTGTCAGGAAAATGAAATTTGAAAGATTTGAATGAATTAGATTTGTTAAGTTTGTTGAGTGACTTTTAGATATAATGCTAATTTATAACAACGAAAATTTCATAATAAATAACGAATTCGCAGAGAACGTAGAAAAGGGACTTCTTGATAAACCAAAACATGTGTCGCCCAAGTTTTTCTACGACAAAATTGGATCAAAACTTTTTGAAGAAATATGTGACCAACCCGAATATTATCTTAATCGAGTAGAAGCTCAGATATTAAAAAATTCTGCGAGTGAAATTATTAACGCGCTAGACAAAAAAGCAATAAGCGTTATTGAACTTGGAAATGGAAATTCCCAGAAAACTAGAATACTGTTACAACCGTTTCTTGCAAATTGGAAAACTGTTTCGTACTTTCCCATTGATGTTTCATTTAAAATGTTGAAGAAGTCTATTAGAGATTTATCCAGAGAGTATCCAAATTTACGAATCTATGGGGTATGTTCGGATTATGTCAAGGGTCTAATCAAAATAAACGAGTTTATGAAAATTAAAAAAAACATTCCAGATAAAAGACTAATAATATTCTTAGGATCGAGTATTGGAAATTTTGACCCCAAAGAGGCCAAAGCATTTTTACACGCTCTATCAAAGTATATTCGCAGGGACGACGCATTATTGATAGGTTTTGATCTTGAAAAAGACAGATCAATTCTAGAGAGGGCGTATGATGATAAGAGAGGCGTAACATCACAATTTAACTTGAATGTCTTGTCAAGAATTAATAAAGAACTTGATGGGAACTTTGACTTATCCTCATTTGAACACAAGTCATTTTATAATTTACGAGAACATAGAATTGAAATGCATTTAGAATCAAAGTTGGATCAAAATGTGCGAATCGGGGGCATTGGGAAGGAAATTAATTTCAAACATGGTGAAACTATTCATACAGAAAATTCTTACAAATATTCAAAACGTAGACTTTATAGATTAGTTAAGAGCGCAGGTCTTCAAGTGATCGCAAACTTTACTGATCCAAAGCAACAATACAGTTTGATTTTGTTAAAGAAGATCCCTTACGCATCTAAATCCTGAAAAAGGAATTCTTTCATGCGGTTTGAAATAATTTCTGTAACTATTTCTAATTTGTGATCTAGGAGTTGCAAATGATCCTCCACGTAAGACTTTTTGATTAATTGCCCACTTATCCGTGTATTCCGAAAACTTTGATCTAAATCCAGGGTACAAGACATATTCCGAGGAGGTCCATTCCCAGACATCGCCTAGCATTTGTTGACAACCATAGTAACTTTTTCCTCCAGGGTAGGTACCAATTTGACAAGGCGCCCAATTCCAAGACTCCAAGAGGTTCGCGTGATCATCAGAAGGCAACTCGTCTCCCCAAGGATAGATAGTCTTCTTCTTTAAATCTTCATTCCAACTTGCCGCTTTTTCCCATTCAGCTTCGGTTGGTAAGCGTTTACCTGACCATTTTGAAAATGCGTCTGCTTCATAGTAGCTAACGTTTGTAACCGGTTCATATGGTGAAATCTTGTTCATCCCTCCAAAATCTTTCTTGTGCCACGAGCCATCGATTTTTTGCCAGTATAACGGTGAATTCCATCGCTTTTCATTAACAATGTCCCAACCATCTGATAACCAAAATTTGTAATCTTCGTAACCCCCGTCATCGATAAATTCCATAAATTGCTTGTTCGTAACAGGATGCGTATCCATTTCATAAGCGTTGAGATAGGTTTTGTGTTCTGGCACTTCATTATCATAACAAAAGCCACTTCCAGAAAATCCGAGCTCGTACAGGCCCCCTGGTATTCTTACCATCTCCTGTTCTAATTTAGAACCATGATTACTGTTGGGCCTTTTATTGATTTTAGGTTGATAGTTGTCTTCTGCATCATCAAATCTTTGGAAATAGTGTTGAAGATCATAAACTAAGAGCTCTTGGTGCTGCATTTCATGTTGATTGGCCAATTCAATATCATAAACCAAATTTCTAGTCAATGAGTTGTTTCTTTCCAGATTATCCAGGAATTTTAGAAACATTTCTTCAATTAAAGACCGATATTGTAGAGTTTCGGAAACTTTTGGTCTTGGGTATTTTCCTCTATCAGATTTTGGCAATATTTTTCTATATCGCTGATAATACGAATTGAGATAGTCAGTATTTATAAAATCAGCATCGATATTCTGTTTGTATTTTTCAAGTATCTTTTGGAAAAACCAAGTAACATGTGCAACATGCCAATTGGGAGTACTTCCAAAGGGGTCAGACTGCATCACTGCGTCTTCTATTGTAATTGGTTCAAAAATAATCGAAGTAGTATTCCTTACACTCAAGAAATCCATTCGTAACCTGTTCACGTCGCTTGTTGTAACCTGAGTCAATATTAGTCAATAATGTACATCATAATATAATTTAATTTTTATTGACCTATACAAATTAAGCACGAGTGGTATGTAGATAAATCCACATTCTGGATATCGACGATTCATATTTGGATTTGTGTGCTTTTCGTTAAACAAAAGAGGTTATTTAAGCAGAATAAAACTTGTAAATGTGGCCTTACTGATTTAAGTTAAACTGTATTAAGTACTCAGCTCAGATGAGTATAAGAAATGCCATCATGCCTAACTACTAAAGAAAGACAATTTATCAGAGATCTTGACGAATGGGACATAGTAAAATTACACAAGAAATATACTGCAAGTTATAGACGTGTAATGAAACACAGACTATTAGAAAAGAGAAGATTTTTAGCTCAAGATCTACTATCGATTAATTCAGTTCTAGATAAGTTACAAACCATATGATTTGAGTTTGATTCTGTTTTGAGGTATGAAGTGCATTTGACAGGTAGAATAGAAAAAATAGATATGAAAGTTCCTGCCACTCAATTAGATGAAAAAGTAGATTCAGAATGAATTCAGAATGATAATTAATGAATTAGCCCTATTGTGATGCATCGTTCCGTTTTGTGAGAATATTCATTTAGTAGACCCTATAATTGCTTGTGGCTTTTATTGATAACAATTTTTAAGATTTAAGATCCAACCGGTATTATATCACGATCGAATAATGTTTCTAATATCTATCAAATCTCTCAGTATGGAGCTTGCGGTTTCCATACCTCCTGCACCCTTCCCAATGATTGTTTGTTGGCCTGAATGTTGACAGGTAAATGTTATAGCATTGAGAATTCCGTCAACGCAAATCGGATTCTTTGTTGATATAGCCTTTGGTTCAACCGTTAAGTTTTTACCATCACAAGTAGCGATCAACTTTATTGCATTCCCCTTCTTTCGCTCTTGGGTAACATCCGATGCCTGGACATTCCTAATACCAGTTCTCTTGACATCATTCATCGTTGATTTCATATTCATAACCAAGTTTGATGCAATAACGAGTTTTGCAACTGCATCATAACCATCAATGTCAAGCGTTGGATCCTTCTCAGCGTATCCTTTTTCAGATGCATCTTGCAGGGCTTCAGAAAAATTTAGTCCTTCAAACATTTTACTTAGAATATAATTCGTCGTACCGTTAAGAATCCCCTCAAAGGAAAGGATTCTATCACCTTTCAGGCATCTTTTTGCAAATTCCAATATCGGAGTTCCTCCGCCAACAGTTCCACTGAATTTGAATGCAATTCTATTGTACTCAGCCAACTCCACCAATGAAGGAAATTCTAACGCAAGCGGTCCTTTATTAACTGTAATGACGTTTTTTCCAGATTTCATTGCTGTGACAATATGGGTTTTTCCAGGTTCACCATCTTTGATATTAGTAGGAGTCAATTCAATTACTACTTCTGCATCCATATTTTCAATAACATCCAGTATTGAGCTATTTTGCTTGGATCCATAATGTATGACTGACTTCCTTTTCTTCTTCACACTCAAAAGCCTATCCAAGTCTAATCCTTGGCTGGAAGTCACGATACCACCGTTATCAGCACATGCAACTACTTTGGGCTTCAGTCCATAGTCATTAAATAGATCTGCTGAATGTGACAACAATAATTTAACAAAACTTTGGCCGACCACCCCAAAACCCAACAAAACAAGTCTCAATTACTCTAGTATCTTAAAATATCGGGTTAAATAAGTTTGAATTCGATTCAAAGGCACTTGTATCAGGGTAATTTACGTGATCTTGCAGATTTTTAATACATTAGAAATGTATTAAATCAATAATGCGCCAAATGCACATTTTTTGACAATCATTATTTAATACATTTTTTACAAAAAGTGCCATGGACTGCCAGGGTGTTGGATTATTTGTTGGAATAATAGTAGGGAGAAATAAAATTGTCTAGAGGTTTTGCGGTCTTTGTATTCTGGTTAATTGGCTTTGGGATCGGCTTTGCAGGGTATCTTTCAATGCCAGGAATTGCAGAATGGTTTACCACATCTATGCCGAAATTTGTAAATCAGGCAGTCATTGGTGCTCTTGTAGCAGGCATGATTGGATCTGCAGTAAGTACATTTACTGTAGTTACGTGGGCGAATAGAGCAAGTTAGTCTGTATCAAAAGTTGATTTAGGATTAACTGACATTTTTCCATCAGATATCCATGATATTTGATCATAAATTGACATTTATAATTTGAAAAGGATTAAAAATGTCTGAACGTTTTTAGTCTGTATATGTATAACGGAGAGTTAGAAGTACAGGCTAAAAGAAAGGCCTTGGCTGTTTTGCACGATGAAATTACTCATATTCTCAATGCAGCAAGAGATCTATCATCACTTACTGATTCCATAATAAAGGGTACAAATAAGGAGACTGAATTGTCTCTTGAAAGGATGAAAAATGCTGGTGAAGAAGTAGAAAATCTCAGACGTAAGATGACTAGAGAAATTTCAGACACTGGAAGCCTCATGGTATACAGGGAAGACGTTTTGAGGACTGCCTACATTATTGATGACATAGCTGGATACATCACAGGAATTGCGTTTAGGCTCTCAAACATAAAGATCGCCGCCCTCAAGAAAGGCAAATTTGATGAAGACATTAGTGAACTCATCAATATGGTTGTCGAAGCAATTTTCAAATTAAACGAGATGGCGCGAGCTCTTAGCATAAACCCTTCAAGCACCATAGAACTTGCACAGGAAGTACAAAATATAGAAAGGAAAGTTGATAACTCCTATAGGAAAGTTGTAATTAAAGCCTTAAACGAAATTCCAAACACAAAAGATCTTCTGCTCGTCAAAGATGCAGTAGAAGGTATAGAGGGAATGGCTGATAAATGTCAGGCGGCGTCAGATTCCCTTACAATACTTGCTCTGAGCATGTGATGAAATCTTATTCTGGTACTCTCATTGAGAGCAGAATCATAATTTGGAACATTGAGGATTCAAGATCAATTTTTTCTCTAGGCTACTATGGTAAGCCACTGGGGATTTACAAGCCAAAGGGAGTCGATTTTGACACACCTCTAATTCTCGATTTAATTGAAGGCTGTTATTTGGTCGAGTCAAGAATGCTTACAATAAACGACGTAAATGGTAAAAAAATACTTTTGAAGCAGATGAAACAAATATGCAGAAAACAGTATATCGATTTTGACATAAAATACCTAGTGTTCAAAAAATTGAGAGATGTAGGGTATGTTGTTTCTCCCGGTATTAAATTTGGTTGCGATTTTGCTGTTTACGAACATGGTCCTGGAATTGACCATGCGCCATATTTAGTACAAGTTGTAGATAGTCAACAAGACATAACTGCGACTGGAATCGTGCTTGCGGGAAGGTTAGCGACTACAGTAAAAAAGCAATACATTCTAGCTGTCACGTATACAAAGCCGAGTAAAGTGTATTTTCTTAGTTTTGATTGGTGGAGAGCTTGAATGACATATTACCTAAAGCGCTAAAATCGGTGTTTTAATTGTATGAAAAGTGACAGTTCTATAAAAACACCCAATAAATGCCTGGTCAGTTCTTTTGAATGATTTGAATTATGCTAACTTCCTTGCCTTTTACCCTTATACACCCGCGGTTAGTAATTAGACGAGGATTTGAGCCAATATCATTGTTATAATATTCTTCACCTTCCAGTCCCAAGGAACCTATTGGGATTGCTTCGGCGCCCAAGCCTTCAGCCACCATTTGAGAGGCAAATAATTCATTTATGTCCTGTTTCTTGAAGGTATCGGACTCTTCTCCCTCTTCGTGCTTATCATGTTTATCATTTGATCTTGTCGAATGTTCATCATCAGACATGCCTTTTCTATTTTTATACTAATAAATAAATTGTTTGAAAAGAATTGAATTAATTAAATTATCTCCGTTAAAATCGATTATAACGAATCCGCCCTCCAGCTCGTTATATTTAATAATGTATTAGATATGCCTTGAACTTATGCCTCAAGGGGATAGGGTCATACTTGGTTGAACTTGCTTTTGAAAACAAGGTCGCAGTAGTTACCGGAAGTGGAACTGGAATAGGTCAAGCTATAGCAAAGAAATTTGCTGAAAATGGCGCTAGTATTATACTGCTTGGAAGAAGGAAAGAACCACTGGAAGAGACTCAATCGCAGTTACAAAGTCTTATTTCAAGTGTAGGAAGTTCTGGTAAAATCAAAATATTCCCCGGTGTAGATGTTTCAGATGAACAAGCAATATCGAACATGTTTGACACTATCGCAAAAGAAATGGGCCATGTCGATATACTTGTAAATAACGCAGGGGTTTCGGGACCTGTGAAACTTTTTACTAATTCCAATTTTTCAGATTTCAAAGAATGTGTAATGATCCATCTAACTGGTACATTTTGGACAACAATCAAATGCATTGATAATATGCAAAAAGGCTCAAAGGTAATTACCATCTCTACTTTTTTTACAGAAGAAAACAAGTATGAACAGCGCCCGTATAGATTTAGGACTCCATACACTAGTGCCCAAGGAGCCAAAAATAGATTGGCAGAAGCATTTGCATGGGAGTTGGTGCCCGAGGGAATCCAATCGGTAGCAACAAATCCCGGACCGGTTCACTCAGATCGAATATACAAAACAGTATATCCTAAGGCAGCTGCTGAATTCTTGCGCATCGGTGGATTTCCCGGACTTTCATCCGCGGAAATAGAGAAAGCATTGTCTCGACTTTTGAATGTATTAGGAGAAGAACAATCTACTATCGATAATGAAATGGATATGGTAGTGCAGCAAATATTTAGCAATAGGATAAAAAATGAAAAAGATAGAGTTGAACTCGTATCATCCTTAGGAGAGCTACTATCAAAGACGCAGCAAATTGCTGAAAAGATACAAATGAATACAAAGAAGATGATAGTGGATAATGAGTTTCTCTCACAGGAACAAGTAGCAGATATGGTACTTAATCTTTCATCTGAAAAGATGAGCAAATTATTAAATGGAAAGATAGTACCAAATGACAGAGTATTCTATCCTACAAGACCAATAATTGGAACCTTTACTAATCAGAAGGAAATTGAAATTTCAAATAAAGTTATTGTGCTTATAGTAAACTCTTCAAAGGAAAAAGATCTAAATCGGGCAAAAAATATTGCGAATTCTCTTGTGAAAAAAATAAAACAATTGGTCATCTTAACAGGAGACCCCAAAGATTTGAGTTTCTACAAAGAGTTTCATACTCATTCCGTTAACTTGACAAATGAGCAATCGGTTCAGGAAATGCTTAGAATAATTAGAGAAAAATTTTCCGCGATAGATGGAGTGGTCTTTTTGACTGGAGATTATGAATACGACGCCGCACTAAAGTCACTTAGTAGGGCACAGTGGGATAAGATTGTGGAAAAATACCTTCTTGCTCCCGCATTAGTAACTAGAGAATCAGTATTACACATGGTCCCCGAAGGTGCACTTGATGATCCATCTATGTTCAAAGATTCGAAAGGAACTGTAATTATTATAGGTCCTGATTCACCAGTGGGAGATAAGATTTCCGGCGTCGTGCGGGCTAGGTCTGAAATTTTTAGAGGTGCTTTGAGACCATTCAATGCAACTGTTAATCAGGAATTAAGAGATGTGGTAAAATCCAATATAAGGCAAAATTTGATATTAGCGGGTAATATTGAAGGTAGCAAGCCAGATGAAGAAAAGATTGCTACTTTGATAGTGAATATCTTGTCGCAGTCAAATGGTGGAAGTAATAACCAGACCATCTATTATGTTGATGAGTCCTAGGTTAGGAATATGTAAATAAGTTCATGCCAAGCAATACTCCTAGACTATAAAAAGACACATTAATCTAGGAATTTTAACTGTATTTTAGATGACTGATAAATACGTTTTAGATACAAGCGTAATAATCGAAGGCAAGATTCCAGATATTTTACGGGACAGGATTTCTGCAAATAGCCAAATTATTATCCCCATCGCAGTGCTTGACGAACTTCAAGCACAGGCCTCTACAAATAGGCCACAGGGAATTGAAGGGCTGCTTCAAATAAAAAAGATTAGGGATGTATGCAAGACAAGTAAAATAAATCTGGAATTTGTTGGAACAAGGCCAACTATCGAAGAAATTAGACTTGCAAAACATGGAAGAATCGACGCCATAATAAAAGACGTCGCTTTAGAAAATGATGCGACCCTCATAACATGTGATTATATTCAACATTTGGTTTCAGAAGCACATGGAATAAAATCCATGCTACTTAGTTCCCCCAAAGAGGATTCAGAATTACGATTTGAAAAATACTTTGATAACGATACCATGAGTATTCATCTCAAGGAAGGTACAAGCCCGTTTGCAAAAAGAGGAGTACCTGGCAATTGGAAGGTCGTACAATTAGAAAATGGGAAACTTTCATCTCAGGAAGTAGATGAAATAACAAAAGAAATTTTAGAACAATCGCGCCTAAAGAAGGGGTTGAGGGAAATCAATAAAGAAGGGGCTACTGTTATTCAATTAGGTAAATATAGAATTGCAATTACTAAAGAACCATTCTCAGAAGCCCAAGAAATTACTGTTGTAAGACCGATAGCAAAATTGACATTGGAAGATTATGGGCTGAGTGAAAAACTATTGGCGAGGCTAACATCAAATGTGGAAGGAATAATTATAGCTGGCCCTCCTGGTTCTGGAAAGAGTACATTGGCAAGCAGCCTTGCAGAGTTTTATGTCATGCAGAATAAAATAGTGAAAACATTTGAATCGCCCAGAGATTTACAAGTACCAAAGGAAGTAACCCAGTATGGTCCGCTTGAAGGAAGTTTTGAGAATGCCGTAGATATTCTCTTACTAGTACGTCCTGACTACACCATTTTTGACGAGATAAGGCGATATAGAGATTTTCAAGTCTTTTCTGATATGAAATTAGCTGGGGTTGGAATGATTGGTGTTATCCATGCGAGCAAACCATTGGATGCGGTTCAGAGATTTATTGGTAGGATAGAATTAGGTATGATACCTCAAATTCTGGACACAATAATTTTCATGGATGCAGGTACGGTGAAGAAAGTCTATGAAATATCACTCACAGTTAAAGTACCCTACAAGATGATAGAAGCTGATCTTGCCAGGCCAGTAGTTGAAGTCAAAGATTTTTTGACCGGACTAACAGAATATGAGATATACACATACGGTGAAGAAAATGTAATTGTGCCAGTTGAACCAACTGACGAAGCCAACAAGAACAAAATATACAAACTTGCAGAATCGAAGATCAGAGATGTAATAAGACGATTTGATCCCAATCCCGAGATTTCAATCCTATCGGACAACAAGGTGAGAATTAAAGTCCAGAAAGATGTAATTCCCAGAATAATTGGAAAAGGAGGAACAACTGTCAACGAACTCGAAGACATGCTTGGCATAAAGATAGACGTGGAAATGAAGACCCCTACTCTAGGCAAAGAAATATTTTTTGAAATAAGTGAATCTGGTAATGGAGTTGTTATAAAGCTAGAAGAAGAAACAATTGGTAATAAAGTAAATTTGTATATAGATGATGAATTTGTTTGTGCAAATCAAGTTGGTAAAAAATCGCGAATCAAAATAGACAAGAGATCGGAAAGCGGAAGAAGGTTACTAAATGCAATTATTGCAGGACAAAAAATAAGAATTTTTCAAATTGATAACGTTTAATCTTTAGAAAAGATAATCATGGTGGTTTCTCCACCAAGAATCCTTTTCAAGTATCAAAATATTTGATATATCACTTGCTAATTCTGTAAATCGTACCATCCTCAAATGACAAGACGTAAAGCAGCCCGTCTGGCCCAGTCTTTATATCTGTTATGCCAGAAAAGCCTTTACCAAATATTACCGAATTGAGTTCCTTGTTATTATCTACTACCCGATCATCGAGTCCAGGATCGTTAAATTTGAAATCTACTCTGTCGTCGTTTAGCTCAAATCGATAAAGATTACCATATCTAATATCACCTACGAATGCGTTATTTGCGTATTCCGTCCCCAATTTATCCGAATTTAAAAATTCAATATCTGTGATGCCAATTGAACTCCTAAAACTTAGAATTGGATCCTTGTAATTTGAATCTGGAAAATTCACCAGATCATCCTGGGAAATTCCATTCTCAGATATTGGACCCATTGTAGATTTCCATCCACTGTTGAATCCGGGACTAACTAAGTTAATTTCATCGAATGTTTTTTCACCGTTTTCGGTGTCCCATAAGGCGCCAGAAACAGGATCTATTCCGAGTCCAAAGCTGTTTCTTATTCCATATGCTTGATACCAATTTATAGGATCTTTCGAGTTGTCACTCTTGAAGGGATTATTAGGAGCTGGAGTACCGTCTTTTGCATTAGTTTTTAAAATTGCTCCGCTAAAATCGGGATCTGGACCATTAACTATATTTTGGTCTTTTCCATTCCGTTGAAGCTCTCCCGTTACTGAATAAAGATATCCATCTTTACTCGCAACTAGTTTTCCTCCTTGATGATTGGTGCCTGGAGTTGCAGGAAGATCCTTAAATTGTTGTTCATTTGTTAACTCTGGACCAGGTGCCAATGTGTATTTGTAAATTCTATTGATAAGTTGACCGTCCTTTACTGTTGCATACAAAAATACATTATCTCCAACTTTTTCTATTCCTAGTAGTCCGCGTTCATTCTTAATATCAACATTTAGAGATACCAATGGCTGTGATTGAAGCATTCCGTTGCTAACCAGTCTTACATTTCCATCTTTTTCCAACACCAAAATATTATTTTCATCGACAAATAACATACTGGTAGGGGATGACAAACCACTTACGAAAGCCTCAACTTTAAGATTAGAATCTTTAACTGATGGTTGCGCAAATAATGAATTATTTTGTAGCATGATTACAATTGTGAAAATAAGTAAAGAAATTGCAAAAAATTTTTTCATATCCAGAACGAAGGTACTGCGTAATTATTATATTTTGCCTATCGTTCACTCAGATGTCTTTTATATTCAGGTTTCATCCGATAGAATGCCATCTACCAATAGAATTGTTCTCAGTTGTCTTGCCAAGTCAGTAACAGAAACAATACCAACAACCTTTCCGTCTGATAATATGGGCAGCCTACGTATTTTGTGATTAACCATTCTTTGTACCGCTACCTCCACTGGAGTGTCGGGACTCGCATATGTTTGTATTTTGGACATTATTGTTCCAACCTTGACTTTAGAGGAAACTAGATCCTTATTACAGATTTTCTTGACAAAATCCTTCTCTGTGATTATACCTATAGGAACGTTTTCTCTCTCCACGATAAGAGAGCTTATACGTTTTTCAGTCATAATAATAGCAGCTTCCTTTGCTGTAATTCCCTCATCAATCGAAATCACGTTCTTTGTCATTATGTCCTGCACTCTATCGTTCAATGGATAATCTTAATACATATCAAAATAAAAACCTAAGTCCCAAATGAAAAGATGAATCGGAATATAGTCCCATGTTGTCACAACCTGACCATGGCATTACAAATAAATTAAAATTACTAGTTCTTGACAGCTAGGTGGAGTCTAAGTGAAGGTAGGTATAGTTGTTTTTCCAGGGAGTAACTGCGACCGAGACGTACATCATATTATGAATGACGTTATAGGCATTAATGCTCAATATGTTTGGCATACACAAAAAACGATAGGTGAGTATGACGCTCTAATTTTGCCGGGAGGATTTTCCTATGGAGATAGACTACGGGCAGGAGTCATAGCAGCTAAAAGCCCCATAGTCGAAGCAATAACGAAAAAAGCTAACGAAGGATTACCAATTCTTGGAATTTGCAATGGGTTCCAAATACTAGTTGAAGCTGGATTATTGCCAGGAGCACTGGTTAAAAATGAAAAATTAAAATTTTCATGCAAATGGTTAGAAATGGAGGTGTTAAATGTTGACACACCATTTACAAATCTGTTTAAAGTAAATGATAAGATCAAGATACCTATTGCGCATGGAGAGGGCAGATATGTAATAGATGATGATAAGATAAAAGAGCTACATCAAAATAACCAAGTTGTTTTCAAGTATAAAGATCAGAATCCTAATGGATCTACTGAGATGATTGCAGCAGTTTGCAATAAGAGGGGAAACGTTATGGGACTAATGCCGCATCCGGAGCGGGCATCGGAATCAATCCTTTCGCCCAATAAAACAAATAGTAATGCACGATTGATATTCCTATCCTTGAAAAATTTTTTAACCCCATACATAGAGAATTGATTTAACTGATGTAGAATGCTAACAAAAAAAGAAGAAAGTCATTTGCTAAAAAAAATGCGTAGAAAGCCTAATCTTTTGGAAATTGATATGATAGATGCAGAATGGTCTGAACATTGTTCATACAAGTCGTCCAAAAAATTTGTAAGATCATTACCATCTCGCGGTAAAAGAGTAATAGTAGGTCCGGGATATGACGCGGGGGTATTAGACATTGGTGATGAAGACGTAATAACCATTCATATTGAAAGCCATAATCATCCTTCTGCGGTTGAGCCATATGGAGGTGCCGCAACAGGAGTCGGTGGAGTAATAAGGGACATTATTTCTATGGGAACAAGACCGATTGCTCTATTAGATGCCCTCCGATTTTCTTCTATAGTTGAAGATAGTAACGCGTCAAAATCCAAATGGTTGTTTAAGAATGTAGTAAATGGGATTGCTGATTACGGTAATTGCATAGGAATTCCAACGGTTGGAGGGGATATTGAATTTGATAACTCCTTCAAGGATTACTGCCTAGTCGACGTTGCTGCAATTGGTCTTGGCAAGAAGAATCAGATTATTTCCAATCATGCAGTAGAAGATGACCTTGTGATACTTGCTGGGAATCCCACGGGAAAAGATGGAATACGCGGAGCCTCTTTTGCCTCAAAACTACTGGACGACGAAGAAGATAGATCTGCTGTTCAAATTCCTGACCCATTTTTGGAGAAATTATTGATCGAGGCGACTATAGAAGCTTCAGATATTAAGTGCATTAACGCCATGAAAGATCTCGGAGGCGGAGGATTATCTTGTTGTCTTTCAGAGTTGTCCGACCTAATAGACAGGGGAATTGAAGTTGAGTTGTCCGCAGTACATACCAAAATACCTGATCTCTCGCCAAATGAGATAATGATTTCAGAATCTCAGGAAAGAATGGTATATATCATAAGCAAGAAAAAGTTGTCTCGCTTTAAAGACATCTTCAATAAGTATGGTATAACATACTCAATCATTGGTAAAGTAAAAGGCAATGATAAACTGAAAATCCTCTATAGAGGAAAACCAATTGCCAATATATCGTGTGATTTGATGGTTAATGCACCTCCTGCAAATAGAAAGTCAAAGAAACCTAGATATCTAAAAATTCCGAACAAAATGAGTCGTCATCATTACAAGATCGATGATCATGGTAAGACATTGCTTCGATTGCTGTCAAATCCTACCGTTGGTAATAAGAGTTGGATTTTTCAGCAGTATGATCATGAAGTTGGTCTGAGAACGGTTATAAAGCCGGGAGCAAATGGGTCAGTGATTAGAGTAAATGACAACAAATTTGTCTCTATAAAATTAGATGGAAATTCAAAACACTGTTATCTTGATCCTTATCAGGGGACATTAGGTTGTTTGTCTGAGGCGTGCAGAAACGTCATATCTACAGGCGCAGAACCAATTGGAATCATCGATCACTTGCAATTTGGCAGTCCCGAAAATCCTCAAATATATTGGACCTTCATGAAGTCAATTGAAGCTATAATAGATTATTGTAAATTTATGCGCATCCCTGTAGTGGGAGGTAAGGTCAGTTTTTACAATGAAACAATGAATTCTCCGATTAAACCATCGCCTGTTATTGGAACCATTGGATTAATCAGAGATCGAAAACATGTTACTAGCAATGTTGCAAATGCAGGAGATACGTTATTTATCATAGGACAAACAAAGGATGAATTAGGTGGTTCCGAATACTTTGATGCAACATCTCGCTTCGAGTACGGAAGAGTACCAAAGGTAGATTTGGAGACTGACAAGCAAAATGGTTCGGCCGTGTTGGCATTAATACAAAAAGGATTGGTCAATTTTGCACATGATTGTTCAAAAGGTGGAATCGGAGTTGCATTAGCTGAATTAGCCATTTCTGGTAATCTAGGAATAGACATTAACATGGAACAGATTCCAAGTAGTTGTGCACGACATGACCATCTGCTCTTTTCAGAAAGCCATTCCAGATTTATAATAGGAACCAACCAAGCAGACAAAGTCAAGAGAATATTAAAGAATAGAAAATGTGTCTTTTCGGAAATAGGTAAGATTAATGAAACCGAGACATTGAATTTGCGTGACTCGGGTGAACAAATAATAGGCTTAACGATAGGCGAGTTAAATAAAGCCTACGATGCAATGAACAAAATAATGGATGGCTCCTAGTCACAAATTTATTTGGAGTAAGTTTTAATTAAATGAATCAAGAAGAGATGATCTATAATGGTTCATGAGAATTGTGGAGTCATTGGTTTCTTTTCTCTGGATCATCATAATGTGATACCATATGTAATTGATTCATTACGTTCACTACAGCACAGAGGGCAAGAGGCCTGGGGTTTCGCCGTACCTTCAAAATCTCCATACAAAAATTTGGGCTTGGTATCTGCGTCAAGAAATTTTAGAAGCATTATCAGAAAATTCAATTCCCATGCCGCTATTGGTCATGTGAGATATTCCACATTTGGAAAAAGTAATCTAGATAATGCACAGCCTCTAAAAATCAAAGATTTGTGCATTGCACATAATGGTACAATAGCCAACGTTGAAGAATTATCAAATATGGTTGGTGGTTGCACATTTTCTCCACAAACAATGACTGATACACTGCTAGCTGCACAAAGATTAATGATGCATCTTGAAAAAAATGATAGCATGGTTGAAGCACTTCAGGTACTAAAAGAGGAAATGATTGGCTCTTTTTGCTTTACTCTTTTAACTGATGACGGTTCTGTTTATGCTGTCCGTGATACACGCGGATTCAGACCTTTAGTACTTGGTTATATTGAAGATACTAATACGTATATGGTATCATCTGAATCATGTGCAATCGATACTGTTGGAGGTAATCTAATAGGTGATATCCAACCTGGAGAATTATTAAAGTTGAGCTCAAAAGGCATTGAACGCCAGCAGTTTGCTACTAGTGAGTATCATTCACACTGTGCGTTTGAATTTACTTATTTCGCACATCCAAGCTCTGTTATAGAAGGTGTCAATGTATACGAGGCCAGAAAGAAAATGGGCCACAATCTAGCAAGAAAGTATCCTGTACACGATGCGGATGTAGTCATCCCAGTTCCAGATTCAGCGAGACCTGCGGCCCTAGGTTACGCTGAAGAACTTGGAATCCATTTTGAAGAGGGTTTATTAAAAGACAGATACAGGAAGAAAGGTTCCATGAGAAGTTTTATTGAACCATATCATGGAGAGCGTGTTGAAATTAACAAGGGGATTATTCCAATACCCGAAGTAATCAAAAATAAAAACGTGGTAGTGATTGACGATAGCATAGTTAGAGGGACGAGTTCACAATCAATCATAAAGATTCTAAGATCTGCTGGGGCATCAAGGATTACACTCATAGTTACTTTTCCGCCAATAAAATATCCATGTTATGCAGGAATTGATTTCCCGTCCCAGGATGAACTTTTGGCTTTCCAAAATCAACAACAAGGTGACCTCCAACTCGAATCTGAAATTGCGAAAAGCATTGGAGCGGATAAAGTAATTTACAACGACACTGTTACTTTGGCAGAGGCTATTGGGATAAATGAAAAGGAATTGTGCTTTTCTTGTTCTACTGGAAATTATAAGCCACTGGGAATAAAGCCTGTATTCAAGACTCGGGCCGAAGTAAAGGGAGACACATGATTACGCTTCAAATGTGCAGTTTGTTAGGATAAAGATTAGTAGCGTTTGAAAGACTCTCAAGTTCCAGTAAATTACTTAAATATTTGAAAATCGAACTAATTTTAGTTGACGAAACTGAATCTTCTCCTTTACAGTGTTGCAGGAGTAGTTTTGTTATCTATTCTCGTTTATTTTGTGATTCAATACTACCAGCGTCCTGACTATAGTCTACAAGTAGATGCAATGAGAGAGGATCAATCACTATTCACAAATAGCAGGATAATTCTAACAAACGCAGGAAAGCAGCCAGTTACCAATGTGGTAGTATTTTATGATATCAAGAACGAAACAATTCACACTATTAATCCAGGAGATAAAATATCTCTCTCTCCGCCGGAAGGAAGTAACTTGAACGCGGTCAGAATCATTGCTGACCATGGCATAAATATTACAACAGGATATCGAACTCCCATCAAGATGCCCGGAATGATGGGCTCCTAAATATTAGATCTCCCCCAACATAGGTAAAAAGACTGCAAGCAGGCAATTCATATAATGCATCGCACGGTATGAGCTAAAATCATGACATTAAAATTACCGATTGTCAATTTTTTGCTATTGAGAAATTCAGTATTCAAGTCGCTGTGCCAGGAAATAATCAAAGTCGATTCTTCAATTAGATCTGCAGGAATTACAAATGAAGATGGTGTAATACTGCACATTAGTCACCGCAAAGGTATCAAACCGTTACTCTCTTCCGAAGAACGAGCTCAGTATGCTATTACTGCCGCTACTAGACAGTTTACGAGACTAAGATGGGAAGTCTTATTGGGAAAAATACAGTATGCTAGTTCTCACTACTCTAAACTTATTCGTGCCACTATACCGATCACTGATGATAATAGAAAATTATCATTTGTAATAATACTGTCCCTAGATGCAGGAACAGACAATTTTCATGAAATAATAGTAGATAAGATAATCCCGTTAATAAGGCAGAGAAAGTCTGCCTTGGTTAACTCTTGAAATATTAATTAATTTTTTAGAGTTTATCTATTTCGCTGAAAATCCACCATCAATTGTCAGAGTAATTCCTGTAATCCAGTTGGCATCTTCTGAACATAAATAGACTACGGCTCCTGAAATATCACTAGTATTTCCAATCCTCCTTAGCGGAAACGATGATTCCAAAAGTTCCTTAGACTTTTCATCCTGTAGATAGGGTTCAATCATAGGACTTCTTATTGTGGATGGCACAATGCAATTACATCTAATTCCGTAGGGACCATACTCGACTGCAATACTTTTTGTAAACATTATGATACCAGCTTTGGTAGCGCCATAAATTGATAAAGGAACATTTGGAATAGCTCGTATGCCCAACAATGATGAAATATTTACTATGTTTCCGTTTTTCTTTTCCATTATTATTGGTAGCACTGCCTTGGTCATCTGAAAAGTTCCGATGAGATTTGTAGATATGAGATTATCCCATTGAACCTCACTCATTTGATGAAAAGGAATTGGGTCATTTAGAACTCCAGCATTATTTACAAGAATATCCACAGTGTCGAATGAAGATATAGTTTGTTCAATAACGTTCAGCACTTCTGCCTCCTTTGTAATATCCGCGCTTACTGCAAGTAGATTACCACTATCACCATTATCGGAAATAACTTTTGTCAATTTTGAGCGGCTTCTGCCTACAAGAGTCACCTTGCAACCTTCCTTAAGTAGCCGTTCAGTTGTGGACCTTCCTACCCCTCCGCCGGCACCTGTTACAATCGCAACTTTTCCTTTGAGACTCATACCATAAATAATAGAGCTATAAACTTTTAAAGTTTAAAGAAATATAGATACTTTAAATTTGTAATAAATTTGTATTCTAAGGATGAAGCACTCGCCTTCCATTTACAAATATGGATTGTCTCCTAACGGTATTAGATTGGGAATCATAGGGGGAGGACAGCTTGGAAAAATGATTGGAATTGAGGCAAAAAGAATGTCGATGAAACTTGCGTATTTGGATCCTGATAAGAATTGTCCTGCATCATCCCTTGCTGATCAAATGATAGTAAGTGATTTTAAAGATGCAAAATCTATTTTGGAACTAGCCGATAAAGTTGACGTATTAACTTATGAGATTGAACTTGCGAATTCTTCAGTATTAAGAGATTTGGAATCTAAAGGTCATACGATTCATCCGGCTTCTGGCGTACTAAACACAATTCAAAACAAACTTCGACAAAAAAAATTTTTGAGGGCAAAAAATATACCGGTTCCTGCATTTGAAGAAGTTACTTCTGTAGATCAAGTAAAAAAAATCTGTAAGGAATTTGGTTATCCATCAGTATTAAAGGCCTGTGAGGATTCTTATGATGGACGAGGGAATTTTTTGCTTAGATCGGTTAGTGATGTTGAAAGAGGAATTAAATATTTTGAAGGAAGGAGGTGTATGGTAGAACAATACATTCATTTCACAAAAGAGATATCCGTGATGGTTGCTCGCAATACTCGAGGACAAATTGTATCATTTCCAGTTGTTCAGAATATTCATACAAATGGAATTTTGGACACAACCATAGTCCCGTCAGGAGAAAATAGAAAAGTTGAATCTAACGCAAAGTCGATAGCCGAAAAAGTAGTAAGAGCATTAGGAGGCGTTGGTATATTTGGTATCGAAATGTTTCTGCGAGATAATAAGATAATGATTAACGAAATAGCCCCTAGACCTCATAACTCGGGTCATTATTCAATCGAAGCATGTAGCGTTTCGCAATTTGAACAACATATTAGGGCCATCATTGGACTCCCTCTAATAGAACCCAGATTGCTATCTCCTGTTGTTATGATAAATATTTTGGGGATTCCTAATTACTCTGGAGAGTACTCGTTGAAAGGAATCGAAAAAGCTTTTTCCGTTCCTGGTCTTAAACTACATTTGTATGGTAAAAGGATCTCAAAACCCCAGCGAAAATTGGGTCATATTACGGTCACAGCAGAAAGAATAGAGGAAGCGTTATCTAGAGCTAGAAGAGTAAAGAAGTTGTTAACAATTGGAAAGCGAAGTGGAAATTAACAAGAAAAGTAAGCCACTTGTTGGCATAATTATGGGAAGTGATTCTGATCTGCAGATTATGAGCCAGGCATCAGAAATTTTAGACAAGAACCATGTTCCGTATGAAATGCAGATAGTTTCAGCCCACAGAACACCAGAACTAATGTTCGAATATGCGAAAAGTGCAAGAAAACGCGGCTTAAGGGTCATAATTGCAGGAGCTGGAGGATCTGCGCATTTGCCAGGCATGATCGCATCACTGACTACTTTACCAGTCATAGGTGTTCCTATAAAGAGTCATAATTTAGATGGAATTGATTCTTTGCTTTCCATTATTCAGATGCCGACTGGTGTTCCCGTGGCATGTGTTGCAATAAACGGTTCTATGAATGCGGCCATATTGGCGTGTCAAATCTTGGCACTAAGTTCAAAAAACATATCAAAATATGTGGAAGAATATAGAAAAAACCTGCATCACAGTGTAATTAAGAAAAGAGAACGTATGAATAAAAAGTAGCGCCACCTCCCCGTGATTAAATTAAGAAATGTACAACATGATTACAAATAGAGCAACAGTGATGCCAAGTGAGACTTTTGTTATGGTCATTGACTTATTCAACGCCTTTGCATAATTATCAAATTGGTCACTACCCATTAGTTTTAATTCCGAATAGCCCTCAAAATATGAAGAACTGGCGTACGTCGATTTTGTATTGGATAATGCCCGCTGGGAGATTTCTTTAAAGGCACAAACAATATCCTTATCAGTGGTAACATTACCCAGAGCATAATATCCCTGACGTGTTCTTTTACCAGAGCTAGAGTGTGTGTCTGACGAGCAAATTTCTAACATATTCAAACCTTGTTTGTTTAGTTCATTCAGAATTTTTTCTCGCAGTCCATTTACTAGATTATTAGAGTCCGACCAACCAATTAGGTAATCATGATTATCAATTTGAAAATTGATAACACCAATGCCCGCTCCCCCAAGTTCAATAAAGTTAATACTTGAATTCAAAGAGTTTGCGTATCCAACTTTGAATGAGTGATAGGGACCTTCCTTGAGTTTAGTTAACGCTTCAAGTGCAAGGTTACAGATTATTTCTTCATCTTGAGATATTATCCGTTTTCCGAGCCCATTATGCGCGTCAATGACCATGATGCCAGAGTATCCCAATTCTGCGGCACATACTTCAATTCTTTCTCGAATGGAATACGGCAGATCTTCCATGCCAGTATCCTTTGAAATTATCATGATAACAATGGTCTTAAAATTTATGCAGGTTAGAGTAAAATCATTTGATTTTATTTGTAAAGGCAAAGAACACTCATTGGCTGTGTTCTTGAAAGCGGAACTTTTTAGCGATTCGAGATATTTATCAACCTCCCCGCTTGTAGGTAGATTTTTAGAATGGTCAGAAACACTGTGGAGAACTATCGCGTTGTTTTCATAAAATCTAAATATCTTGTGCGGCAAATCGCTTCCTCCAATTGGATTAAATGGTCCCGGATGTACATCAGGCAAGATAACAAATACGCTTTTATCCTTATCGCTCTCAAATTCTACCATCATAGTTTTTATTTTATCTGTTTTAGATCTCGAGTCAAATATGTTTTCCATTTTTTCCTGTTTGCTTTCTGTCCAGGCCGATAGAAACGCCTGTAGAATATTGAATGTACTTTTTAGATGTGGATATCCTGCTCTGTCAGCTAGTATAGACCATATTAATCCAACAATATAGATAACTGAGCCCAAAACAAGCGCTCCTGGATAATCCTGTAGAATAAATGTATTGGTATAAGGTAACAAGTTAGAAAAGAGTATAATAGGCAATACAAATGAAATTAAAACTGATTTAGGCATTTTAGCTCCAAAGACTGATGTAAAAATACCGTAGCGAAGTCCGCTAGCTATGAATAATCCTCCGATAGAATAACTAAGAATGCTTGCATTTTTATTAAGGATAATATTTGCCAAAACTCCTAGCATAATAGTTACTAACCAGAGAGAATTTGAGAAGGCCGCAACATGAATTACTTTTGAGATTTTATTCGTTGGTGTTCCTCTAAGTAAGAATAAATCCAGAACAAATCCTACAGTAATGATGACAACGTTTAGAATTAAATGAATGAGCAGTTCTGTTACTGAAAACGATACGTGATTGATACATATGATCGCTAATGATGAAATTATAGAAATAATTGCTGAAGTTTTGTAAGAAGAGGGATTTAGAAGTGTAAAATACCATCTTCTATGAATATCAGTTACACTATCTTCACTTATCAATTAAGTTACAATTGAAATTCTATACTGGAAAAACGAGTCTAATTATAATTGATATTCCGATAAGTGCACCGGTAACACCTAAGATAACTTCTGGCTTTACTTTTACACCCCGGGTTTCATCTTCAAAAAACCTCAATAAACCTGCGCTTGATGCAGGCAACGGTGCATTTTTCTTCTTTCCTTCACCCAATGTGAAAGTTCTTGAAGAATCATCTCTTAAATACATTCCGTTTTATTTCTTGCCAAGATTAGATTGTCTTAATATTTCAGTAAGAATATTAGCTTTTTCTAAGAGTTTAACATAATAGTATATGACTCTCAATCTTTGTTCCTCTTCGGGTAAATTCACGTCTGTACCAATCTTACCAATAAGTTCTGCCAATCTAATTCCAATCTTTGCTTCAATGCTATCATTATGGTTTTTTTTATCTGAACTATTGAGATCTGTATCTGGTTCTTTTGTTTCGGCGGTACTTGTGTTCCCACAGATAATACATCTAGTTTCATTATTTTTTCTGACTTGTATCCCGCTGCATTTCTCGCATGGTTCAGATAATAGTGTTCCTCCTTTAAGTAGGAATTCCGCAGCATCTTTCAAATTTTCTTTATACTTGTTGTCCGATACAGACATCTTTAGCATTTAACCTATCATTAATGTAAATTAAAGTCTTCTAAGATAGGTAAAATTATTCGAGCTGCAAAAATCGATTTATGAGATTAATAAATTTTAATTTTTCAATCAAACAGAAAATTCTAGATGCTTAACTAGCATCGGGCAAGGCTTAATAATGAGAATACTTCAATTCAGATTAATTATAATATGGCGGTGATTTGCAAAAAATGTGGACTACCAAACGACCTATGCGCATGTGGTGAGCTGGACAAAGAAGATACTAGAATTGTAATAAGGCTTGAAACAAGAAGGTTTTCAAAAACAACAACTATGATCGAAGGCATCGATCCAAAGCTGAGCGATATTCAACATATTGTAAAAGAATTAAAAAGCAAATTAGCTTGTGGCGGAACTGCAAAACCTGGTTACATAATGTTGCAAGGAGATCATAGGGAGGACGTAAAGTCGTATTTGGTGAAGTTCGGTTTTACTGAATCTGCAATAGAAGTACAGTAGTAACTTATTATTAATTACAAGATTTCAAGTTTTAATAATTTTATATTTTAACTCTGTAACTATCTAAAAAATAAAAACAAAAAATAAAAATTTGTTGGTCGACTTTAATTTTTTTACCAATGATGTTTTTCATCAGGAATCAGACCTATCTGACCTGATTCGAAATATTTGTCCAGTTCTCTTATCCAACTTTCCTTTGCAGAACCGCCACCCAAGCCTTTTCTTCTCAAATAGAAAGCAATTACTGCTAGCAAGAACACCGCAAACATTATTGTTCCAAATATGTAGACCATTACATCATAGAACAAGGGATCATACGATGGACCGATTTGACCGATCAGACTGTGTAGTGTATTTCCAATCATTGTAAAGAGTCCTTCAATTCCGCTCATTATCTATTAGCACATTAATGCTATGATATATACATTTTGGTGAGATGGTGGAAACCAGTCTAAAAATGAACATAGATTCCCAAATCAATACGAAAATCGAAAAGGTAATTCAAAGAATAGTCTGATGCATTGAAGAGATAGAATGTGAGAAATCGAACAGATACTGAAAATTTATGAAGCTTTTGCAGCGGAGAATAATGTAAAAATAAAATAAAAAAATAGTAGTAAAGTCGCGCTAAGCGCTTACGGATTTTTTACCTTTACTCATCACAAAGAATGCAGCCGCTACGGCGCCAAATATTGCGACAACTGCACCAGTGTAGATCGCAGCGTCACCTATGTTCTTGCCAAAGAAGGCGGTTCCAGAACCATATGCGCCTGCTTGTTGAGCATTGGATACTTTTTCCTTAGCTAAACGAAGTTGATCTTCAACACTAAGTGCTCCGGTAGGCCCCGATCCGTATTGTGCATGTGCTGTTTGATAGAAGGTTATAGCTAAAGGTCCCATTGCAATCAGTATGGATGCTATTGTAACTACGGTAAGTGAGTTCATACTAAATTTGTAATTTTGAATCCAATTATATAACTTTATTGGTGTTGAAAAAATTTTAACTATATTTTTCAATATTTCTCTCACCTTGATTTAGGAATTTCTAGTTACACTTCTTATAAGTAACATTTAAGATGCTCATTATTGATTCGTATTTGAATGGCTCGAATTCATGCACATACCCATGGAAAATCTCACTCAACACGGCCCATCTCCTTCAGTGCGCCTAGCTGGATTAATCAAAAATCGGAGTTGTCTTCCATCATAGTTCAACTTTCAAAGGATGGACTTAGTCCAAGCGAGATCGGAATCAAAATGAGAGATCAATATGGAGTTCCATTAATAAAGCCAATTTTAGGAAAGGGGATAAACCAGCTTCTTGAAGAAAATAATTCTACCCCAGAAATGCCCGAAGACCTTAACCAACTTGTTCAAAAGGCATTAGCTCTCCAGAAACACCTAAAAATCCATAATACTGACAAGAGGAATATCCGTTCTTTAGAATTGATAGAAGCTAAAATTCATAGACTTTCAAGATACTATAAACGTAAAGGTAAAATTTTGCAAAATTGGAAATATGCCGCTGTTATTGCTAGACTTGAATAATGAATTAAATGGGTTACAACGAATTTTATGAAAATGTAAATATTATATGTGAAAAAGTAAGAAATCTAATTGATGAAAGAAAGGACATTTTAATAATATCCAGTTCTTCGTGTGATGGAATTATTTCAGCTAGCATATTGATAAGCTCAATTTGGAAATCAGGAGGAAAAGCAAGCACACGTTTTGAGAATAATTTAACCCTAGAAAGTATTGATCAATTAAAGAAGGAGGATCACGAATTTTATTTATTTACAGATATTGGTACTGGTTTCACTGAGCTCTTTAATCGGCTTTTTTCGAAAAACTGGGCGATTTTTGATCACAAGAAACTCTCCTTTTCCGAGGTTACCATCGATGATAATAACGCCGTACTAAATCCGTGGAAATATGATATAGATGGAAGGAATGAAATTTCGTCAGGAGGTATCTCCTATTTTGTTGCTAAAAATCTGGATAAAAAATTTTCAGATCTGTCTTCACTTGCAATCATTTCGGCCTTGGGAGATTCCCAAGATGTAGGCGATAAAAAATCGCTTATTGGTCTTAATAAAGAGATACTTGATTTTTCCGAAAAAAATGGAGCGATTAGAACAGATATTGAACTTTTGTTGTCTTTTAATGAATCCCTGCCCATTCATGAATCCATTGCTAACACTTTTGTACCATATTTACCTGGACTAACGTGTGATGTAACCAAATGTTTGGAACTCTTAAAGAAAACCAATATTCCGTTGAAAAAAAATGGACGGTGGAGAACAATAGCCGATACTATGCAAGAGGAAAAGTTTCTGATAATAGAAACAATCAAGGAATTTCTCAGTACTAAAATTAACGGCAACTTTGAAAAAATAGAAACCATTTTAATTGGATATAACTACTTTCTTCCAACTGAGCAATATGGTAGTCCTGTATATGAGGCTCGCAGATTTTCTGACTTGTTAAATTCTTGCGCCCTAAGTAAAAAAACAGGATTGGGTACGAGTATTTGCCTTGGTGAACGATCGGGTGCTCTTCGAGAAGCTATGACCGATGAGCAGGAATTTAAGAATAGTTCGCATAAGCTCGTCTCAAAAATCTTAAAAGAAAAATGGAGATTTTCTGACAAAGGCTCACATGTAATCATAAATGCCGATGGCATCATCGAATCCGATTACGTAGGTTACCTTACTCGTTTGTTAACTTCATACTACCAATACAATAACAACAAAATAATCATAATGAAAACTGCAATTGATGAAGATAATTCCAAATATTTACTTGGGTCTTTTCATGAAAATATTGATGTAGAACAGATGGCCAAGGAGTTATCAGACAAAATCGACGGGATTAAGATTACATTTAGCAATCGCGATGGACAGATGATAATAAATCCATTTCAAGAGGATTCACTGATGTCTATTATTTTGAAACAATTTAAGATTCCACCATGAGAGAAGGATTTAATATTAAGTCGACTATGAAAATACTCTTTGACAGTAAGAAGGAACTTGAAACTATGATTAATGTACTCGCACCTGACAATGTTCACATGCCTGAAGGATTAAAAATTGATATTAGACCAAAAAATAATTATCTAATCATCGATATTTTATGCAAAAATGGTTCAGGAACGTTCCTTAATACAATAGACGAGATCCTAGAGCATGTATCACTATCAAGGACATTGACATCCAATGATTGATCCCAAGATTGTGAAGGATAATCCTGATCTCTTACTAGAGATGTTAAAAAAGAGAAAGGTTAATTTCCCTTTTACTGAATTGCTTGAACTGGATAGAAAAAGACGCGAACTAATAATCGAAACTCAGAATTTCAGACACAAAAAAAATACCCTATCACAAAGCATCGCGAAAAAGAAGAAAAATCAAGAGAATGTTGACAGTGAGCTTGAGGAAATGAAAAAAGTTGGAGAGCAAATGGTTAGTTTGGAAAACAAGAAGGATATAGTAGAAAAGAGATATTCAGATTTGGTATATTCAATTCCCAATTTATTACAGGATTCAGTGCCAATTGGTGAAAGTGAGAATGATAATATTGTTATCAGAACATATAACGATTTTATGAAATCCAAAATAAAAAATGACCACGTTAATTTGGCAAATTCCTTGGGATTGATTGACTTGGAAAGAGCGGCGAAGATATCTGGAGCCAGATTTTATTTCCTGAAAAATGAGCTTGTTTTGATGAATCAAGCTTTAACAAATTACGCTCTGGATTTTCTTGTTGAAAAGGGATATCAATTGATTCAGCCTCCATATATGCTCAAAAAAGATGCAATTAGAGGCTCCATTATTATGGATGATTTTGAAGATGTAATTTACAAAATTGAAAATGAAGACTTGTACATGATTGGGACATCGGAACACGCGATGGCTTCGATGCACATGGATGAAATATTGGATTCAAAGGACCTTCCACTCAGATACGGAAGCATTAGTCCATGTTTTAGAAAGGAAGCAGGGGCACATGGAAAAGACATGAAGGGAATTTTTAGAGTTCATCAATTTGAAAAAGTAGAACAATTTGTGGTGACAGATTCTTCAAACTCTTCCACCGAACATGAAAGAATGTTGAGTGTAACAGAAAGATTTTACCAAAATTTAGAACTGCCATTCAGAACAGTATTGCTAAGTAGCGCGGATACAGGGAAAGTATCATCAAAGACATATGATATAGAAGCATGGATGCCTGGACAAGAGAAGTATAGAGAATTAGCTTCGTGTTCTAATTGTATTGATTTTCAAGCGAGAAGATTGAAGATACGCCATAGAGGAAAAGTAAACGAGGAAACACAGCTTGTGCACACGCTAAATAGTACCCTTGTAGCCACTCAGCGAACTATGGTGGCAATTCTTGAGAATTATCAAACGAATAACCACAGTGTAATTGTCCCTCCGGTACTCCGAAAATACATGAACGATATAAAGGAGATAAAAATAAAATGAATAATTTTGAAAGTAAAAAGTATTAATCGGTTAAACTCATTTGATTAAACTTCCTTCTGCAGAAATAAAAAGATCTAGACACATATTTCAATTCAAATATTATTTAATTTAGAATTGTTATCGTCTTTACGAAAAAAATCTATACCACTTTTTTATCCGTTCAGTAAGCAGAATGAAATAGTAACACAAGATTTAAAAAATAGAACAATGCAACTGATGGAAAACACGGTTGTGATGAACAAGTAACAACCAAGCCGGCCCACCAGTTGCTTGTGTTTTAGACTACTGCAACTGGTTCGTTGTTTTATTTAAGAAGTTACGAAGAAAGTTATAGAAACCTATTGGCAATTCTACAGTCATTTGAGATATAAATGCATACAAATTTCAAGACTCATTCACCTTCCGGAGATCTGTTAATTCCACTTGAAATCTGATGTATCTGGAAAGAACCTTTCAATAGGTACAAATTCATGACCGAAAATTTCACCTTGCGGAAACTCCTTTGTAGCAACAACAACAAAAACATCTTCATTCTGGACCAATCTGTGTAGAGTCCTTAATGATTTACCTTTCAATTCCCCCTGAAGATCGTCGGAGGTTACACCTCCAACAGCAACCGTACCCTCGACTTCATGTTTTTTTGTTAGCAGAATGTTTGCATCTTTGAATCTGTCCTTGATCTTAACTTCCCTTGATTCTTGCAATAAATCCAATATCATAGTTGAATTTTTGCTATTGGTAAGGTCAGCGTCACTGTATAGATATATTCCTGTTATGTTGTCAATATTATTTACATTAATGTTGTATACAAGTTGCTTAAAATCTTCCCTAAATTTGACACCGACAAAACCATGAGGATCACTTGCAGATGGTGTTTGTTTATTAGCTTCAAGAACGCTCCAGTATCGATCTACGGCCGCCGCATTAACTTGAGTGTTAGAATATAGCATTCCAAACATCATGCACCAGATAGAAATCAGAGATAAAAATCAAAATAAAATTCATTGTAAATCTTCATCAATCTTCGTCCAATTTAATTTTTTATAAAATCAATTCATAGACTAAATTAGCGTATGACATTAATTCGGATATTTTCCAAGTTCGCAATATTAACATAATACGCTAATATCCAAACATCCATTACTTGTGTTAATATTTCTGTTATCGTACTTTTAATTATCATGTGTTCTCATTAAGTTTATCGACATGTTGAAATAACAAATTCATGAAATTTCTATTTTCAAATATGCTTTTCAAAACTTTGTTTATCTAGCTGTAATGCTGATTTGTTCTTCAGATAAGTCAGCAAATGCACAATAACACATCCATTCGAATTCTAATAAAATATATGTTACTAGGTGCAGATATGATTTCAAATTGTGGAAAAACGATACCAATCACTCTATACGTCTATTGATGTCTAATATTTTATAACTATCATAATAATTTTGGTTCATGATAAATTACTATTAATATAGTAGAATATACCATTCATAGTGCTAACACAAATCAGGAAGCAAAATCATGAGATGACAGAAATATGTCTTGGTTGGAAAGTCATTAAAAATAGCATTAGTATATAACTGATAGAAATTCAGTCAGGAATTCACAGTTAGAAAAACAATCTGACAACCATTCATGCTCTAGTGGACAGGACATAAACGTTGATTTAAACTTAATATTACTGATAAGAAATTTTTAACCTCAAAATTAGATATTAGGATAATTGATTGGCGCCTTTCTGGTGAAACACAGTAGGCACCAATCATATCATCTAGACCTGACGGAGATGATGTAATAGTTTAATGGAAAATTTATTTAAAATTTCTAATACAAGCATCTAATTTGGACGGGATTTGCAGTAACTAAGGTAAGCCATATTCTTATATTTTGTAGCGTTTAGGAATGGTTACTTCCTAAACAAAATGAGACACTAACTGATGGGACTGCCACACAAAGTCCAGATCCCATCGGTTTACCTTATTTCGTATGTCTGATAATATTACAAAAAAGCTGAATACCTGTAAAAGATTGACTCGAGATTTACGAATTTTAACTATAATATATTGATTCCAATAACATTTGTCAAAATGATATAAATTCTCCCCCTCATTTTCACTTTCAGTCAACTTTATTCACTCATTATTTAATTAGTCCACAAACTCTTTTGCATACATACAAGAATTGATGACATGTATCCGGTTTATGAAACCACCAATCAATTAACTATCGAGAAAATGAATTAAAGACCAGCAATAAAATTGTCAAACTAATTTATTTAAAACCAGTAATACAAATATCTGGCTAATTTGGTTTAGAAAAACAATAATCACTGTAACTTATGTTCGATCTTGATTATAACAGGGACTCTCTGCGATTTCATCATTTTTCTGATCCTTCTCGCAATGTTTCTCTTTTACATAACACATGTGACCGTCACCCACCTGATCATAACAAAAATCTTTATCTTTATCTGCATTTACTGTGTCTAGGTAACCTAATCCCGTTATCGTGGTGATTATTAATGCTATTATTCCGAATGTTAGTAAAATATTCATAATTTAATTTTAACATATTGAGTAGTTAAGTCATTTGATACAAATATCTAACTAAAGTTGTAAATTGAGATTGGTATGCTTCGAAATGTTACTAAATCAGCGAAATTATCTAAGAATAATCCCGAAAACCCTATCATTGAATACGGAAGATATTGAATTATCGATATTAGATTTAGATAAACAAAATAATTGATTCTAATAACAGTATAAGGATTTTTCAATTCATTGGAACATATGAAGAGGTCAGTAATTCAATGAAACTGATATGATTTTTCAAGTTAATACCAAATTTTGATTCAGTAATGGTGAAATTTCTGGGGCCTCGCATTAAATATATCTTGAGAATTGGCAATTAACCAATTCTAATGGATTAGGACCATCTGTATGGATACAACTTTAACGAGTTGTATGTTAACTACCAACATAATTTGGACTTGATACAGTGAGCAACTTCCATCAAAGTTAGAGAAAATGCTAGGACTAAACATTTTCCTTATTGAATAATTATGCTTAGCTACTTGTATCATAGTGTATATATACTAAGATGGGTAACACGCGGAATTTAGTTGGGTAATTGTATCGAGGTGTATATATTAGTTATGGAAATCTATAACGTTGTCTTGGAAAGTAATAGCATATTTTACACTTTTACTCATTACAATGCCTAAACAATCTATGGTAGTGATTGAATACAGTATCAACGAAAGATTATATAGATATCCTATTTAGTACCACTAAGATGAAAAGTGGTAATGTCTTGAAATTGATATCAATAGACTTTTTGGTTTCTTCTCATCCGATTAAATCGCAAATATTATTGTTTATATTCTCATTTTCATTGATTTCTCTAATTACTTACTCACACGCCGCCAATGAAATTGAATTTGCGCCAAAGGAACAGAAATTTAATTTTGTGGTTGCAGGAGACTTTGGATGTGGTGATGACGCAAAAAAAACAATAGATATGATGTCAAGTAAGCAACCAGAAATAGCAATTGCATTAGGTGATCTCGCGTATAAGAAGAATCCTCAATGTTGGTTCGATTTAATATCTCCGTTAGAAAAAAATGACAAGTTTAAAATTTCTTTGGGTGATCACGATGTTTCTCGTGGTAATGTTACTTATGAGACTTACCTAAATCATTTCAACCTTAGCAGACCATTTTATTCTTTTGATTTCAATAACGTCCATTTTATAGCGATGACGACAGCGAAAAACAAACTGATACCATATAATGAAACCTCAGAGCAGTATCAATTTGTTAAAAATGACCTTATCCAAGCAAATAAAAACAAGAGCATTGATTGGATAATAGTGTATACATTCAGGTCTTTTTATTCATCTAACACTACTCATCCGGGCTTGGATGAACTGCAGGACACATACCACCCATTATTTGACAAGTATAATGTGGATTTAGTCCTACAAGGTCACAATCATAATTATCAAAGAACGTACCCCCTTTCGTACAACGTAACCAAACAGTATACGCCAATAATTACAGATAAAAACACTGAATATTATCACAACATAGATAAGGGTCAAATATTTTTCACAATAGGAACAGGCGGTGCAGATTTCTATAATTTCACAGGTCAGGCACCTTACGTCGTAAAACAACTTTTGCTACATGGTTTCTTGGATGTAGATGTGGATGACAATGGTTCAAAACTAATGGCAAGATTCTATGACAATACCGGTGTGGTTAGGGACCAGGTTGTCATCTCAAAAGAGAGATCTAGTAATTAGAAAATTGCAATCTGTATGCCTTTCAGTTTGATTTTTATATAGTCAATTCGTTATTGTAAACCTCTACGTTCCTAATGTAGAGCACTGGGTGGAGCCGTCCATCTCACCAGATAATGGCCCACCGGTGTTTTTTAAGAGTTATAATCCTAATTCCGTATCATGTGAGATCATTTAAACTTTATCATCATTTTTATATCCAAGTTCTTAAGAAGAAGACTGATAGGTGAGGCGGAGATGAGGGAGTTACTCGTTATAATGAGTGTAATACTAGGATTTTTAATGCTAAATCAGAGTTATGCAATAAAAATACTGACAGTAGGAGACTTCGATTGTACACAGGGATCTTTACAAACTATGAACTCCATTTTATCATATTTAAGTCAAAACAAGGTCGATCGGTTCATATTTCTGGGTGATATAGATTATAGAAATCATATAGATTTACGAGACTCTTATACAGTATGCGGACAGCACTTTCTTGAACAGGCTTCTAAATATACAGAACTAAGAATGATTAGGGGGAATCATGAAAACAATACAACATGGAAAAATATCACAGACCATTTTCATGTAGCAAACAATCTTTGGTATGAGAAAATTGACGATGTCTTACTGGTTGGTATGAATTCAGAGAAACCATTCCAGAATTACTCTAAACAATATCGAAGTGTATCTCATTTTCTGGACGAAATGGCAAAGCATAAACTAGTATTCATTCATTCTCCAGGATTACCGGAAGTCTGCTCAGCGGTAACTAAGGACACAAGGAAGATGTGTGGATTTTATGAATTATATCATCCCATGTTCATCAAGAAAGATGTCGATTGTGTGATTCAAGCTCACCTTCATACCATGGCCATGTTCCAAAAAAACGATATTTGCTATCCTATTTATGGAATGGGAGGTGCAATACCTGAAGCAATAAATCAACGCTACTCTAACATGACCTATACATCAAATCAGGCGGGCTTTACTATAATAGATACTACTGCCGATAAAGAAATACATACTTTCTTTCCCAATAATGGTACTAAAAAAGAGTTTGTGTTTGATGACTAGATATTTGATGTTCTGCCATTAGAACCATTATTGAATCAACTTGCGTACTAAGCAGGCAATTCTACCAGCACAAGCAAAGTTCATAATTTTTTTAATAGTGTCAAGAATTTGTGGTAAATTACATCATAACGCCAAATTATCACGGCTATGAAATTAGAACAAGTATCGTGTCAGCGGAAACATCACTCCTATGTATTATTCTATTGAATGCAATTAATTAAGATTGAATCAAATAGGTTTACAAGTTTTTTATAGTTTGTTGAACAAATAAAGGTTAACGCTTCAACAACAACAGGTGGACGGATTTATTGTTTGTTCCTGTCCAGTACCAGACACATCCAGCCACCGGTTGTTTGTTTCTGATTTTAATATCCGTACCTAGAATCTCCGTAATACTTTTGGTTTTAGTAACTCTGGGTGTCTTCTTAGGCTTTTTATCAAGGAGAGAATTTTATCTTTATCCTCAGGCAAATTACCACCGATAGAATAGATGTTTGAGGCATGATTAGCTCTAAAAACCATAGGTGTAGATGGATTAATCTTACTCACCAGTATTTCAAGCTCCTCCAATACTGAAGTATCATCTAATGGTTCAAATTTTTCAGCAAACTTTTCCATGAATTCATCGTACACTCCATCTTCCAGAATGAGAGTTAACGCGGCCAGAAAATCGGGTGATACTTCGCTCACCACTTTAGCTGTTTGCGTTATATGCTCAATAGAATATTTTTTCCCTCCAATTCCGAGAATTACCATACAAGATAGAATAAATCCACTTTTTTTGGCTCTCCTGCAAGCATCAACAATACTTTTTGCGGTTGCTCCTTTCGTAATTTTTTTTAGAACTATATCGTGTCCCGTTTCTATACCAACATAAAACATATTCAAACCTCGACTGTTAAGTAGCTTAAGTTCATCATAACTTTTTTGAAGAAGATTTTTTGGCATGGCATAACATGAAATTCTTTTTAGGTTTGGAAAATTGACCTTGAGATAGTCCAAAATTTGGATTAATCTTGATGTGGAGAGATTCAAAGCGTCTCCGTCAGCTAGAAAGATCTTTTCGGTTTGGGGATACGATTTTGAAACAAGATCTATTTCACTCTTAATTTCTTCCCATGGCCTCTCAGAATATTCCTTTGTTCTATACATATTGCAAAATGAACATTTGTTAAATGAGCATCCCAAAGTAACCTGGAAAATTATCGAATTAGCTTCAGAGGGAGGTCTGTATAGAGGGTAATCATATCCTAACTCAATCATGGTAATTATGATACTTCGACTCAATTTAACTTATTTGGAAAATTATTTACCATTTCATGCTATTCCGGTAAGTCATTTAAAAGACTAGATTTATTATTACGTTTTAGCTATACTTTATCGCCTCAAATATGAAATGAAGAATATTGAAATTGTTAAAATATTGCGTGAAATCTCGTATCTTATCCAGATTACTGAAGATGAGCCTAATACCACCTTCAAAGTAAGGGCCTATGAAAAAGCTGCTGACATGATAGAGAGTTTGTCAAAAAGTGTGGTAGAGATATATAATGAAAATGGAATTAAGGGACTTCGAAATTTACCATCAATAGGAAGTGCTATTTCCTCAAAAATCGAGGAGCTGATCAAGTCAAATAAAATTGCTTACCACGAGGAATTAAAAAAGAAAATGCCGATCAAAGTTTCCGATTTTATTGACATGAAAGGAATAGGTCCTAAGACCATCAAAATATTGTATGACAAATTGAAAGTCAAAAACCTGTCAGAGCTTACGATAGCGGCGACCGAAGGAAAAATATCCAAATTAAAAGGTTTTTCCAAGATAAAAGAAGAAAAAATACTCAAGACAATCCAACTTTCAAAAATAGATATTAGCAGGCATTTATTGGGAGATATTTTTCCGCTGATTAAAAAAATAGAAGGCCGTCTGAGAAATCATGGTAGTGTGGTTCATTGCACAGTAGTTGGATCATTCAGAAGGATGAAAGAAACTATCGGAGATATTGACATTGTAGTATCAACAGATGAACCAGAAAAAGTGATCAACTTTTTTGTACATATGTCTGAAGTCGAAGAAATTAAAGGTCAGGGTAAGACAAAGGCATTTGTAGAACTCATGAATGGAATTGATGCGGATTTGCTAGTCGTTCCGGAAGAAAGTTTTGGATCTGCTTGTCAATATTTTACTGGTAATAAGGAACATAATATCGCTCTTCGTAACATAGCAATTTCAATGGGCCTTCATCTCAATGAATGGGGATTATTTGATAAAAAAAGAAAGAAAATTTGTGGAGCTAATGAAAGAGAGATTTATGAGAGCCTCAATCTTAATTATATCACCCCTGAGATGAGGGAAAATCTTGGCGAAATTCAATTCTTTTCTAAGAATCTGAAGCACCCCAATTTAGAATTAATAGATTATGGGGATTTGAAAGGAGACCTTCACACACATACTGACAGTACTGACGGTACTATGTCGATAAAAGATATGGCAATACATGCAAGAAAAAAATTTGGACTAGATTACATTGCAATTACGGATCATACAAAGAGCCTCCGATTGACGAATGGATTAAATGAGAACCAACTGTTAAATCAAATCGACAAAATACAAGAAATAAATGAACGGATAAACGAAGATTTAACTGGTACCAAGTTTAGGATCTTGAGTTCTGTCGAAGTTGATATTCTTAAGGATGGATCCCTTGATATACCTAACAATATACTCGATAAGCTGGATGTTGTTGGAGCATCTATACATTCAAATTTTTCTCTTCCAAAGGAAATTCAAACAGATAGACTGATCAAGGCTGCAAAAAATCCGAATGTGGATATGATATTTCATCCTACAGGCAGATTGATAAACAAAAGGGAAGGATATTCGATAGATATTGAAAAATTAGTTGACACTGCGTATGAAACTGGAACCGTTCTGGAAATCAACTCTAATTATAATAGATTGGATTTAAGGGATGAACATATCCGTTTGGCAGTAAAGAATGGCGTGAAACTTTCCATAAATTCTGATGCGCACCATCCAGTCCATTTTGCTTATCTGTTATTTGGTATAGGTCAGGCTAGAAGAGGATGGGCAAAAAAGATTGATGTCATTAATTCATCAAAGGTCGATGACTTTTTGAAACAACTAAAATAAGGTAAATAGTCCAGATTCAATCAAAAATTTGCAGAAACAATTTCAAGCTTTACCTAAATCCATATCCCATTTGTCTTTAATAGTAATCATGAATTCTTCCAACTTTTTTAATGTCTCGGGGTGTAAATGATGTTCTATTCCCTCAGCATCATTGTTTGCAGTTTCGTCATCTACTCCAATCATTCTAAAGAATTCCGCTAAAATTTCATGTCTCGTATGTATACTTTTGGCAATCTTGATTCCATCATCGGTGAGTCTTATCCCTCTATATTTTTCATAATTCAGATATCCACTTTCATCCAATCTTTGTATCATCTTGGTAACGCTTGGAGAACTAACGTTCAAGTAATTTGAAATATCTACAGTCGTTGCATATCCTTTTTGTTTAATAAGCTCATAAATAACCTCAAGATAATCCTCCATTCGGTCCGTACGCTCTTCTTTCTTAGTAACGTTTGCATCACGGATAAATTCAAGTCTACTATTTGACATATTTTGATCATTCTTGGTTTTATTGATAGATCCTCCCTCCATTCTTAGATGAAAATAGATATTGCCTCATACCAACAATCCTGTAATATACATTATTAATATTCCCAGCATGAAACCTGACGCTATCGGAAGGCTTGCAAGAACCCTATTGTTGTTGTAATACATCCAAGACCCCACAGAATAGACAACTTGAAATATCGCACCGGCACCAATTCCTAAGAAAATAATTGTTGCAATAGGAGAGTACAAGAATCCGCCTATCCAGGATCCTATTATAGTGGGTATCCCTGCCATCAAACCCATTAGGATTAGTTTTGAAATCGCTAGCTTCTTGCTCCTTGCCATTGGTGCCACGATTGCCAAACCTTCCGTCGTATTATGCAATGTGAATCCCAATATTAGAAAAGAACTTAACGCCACCTCCCCTAACAGAGCTGCGGCACCAATGGCCAGACCCTCTCCAAAATTATGTAATCCAATACCAATGGCAATCATCATAGAAAGAGCAACTGGTTTTATTATTAATTTTTGTTTTGGTGATTGCATTGAAGAGACATGTGAAATTTCGTCTTTGGAAACTTCCGAGTAGACGGGATATTCCGATGTTTTAATTTCTGCGCTTTTTACCAATTTTGAAGAGATATATATTAAAGATACTAGTGATAGTATTGTTACCATAATTATAAGCATCTGCCCATGAAATGCAGATGAAATATCTCTTTGGACTATTTCATTTCCCTCAAGCAAAGCATCTATGCCCAAAAACACAAGTAGACCTACAGTAAAACTTAGAAAGAAATTATACTTATTCACACTCAGTTTTCGAATGAATGGATACCACAACAATCCAATCATTACTGGGATGACTCCAACGTATGTTCCGATTAGCGCAAAATACGAGGCTTGAGCTGCAGTTGGTTGTGGAGTCAAAGTTGCAAATTCTACTTTTTTCTCAAATCGTGTCCCGTCGTCAGTTGTCAAACCTATTCGATATGGTTCTCCTTTGTTCCATACAAACGGAATGATAACCTTTCCGTTTTCAAATCTATCTAGTCTATTGGTAGGTTCCATTGCTGCATACTGAATTCTATCATTCACGTCGGCTTGAGCGATCGTCACCTCTGAGTGGCCGGTATTTCTGACGAAGGCTATTATTTTCATGTTCTCAAATTCTATCTTTTCAATTGAAATTTCAGGAAGCGTTTTAATTTGACCAATGAAAAATAGCGATGGAAATGATAATATCAATATTATCATCACGCTCAGTATTGCAAAAGGTATTATGCCAAAAAACACTATTTTTCTTTTTGAAATATTTTCTTTTATGATACTGCTTTCCCTTTCCATTATGATAAGCCTCCATATGTTAGATTGACATTTGTAAGAGTCGTGTTGCTAATCTTAGGAGTCGAGATACTTTTCTTTTGTTCTTTTACCAAGAATGTTCCCATCCATCCTTTTTCTGCAAATTCAGTTTTGTGTGCGTGAAACATGTACAAACCTGGAAACTTGTACGAAAATTCAAGTATACCTCTTTCTCCTTGGTTCAAAGTTACGATATCCGTGTATTCATCTGGTACTAATTTAGTTCCCGTTTTGAAGTAATTGAACATATTTGCATGAAGATGAAAATTATTCATGGGATCAAACTCGAGCATGTTTAATAAGTAAATTCGGATCAATTTGTTCTCCTCAATTTGAATAGGATGATGCATGTAGTAGTATGGAATTCCGTTAACAGTATAGAAGTTATTTTCAGTATCAAAGTCAGTATCGTAACCATTCATTATCATCACCATTTCATCTGCACTGGCCCTTGGTGTCTTTGGATCTATAATCAAGGCCCCATAAAGCCCATGTGAAATGTGCTCTTCAAGAGGTTGTATATGACAGTGATAAGGAAATACGCCAAATGGTTCGGCTACAAATTCATAAGTGAATTTTCCCCCTGGTGCGATCCCTTCAAAAACGCCGTCCATTTCAGCTGGATGAATTCCATGAAAATGCATGGTATGAAATCTAGAGCCATTGTTAATGAAGTGGATTCTAATTAAATCACCTTCAGTTGCACGAAGTGTCGGCCCTGGAACAGTATTGTTAAATGTCCACACGTTATAAAATACACCCGGAGATATTTCTCTCGTATTGTGATCAGAAGCAATAATTGTGAATTCTCTTAACATGCTTCCATTTGAAAATTTGGAAACTTTTCCGTAGTTAAATTCACGAAGAAACTTCATTGGATCAACCACAGAGTTTTTAGGGTCTGTAGGTAACAAAGTAGGATCCAAGACACTCCCTGTAGTTTCATAAGTTCCATATCCTGGAACATGGCCGCCAATTTGCTTTTGGCTAGAACTAATATTCTCCTCTTTTGCAGAACCCAATACAGACACGATTCCAAGAGTAAGGATTGAGATTATAACCCCAATCAATACAACAGCTTTAGCTTGAGACAACTATGATCTTTACCTAGTGTAAATAAGTTAGAAATGTTAATAAATGTTTCATTAGGCTAACATTAATAGAGTTATTTAAGATCGAATATTAGACTTGCAAAGTCTATTGTTATTTTATACAACTTTTGAGATTCTTTCAAGGGCTTGATTAGAACCTTCAAGAATGTGCTTTTGTACCATTTTTGAAAAAACACCCATAAATCCCGATAATTTAATGTCCCATTCTACATTAACCATACAAGCGTGTTCATCGATCGACATCAATTGAACTACTTTCTTTCCTTTTAGCGGCCCCTCTATAATTTCTGTGGTTACTGATTTTGGTGGCTCAATTGTAACTTTTTCTTTACATGTTGAATTTCTAAAAGCAATTACAACTTCTCTTTCAATCACATTTTCTGCCTTGCTTAAATTTCTAATTGATTTAGTACCATGCCAAAATTCTGGCTCCCTGTCAACATCCGATATTATTTTCCAGACCTCAGAAACGGGTGCGTTAATTTTTCTCTCAGTGTGGAAAGTAACCATAATTTGATTACAGCTAATCCAATATATGAATTACAAGTTGTATTATCAATTTTTTAGTAAGAATTTTTGAGAACCCATTTATCTCTTTATTTAACTAGAGATGGTACCCGGACTGGGAAATGGACACTTGATATTAACAATTGCCTCCATCTTCCATCTCGTGTATTTTTTAAGATATGCTCGTCCTTATCAAGATAAAACTGTTATATACAAAGCGATTGATTAGAAAATAGTTGAAAATTAGAGACGGAATAATCTCAAATAGAGTCAAGTTGATATTCATTGTTGTTATTTGCGCTATTTCGTTGACGAGCAATAGTAAATTATTTGGCGAAAATTCAAGCGAAGATGTAACCCCAGATACCTCAAGTAATCAAAGTCAAATTATTTTGTCAAAAATTGCAACAGGTAATACTAGTATAAGAAATAATACCGTCTTTGTCGGAGAATTCAATGCAAATTATAGTATTTTCGGTACCCCAATGGATATCAAACATTCTAAAGAGCTTATAATTTCGTCAATAGTTGACGATCTTACAAAATCTCCTACTGCAGGTTACGTGATGGCTTCAAAATCAAAGTCCAACACTTCTAATATGTCAGGAATAGCAAATCCTTTTGCGAGTAATGAGCAGATTAATCAAAAAATACAAAGCGTTCTAGGCAAGTCCATTGATGACGCTACGATTTCCGATACAGATCTTGTAGAAGTGCAGTGTTCTTTTGGTAACGTACTCAGTGCATTTACTTGCGCATCTTTTCCGTAGAAAGGATAAAGGAAAGCCGCAATTCAGAAATTAAGTACAAATTTCAAAAAGCATGGAACCAATTATAATGATAATGCGAAGTTTATGCCCATTTGGTTCACAGATTAGAAACTAAATTGAGCTAATGGGTCAGTAAGTTCTACCTATTATATGATTCATGATAACTCATACATTATTAACAAGAAATAATTTGAAAAATATTTTGAGGAGAAATTACTATATTGTGTTAGGCCGAATTAGATTCTCCAATTGGTTCGGCTAGGGTTTTTCAATTATATTGATAACCCCTCTCATTGTATCAGGATGGTACTCACAATAGTAATTTAACTGTCCAGTTTTTTCCGTACTGAATTTAAATTCAATATTCTTTCCTGGTTGAATCTCCTTACTATTTCCTAGCTTAGAGTGCTTGGCATCCTCTATAATCAACTCATGTTTCGTATCTGTTGGGTTCTTTATCTTGAATACATATTCGGTGCCCTTAGCGATCCCTAATGTAGGATTTACTCCACCGGAACTATTAACCCAATGATATGTCTCGTTTGTTTCTTGCGGATTTAGGACGATGGTGCTGTTCCCTGTGGCTTCTTTGGTATTTGATTCCTTTGTTTCATTATTTTTGTCCGCTTGAGCTAGGACTGAAGTATTGCTTACATGAGAAACCATCATCATCCCTGCTATCAGGACTAAGCTTGCTGCAATTACGTTTAGATAGATTTTCAATATCTCTTATGTCCAAAAAATGCTTAATTAATTTTCTTTAGAATTTCATCATTGAAATTCACCAGTGAAACTGTCCTGTTAGGATATTGAACTGGCAATCGTGCACCTCCTATAGAAGACATTATACTTGACGTCTTTCCAAACAGGAACACAAAATGAGCCATGAATTGCGTCATTTTTTCCGATTGCATTTATTCTGCTGATTGAAGAGGATATGATTATAAAGGATTTTCTTGTTAAATAACAAAATTGATAGACGAATCATATCTACACCTTCTAAGCGGTATTGCATTTTTTTCTGGATCAACTTTGTTAGCTTATCTTAGTGTAAAATCAAAAGGCAGGATAAGACAGTTAGCAGTGGTCTTCTTGATATTCACGATTATTCATTCATTTTACCATGTCGCATACTATTTTGGTTATGAACTACTATCAGAAGGTCTTTTGGAACCAGTGTCCATCATAATATTGATTTTCTTTGGCATTTTCTATCTACTCGTTAAATCAAAGCAAGAGGTAAGACAACTATGAGTGAATTACTTTTCTTGTTTCCAGATAAAAGTACCATATTCCTACTTGCGATTTCTCTTGGCTTGTTTGTCTGGTCCGCGTTAAGTTCAAGAAATATAAGAAAATTTCAATTTCAGATGTCAATATTTGTACTCATTTGGATAGTTGGTGAAACAGTAAGGGTATTACATGATGAAGGGATTTTTACGGTATTTGGTAATGGCGAAGTAGGCATGATTCTGCACACCATAGCAATGGTTTTCTTTTCATTGATGCTCTGGACTAGGTTCTACTATGCAAGAAAGAGCGGTAAAATGATGATCGAAACAACATAGACTTTCATATTGCGTTGGGTATTGAAAAGAAATGCCCTCCCATTTTGCCAACCAAATCGACATTTTCTTCCGCTTCCACAATTATTTCATCCTTTTTATATCTAATAACAATGCTTTTCAGAACACTACGAAATGTAGTGAATTTTTTCCCCTCAGGTGACAAATTAATCTTATCTACAACAAGCAATTCTTTATCCAATAACCATTTTATCTTTCTATAGATAGTCGTATAGCTGATGTCACTTTCTCTGATAATGTCGTTAACAGATTTGGAATTATACATTGAAAGGTCCAGAATTTTGAGTGTCTCCTTATCAGCCAATGCAGTAAGGATGTCCTGCTTATGCTGATTATTCTTGACTATCATCGGTCATCTTTGCTGTATACTTAATCGCTTATTAGATTTTTCATTAAACTTCCGTCTCATACACTCTCCGAATTCAGAATTTCTTAAAAAATTCGCATCTGCAAAATTTCGTGTCTTTGAGTTGACATATTTGAACAGTGAGAAGTTTTATTTTTCAGCAATTATCTTTCAGTGATATTTATTCCGAGTAACTGTAACTATTGGCTTTATTTCAATAAATACGTTATTGATATAATTATGACAATTTTTCAAATATTCAAATATTTTTTCATCCTAACTCATATACAGTCACAATTCAATGATTCATCATGATTTCATTTTTGTTTCCCAAGTAACAGGATTAATGTTCTCAATCTTGGTTTTCAATTCATCATTTATCTTTGCGTTCTTATTGCAGACACAAACCACTTTGGCAGAATATTGACATTCATTTTCACAAAGTAATTGAAAGCCGCGTCCAAAACGTATGTCTTTGCCCAATCTTCTTTGGACCTTATAGATCTCCCATAAGCTTGAACCAGTCTCAACGCTGTTTGCCAATAGTACCATTCCTCATTTATTTTTCTCTTCTCTGAAGTCCATTTGTCTGCAATATTGGGGTAAGGGACTTTAGTAATTATTTGAAATCTAGACAAGTTGTCTTTTAGATCAAGTCCCGTATGTAATGAAGGAGAAATAAGAACAGTTGGCTTCTTGCTATCAATATGCTCCCTTATTATTTCATCTCTTTGAATTTCTGGGTCGGTCAATATCAGTCTCCGGGAATTTATTTTTGAAAGATTTTCTTTGATAAAGTTTAGCTGCTCATAAGAAGTCGTATGAATTATGCCTTTATCGTTACTATGTATGTGCATTATGTTATCAATTGCACGCGATATTTTTGTTTGAACATCTGCCTGTTGTAAATTATTGAAATTGAGATATTCTACACTCAGAGGAAATATTGGTCTATTTTCAATTGGAAAATCAGATTGAATCTGTATAAATTTTGTTTTATCTTCAGTATCAAGTCCAAGATTTTTTTTGAATGTTCTATGATCCAGAATTGTTGCGCTCATGATTAGTGTTTTGGGACATTTTTCAACAACATTTCTTATATATTTGGATGCATCCAAAGGCTTGAATTCTACGCGCAGAACATCATAGTTTTCCTTTTGCACTTCTGAGACTATCCAGTTTTTTGGATTCAAAAGAATATTATTTATGGTCCTCGTAAGCTTGTCGATATCCTGTACAATATCAATCAATAATTCCTTGTGTATTTGAAATTGATTCTTATTTTCAGATTTTATATCTATTTCTAGACTATCATCATCTTCAAATAACTCAGATGCACTTATTATTCTTTTATATTTAGATTTTGCCTTGCTTTTTGAATCATAGCCATATTTTATTTTTCGTTCCGTTGCAAGTGATTTTACTAGTGAGTCGTAACCTATGAGAGTAAGAATAGTCTTTTCTAAATCTATGAGAAATCCTAGCCATCCATTCAAATCGAACCCATAATCAATCATCTTAAAATCGTTAATGTATCTTTTCCACCGTTTCTTTGTAATCGAAAGTCCCCTGAATTTTATGATTTCAGTTTCAAGTAAATGTGCTTCATCGAGTACGAGTAATTCTCGTTGTTGGATCATGTTCTTATTTGCGAGTAACGATAAGAAAATAGAGTAGTTAAATATAGAATGGCTTGCTTTTAATGCTTGAAAAAGTTGATCAAAATAATAGCATGGGCTCCATTGTCTTGGAACTTCAAAGTTCCTCAGATGGATCCAATTTGAATACTCAGTTTCATAATTGTCTAATTTTTCTTTATTAATAGAGATAATTTCATTTTTCCTTCCTTTATTATCAACCTTGTAATCATTTAAGAAAGTTCTGTACTTACATCCTGCGCCCTCCATTGATTCATCAGATAGACATGGACCATAATCACAAGTGGTGTGTCTACACTCAATTTCAGATCTTGAATTGCACGAAGTGCAAACATATTTTCCTGCTTGCATGAAATCTTCCTTTACTCTACATTGAAAGTTGTTTTTTCCTTTAGCAACTTTTAGAAACCCATAATCATATGTATATTGTGTCTGAAGATCCTTAGTCGCAGTGCACACAAAGCTAGAACCAAGCGTCCGCGCAACAGTCATTGCTATCGCACTTTTGCCAAATCCAGTTGGAGCTTCCAATATGACATATTTACAATCAGAATTAAACGCATCACAGATTTGTCTTATTACATCATCTTGGTTATTTCTAAATGAAGTATGAGGAAAATTTTCAAGATACTCTTTTACACTTATTGTCTTTTTCAACTTATAGAGAAAGGAATGAAAAGACTGCTGATATAATTTTTCTTATGAACGGTATAAACAAGATATTATTTCTAAGCAACCGTTCTAAGCGATATAGTTAAAGCTGTGGCTATAAAAAAACATGAGATGTTAGGACAACTCTTGGTAATCTTGTTTATGATTGCATCAGCACCAATTGCGTTTTATGATGTGTTAAAAGAGTGGTGGATTTTGCGGAATCGCTAACTTTCTCAATCCAATGATGCTTGTACTGATTCCAACATGATTCAGCATACTGAGTCCACAAAATAAAAGATTGGAAATATTCTTCCAAAGTGCATGCATCTTGATATTCCTAATCAAAAAGAACGGTTCTTAGAGCGAAATGCACCTTATCTGCCTGTCTTTCATTTTATAGAGAATAGGGTAACACTGGAAGGTAAGAACCCAAAACCATAAGTTTGATGTAATAGGTTCTTAGACTCAAGTACGACTTATATGAAACTGCTGTGATAGTTTTCATTGTCAATAATATGAACAAGCAGCGTATTATGATACTATTATCTCTATTTTTATTGATGATGAGTACTACTACTCATCCTATTACGTTTGCACATCTTTCTCACACGCCACATTACAACGGTGGATCAAATAGAGATGGTATGGGAAAATATTATCCTTATATGGCCCTCGACCCGGAATATGCTGCTCCTAATCAACCTACTCAAATAACATTCAGTGTACAAGATTTTGATGGGAAGGATGTATACAATATTGAAACAATGGTCGAAATATATCAAGAAAGTACTGGTGACAGAGTAAAGGGATTTCCCTGGACCGTTCAAGATATTGGAGATTTCAGCCTTTATTACGTCTTTCCTTATCCAGGTTCATATGAAATAGTACTTAGTGTGGCAAATGATGACAGGATGGTGAATCATGATCAACTAGACCACCCTCGATCCATATTGTCGAGTATTGTTGATTGCGATTGTAAACGTGTGATTTTTAATGTTACTATTTCAGATTCCTGGGGACCGGTAAGAAACGCCCTTCTAGCAATTTCTATATTGATCCCAATATTGGTTCTCGGATCTGTGTTAGGTAAAACATATCTTAAGAGAAGAAAACAGAGATCCAATTCGGTACCGGAAAAAGAAACTCTAAAATACGTCATCATGTTAGTTGCTATTGCAGGTGGACTCGTCCATTTGGCGATTTTTCCCGAACATGGATCATTGCAAATCTACTATTCAATATTCCTAATGGCTGCAGCGGGAGCTCAAATTGCATATGGGATATTATACATCTTGATCAATTTCGCTGAAGATCCTTATATCGGTAACAATTGGAATCTAATTTTGAGTGAATACAAGAAAAGGCTCGCATTGAATTTGTTTGGATTTATTGGAACTTCTGTTCTAATTGGACTATATGCCTATTCAGTGGTAGTTGCACCACCATTATCCCCGGACAACAAACCAGAAAATGTAGATATCGCAGGTATATTGGCCAAATCAGTCGAAATATTTTTGGTAATTGGAATAATATACCTGATGCGATGGGAAAGGAGAAAAATACGCGATATTCAAATCAACACAAAATCAAGTAAAAATTAAGAACTAAGTATTATGTTCATATTATGCTGTGTTCAGCCATTTTCATTAATAAAAGAGTTCATACAAAATACAAATTTGACATATAGAAAAAACGGTTTAACATAACATGCAAATCTGCATTGTAGTACAGTTTCTACAACTAGGCTAGTTTTGGCAATATTTTCAAGATCTTTTCTATTAATTCAGCGTGGTTAGATGATATGTCCATAGAAACAAGAAGTAAATTGTCATCCATTGGAATGGTCAAGAGCTTTATTTTTTGCCTTTCTGAAAATGTATAAAGAACTTTACCAAAAACATTATCAAAATCACGTCTCAGTACGTTGTTAATGGCATAACCAAGATATAACCTAATTGAACCATCGTCTCTTTCTAGAGATGATAATCCCTTTTTCATGTCGCCGGCAATCAATTTACCCATCTCGTCAATAATTCCAACAAATCTTATCTTCTCGTCAATATCAAAAATTCCGCTACATAATTTGCTCAAATTGCTCCGCATAAGACTTAGTCAAAACATTAGATATTATAAAGACAGCTAGAATTATGCTAGCCATCATGGATAATAATAAAATTTGTCCAAGATAATCCTCGAAAATGTATTTGTATTGGTGGTAAATTCTACTGTCCTGCTACATGATGAAATTCAGTTCTAAAGTGGCAAATGCTGGTCATTATTTAATGGGAGTTGTGATTACTAACTTGTCATGATAATAACTTAAAGCATTCTGGATAAAATTAATGAAGAATATTTTCGCCAATGTAGTTTTGTCATTTGGTTTTCAGCTCTTCTTATCCGCATCTTGACTACACTATTCATAAATGATCTCAAATTGTCATTTCAACAAATCAGAGATCAATATGTCAGTTTCAAAGATTAGAACATGCTACTTGTCATGAAATTATTACAAAAAACGAAACAGATTAACGGTATTTTCTACTGCTCATCCTGTTAAAATTCAATGATATTTTGTAAATAATTTATCGGTTTGGTTGCATTTTTAAATATATTTCAAGAAAATAAATTGCCAAGTGCATAAATATTTTTAAACTAGCTACGAGAAGCCATTTTATGGCTGATGGAATGTTGATGTATGCAATAACTACTGCGGCTTTCATAGGTTTCGTAATTATCTTGGGTTCTTCCAGAGGAAAAAGATATCGACATCGTGCCGCACCAGTTGCATCATCTGAAAATAAAAAGGTAAAGTACTCATCTGACGGGAAACCAATGTCAGATTAAACTTTTTTTTCTTTCCTATTTTCAATTAATCAAAAATGGCATGACTTATATTTTGGTCGTAGGCGGTTTTTTTCATGGCTAAAGGTGCAAGAAGGGGCGGGAGAGTTAGAGACAAATGGAGAGACAAACAATGGCTTATTTTAGACTCGCCTAGTTCTTTTGGAGATTTCGGAGGACATCATATCAATTATCTGCCCATAACAGATGCAAATACGGCCGTAGGTCGCGTAGTTGAGAATACGCTGTACGATATCAAGAAACAAGACCAAGCAGATCACAAGACCAAGGTATTTGTAGAGATTGAAAAGGTGAACGAAGGAGTGGCCACTACAATTTTCAAGGGGCATGAATATGGAAAGGAATTCCTAAGAAGTCTTGTAAGAAGGGGGAGTTCTATGATTACTCACATTCATAATTATAATACAAATGATGGTCATGAATTTAGGGTTGAAGTCGTAACGTTTAGTCAACGTAGGATCAACTCATCAAAGAAGCATGAATTAAGAAGAGTAATCCATGAATTATTGTCCGAAAAAATACCTCAGTGGGATTTAAATAACTTTATAAAGCAAGTTACTGATGACAACAGCGAATTTCATAGGGAGTTACTGGAAAAAGGAAGAAAAATTGCATCGTTGCGACATATAGGTATTAAGAAAACAAAACTCGTTTCTTCAAATAAATCCAGTGTTCAAGCATCTACTCAGAGTGAAGTTTCTGAAAGTGTAGACGAAAGCGGTGATACTCAGAGTGAAGTTTCTGAAAGTGTAGACGAAAGCGGTGATACTCAGAGTGAGAGTGAAGAAATCGAACCAGAATCTCAACCTGTGGAAGCTGAACAGAAAACCGATTCAACCTAGGTCTGGATCATCCTTCACTAATTTTGAAATAATCTTTCAAGATTGACTCTTACAACAAGCATTAAAGTGGTAGCTCATGCGACAGAGGATATCCAAAAAATTCTTATGAAGATGCATGATGTATTTTTGATATCGACCGAAAAATTTTTTATATCTAAAGCTGAGGGCCATTGGGGCAATGAAATTTCTATTATTACTGCAGAATGTGATCACAACGAATCAAGTGCTTTATTAGAAAGAATAATTTCAAGTCTAAAAATTGGTGAGAAAAACTATGTTCTGGGTTCTTTTTCCGATTCCTTCGATGAAAAAAACAATTTCTACATCAGATTGAACAAGCAATCGGTGTGTAGGGGAATAATATCTCTCTCAGAACAGGATGCAATAAGAATAAGATTTAAACCAATTAAAGGGTTTAACCAAAATAATAAATTTAAGGATCATGTGATGAATCTATTTACAAGAAAATAGATCTCGGGATACATATTTCTAACTTTGACAAGGCGCTATCCATGGCAAAGATAATGGGTCTGGATTTGGTAGGTTTTGATTCAAACTATGTAACAGATTCGATACACCGAGATGGAGTTATTTTAAGGATGAATAGAAAACTTTCAACTGCGGACTATTGTCCATACCTGATTGTATCAGACAATATTAAAACATTAGATTCCAAGACCGATTTAATTACGATCGATCCTTTTCAAAGTAAGGATGGAATTAAGCGTAAAGCAAAAAGAGGTCTTGGAATAGAACTTTCAATTTCATCTGCAAGAAAACTCGAGGCTCATATGATAGCCAGATGGATTAGACAAGCGAGAGCTATATATGAAGTATGTAACTCAAACAAGTGCCAGTTCATATTGTCTAGCGGTGCATACTCAATTTACGAAATGGTGTCATCTAGAACCATAGAATCAATTTTAAAATTCATGGGTATAACCCCTTCAAACTACTGGGAACAATTATCTAAATGGCTTGAAACAAAAAATAAGGTAAAATGGACTCGACAATGCTAAGACACAGAGAAAAGAGAAGATATTTCGCGATATCATATAGTGAAACTCATTCATACAAACCCTTCCAGCTGCATGAAATAATCGTCAAACGATTTAAGGAACTCTTCGGCGTTCTTCATTGTGAACTTGCCATGTTGAGGCTTTATGATTCTGAATTTGGAAACACTTTACTCATTGGATGCAAATTAAAATATCTCGATTATTTTTTATTTTCATTGAGTATGACTCAACCACCTGTCATCGTATTAAGTTTATCAGGTACCCTCAAAAAATTGAGAAAGAATGTTTCCGCATTAAATTTAGAAACATTAAAAACAATCGAGGCTAAATATAAAAAGGGGATGAGGTGAATCTTGTTGCTGCGCAAATCTGAGAAAAAAACGATGAAGATCTCGCGACGATCCGACCCATTCTACACTAGAGTTATGTTATTTGGCATGAGAATTATCAATTGACTATAGGATGGTCTCCAGTTAATTTCAAATTTCAATATCAAATTACATACACTTACGTTTGAATTTCTAAGGCTGATTTACTATAGTGAAAAGGTTTTAAAGCACTGGGAAATCATTAACCATCTATTCGCATGAAAATGCTGGCCCATAGAGTAATCCGTGACTCCGCTTCAAAGAGGCATGATTGAAAATTCAAACATTAAATCAACTGTTTATTGGCCCGTTATTAGAGAAAGCGCTAATTTCTTTTGGTATTATGATACTCTTTTTCTTGGTCGTGACGGTATTTGGTTCTAGTACCTTCGCGATTCAAAATGCTACATCCATACTTGGCGACAAAACTTATGATTCCATAAATCCCGAGATATCCGTGTCGGGAGATGATATCTACTCCTCCTGGATCAGCAATGTCAGATTGAACAATAGTGAAGTGATGTTTTCCAAAATCAGTAACGAATCAATGTTGCCTACTAATATCATAAATGTCAGCAATACACCAGGTATTTCAAACATTATTAAATTGAAGTCCAGTAAGAATAATGTATACATAACATGGGAAGACAAGCAGTCTGATAAGTGGGAACTATTATTTCGCAGTAGCAAAGACGGCGGTAAAACATTTTCAAATTTGCAAAATTTAAGTAGTAATTCTGGTAATGTACACCTTCATGATTTATCAACCGCAGGAAGTGATGTATTTGTTGTGTGGGCAGCAAATGAAAATGTTACGTCCACAAATAAAGATATATTTTTCAAAAGGAGTATTGACTTTGGTGATTCTTTTGATAAAACAATCAATCTAAGTAACAACCCTGATGATTCACTTGATCCCCATATGATAACAAACGGAAATGGGAGTATAATTTATGTTGTTTGGACCGAATGTGACATCAAACATGATGATCCTGTATGTAATATTTTATTTACAAAAAGTATGAATCAAGGTGTAACATTCACTGATCCGGTAAAGATAAGTAATGTGATTATAACTTCGGAAAATACTTCAACATTCAGGAATGTCCTCAACCAAACTGCGGCCAATAGAAATATGAATGTGTCGTCTTCCAATACATTCTTCAATTCGACGGTAAATAAAGCAATAAGTTCAATAAACCCACGTATCGTTGCCACACTTGACGGAAGACAGATATATGTAATATGGGAGCAAACTATGTCTGCAAATGGTAATTCAGAAATATTTCTTACCAGTAGTAAAGATTTTGGCACCTCGTTCAATAGTGCATTGAATATCAGCAACACTCCAGGTATTTCTCGTCTTGCGAATTTTCAATTGGAAGGAAATGATATCTATCTTACATGGTCGGATACAATTAATCATAGTAGAACATTTGATGTCATATTAATGAAGATCGATGGGAAAGGCAATACCACTTACGTGAGAAATTTAAGCAATAATTCTGGAAACTCTGTTTCGCCTAACTTACTGGCTCTCGATGGGAAGATCTTTGTTACCTGGAGTGATTACACAAAAAATCCCTCAATCATCCTATGGTCTGGTAATGCTTTGAGTTCGCATGGTATGAAAGAAAGGCTGAATAGCCAACTGAAAGCAGATTATATGAATCCCCATATTTTTGAAACAAAAAATAAGCTATTGTTAACTTGGACTCAATATGCCAGGGATAAACACGAAATTGTATTATTAACCAAACAAATACCAAAGTAGTCTTTGTTTGCCAATGCTAAATTATCTTTAGTCCGTACGTACAATTACAGTTCAAGATGCAAATTAGTTCAAATTTCTTAATGCAATCAAAAATGAATCTGGCGATACTCCTAAACGCCTTTTGCAAAACTTAAGGAATTCTTCGAATTTTGCAGCTCGCTCTTCCTTTTCAGTTGCAATAATTTCTTGAATTTCAAGTGATGGTTGCCCTAAAGATACAAGATATTTAATCGCAAAATCATAGTCATGAATTGCTCCAAGTATGTCTTGAAGTTTTTGAAGTGCTTTTCTTGTTTTCAAAATTCTCTTTTTTTCATCCTCTTGCAATTCTAACAAGTATCTTAACTTTTTACAAGATATCCTAAGATCATGTAATTCTTTTAGATTCTCGTCACTGATAATAACAACTGGAAACGTGGATTCTATCATCGATACTGATCGTAATATCGTTTTACAATATCTTTTTTGCAGCTCCTTTTCTGTTATGCCAATCTTGTCGATGATTTTACCCGTATGTATCTTTTTTATTGAACGTGCAATTGCCTTTGCGTTCTCTAATTTTGCATTTCTCGTTGTCTTTAAGGTTTCAATTAGGCCATTCCTTTGATCACTTGGAGGATATTTTTGTAGCTTTTCACAGATAATATCTAAATCCCTAATTTCGCTATTAACATCAAATAGGCCCTTGCATTTTAGAACATATTCGGAAAATGACGATCCGCTTTTATTTCTCTTTGGCAATATTTGGAAAGCAGTATCTAACCGCCTTATTGAAGTCCTAATATCATGAATCTGTTTTGCGTTAGGAGACTTCAAGTATTTGCTGATTCGACTATCAACCCTTTGAAGATTCTCACTCAAACTTGTCAAGAATGGTAGAAGATATAGCAATATGTTTTAGAATTGATAGTTTTTGATTTATTAGTTTTCATAAATATTTAAATGGGCAAAGTGTACGTTGAACAAATATTACAATCCAGTTCTCTATATTTTTTTGTCAATTTTATTAGAAAAATGATCGTTTTATAATACTTCGGTAGTGGAATTATATCGCAGAAATTGATAAATTGCTATGTGGAATTGTTCATCAAATCTAATATGCCTACCTATGTTAGTTTTATCTTGTTTACTATTTCGATGAAATCTAGCGATTGGATTCTATTCAATGTTAAGTGTATATATTCAATTACTAGCATCATATTTCAACTCCAAAAGTAGTTCATGATTTAGTTCGAACACTAAAATTATGAATACAATCGAGCCTAACAAAAAGGCTCACTTGGTAACGACAATCTTTTTGAGTCCATATCTCATATTCTTTGCTATTATTGTTACTATGAACACCGATACCATAGTTAATACTATTGTGCCACTGGGTGCCAAGTTTACATAATATGATGCGACAATCCCAAATATAACAGAAAGAACAGAAATTGCACATGAAATAAACATTGTCTTCTTAAATCCCTTACCAAGTAAGAGTGCGGTTATGTTTGGAATAACAATTAGTGAAGAAATCAGCAGGACGCCGACAAGTCTTATTGATGCGATTATTGTGATGCTCGCAAGAACGATAAATAAAGTATTAATCCAGGTAACGTTTAATCCACTAACTTTTGCCTGATTCTCATCAAATACTATAAGTATTAATTTCTTGTAGAGTATGTATATTATAGGAACAACTATGGCGTCCGTAATCAAAATCATGATTACGTCCTCATTACTGACTAGGAGAATATTACCAAATAAAAAACTAAATAAATCTAGGGTAAACCCCCCAGATACGCTAATTAGAATGACACCAATTGCAAGACCGGACGTTAAAAGCACTGCAATAGATGAATCAGGAGGAATCTTAGTTGATTCTCTTAGTTTATTAACTCCAATAGCAGATAAAATAGCTACGATGTACGCAGTCCACAGTGGATAGATGCCAGTAAAAAGCCCGAGAGATATACCTCCAAACGCCACATGTGCAAGCGCATCACCGAATAAAGAGTGACGTTTAAGTACAAGGAAAAGGCCAACGATTGAACATAATATCGATATTGCTACAGCTGAGAGAAGTGCCCTTTGCATAAAACCATATTGAATAATATCAAATAGCATTTATCGTCACTTCGTTTCCATTTTATCCTTTCCATCACTTTTGTTACCAAAGTGAAGATTCATGTGTGATTGCATAGCAAATTCTACATAAGATTTCATTCTTTCTTCATTTCCAAAAAAGTCCTCTGATTGACCATGAAAGAATAATTTCCGATCGATGCAAGCGACCCTATTTGCCAATCTTTCAACAGCATTCATGTCGTGCGATGACCAGACAATAGTTATCCCCTTGTCTTTATTCAATTTTGTTAAAAGGTTAAAGAACTTTTCCTGAGTTACGGAATCAATGCCTGTGGTAGGTTCGTCTAATATTAGTAACTCGGGTTGTTTCACTAGTGCTTTAGCGATTATAGCTCTCTGCTGTTGACCTTCTGAAAGTTCTCCTATTCTCTTGTCTCGATAGGCACCTAATTCGACAAAATCAATCGCCTTGTCAATATAGTCCGAACTGTTTCTCATTCCAATGACACCTAATGATACAACCTCCTTGACAGTTGCGGGAAATGTTTGTTCTACGTTCTTTTTTTGAGGAACATAACCTATCTTTTGAAGTATTTTCTTGTTTTGTTTAATGTCGAAGCCAAAGAGATTTATTTCACCTTCATAATCGCGGATTATTCCTAACATACATTGGAATAAAGTTGTCTTACCTGCCCCATTTGGACCAATGATTCCGAGAAAGTCTCCCTTACCGACAGTAAATGAGATATTGTCCAAAGTGGCTATCGAATCGTAATGGTAGGATAGACCAGTCACCTTGATTATTGGATGCAATCTAACCCCACAGCCAAGTTTCTAATGTTTTCATTCATTTTATCAAGATATCCAATTCCCATACTCTGTTCGTTCTTTGTAATTCCTTCTATAGGACTTAAGGTAAGAACTTTTCCATTTGGAATTTCCTCGGAAATAACTAATGCTTTTCGTGGATCAACTAACTCTTCGGAATAGATTACACTAATACCTAGCTTTCTTGCAAGATCAATAATTTCGGTCAGCCGGAGCGGCGTTATCTCAGCTTCTGGAGCCGAGCCAGAGATACTATGTTGAGTAACTCCATATCTTAGTGCAAAATATGAAAAAGAATTATGAAATGAAATGAAATCTCTCTTCTTGCATGTTTCCAACTCTGATCTTATTGTCTTATCAAGTCTGTCGAGTTCATTCAAAAAGGACTTGGCATTTTCAAAATAGATATCCTTGTGAACGGGATCAAGCATCATCAATCCATCTCTTATGTTTTCTACCTGTTTCTTTGCTAGTAAAGGATCCAACCAAACATGTGGATCCGGCGTTATCTTGCGGCTGTCAGAATAGGTCGCATTTAATCCCTTGCTAGCGTTAATTTTATTTATCACATTTGTTTTATGAATCCAATTCTCGAGGCCCAAGTCGTTGTAAACGAGCACATCGGCGGAATTAAGAGACTGAATTTGCTTTATTGTTGGCTCAAAATCATGAGGTTCAACTCCTACTGGAATCAGAACAGAGGATTCTACCAAATCCCCGCCTATTTTCTTTACAAACTCATCAAGGGGAAAGAAGGATGATATTACCACTAATTTGTCAGACGAATTTGTCATAGATTGCCCATTTATCTGGGAGTGACCGCTATCTGTACTATTAACATTTGTTAAGGTGGAATTTGAAATATTTTGAGCATTTAAACTATGGTGAGACAGGTGGAAAATGAACAATAAAGATAGAACTGACGCAATAGTTAGTATCCACATTGTCATGAAAAATACATGATTATTAAGAATATATACTTTTTTTATTAATATTAATTAAATTGGATTGCATTATTAATAAAAGCCTTTAATTCCATAATCGCATCAAAAGTTATTTCATCTCATTTCCCCGTATCAGATGGATTTTGATACAGATAATTCAAAACGATTGGTCGATGCATGTTGCTCAGATGTTTGAAGAAAAATGGACTATTTTAATTGATATTGAGATTAGTCGGAAGGCAGGTGATGTTACGATAATCTCTAGAGTTACCGATTGAAAGAATGCTTTAAATTAAATTTGGTAACCCCTTAATCGCCACAAATATCGAGCCCAAAAAACAAACCGTCATCCGTAGAAGTAGTCGAGTCTACAATTATGGAATAATTATTATATCTAATAACTGAATAGGAGAATCTAATTGACCATTGTCAGCGTCTCATTAAATGAAGACATTATTGAAAGTTTGGACAAGCTCAAGTCACTAGGATTTTCAGGCAGATCCGAAATTATTAGGGCAGGAATTAGGAACCTTTTGTCCGATGAACGCATGAAAGAAGAATTGGATGGAGAAATTAATTCGTTACTTCTAGCAGTACATGATGAGGATTCAGATGACCAGGTTTCTTCCATACGACACGATTTTGACAAGATAATAATAGTACACTTACACAATAAAATAGACAAGGACAGATGCCTTGAAATTTTTTCTCTAAAGGGAGACGCCAAAGAGGTTAAGGAAATTTCAAGACAGCTTCAGATAAACAAAAAGATGCATTTCGTAAAACTAATTGTTGTTTGACAATTTGAGATTAAATATATGAATCTCTACTTTATGCATGACTTGATATCTACGGATAGGTAATTAACATTATACCAAAGATAATTGAAAAAGTAGGTGTCATAGTGGTCGCGTTTATATATGGAATTATTTTAACCGATTGTAATTGATAAGGTATGAGTAATTGAGGATAGTCATACAGTCAATTAGTGATACAAGGCCCGTTAATCACAGTGAAAGTTCATGAAGCATAGACCGATAGACCATATCGACAAAAAATCATTTAGTTTATTTTATAATGATATAGCGAGATGGTTTTTTCTTTTTTTGTTTTTTGGTGCAATGTTCTCTTCTTATTTATTTGGAATTCAATTGGCACTCAATTACGCAGTTGATGACAAATTTGATTTTGTTTACTTTGTATTAACATTATTCAGTGGCCTGGGCACGATTTGGGGAGTGATGGCCCACAGAGAGTTTACAAAATCTTCTGAAAAAGTTAACAATACCAGGGCTCTTGCATATCAGATTAATCCTCAGATAGGCAAATATGAGTATAAATCATACAATCCTGAAACACATGAATTTGAAGATGGCTATATTCCATTTGGTCCTATAGATTTTTGGGATCCTGCAACGTATGCTCCGGATTGGGTAGATAAGGGCAAATACTGGCATGTGCTATTGGGACTACAAGTTCCAAATAAGGAACTGATTCTTCAGGTCGTAAAAGATGATGACTTGATCAATACAAAAGATCGAAATGTTGCCACTACGCAAAAAGAATCTATACGATTTCCTTGGGACCAAGACGGATCAATCAAGAGATTTCGATACAGAGTAAAGATACCTCAGTGGGCCGTTATGCGCGCTGACTACCAGGGTACAAAATCAAATAATCAGGAAGGCATCATAACTAATCGTGAAATTGGAAAATTAAACAGAAATATCGTCCTGCTGGTTGATGAAATAATAGAAAGAGAGAAGTTTAGAATAAAATATCCTTGGAAGATTATAGGATTATGGGTCTATTTTTACAAGAGCCTTCCTATCAAGATAATTTATAATGAAATTTTGGAAAAATTACCTGGATTTCATAAATCCATAGTAAAAGAAGCAAACGAAACTCTCGCCGACATCAGAGAGGACAGATTAGTTATGGCAATTATGGATGTTACCAAAAATAAAGGCATTAGTGATGCTAAAATCGAAAAAATCTCTACATTGATTAAATTTTTGGATGGCGTTTATTCTGATATCGGATTGGGTGAAGGATCTACTGAATATCATAACTTTCACCATAGTTTGGAGGTATCGTATATGGCGCTTAAGATGTTACCAAATGCAATATCCAATTATAGATTTTCTGTTGACGATATTGAAATTATCTTAGTAGCCGCCTTATTACATGATTATGATCCTCTGCAATTTACTTATAATGGCAATAGCTCTAGGCCCGAAACTAATGAATATCCTACATCAGGACCGTCCGTTCGTTCATCTGTAGGTCCCAGAGTTCAAAGAACAATTGAAACTATTCAAAGGTATCAAATTCATGATGCTTACTTCAAATTGGATCAACCAGACTTGGAAAGAATTTTTAAAAACTTTTCATTCAAGTTTAGGAATCAGCCAGATATGCAAACATTGACTGCAAGCATAGAAAAATCGGACAAAAGTTTGATAGTCGAGGCCCTCATTTGGAGAACCGATTTTCCGTATTTCAAACAGGAAACTGCCCAGAAAAATTTCAAAGTATTATTGTCAAAATTAGAGTCAAAGGGATATGATATTGGAAAAATAAATCTCTTAGCAGAAGTCGTGTGGCTATCTGACTTATCCGTTACTTATATGGGATCGGATCCCATTAGAGCCTGGAATAGAGTTACCAATTTGTATGATGAGCTATTCTTACCTAAATTGGAGGCGGTTTCCAGAACTGATTCTTACTTTTCAGATTTTGCAGATACTCATTTGTTTCAAGAGCTAATAAAAATGAGGAGTTTCCCAATAGTCTTCAAAAATAGGTGGAATTCCATATACCAATTCTTTCATGAAGGGAATCCATCAACGATTCTAATAAGAACAATAATTAACGCCAGAAAATCCTTTTTGAAGATTAACATGTTAATAGGATATTTCAAAGGTGAACTCATATATAGAATGGCTAATGAAGTTTGGTCTGAATTTTTTATTGGGATCGGAGAAGATCAAAATGAGATCTCATATGCAAAATCAAAATTTACGGAGCTAGAGCCGCTGAATGCATCAGTTTTTTGGGGCAATCCAACAAAGTTACTCCCAAATATTCCCGATGGTTCAATAGACAGTTTCATTGTCAACTTGGTATCGTCACGACAGGAGATATTGGCCAACAAAGAATCATTTACATCAATAATTAGCACAATCAACAAGAAGTTGACAAATTCCGGCACCCTCCAACTCATCATGGATCTGTCAAAGGAAAGTGAAGTTTTCAATTTCATCTACAATGAAATCCTTTCAAAAGATTTTATGGATTGTTCTGAAGATATAAAGTCGTTTTTTTCATCAAAACTGGACCTAAATTCGCTCCCCTTTTATTCCAACCCGTACTTGCTTTCATTTTGTCGCACTCAAAATCAATGAACAGATCAAAATTGCACAAAGGGTTCTTTCTATTTCTAAGGTATTAAAAAAGTTCAATCCGAATGCTTGGCATATAGGATATAGATGATTGAGTTACAAGAGTTTTCCGAATTTTCATCAAACACTAGAATACACATATATTAATAAAACCAAGAGTAATTCAAGCAGTTATGAGTGGCAATAGCAATAACAAAGTTCATAAAAAAGTGAAAGTTGCAATAGCAGGAGTAGGGAACTGCGCATCTGCATTATTGCAAGGTATCTCATTCTATGGTAATAGTTACTATTCGGGCCAAGAAAAAGAAAACATCGATAATATACCTGAAGGGCTTATCGCCCACACATTAGGCGATATTAAACCTGGCGATATTGAATTCGTCGCTGCTTTCGATGTCGTAGAGTCAAAAGTTGGTTACGACCTTGCAGATGCAATTTTTGCTAAGCCAAATAACACCATAAAGATAGCAGATGTACCTTCTACTGGTATTAAAGTTCAGAAGGCAAAAGTCCTTGATGGAGTAGGAAAACGACTAAATGAAAGGGTCAAGATATCAGATAGCCCTCCTGCGGATGTATCGAAAATACTAAAGGAAAGCGGTGCGGAGATTCTTGTAAATTATCTACCTGTAGGAAGCAGAGAAGCCACGAAATATTATGTTGAACAATGTCTTGAAGCAGGTGTATCTTTTATTAATGCAATTCCGGTTTTTATTGCATCTACTCCTAAATGGCAAAAAGCATTTTCGGATAAAAATTTGTTGTGCGCTGGGGATGATGTGATGAGTCAGTTAGGGGCCACAGTCCTTCATAAGACCCTTGTAAAGCTCTTTGTTGACAGGGGTGTCAAGGTTGATGAAACTTATCAGCTAAATGTTGGTGGAGATATGGATTTCTACAATATGCTTGATGAAGAACGTCTTGAAGACAAGCGAATTAGTAAAACAAGTGCTGTTGCAGCCATGGCGCCATATGAAGTGCCTATGCGAATCGGACCATCCGACTTTGTTGGATTCCTTGCCAATGATAAGGTATGCTACATTTCAATGCGCGGCAAATACTTTGGGAGAGTTCCAATAGAAGTGGATGTCAAACTAAAGGTAGTTGACGCTTACAACAGTGCTGGCGTAATGATAGATGCAATCAGGGGCACCAAAATTGCAATTGACAGAGGGGTAACGGGCCAGCTTGACAGCGTGTCTGCATATTGTTTCAAACATCCGCCAGTGCAAATGCCGTATCTAGAAGCAAAGACCTCTTTTATGGAGTTTGTCGAAGGAAAAATAGAACGTTGACGCTATGACAACACCAGAAACATCATGAATCTTTGTTTTCATATTGTCTAAAAAAGTATCAATTTAGATCTAATTATTTTGTCATATAGAATATATTTACAACCATGAGAATCAAATAGTAATATCTTTGGTGTATATAAAGAAACTTGAAATTTACGGATTCAAGTCATTTGGTTTCAAGAATACAGTACTACATTTAAACAACGGTCTTGTTGCGGTGACCGGTCCTAATGGATCAGGCAAGAGTAACATTCTCGATGCCATCATGTTTGCATTGGGAGAAAATAGCCCCAAACTATTACGTGTTGATAAGTTTCAATCATTATTCCACGACAGTGAAAATTCTTCGCATAGATTGGTGCGAGTAAACCTAACTTTTGACAATTCTGACAGAGGAATACCCATTGATATGGACTCCGTATCAATGAGTCGCGAAATGGAAGGGCAAACCGGTGAAAGTCAATACTATCTAAATGGCAAAAAAGTATCAAAAAACACGATTTTAGAATTACTGGAAATTATTGTCGCAGTACCAAACAAACTTAACATAGTCCAACAAGGCATGATAACGAGAATATCAGAACTAAATTCGGAAGAGAGAAGGAAGATTATTGAAGATATTGTTGGTCTGTCATATTTTGACGACAAGAAAAATGAATCAATGAAACAGTTAGATGAATCAGACAGGCGTCTAGAGGTTGCACTTGCCAGAATGGATGAAATAAAAAAGCGAATAAATGATCTTGAGGCTGAAAGAAATGATCAACTAAGGTATACATTTATTGAATCTCAATTAAAAAAATTCAAGGCAATAAAATACTCAAACAAAATAAGGTATTTAAACGGCCAAATTAGTAGCCGCAATAAACTTTTAAGCGACAATGAAGGCAACATAGCCGAGCTCTCCAAAAAGCATGAGGAGTTGAAAACTGAGATTGGAAAAATTGAGCTGGAAAAATCTAATTTTATGAATAGAGTAGATGCATCAAACAAGTCCAAGGCCATGATAGATACCAAATTGACCAATGTAATCCATCAGATTGAGAGGGAAAAGGCAATGATAAAGGAGGCAAAACTACGAATCAAATCCATAGAGGAACGCTTTACTTTTATTGAATCTGAAGATAAAAGAATCGAACCAGAACTTGAAAGTACATCAAAGTTATTGAATGAGAAAAAATCTAACAGTGAAGAAAAGCGATCTCATCTACTTTTTATGAAAAATGAATTGCAAATCCTAAACGTACGTATTGATGAAATATCAACAGACGTAACCAAAAACAAGAAATTAAGGGAAATGATACTTCAAAAGAAATCAAGGTTATCCGAGATTGACAGTCGTCTAAAGGTCATTATTGCAAGACTCGAAGAAAAGAAGATGTTCAACATTAACAAAATAAATGAAAATAAATCATCGATTGAAATAATGAGCAAATCTCTAGAAGGGAATAAAGCGGATTTAAATCGATTGGATAACCACATGTGTTACTCCGAATTGGATACTCAAAAGAAGATTATCGAAGATTTAAAAAATAAAAGTAAAAATTCATCAGATCAAATCAAAGTATATCAATATACCCTTGATAAGGTCCAAAAATTTGCTATCCCGTATGAAGATAAGTATACTATGGCAGTCCAGTTGTCAAACGAGGACTTTGCAATCGCAGACCTAATCAAAAATTCCCAAGATTTCAAAATTATTGGGCTAGTAAGAGACCTTTTAGATTATGATGATGTGTATAAAAAGGCAGTCTTCGCAGTAGCCAAAGATTGGTTGAAGTGTTGTATTGTACCTACTGCAAAGGAAATGATCCGTTTGGCATCCTATATCAAGGAACGTAATCTTCCACGTTTCAAGATGATTTCACTAGAGTTGCTTGACTCTGTAATTAGAGAACACATTTCCGTAACGCATTATGATTTTATCGGAAATCTTGCAGATTTGGTTCGCTCAAATATCCCAAATTTGGTCGATTTGATATTTGGGAATGTGATCGTTGTGAGAAACTCTAAAACTGCTTATGAAATGTCCAAAAATGGTTACAAATGCGTTACAATTTCAGGAGAGTTATTTGAACCTCACGCGAGTTCCCTTTCTTTGGATTTTGGTTCAAAAATATCAGATCTTACACGAGAAATAATTCTAAATGAATCAATTGGAACATTATTAAAAAATTCTAATATTTTGCAAAAACAAATTCAGGATAGGAAAGATGGATTAGTCAAGATTGATAATGAAATTACTAGTAGGGAACTAAATGTAAGAAACCTTGAAAAACTTGTTGCCGAAAATACTGTTAAACTTGAACATCTGCACAAAGTTATCGATAGTTTGAAAAGTGAAATTGAAAAACTAAAACTAATTAACAGCACTTTAACTATAGAAATAAAAACAATTGAAAAAGAATTGTTTGGATCTACTAAAAGACATGAAATTATTTCCTCTTCGCTGGCAAATTATACAGTAAAAATGCAATCTGTTGGAGACGACAAAATTGATAATGAATTAACAGAATTATCACTCAAAAAGAACGAAATCTTGAGAAAGATTGAAAATCATGAAATCGAATTAAGGGAAATTATTACATCCATAACATCGCTTGAAAAGAATGTAACTAATGCAATTGAAACTCGTAGAGATTTATCCTCTGAAAGAGAAACCCTAGATTCAGAGAAGGTCGAAAGAGAACAGCAAGATCAATCTGCCGAACAGAGGCTTAAACAACTCGAAAACGAGGTGGTAGGTCTCCGTGAAGAGGAACAAAATATTATAGACGTATCAGGAGACTCTTATTCTATACTGCAAGATTATGAGAAACAGATAAAGATATTAGATGAGAAGGAAAGGCAGTTATACAGAGAGATTAACGGAATAGAAAAGGAATCAATTGCCATAAGGAAAGACATTTCAAATTACACAGCCCAAGAATCACAGGCCACAAATGACCTGATGTGGTTAGGTTTCAAAGAATTATTAGAAAGTGAAATCATGGATGTGGATCTTTTGATACCAGAATTAACTAAGGAGAATGATGAATTGAAGACAAGGTTGAATTTGCGTGCTCATGAGACATATGTGGAAGTCATAAATGGGTACAGAGATATGTCATCAAGGAAGAATTATTTAGAAAATGAAAGGAACGCTATTGTCTTGTTTATCAGTGAAATTGATAAGGAGAAAAAGGATGTTTTCATGGATGCCTTTAAAAAAGTTGACGATGACATCAGAAAGACTTTTGCCGAGATATCTGGAGGTTCAGCTTATCTTCAAATTGAAAATGATGATATTTTTTCGGGCGGCTTGGCATATCTTGTTCAATTCCAAGGAAAACCAGCCAGAGAATCAACTGCTTTATCTGGAGGCGAAAAGACAATGGCCGCTACTGTCTTTTTGTTAGCTTTGCAGTCCCTAAAACCCTCACCATTTTACCTAATGGATGAAGTTGATGCGCATCTTGATGCTCAAAATACTGAAAGATTGTCAAAAATTATGGTAGATAGATCCGGCGGGAGCCAAATTCTAATGGTAACACTGAAAGAATCAACCGTAGCAAAAGCCACACAGATATTTGGAATCTATCCCAAGTCAGGAGCATCTCAAATTGTTCATTACAAGAACCCTGACAAGATACCACTGGCACAAATTACAGCTTCAGAATAATCCATTTTATATAAGCATTAGAAAATACTTGCGGTATTACGACAAAGTTTCAGACAGCCTAAAGATAAAAAATCCAGAAATGTGGTCTATAAATAGCTGAACATCTAACCTTAAGCCCGGATTATGTTGATACGTGCCCCGATTTTAGGGCTGGCTATTCTTTTTTGTCCTGTGATCTTATGTCCAGTTTTGTATCCTGTGGGTGCAAACTCTAATCTTGATGCGGGCTGGACAAATGGGACTAGCATGCCTAGGTCCATTTTTGAAATCTCCGCTACCGTAATGGATGGAAAAATATACGTTGCAGGCGGAGAGGATGACAAAGGCAACCTCCTAAATACATTATTCGTATATGACCCAAGTTTGGATAAGTGGAATATTGCGGCCCCTATTCCCGTAGCATTAGATCATTCAGCACTTGCCTCTTATGAAAATAAGCTATACTTGGTAGGGGGCTTCCTTGAGCATAGGATTCCAACTGATCAATTATTCATATACGATTCTCAAAATAATACTTGGGATGAGGGTAAATCTATGCCAACTGCTCGTGCTGGTCTTGGTTCTCAATTCGTTGATGGAATTCTGTACGCTGTTGGTGGAAGTTCCGGTGACAACGAGGGTGCATTGCGCACCAATGAAGCATATGACCCACAAACAGATTCTTGGATAAAAAAAGCTCCAATGCCAACAGCAAGACATCATATTTCTACCGCATTGCAAGAAGGAAAGATATTTGTCATTGGTGGAAGAGAAACCGATGTGCCGACCAGTTTGAACGTTAATCAAAAATATGATCCTAAAAAAGACAGGTGGACAGAACTAGCACCCATGCCCACGAAGCGAAGCGGTGCTGCATCTACTTCAATTGATGAAAACGTTTACGTGCTTGGAGGAGAAAAGGTAGTCGGCAGTTTCAACACCGTTGAAAAATATAATCCCAAATCTGATAGATGGACAGAAGAAAAACCTATGCCCACATCCCGTCTTGGTCTGGATGCAGTAACTTTAGATGGTAAAATATACGCCATTGGTGGTAAATTAAATCAAACTAAAGAAAGTGCCACAAATGTAAATGAGATTTTTATTCCAAAATAGAGACTTATGATGAAGTAATTTCATAACAGGTATTGTAATAAATAATATAATGTCATGCTCACACTTATTTATTGAACGTTAAAGAATGAAAGTTATAATCGTGATAACCTGCTTTTGCATCAGATTTACGGAACAAAATTGATAATTAAACTTTCTAATCGTTTTGGTTTTGAAAATATTTTTTCATAGTTATCATCGTGGGATTATTCTATAAATTGTACCTTTACCATAATCAAGAACGTAAAGGTAGCCATCAGGTCCAATTTCCAAATCTGAAATTCCAGAAAATCCTTGTGCAAAAGTTACCATCTCCAGCTCCTCATCAGTGTTTGCAATCTTGTCCGAAAGTACTCCATCAAGTATCAAACCCGTTCTGTTCTTGTTCAAATCGAAGTGATAAATCCTACCGTTCTTAAAATCACCGACAAATAGATCATTTTCAAATTGTGAACCCATTTTATTGGAATCAAAAAACTTTATTGCAGTCACTCCCACTGTGTTAAAAAAGATAAACTCAGGAGCGCTGTATGTACTTTTGCCATTAAAATCTGCTAGATTAGGTGGGGTTAATGTAATATTTTGTGGTTTTCCGCCCTTCTGCTGCCAAATTCCTTGAACATCCTTCCAACCACTATTGGACCCTGGCATAACCAAGTTAATTTCATCCGCGAAGTCAGGGCCATTTTCCGTATCCCACAAATTTCCGGTAACTGAATCAAAATCGATACCAAAACTATTGCGTATTCCGTAAGCATAGTATAGACTTGAGGGATACTTGTTTCCTAGATAATGGTCTCCTTTTGGATTACCATCAAAGTCAAACCGCAAAATTCCACCCGTACCATCCGGTTCACTGCCATCCTCATAATTTTCTGCCTTAGTCATATGACCCATAAGATCTCCAATTGCCAAGTAAATATAATTGTCAGGTCCAATTTTCATTTTACCACCGTTGTGTGAAGGTCCTGGAACAGCGGGTAAATCCAATATAAGATTTGGATTTTTAAGTGAGGTACCATCTTGACTTAAATCATATTCGTAGACGCGATTACCAATTGGCTCAATTCCCGGTAAGCAATAATCTGGTTTCGGACAACTTTCGTTTGTTGCATTTGCTTCAGTATAGTAGAGATAAACTTTTGGAGTGCTTGTCTTGTGTTCGGGTATCACCATCCCTAGTAACCCTCGTTCGTTTTTATTAGAAACGTTTACATCAAAGAGAGGCCTTTCGAACATACTAGAATTATTTATCCTTTGAACTGTACCCTTATTTTTTTCTAAAACTATAATATCGCGAGGATTAGTGGTATCAAGGAATGCCACATCAGTTGGAGATTTGAGTCCTTTGAATACCGACTCAATCTTGAATTTCCCAAGATATTTTGATGTTAGGGTTGGATGGGTTTCGGATGAGGTAGAATTTACTGGGTTACCAATTTTTTTTTGTTTGGTAATTGAGAATCGATCTTTTATCGTACCATCATTATCATGAAATTCCGCTATCAACTTACTGCCATTATGAACAAAATCAAGATTTAGAAATCCGTATCCGTGGAACTGATTGGCAGTAAACTTGGCTGCCGCTCCTGTAAAATTGTGAATAACGTTAACACCACCGGTCCCAACTATAGTAAATATCGCGCCTTTAGGTTTGATATAATTAGAGGTAGCATTATCGGTAATAATCGGTTCCGACCCATTTCCCACATGGTAACGAATTGGGAAAGACCTTTGATAGTTATGATTATGACCCTGGAGTACTATATCAACACCGTACTTGTCAAATAATGGATGATATATGTTTCTAAAATCGATTATGGCCCCGACCATACCTGGCGAGGTATAAGCATCTCTATGATAAAAAACGACTATCCAATCTGTGGAATTGTTAGAATCCGCCTTTTTAAGATCGTTTTCAGCAAAACGGTACTGAACGCTGCCCTTCATATAAGGATCTTCGGTCGACATGGCCAAAAAATGTACGTTTTGATAATCAAAAGAATAGAATTCTTTTGAGAGATTGAAATGATTCATGTATTGTTCTAATCTCTTAGGCGCAGGCAAATATTTTTCATTCATGTATGCTTTATCATCATGATTTCCTATTACAAGTCTCATTTTATTTTCTACAGGTTTTACTATTTTAAGCCAGCATGTCGCATCGTTTCTGTATCCATAATCGCCCAAACCAAGAACCAATTCAGGTTTTTTGTTTATGATATTTTTAACAGTACTATTAGTAGCAGAAGTGCAGCCCCAATCTCCTGCGGCTGCTACATTGAAATCATTCAACGTATTGTTACCTAGTGCATATACTTTATGAGAATATTGCAAATTTGAATTAGTTATTTGTATTACAAGTATCGCGATTAAAAAAACCAAAATTGTTAATTCGAGGAAAATATTATAAAATTCATTCATAGAATTCAACTTGATCCACCGAAATAAAATATCCTAGCCAATATATACTGTCTACTTTCTGAGCAAGAGAATTGGATCGTTAAGTGGCAACAATAAGTACTCAAATGTTTTCACTATCTTCGAATTAATCTTGATTTATGTTCTTTTCTGTAAACAATCCAGAAAATGATAAAACCGATAATAGCCAATATCGGTAAAGTTACTAGATAAATAAAGGTAACAATTTTAACACTCTTACTCTTGTCAATGTTTTTCTTTACCTCCAGGCTCAAATTTTTTATAAATCCTGTCTTCAGGTTCAATGCTTCTCTTGGTGCTTTTGTGAAATCAAATGCGTGTAGCATATTATTGGCATCAGCGTCTCGTTTACCAAGAGACGAAATATTGTAATTGTATTCTATGAATTTTAGAACTGATGATGCATCATATAGGGTACTATCGATATATCCTTTTTTAGCATATGGAGATATAATCAACGCTGGAACACGAAAGCCATATGTATTTTCACCAATCTTTGGCGGTGGGACATGATCATACCACCCTCCTGACTCACGGTAGGTAACAATTATAGCCGAATCATTCCAATGCTTGCTCTCCATGAGCGCAAGTACTATCGAAGCGACAAATTCCTCCCCAACAGTAACATCTCGAGGTGCATTTTCTTCAGCATTAGGTGCCACAATGTATGCTACTGATGGAAAATTATCGTTCCTCAAATCTTTAAAATAATAAGCCAAGTCAACTATGTTAGAATTTAGAGATTCATTATAATGGAATCTAGGTGTCTGAGTGAGCAGATTGATGAATCTATTTTTTTTAAGAGCAGGTTCTGTTTGATTCAGGTTTGGGTTGTAGTTGTCAACATATATTTTCCATGGAACATTACTTTTTTCAAGCTCATCAAATACTGTCCTGTTAAGGTTACTTAGATATCGAAAAGAAACGTTGTTACTTTTATCAACAGGAATGCCAGTGTATAGATAATTTTCGTTATGAAAACCCGTGTCCATAGTAGACGCAAAAAAATTGTCAGCTAGTACGAATTCAGTTGCAAATTTCCAGTAAAATCCAAGATCAGTTCCATTATAATGACCTAAAACAAGTCTAGGATCTTTTCCATCAAGGTGCTGGGCAATCACAAATCCGTTCATTTGCCCATTATTATATGACAAATCATACGCATTTTCTCCGTAATTAGGACTGTCTGTCTTGGTTTTGAGTAGGTTGAAAGGTTTAAGATATGAAGTGTATTTTGAGACATCAATTTTAATATCATAATAGGAAGAGCCGTTGAGGTATATGCCCTTTAATTCTGGTTGAAGTGTGACTTTTGTAGAATTGTTTTGAGAGGTTTCATTATTTTCAAATGACGAATAAACAATTAGCCTGTCAGGATCATAAATGTTATCGCTATATCCTTTCAATATTTCTGAATTATCAAGCGTTCTATTCCATATTCTTACCTCATCTATAGATCCCTTGAAGTAGTATTCTGGTTGAAATGAATTCGCTCCTATTCTTATTGGTTTTGTTCCGGTAATGTCAGGATATTGACCATTAGTTTTGGTAGACGCAGTTTCATTACCATCGATATAGAGTTTAAGCTCGGAATTTCCATCATACGTAACAAACACTTGATGCCATTTACCATCATTATACGTATTGTTTGAGCGAACTACATAATCTATGCCATCTTTAGTTTCAAAGCCGGCTCCGATGTTACCAAAGTTAGTCATCCAGATACCATAATTCATGTTATAACCAAGGGTATCGCTTCCCACTCCACCCTTATTGACCAAGAAGGCATTGGTCTGAAAAGTATTGTTTGTATTAAACCAGGCGCCTACAGTAAATTTTTGGATTGCTGGAGGAAAAGGATTAAATGGTATTGTTAAATTTTTAGGTAATCCGTTTGCCCCTGGAAACGTCCCAAAATAATTATCAAAGCTTCTTCTGCCTTGAGAAACAACTATCACATGTTTGATTTGGGTATTCGATTTAGTATCAGAATTAGACGTAATTGCTGAGACTTCATGAATTGAATTTTCAACTAAAAAATAGCAAACAATAGAGATCAGAGAGATAAGGATAATCATGATAAAATGATAATTCTGTTCCCCCATACTCACTGTTGTGCTGTTCACGATAAACCTAATTCCCTTTAATTCCGTGTAAAGCATAAATAATTATCGCAGGTCTAATTAAAATTTCTCCATTTTTTCCATAGTATGTTTCATTTACTGTATGAACTGGAATTCCGCCGTATTTTATTACCAAGTCATTCATTTGATCTACCTCATCTCTCAGATGTGGGTAATTTTCTGCCATATATGGTTGCGAAACCAAATAATTGATTTGACCATTGAGGATGAACAAATCAGGATTAACGATTTCAGTATACGCGGGATTCCTATTTGAGTGCAGAGAAAATACTTCATTATTAGAATAAAATTTAATAATATTAGCTGTAGGAGCATCCAGGGTCAACAATATCCCACTATCCGGAATATTGTTTTTTATCCAAACGGCACCTTCTCTCACAAGTGGTATTCCGCCTGATCCTGCGAGAGGAGTAGTATCTATTTTAAACAGATAATTTATAGATGTACCTGAACTAAGCAAAATTAATGGGACTAGCATCATAATAATAATTCTGTAATGTGGGATCTTTGTGTTCCAGAGTCCTTCCATTACCCAGATGCCCAGTAATACGAATGGTGGAACCAATGACTGGGCAAAATGAAATCCTTTGATAGGAAGAAACTGGAACAGAATTAATGTAACTCCGATCCAGGTCAACAAGACAATAACCTTAGGATTCCGGATATGCCTTATACGCCAAAGGTAAAATAACGATAAAACCAAAAGTCCTGTCAAAAAGTAACCAAGAGCCTCTCTAAATATTATGGACATGTAAAATGTATCAGGTTGATTCTGATCTCTACTTGTTTGCCATTGCCAATAAGATAATGCGGTTTGTTGCGCTTCTTTTATGGTCAAGATGGGTATCCAAAAAGGGGCTGTTGCTAGTAGAAAAGAGGTTCCAATAATAAGTAGTCCCATCAAACTCAGTCTCTTGGTTAGTATTAAACCTATTATAGATGCCATGAGCGCAAAAATGCCAACTTCCTTTGATAAAAAAGTAAGGCCTGATGACGCGCCGATTAAATACAACCAATGTGTACTTCCTCTCGCCTTCAAATGACGAATAACAAAGTAAAGAGTTAACGTAGAGAAAAAAGATAACGGAACATCCAAGAGCACTTGTCTTGAAATTATAATGTGATATGGCAACACCGCAACCACTAAGGCTGCTATCAGTGCCACTTTCTTATCATAAAGCTCCTTACCGATTAAGTAAACAATAAGTACACTAAGAACACCAAATATTACTGGTGCTATCCGTCCAATGGTATCTGTTACTCCAAATGTCACGAAGAATAACGATACAATGAATTGAAGAAGGAGAGGGTGCGCTCGATAAATTGAAAAGGATTTTGCAAAATCCTGATAACCTGCTAATGTCGCAGCTTGGCCTCCGTAAACAGCCTCATCTCCATTAAAACCCACATTGTCCAAATCCCAAAGCCGTAATGTCATGGCAACAACGATTATTATAATTAGAAACACATACGTTAGTGAGAAGACGGTAAATCGTTCTTTGAAAATACGCTTTAATGACAACGTTGTTGCTACATATTAAATACCATAATAAAAATTATTTTGCTTGTTGCTTTGAGATAACATCATGCTAATAACATTAATCGCAAAACATTCAATACCGATATAAATGAGTGAAATTAATCAAGTGATTCGAATTCCCCTCTAGATATTTCCGAATCTCTCATAAACGTGTTGAAAGTGTCAAAATGTTTGTCTTGTCTTGCTAGAAAAATTCTAATCGAATGTGAAGTGTGAGTAGAAAATTAGTTGATTGGAAACTTACATTTCTCTTAAGAAACCAATGATAGATTGAAATCATAAAATTTTATTTAATATATATATACGAAGATTAAAGTAAAATTCGTCGTTGAAGCCAACCTTACTGCTCCTTTCATTTAGTAAAAGGGTAGTAAATAAGGGAAATTTTCCACTTTTTGTGATAATAACTTTAGCATTTTTGTTGCGCTTTTGGGATTTGGGTTGGAATGGATTTAATGGCGATGAATCCATATACAGTGGCCAAGCTGCAAGTTTGCTTGGTCAATCTGATTTCCTAAAGGATTTTGCAGTATTCCGTGCGCATCCTCTATTACTCCAATCTTTGGTGTCTGTTGCGTTTGCTTTTTTTGGTATTCATGACACGGTTGCAAGATATGTTCCCGCGATTTTTGGTACGCTAACGGTCTTTATTACGTATCTATTAGCTAAAGAACTATTTAATAGAAAAATAGGTTTAGTTTCTAGTCTTGTCCTAGCTTTATTACCATTTCATATATTTTTTAGTAGACAAGTCTTACTTGATGTTCCGCTTTCATTTTTTGTTGTACTTTGTCTCTATTTCATTACCAAGTACAAGATTACAGAGAGAAATATCTATTCCTACTGGGCGGGAGTCAGTTGTGGCCTTTGTTTTATTTCAAAGGAGGTCGGTATAATCATGTTGCCTATATTTATTGTGTATTCAGTGGTTACAAAGACATTAAAGATGAATAAGATGTTAATTTTTCTATTAGGCTTTGGCTTTGGAATTATTCCTTTTGTTATTATTATCTTAACCAGACAGGATGCGGTACAAGCACTTTTTACTTATGCAACGTTTCAGGTAAATAGAGAAGCAACTATGTTTTCGCTTCGATATTCCAACATATTAATAAATGAAGCGTTCGGATATGCATTATCAATCCTTATAATAGTATCGCTCTTTATGACAATGTTTGAATGGAAGATTAAGGGTAATAGAAAATACAAAGATCAGATAGTACTGCTTATACTTACGTTAAGTACTTTGTTTGTATTCTATCAATTATTGCCATCGCAAGGAGATAGGTTCTTGATAACACTTATGCCAATTGGAATCATTTTAGGTTGCTCATTTTTAGTTACCGACTTTGTGCTTCATTTGAGAAAACGGGTGCAAATTTCCATATGTCTTGTTTTAATCCCATTAATAATTTTATCAACCAATTTCTTTATAAGTAAACTGTTTCCGGTTGAGGATTTGAAAATTTCTGACAATTTAGGAACGCCTTGGAAGAGAGAAGTCGCTCTTTGGATCAAAGACAATACACCGCCTGATGCCAATGTTTTGACCGCCCAGATGACAATGGCAAATGTAATTAGATTTTATTCTAATCACGAGGTCTACACATTTGAGCTTAGCAGCAATCCATCTTACGTCCGATTAGATAATCCGGCACTCCTAATTTTAAACAAGAATGTCAGTATTATTGTTGATGATCTAGATCCGGCATTAGAGCAAAACTCGGTCGTGTTAGAAATGAAAAAATATAGAGCATATTTTAATCCCGAACTTGTGTTCACTGCTTACAAGAATATTACAGAAGATGGAATTGATAAAGAAATACCCATGGTTGGAGTCTATCGTCTAAGATAGGTGTAAGATGATGATACTTTCGTTCGTTCAGATCTTTACGACAGTGATTTTGATTTTTATAATGTCGAATTTCTTGTCGAATTCTATCGGCAATTTTGCATACTCCCTTCTGCCAGATGAGGCAGATGCTGTAAATAGACACATAAAACATTTTATTGTCATAATACAAGGACGACACACATTTGACAATTATTTTGGGACGTTTCCAGGGGCAAATGGATTACCTAAAAATACCAGCGTACCACTGGATCCATTTGAACCCAATCAATCTACATATGCTAAGCCGTTTCACATAAATGGAGAGGTGAACTACAAAGCAAGAGATGACCCCCCAACATATAGATTGTCTTATAATAACGGTAACATGAATGGTTTTATTTTAGCACAAAAGAATAACACAGGCAATCCAATTAATGTTATGGGATATTTTGACAATAGAGATATTCCATATTATTGGAAATTTGCATCTGAATATGTTTTAGCTCAGAGATTTTTCAGTCCTTCTATGAGATCCGACTTGGTGAATAGTTTGTATGCTATTGATGCAAATCCCTCTTTAAAACTACAAGATGTACCGATTCAGGGACTTGAAATCAACAGAACAATATTTGATTCCTTGGAAGCAAAAAAAATTCCATGGAGGGTATACGTAGAGAACTTAGGTCACATCTATGAAATGAGTAAAGAAGACACTTTGATACTAAAGAGGAGTATACCTATATTAGCTATCCCACGGTTTACAGATAATCAGTCACTAAAATCTAATATATCTGATCTGTCGAACTACTTTGATGATATTCTGAGTAACAAATTGGCGAATGTTAGCTTTCTTTATTTTACAGGCTCTAATGATAGTCCTACCACAAATGTAATACCGTCTCAGGAACTTGTCGCCAACTTGGTTTATGTATTGATGAGGAGTCAATATTGGAATAGTTCCGCAATACTGATAACTCACAATGAAGCGGGAGGATGGTACGATCATGTAAAACC
>JADMIO010980183.1_pt1 | contig 88637 bp, 70 predicted proteins | sample 8958161 | NCBI WGS metagenome assembly JADMIO01 (sample SAMN16585339, study PRJNA669376) | soil metagenome | isolation source: Crop rotation soil | place: USA: Cullars Rotation, Alabama | collected 2011
GCCGCGACTTCAAGTCACGTGAATTCCAAGCTTCGGATCCCACTGTGCTGGAAAGGTAATATCGCTTCTATTTCTATCAGGGGTGGAAATGATGATCATACCAATGTTTACTGGAATGGATTGAAAATAAATTCTGCTCCACTCGGCGGAACCGATATTTCATTAATACCCATAGAGTCGGGTGAAGAGATATCGCTGCATACCAATACTTCCGCTCTTGGCGGCGATCTCACTATCAATTCGAAACCGGATTGGAATAAAAAATTCTCTTTGCATATACGAAGCGATATCGGAAGCTTTGAAACTTACCGAAATAATATTGGCTTTACAGCGGGTAATAAAAGAGTGCAGTTCCAATCTAATACCTTTTCTCTTCTTGCAAAAAATAATTTCACTTATATAGATAATTATAAATTCAATCATACAACGGACACTGCCGGTCACAATAATATAAAAAGTGAAGGAACAGTGAACAGTATTTTTATTCAATTAAAAAACCAGGTTATGCTTTCCATGGGGAGTTGGGTGCAGCTCAAGGAAAAAAATATTCCTTCCATTATGGGAAGTTATGAAGCCAGCAACAAATTCCAAAAAGATGTAGCGCTAAGGCATTTTGTAAACATCGATAAATATGGCGATAAGATGAGCTACCATGTTTCATTGGCGCATTCGTTTGATTATTTAAAATACACTGATAAAAAACTTCCGACGGATACCGCATTACTGATCAATTCAGGATACAAAACACATCGTTTATCCAATACTTTTTATATAGAGAATATTTTCATGCATCGCTTAAAATTAACTACCGGTTATACATACAATTTACTGGTGGCAGATGTTAAGGAATATGCGGGAAAAGTGATCGATCACGTTGGAGAAGTATCATCAAATATAAGTGTAAAACAAGGCGACCTGCAAGGTTCCGTGAGGATCGCGCAGCCTTTTTCATCGTATAAATATATTCGTCCGCAATTTTATGTGGATGCAGGATATATGCTGACCAATAAAAAATATACTGTCCTGTTTTCTTACAGTGATAAATACCGTTACCCGGATCAGAACGACAGGTATTGGTCGCCGGGCGGCAATCGCAGTTTAAAACCGGAAACAGGATGGACAGTGAATCTTGGAAACACCATAGATGTTTTTCCCGATCATGAAAAGCATCACTTAAATGCTGTTGTAAATATTTATTATTCAAAGATCAAAAATAATATTGTATGGACGCCAGTCACGAATATTATCTGGTCGCCCAGGAATTTAAAATCAACTAGATTATACGGAATTGAATCACAACTAGCGTATAGTTATCATTCTGAAAAAAGTTTGCTGATTTCCGTCAATGAGATTTATAATTTCAATCGGGTACAGATCTTACATGATGAAAACAACGCGGATCTGAAAGGTCATTTTCTTCGGTATAAACCGCAGCATACTTTTAAATCCAATATGTATGTTGAAATTCATTCTTTGGGATTGGGAATAAATTATCAATACATCAGTCGTCGTTTTACGGACGAAGAAAATTTTGAATATTTTGCGCTGAAGCCTTATCATTTGCTCGATGTATTTCTTACGTTTAAAACAGACATCAAAGAACATCACCTTCAAATTATTTTTAAGATCAGTAACGTAACAAACACTTCGTACGAATCTATCCGTTCGTATGCTCAACCCGGGCGCTATTATACTTTTTCATTCATTTATAATTTTTCTAAACTTCAAAATAATTCTTTATGAAAACTTATTTAAAATTTCTGCCGATTGTACTTTCATTGCTTGTTTTTTCATGCCAGAAAACAAACAACAGCAATAAGGTAGATACGTATATCGAAACAGGTTCGGCGTTAATTGTAAACGAAGGAGGTTATACAAAGAACAATGGCAGTGTTTCGTATATCTCACACAATAACGAGGTGGTGAATAATATTTTTGAGCAAGCGAATAACGGACAGATTGCAGGAGATGTTTTGCAGTCATTTACGCGTATGGGAAATTTCGGGATCATTTGCGTCAATAATTCCCAGAAAGTGATTGTTGTGGATTCGCGGACTTTTAAAGATATAGCAACTATTACAGACGGAACGGATTATCCGCGCTATGCATTAGGCGTTACTGCAGATAAAGCTTATGTAACCAACGGCAGCGGAGCGGGACAAGTGCTGGTTGTAAACATGAATAATTTTACAGTTGCAAAGAAGATCAATGTCGGTGACGGTCCGGAAGAAATGCTGCAGATCAACGGCAAGGTATATGTGGCAAACAGCGGTGGTTACGGCAATGATCATACGATCAGCGTAATTGATGTGAATACGGATGCTGAATTAAGCAAGATCAATGTTCAGGATGTTCCGACCGAAATGGAAAAAGATGCGCAGGGCTTTTTATGGGTATTGTGTAAAGGATACGTATCTTATGATCCTCCAACATATGCGCCTCACAGGAACGGCGCTGCGTATCTTGTTCGCATCAATCCTTCTACAAATGCGATCGACAGGCAAATAGAGATCATCGCAGCTAACAATGATTACAGTGCTGCGGATAATCTCGCGATGAGCGGAGATGGCAGCAAGCTGTTTGTTTGCGTAGATGATAAAGTTTACCTGTTGCCGATCTCTGCTGTAGCATTGCCTTCTTCACCAATTATAACGCGTTTGTTTTATGGTTTAGATGTGCATCCTTACACGGGAGAGATCTGGGGACTCGATGCAGGAAATTTCAATGAAGCGGGGAAGATCATTCGGTATAATTCCGGCGCACAGGTAATAGACTCTTTTAAAGTTGGTATAATCCCGAATTCCGTATATTTTAACCTGTAGGACAGAACTTAAACTTTATAAAAGTTTCTTATTTTTAAACATGATTCACCAGCAGAAATATTGCAGCAATTGTGGCAGTACCGTAGTGCTTAAATTAACGGAAGGCAGAGACAGGTTTGTTTGTGAATCCTGTAATATTATTCATTATACGAATCCTAAAATTGTAGTCGGTGCTTTGTGTGTTTGGGAAGATAAGGTTTTGTTATGCCGCAGGGCAATAGAACCGAGAAGAGGATATTGGAATTTACCTGCCGGTTATCTGGAAGATTTTGAAAAAACCGAGGACGGTGCTATAAGAGAAACATGGGAAGAAGCGGGTGCGGAAATAGAGATCCGGAATGTACTGACGGTTTATAATCTTCCCCAGGCTAACCAGGTGTATATTCATTTCCTTGCAAAGTTAAAAGATGGCATTATTCGAAACGGGGAGGAGAGTATTGAATCTGCTCTGTTTGCGGAAGAAGATATCCCATGGAAAGAGCTTGCGTTTACCTCATCAGCGTTCGCTTTGCGTAAGTATTTTGAAGACAGGAAAGCAGGAACATGCAGCACACATTACGGCTCCTATCCTGAAAAATAAAGCTGAACATTTGATATAAGTAACCGTTATTCATTATATTTGTACTATGGAAACTTTAAAGATAAACTCAAAATTCATATTGATCACGGCGCTGATTGCAGTTGCTGTTATTTTCAGGATAATTCCTCATCCTTTTAATTTTACTCCTGTAGTTGCGATCTCGTTGTTTGCAGGGTCCAAATTTGGCGATAAGAAATGGGCAGTATTAATTCCTGTTATTTCCATGTTTATAAGTGATATTTTATTATCCCTGATGAATCATTATACGCTCTTTCACGATACCGTATTTTTTGTATATGGTTCAATATTGCTCATCATCTTTTTAGGGAGAAATCTGAAAGGCGATAAATTAAACGTGGGAAAAACTGCTTTATTTACCTTGGTCTCTTCCATTTTATTTTTTGTGATCACCAATATTGGTGTATGGCTTTTCGGAGGCTTGTATAGCATGGATGCGGAAGGTTTTACAAAGTGTTTTGCAATGGCAGTTCCTTTCTTTAAATATACTTTGTTGGGCGATGCTTTCTTTGTTACGGTATTGTTTGGAATTTATGAATATGTAATACATAAATATCCTAATATATTGGATAAACGTACAATGGAAACGGCTGACCATCTCATCCGTTAATATCTTCCCGGTTTTTTCTCATTTTTATTTTCACAACTGTTGGAATTTTTATGCGTAGGCATAATGTATTATTCATACATTTGCTTCTCTAAATTTTTATACTTTGTCATTAATAAAATCTATATCCGGGATAAGGGGAACGATCGGTGGTAAGCCCGGTGATGCTTTAACACCCATTGATATTGCAAAATTTACACTTGCGTTCGGGATCATTCTCAAGCAAAAAGATGCTAAGAAGATTGTTGTTGGAAGAGACGCACGGATTTCCGGCGATATGGTACACCATATTGTTGTAGGAAACTTGCTGGGAATCGGACTCGACGTAGTTGATATTGGTTTGGCAACCACGCCAACTGTTGAAATGGCAGTAACGGCGGAACAAGCGGATGGTGGAATTATTATTACCGCAAGCCATAATCCTAAACAATGGAATGCACTAAAATTATTGAATAACAAGGGTGAATTTATTTCAGACCAGGTTGGTCAGGAAGTTTTAAAACGTGCAGCGTCCGGTAAATTTGATTTTGTTGACGTTGACGCTCTAGGTCATGTTACACAAAAGAATTATTTAGCTTATCACATAGAAAAAATTCTTGAAATTCCTTTTGTAAATGTTGAGGCGATCAAGGCAAAAAAATTTAAGATCGTAGTGGATGCGGTGAACAGCGTAGGTGGAATTACTGTACCGGAATTATTGAAAGCATTGGGCGTAAGTGATATCGTGGAATTGTTTTGTGAGCCGACCGGAAAATTTGCCCATAATCCTGAGCCATTACCTGAGAATTTATCAAATTTATGCGCATTGGTGAAAGAGCACAAAGCTCATCTGGGTATTGCAGTTGATCCGGATGTAGACCGGCTGGCGCTTGTGGATGAGCAGGGAATTCCATTTGGGGAAGAATATACACTTGTGGCGGTGGCAGATTATGTTTTGTCTCACAAAAAGGGAAATACAGTATCGAATTTGTCTTCTACCAAAGCTTTAAGAGATGTTACTGAAAAGCATAAAGGACAATATTTTGCTTCTGCTGTTGGAGAGGTGAATGTAGTGGAGAAAATGAAGGAAGTAAAAGCGGTGATCGGGGGTGAAGGAAATGGCGGTGTCATCTATCCCGAATTGCATTACGGAAGGGATGCACTCGTGGGTATTGCATTGTTTTTATCTCATCTCGCAACATCCAATAAAAGTACGCATGCTTTAAGATCCGGGTATCCGAATTATGTGATCTCAAAAAATAAGATTCAATTGGAAGATGGAATTAACCTTACAGACATCATTGAAAAAATAAAACAGAAGTATTCGAAATATCCGCAAAACACAATTGATGGATTGCGAATAGATATCGATCATGACTGGGTGCATTTGCGCGGTTCTAATACGGAACCCATCATCCGAATTTTTGCTGAAAGCTCTACAGAGAAAACGGCGAATAACATTGCTAAAAAAATGCAGAATGACATTACGGAAATTCTGAATAAAAATTAATTTAGCATTCAGCAAATACTTATTACTTATTATACTTTATACCCGCCTTGGCAACAACATTACCGACAATATGGAAAAATCTACAGGCGAAGAAGTTTGAGCCTTTATATTTTCTTTGCGGTGAAGAAAGTTATTATATCGACCTGATCGAAAATTTTATTTCAGATCATGCCCTGGAGCCACACGAAAAAGATTTTAATTACTCCCTGTTTTACGGAAAGGATGCGGATGCTGTGAGTGTGCTGAATGATGCAAAGCAATACCCGACTTTTGCGGAACGCCGTTTGGTGGTAGTGCGCGAAGCCCAGGATTTTAAGGCGAAGGACTGGGAAGTGTTTGAAAAATATTTTGAAAAACCCGTATCGTCTACCATCCTTGTTTTTGCGCATAAAAATAAAACACTCGACAAGCGCACAAAAATTGCGAAGACGATAGAAAAGCAAAGTGTTTATTTTGAATCTAAAAAATATGCAGATGAAAGCATCCCGGAATGGATCACCGGTTATGTGACGAAAAGAAACTTTAAGATCAGTAAAGAAGCGGCACAAGTGATCGCGGAAAATCTTGGAAATGATTTGTCGCGGATTGCAAGGGAAATTGATAAGTTATCCGTAATGCTCGGAGAGAATTCGGAGATATCACTGGAGATCATCGAAAAATACATTGGTATCTCAAAAGAGTATAATGTAACAGAGTTTAATAAAGCAGTGATCACTAAGGATTTTTCTAAAGCGATGAAGATGGTTTTGTATTTTGAAAAAAATCCTAAAGCCGGACCGCTGATACAGATACTGGCATTCCTGTATAATCATTTCAGCAAGTTGTTTGTCATCCACAGCGCACGCGATATTAAAACGGCGTCGGAAGCAATGGGTTTTAAAGGAGGCTGGATGCCCGACGATCTTAAAACAGGAACGAAATACTATTCACCGGAAAAAACAAATGAGATCATACAGCTGCTGTGTGAGTACGATGCGAAAGCAAAAGGATTATACGCAACAGGAAACAATTCTGATTCTGATTTACTGAAAGAATTAGTTGTGAGAATTATAAAATGATCATTTTTCAAATCCGAATTCATCAAAAATAAATTTGAGCTCATTGTAGATGTGCTCCTTGTCAAAGCCATATTCTTCTAAGGTATAGCTATGTTTGCTGCTGTATCGTTCAGCCTTCATGGTTTCTTTATCCAGACGATTTAATAATGCAGGTGTTACTTCCAGCTTTAACTGATCGTAAATATGTAACACGGTTTCTTTAGGTTGTGAAACAAGATCGGAATATAAAACAGTGACCAGGTTTTCTTTTTTAAAATCCGCTTTTTGTTCGTTGAAGTATTTGTAATATTCAATTCCCAATTCTCCCCATTCGCGGTAAGCTTCTGATTTTGTTGGAATATCCGGGTGCAACAAACTCCACGGTTCCGCGAACATGGAAGTAAAAGACGGAATAGCCTGGTAAGGATTGCGGATGAGAAATACGATCTTTACATCAGGAAATAATTCGTGCAGTATCCGGAGTCTTCCGGAACTCATCACAGTTTTGCTCAGAAAGATCTTATCACTTCCCAAAGCGTACATCCATCTTTGTATCGTACTCTTGTAAAATTTTTTGATATTCTTAGTTGTCCGTTCATCCAGTCTGTCCGGAATATAAAGCTCTTTGAATTCTTTTAAAAATGGAGTAGCCAATCCCACGCTTGGCGAGATGCCGGAAATAAAATGTAATCCTTCATCTTCTTCAGATTTATTAAAACCGGTAGCATGGATATCATCCCATCCGCCAAACATTCTTGCATTAATAAAATCCATTACTCTGTGCAACGGTTTTCCAATGCGATTATCAATGCTGCTGAAGAATTGTATCATCCTGTAAAAAGTAATGGAAGGAAAAGTAGTTTGGTAAAGTAGATTGGACACAAACTTATCCTCGTCAACACACATCAGCCGGTGAAGGAATGTACTTCCGCTTCTCGGATTGCTGATAATAAAAACAGGCTGCTTTACAATTATCTTTTTATAATTGGGAAAAATAAGTTCATCCAGCAACCTGGAAAATGTATTCAGAATACCTACAATAGTTACAGCAAAAAAATAAAGTATGCCGATAAAAAAGCGGCGGATAGTAAAATACTTTATACAATGCAGGTATAGAAAGCGGAAGTGTGTCCGGAGGCGTGAATAGTATACAGAGGCGTCAATGAAATTCATTATTTTGAGCGAAATGCAAAAATAGCATTATTCATGTGAAATATAGTAGCTAAATAGTGTTACGAAAAAATGGTTATTTCACCACGCAAGAGCGCTCGCCAAGAATGTACCCGTGATCATCTATGATGGAGATCACATAATCTCCGGGTTCCTGTATTTTATAATATGCAACCGTCCAGTTAGTACCCTTGGTTACTTTTACAGGCTTATTAATAAATCGGGCGAAATAGTATTTCTCCACGCGTTTGGCAATACTCAGCTTATATGTTGCGGTATCGGTATAGTATTTATCGTGATGATAAGCGATGCAAATTTTGTCAGTCTTTGCTCTCCAGTGATCTTTAATTTCCTGCGGTCCGCCTTTTGCTGAATAATATTTACAGAGATACACATCACCTGCAAAAAGCTCTAATGATAAAAAAAATACGACAGAAAAAAATAGATGCTTCATGATGTTTTTATTGTTGGCAAAGATAAATGTTATAGGATATTCGTTATTTGTTTCCGGCAACAATAAAACTTTTATTTCATTAATTTATTGTTACACTCATTTCTTCATCATTCATCAATTATAGTTGAACACTTCCTCTCAAATGTCCCATCTGCCTGAGTATCCAGTTTTTTCTTTTCACAATATATCCTGAAGGATGCGCCGGGCTCCACTTTCTCGGATTGGGAAGAACAGCTGCGATCAATGCGCATTCAGCAGCAGTCAAATTCTCAGCATCAGTAGTAAAGTAGGTCTTAGCGGCAGCCTGCGCGCCGTAAACTCCATCGCCCATTTCAATCACGTTCAGGTACACTTCCATAATTCTTTTCTTGCTCCAGAATACTTCTATCAAAAATGTAAAATAAACTTCAAACGCTTTACGTATATAACTTCGCTGCGGAAATAAAAAAACATTCTTCGCGCATTGCTGACTGATCGTGCTTCCGCCCTTTATCGGTTTCCCTCTTTTTTTTAATCTTTCATTTTGTTTAGCTACTTTTTCTATCGCCTCAAAATCAAAACCAAAGTGCTCGGAAAATTTCTGGTCTTCAGAACAGATCACTGCAAGAACAAGATTCGGCGACATATGTTTAAGGCTCACCCAATCCTTTTTGATTTTAGGAGCTTCTCCGTGAAAGATCTGCTCTACGCAACGCATCAGCATCAGCGGCGTTACAGGCACGGGAATAAAACGGAATAAAATAGTGGAGAGAATACTTAGAACGAAAAAACCAACGATCAATCGCTTTATCCATTTCCACAGTGTTTTGCCGGCATTTTTCATCTTATGTTAAACGTAAATTTCGAAAAGTCACGTAACTTACTCAGCAAGAAATATCCACTTATGTTAGCCACCAAAAAGTTTGAAAATTTGCCGCATCCTGCTTTCAATGCAGTTTTCGGGAATATGATGCAATTGCGTAAGGAACGAATTCATTTTTTTGTAAAGCAGAAAAAAGACCTTGGAAATATTTACCGCATTAAAGTGCCTACGAGAAAAGTTGTTGTGGTTACGGATCCCGACTGGATCAAATATGTCCTGGTAGATAACAATAAAAATTATACTAAAAGCTTTGCGTACGATTCTATCCGCTTGTTTTTGGGAAACGGTTTATTGACGAGTGAAGGTGAATTCTGGAAAAGGCAGCGGAGACTAGCACAGCCAGCGTTCCATAAAGAAAAGCTGGCTTTAATGTTTCAGAATATGGTGGAGCAAACCGAGAAGTGTATACAGAATTTGGAGAAGTACGCGGATACAGGGCAATCCATCAACCTTTCAAAAGAATTATACAAACTCACTTTGGATATTGTGAACAGTACGCTTTTTTATAGTGAGATCGATAACACGACGGATGCAATTTATAAATTGGTTTCAGAAGGCAGTGAATATATTACAAAGCGAATAGATAATCCGTTGCAATTGCCGAATTGGGTGCCAACGCCACATAACATTAAGGAATCGCGCGTATTGCATTCCATGGATAAATTGTTTTTTTCAATCATCGATAGAAGACGTAAGCAAAAAGAACAGCAGAGCGATCTGTTAAGCATGCTGATGGAAGCACGGGATGAAGAAACTGGAGAAGAGATGAGCAACACGCAATTGCGCGATGAGATCCTGACGATATTTGTTGCCGGACATGAAACAACACAGATCGCATTGGGCTGGACTTTTTACCTGCTCACGCAAAATCCCGACAAAACAAAAATCCTGACAGATGAAATTAAAAATACTTTAAACGGTGAATTGCCAACCGTGCAAAACATTCGCGGTTTGCATTATTTAAAACAGGTAGTTGATGAATCGATGCGCTGTTTTCCGCCGGCGTGGATCATGGGTAGGAGAACCATAGAAAAAGATGTGATCGGCGGATACGAGATTCCAGCATATACGAATGTGATCATGCCGATTTATGTTGTGCATCACGATGAAAGTGTTTGGGACGATCCGTTTGAATTTATCCCGGAGCGTTTCAATATTCAAAATATAAAAGACAAGCATAAATATTCATACTTTCCTTTCGGCGGCGGACCGAGGTTATGCATCGGGAATAATTTCGCGATCCAGGAAATGCAGGTTTGCCTCGCAATGATATTACAGAAATTTAATATAGAAGTGGATGAAAATTTTGTTCCTGAACTCGATCCGTTGGTTACCCTTCGTCCAAAGCATCCGATTTATGCAAAAGTGTGGAAAAGAGATTGATTTGTAATATTGAAAAGCACTAATTTTACAGTCATGCGAACACTAAACGCTGCTCATAGCGCCGCAAGTGTTGGTATGACTTTGTTCTTTAAGATGAATTGAAAGCGAATCAGTCATGCGAACACTAAACGCTGCAGTTAGCGCTGTAAGTGTTAGTATGACTTTGTTGTTTAAAGTGAAAGTAAAAGTGACAACTTATTTTTTACCATTGACTATTGACTAATAAACTATTGACTAAACATGGCAGCCACCGAAACCATACGTATTCCTTTAGGATTTAAAGCGCCGGATTTTAATTTGCGCGATACAGTTTCAAGTAAATATTTTTCACTGGATGATCTGAAAGGAGAAAAGGCAACTGTCGTGATGTTTATCTGTAATCATTGTCCGTATGTAAAACATGTCAACAAGCAATTGGTGGCGCTCGCAAATGATTATATGCCAAAAGGAATATCTTTTATTGCGATCAGTTCTAATGATGTAAGCAATTATCCTGAAGACAGCCCGGAGTTAATGAAAGAAAACGCGAAGAATGAGAATTATCCTTTTCCGTATTTATATGATGAAACGCAGGAAGTAGCGAAAGCTTATCATGCGGCATGCACTCCGGATTTCAGCATTTTCGATAAAGATCTTTTGTGCGTGTACCGAGGACAATTAGATGATTCCAGACCGAAATCAGGAACAATACCGGATGGAAAAGATATGCGCATTGCGCTCGATAATATTTTAAACGGCATTCCTGTCAGTGTAACACAATTTCCGAGCATGGGATGTAATATAAAATGGAAGCAGAAATAATTTTGTTAGAATAATCAATGGACATTTTTAAAATATTCAGGGAAAACAAATTAGTTGACAGCGTACAATCGCTGCAAAATACCACGAAGACGGTTAACAATCTTATTTCATTAATTTCAGACAGCAAGATCTCCAATTCCGTTCGCGAAATGCTGAAAGGCTTGCGCACAGTAATTGTAGAAAAACCGAACATCAGTTCCGTCAATCATTATATCAATCACTTTTTATTAAAGATAGATCCGGAAAATCAACCGATCGTGATCAGGGAGTTGCTGGAAGTATTTCACGAACGCTGGAAAAATGTAGATAGAAAAACTGCGGAAGTTGCCAATCATAATTTCGATTTTGAAAATAAAACTTTGTTGCTGTTCGGGAATGATATCAATGTTCAATCGCTGATAGAATTGCTGGATGTAAGTCAGAAAAAATTTAAGGTTGTACAAATTGTTACATCGCGTGAAGTTGGAAGAGAGCAGGCGAAGATCATTGCATCCAAGGGGATTCATGTTAAAGCTGTTGAAATGTCAGGCATAGGAAAAATATTTCCGGAGATAGATATTATCCTCATGGGCTGCGATATTATCATGCACGAAACATTTATCGCAAAATCCGGAACGCATTTGCTTTTATCGGCGGCTAAAACTTATGATATCCCGGTTTTTATACTTGCGGACAGTCGCAAAATATTGAACAAGAAATTTTTTCCTCAGTCAGTAGTTGGAACATTTATAGGTAAAGAAGAAAAATCCGGAACACAGGTTTGGAAGGATCCGCCTGAAAATATAGAAGTGGTTTTTAATTATATTGAAGAAATACCGAACAAATTAGTCACGAAATTTATTCTTGAAAAAGAAGCACTAACACCGGCTGAACTGGTAGAAAAGATTGATAAAGTGCTGGTCGCTAACTTCTTTTAAGACAATATTGGAACAAAATTTGAGTTATGAAGTTAGTATTGAAAGTTTGATATACATTTCTAACTACACTACTAAGTACTAAATACTAAACATGTCGCAGACAGTTCAGATACATCAGAGAAAAGCAGATCAGCAATCGTTTGCCATTACAGCCGCTATCATGGCAGGCTTATTTATTATATTGTTGTTTATTAAGCTGCAACATCCGATTGTAGAAGATGCTATATCCGGAGTGATGATAGATTTCGGTGATAACAAGGAAGGGCTTGGAACGGATAATGAAAAAGAAGCCGGCGGACAAAATTCAACACCTGTCAAAACTGTACAATCTCATACTACACCTACACCACCAGCTCCACCCACTCCGAAACCTGTTGCTAGCGCGGTACCTGTAAAAGCGCCGCCGACAAAAACAGTAGTGTCGGAAGATCCGCAGGCTGTAGCTATTGCAAAACAACAGAAAGAAGAAAAAGAACGCCAGCGCCAGCAACAACTGGAACAGCAGCGTATCGCGGAAGCCGTAAAAAAAGCGGAAGCGGAACGCGTAGCACGTGCTGCAGAAGAAACACGGATCAAGGATCAAATGGCGGGAGTTTTCACGAAAGGAAAAACAGGTACCGGAAATGGTTCCGGCAATTCAAACGGTAACGGTCCCGGGAACGGGGAGGGAAATACAAAACCCGGTGGCAACCAGGGCGCGCAATGGGGAACTCCCGGCGGCGATAAGAACGGAACAGGAACAGGTCCGAATGGAAATGGTCCGGGCAGTGGCAATAGTGGAGCAAGTGCCAACTTAACCGGGCGGACATGGACTCCGCATATTCCTACGAATACAACTTCAAAAACAGGAAAAGTAGTCCTGACCGTAAAAGTAGATCGCAGTGGAAATGTGTTGTCCGCCGTATTTCAGCAGAAAGGCAGTACAACAACAGATCTCGACTTAATCCGCATTGCAATAAGCGGCGCAATGAAATCGAGATTCAGCCAAAATCCCAATGCTGATGAAGAACAGATCGGTACTATTACTTATAACTTCATTGTTAGGTAAGGCACTTTCTACTCATCAATCGCTATATTTATTCCATGCAGGAAACATCAGCAAACAAGCTTTTCGAAAATAAAAAAAATGTTCCCAAAGAATTTAATAAGGTTGCACGCAGATATGATCTTGCAACTGCATTCAGCCAGGGTTACCAGGACGATCTCAATCGCAGCGGCGAGTTGCTGCAATTAAAAGGAGATGAACTGGTGATCGATCTCTGCTGCGGAACAGGTAAATCTACTTTAGCCATCCTGCCAAAAATTACCACAGGGAAAATTATTTGTATTGATAATTCTGAAGGAATGCTGTCTGTTGCTGAAAAGAAATTCTCTGAAGAGATAGCTAAAGGGAAAATAGAAATTTCATTGCAGGACGCGATGCATTTAAATTTTGAAGCAAACTCGGTAGACGCTATTTTCATGGCTTATGGGTTGCGCAATATGCCGGATTATGAACTTTGCATTTCCAATTTATTTCGCATATTAAAACCCGGCGGGCAACTGGTGATCCATGATTATTCATTAAGCGATAACTGGTATTCAAAGCCGTTATGGTTTATTTTGGGTTATGGTTTTATTGTTCCTTTTTGTACGCTGCTTTCCGGTTCATCAACTATATATACATACCTCGTCAAAAGCGTATTGAAATTTCTTAGTCCATCACAAATAAAAAGATTGATGGAGAGTAATGGATTTACTAATGTAACGATCATGAATCAACCCGGCTGGCGACGCCCGGTTTTACACAGTTTCAGGGGAGTGAAAAAATAAAATGGATTACAAAGAAACACTCGAATATCTTTATGTCAAGCTGCCGATGTTTTCGCGGATTGGAGAGAAGGCGATCAAAAAAGACCTGACGAACACCATTGCGCTTTGTGAATTCCTGGAAAACCCGCAGTCCAAATTCATCAGCATACATGTTGCGGGAACAAATGGAAAAGGTTCTGTTGCGCACATGCTCGCTTCTGTGTTGCAGGAAGCCGGTTATAAAACCGGGTTATATACTTCACCTCATTTAAAAGATTTTCGCGAGCGTATAAAAATAAACGGGAAACCGTGCAGCGAAAAATTCGTGATCAAATTCACTGAAAAAATAAAACCTCAGATCGAATTGCTGCAACCGTCTTTTTTTGAGATCACCGTTGCAATGGCATTTGATTATTTCGCAAAAAAGAAAGTGGATGTCGCGATCATTGAAACAGGACTCGGCGGCAGACTGGATTCAACGAACATCATTCAACCTGTACTTTCCGTTATTACAAATATTAGTTACGATCACCAGCATATTCTTGGAAATACTTTGAAAGAAATTGCATTCGAAAAAGCGGGAATAATAAAACAAAATATTCCTGTAGTGATTGGCAGAAAGGACGGTGAAACAAAGAATGTATTTATTGAAAAAGCAAAACACGAAAATGCGGAGATCATTTTCTCCGGAGATGTTGTAAAAAATATGAAATGGTTCAGCACGGCGAAATTTTTAATTATTGATGCAGATATATCCGGGAAACATTACAATGTATGCTGTGATCTTCATTCATCTTATCAAGCCGAAAATATTCAAACAACATTGGCAGCGCTGGATATGCTTAACCAACGGAAGGTCTTTAAAATAAAAGATAAAGCCATTCAAATCGGATTTTCAAATGTAAAAAAAAATACAAGGCTTACAGGAAGATGGCAGTTGCTGGAAACATATCCAAAAATTATTGCAGATGTTGCGCACAATGAAGATGGCATCACGAAAATTATAGAGCAGTTGCAACTCGAGCATTACAAACAGTTGCACATTGTGTATGGAGCGGTAAAAGATAAGGATATTGATAAGATCCTGTCGCTGCTGCCTAAGAATGCATCCTATTACTTTACAGAACCGCAGATCCCGCGTAAACTGGAAGTCGAAGAATTGAAAACACTTGCTATGCAATACCAATTAAAAGGCGATGTTTTTCATCATCCCAAAGATGCATTAGGTGTTGCAAAATCAAAAGCATCAGATGATGACCTGATCCTTATTACAGGAAGCTTTTTTGTGGTCAGTGAAATATTATAATTCCAGCCTTGTATATCGCTCATAGTATCTTGAGAAAATAAACTTGCAATATTTGGTTAAACCATTTTTTTGTTTAATTTGTGGCAGGATAAGGTGAACTATGGCAAAAAAAATTCCATTTACGGTAGAAAGGACATTTAAGTCTTCCCCGGCAATATTATATTCTTTCTTAACCACTCCTTCGGGATTGGTGCAATGGTTTGCCGATTACGTTGACCTGGATCCGAACGGAGAAATTTTTACATTTGAATGGAATGGCGAAGAGCAAACAGCGGAAGTTTTAGCTTATGAAGAAGATGAGTTCATAAAACTGCGTTGGGATGATGAAGAGGATGACAAGGCATTTTTTGAATACCGCATTCGTGTAACCGATATCACCAAGGAAACAATTCTTACTGTAACAGATTTCGCATTTAAGGACGAATTGGACAGCTCCAAAGAATTATGGAAAAGCCAGCTGAATGACCTGGCAAAAGCGCTGGGGAACGGTTAGAGGAAATATTTCCGTTATCTCCCATAAATGATCATCTTTTAATTTTTGTAATCTGACTAACCTTTGGGTTTACTATCTACCCAATAAACGGCATAATTGTCAAAAAGCTTTTCTAATAAAATAATCACACTAAACCAAAAAATCATGAAACATCGAAATCTGTTATTTATCGTATTATGCCTGTTATGCTCAATATCTTTCGCGGAGACACCAGTTACCAGAGTAACGATCAAGGATGAAGTATACTATTTGACAAGGAATATTGATTACCCGATCACCGGTCTTTATAAGTATGAAAGCAAGGGAGAACCGATTGTTCAGTTAAATGAGGATGGCACGGGCCTTTTTCAGTTACATGAAATGTCTCAGACTAAAATGGTTTGGGGAATAGAATGTGATGAAAAAGGAATTCCGAAAAAGAATGAAACTTCATGGGGTGCTGTTTACAGGCTTTGGTACCAGATCAAAGAAAAACACAAAGGTGCAAGCTGGGAATCCGGTCAAATTAATGACTGGGATGTAGTGCAGTTTTCTATTCATTTCGATACAAAGGAAATGTATATTTTAGGTGAAAGAATTAAAGGATATTAAAGCACTTTCCCTTTTACTATTATTTAAAATGTGAATCATCCCTGCTGATGGAATGATAAGCGCACATATAAATGATCCCGGGAAATTTTTCTATCAGTTGATAGTTGTGCGTCGCAAAGATCATCGGAGTTTGTGTCTTTTTAAAGATCGAATAAAAAAGGCTCATGATCTCATCTGTAGTTTCAGGATCAAGGTTCCCGGTAGGCTCATCTGCTAAAATTAATTCAGGATGATTGAGTAAAGCACGTGCAATGGATACGCGTTGCTGTTCGCCACCCGAAAGCTGGTTTGGATATTTTTTGATCTTGCTGCTCAGCGTTACGAGGTCGAGCGCTTCTTCGATCGCAATTTTAATTTTTCCTTTATCTGTCCAGCCGATAGCCCTTAGCATAAAATCGAGGTTGTCAAAAATATTTCTATCGGTGAGCAATTGAAAATCCTGGAACACAATTCCCAATCTTCTCCGAAGATTCGGAACATCAGATTTTTTTAAAGCCTTGAGGTTATATCCGCAAACATCTGCTTCACCATATTTAAATTCAAGATCGCCGTATAATGTTTTCAGCAAGCTGCTCTTGCCGCTTCCCGTGCGCCCGATGAGATAAATAAAATCTCCCTTTCTCACTTCAAAATTCACATTATCCAATACCATGTGGTCGTGGTGTGTGATCTTTGCATTCTTAATGTCCACAACGCGCGGCATTATTTTTGAAACACTCGGATTATTTATTTCTACAGCTCCTGCCATTTTTAATTTTTGACGGTCTTCAACAAGCGCAAATGTACAATTAAAATTAAATCGGATAAATCCGTATTTTTGCCCCATATGTTAACAAATGATTTATTATTAAGGGCTGCCAGGGGAGAAGAAGTGGAAAGAATTCCGGTATGGCTCATGCGGCAGGCAGGCAGGATATTGCCTGAATATAAGGCAGTGAGAAGCAGCGTGAACGGTTTTAAAGAGTTGGTAAAAAATCCGGAATTGATTTGTGAGGTCACCATCCAGCCCGTTGATATATTGGGTGTGGATGCAGCGATCATATTTTCCGATATACTCGTGATACCCGAAGCAATGGGATTGAATTACGAAATGGTGGAAAGCAAGGGGCCATTTTTTCCAAAGACAATTCAGAGTAAAAATGATGTGGAGCAGCTTACTTCGGATGTAGTTCCGAACCTGCAATATGTTTTTGAATCGATCAGGTTGACGAAACAAACATTGAACAGCCGTGTGCCGCTGATCGGTTTTGCAGGTGCGCCGTGGACGATCTTTTCTTATATGCTGGAAGGGAAGGGCAGCAAAACATTTTCACAGGCAAAAAAAATGTTGTACGCAGATCCGGTTTTATCACATGCGTTGCTGGATAAGATCACGGAGGCAACAATTGCTTATTTAAAAGAACAGGTGAAAAGCGGAGCAGACATTTTGCAGGTATTTGACAGTTGGGCGGGTGTATTGAGCAAGGCGCAGTATGTTGAGTTTGCACTACCGTACATGCAAAAGATCACGAATGCGATTACGGATGTTCCCGTGATCCTTTTTGCAAAGGATGCCCATTATATACTGGAAGAATTTGCACAAACAAATTGTTCGGTGATCGGTTTGGATTGGACGATAGAGCCTTCTAAAGCGAGAGCACAAACCCCGGGGAAAGTTTTACAGGGCAATTTAGATCCATGTGTATTGTATGCTGACAAAGAAACTATAAAAAAGGAAACTGAAATAATGCTGCGATCTTTTGGCAAGCAAAAATACATTTGCAATTTAGGTCACGGAGTTTACCCGGATGTGGATTTTGAAAAAGCCAAATATTTTATTGAAGTGGTTCAGGAATATCGCTGACCCTGCCGTTTACACAATAAGCTTACCGTTTACGCATTCAGTTAAAATATAATATGATTATAGATTAGGTTTGATCTATTCTACAATCATGAGGACGGGAAAAATAAATATCGCAGTTATACTTTTTTTTGATTTGGTTTTAATACTGCTGATCATGCAGCGCTCCAGATTTATTCAGCTTGCACCATCATCTTCTTCAAACATGAATACCGGATTTTCTGCCAGGGAAAAAGAACCATTTTTATGGTTGAACTATCCGGGAACTGATATGGATTCTGTTGCTTTAAAAAGACATATAGTAGGTTTGGAATAACAGTCTTATCTCATCTTGATTTATGGTAATAAATTATATTTTATTTTGTTTTGCAAAATATTAAAGTTAATTTACATATAACCAAAAACCAAAACTTATGAAAAAGAATCAAGTACTCATCGTCTTATCGGTGTTAGCCCTGGTGTTAATAGCGATATTTTTCTTGCGGAAAAAAAGCAGTAACGAACAGCTTATGGTCCCTTCCGCAAGTGATTCCACAACAGCAGCATCTCCGCAAAACCAGACAAAAAGCCTTTCAAGAGAACAGGCAACAACGTCTATGCTGATTGCTTACAGGTTCCAGATTGTAGACCATACAACGCTAAAGAACTGGCATTTATTTGTATCACTAAACGGCGCCGCTGCTACGGAGATCACCGTGGCAGGTATTGGCTGCACAAATGCTGATGGATATAATTACATACCGATCACTATTGATTGCCCTGTTTCGCCGGCAACAACACCGGTTACTGTTGACATTATTTTAAAGAAAGGAACGACCGTAATTAAGCATGAATTAAAAACAGACGATATTGCAAGTTGCGGCAGCCCGGACATTTTAATGATGCCTGTTTGTGGCTATAAGTTGCGGCAGTTTCCAACAAATCCTCCGACAACTCCGATACTCAATAAAATTATTGTAACAGTTAATGAAGGTCCTTCAGAAACGTATGATGATGTGGTGAGCTGGCCTCCAAGCCTTCACTAACAAACACAGCGTAAATATTTTTTCACCTCAACCATAATCACATGAAAAAGAACAAATTTATTTTAGCAGCAGTATTAATATCGGTCATCCTTTCGTATACAGGGTGTAAGCAAAAGGTAAGCAAAGATGATGATACTACAGTAACTCCCAATAGACCTGCTCCCGGAGACGATACTTTAAAATATGCGAATGCAATTTATCTGGAAGATACTTCTTCACATACATTGGGTGATTCATCAAACGTCAACGGTACATTTACGTTTTACTATAAAGTAGTGATGCTGGATGGCACTACAACTTCTCCAAAATTCAAAAGTTATATTTCATTGAATGGAGTTGTTTACGGTCCATTGACATTAGATGCTGTAACTTTTATTCCGGTAACAGTTTCTTGCCCTAATTCCACTGTAACTGTGCGGGTATTTACTAAAAAAGCTCCGTATGGACCGGATGATTATGTTATTGATGGCAATATTGCACCGGAATCAGAAAATATTGTATGCCCCGATCTGGGCGGCACAGGTGATGCAAACTTCTATAAATTCGGTACGAAATGGTACAGAGTTGATCCGCACTTTGAAATAAATATTTCAGGAAGTGCTCCAACCGATTATCGCCAGTTAGTTTCATGGCCACCTTCTTTCCGTTGAGGTGTTATCCTGAAATAGGTTGATCAGTTTAATAATTTTTATAAGCCTGTGAAATTTTTCACAGGCTTTTTTATTGTACCAGTAAAGATAATTTTTGCAAAAGATCTACGGGTTTAAAAGGTTTGACCAACAGTTCATCAAATCCCATTTCTAAAATTTCTTCCTTGGTTAAAGTCAATAAACCCGCAGTATTTGCAATTACAATAACATCCTCGAATTTGTTATTTTTTCGGATTTCTGATATGGTTTCCATTCCGTTCATTTCCGGCATATCCAGGTCCAGGAGGATCACATCCGGTATATTTTTTTCTAAAATGAGCAACACTTCTTTTCCATTCTCCGCTTCAAAGATCCGGAGCGTGGGATTAAAATGCAGCAGTACATCTTTTGCAACAGCCCTGTTTTCCTCAATATCATCTGCAACAATAATTTTTAGTCCTTGTAAAAACGAAGTGTCTTTTTTTATGACTGCTTCCGTACTGATCGTATTTTCGGATTTACGGAACGGAATTTCTATTTTAAAGGATGATCCTTTATTTAGTGTGCTTTCAACGGAGAGTGTTCCATTCATCAGTTCTATGATCTTTTTTGTAATTGCGAGTCCCAGTCCGGTACCTCCGAATTCTGTTTTGATCAATGCAGATGCTTGTTCATACCGTTCGAATATCGCTTGTATGCGGTCTTGTGGAATGCCTGAACCGGTATCCTTTATACAGCAGGAGATAAGCAGTTCGTTATTTTTATTCTGCTCAATCGATGCCGTTACAGTTACCTTTCCTTTAGAGGTGAATTTAATAGCATTAGAAACGAGGTTTAATAATATTTGTGAAAGGCGCAGCGCATCGCCTGCGATCATTTGATCGAGTTCGCGCGTTGTTTTTGATAAAAGACGAATTCCTTTTTCATCTGCTTTTTGTTGTAATGACTGAAGGGTATCGCTTAATACAGTATTAAATGAAAACGGCGCCTGCACCAACTCCAGTTTGCCTGCTTCAATTTTGGAGATATCCAGTATCTCGTTGATCAATCCTAACAGGTTTTCTCCGGAACGTTCCAGCCTGTGAATATAATTCTGCTGTTTCGACGTTAGATTTTCCTGCTGCATGAGATAGCAAATTCCCAATACGCTGTTGATAGGCGTTCGTATTTCATGACTCATGTTCGCAAGAAAATCGTGTTTTAAATGTGCAATATGTTCTGCATGGTCGCGCTGCCGTTTTATGCTGTTCACCTCATTTGCAATTTGAAGATTCCTGATCTTCTGGTTCGATTCTTCATTGAATAATTCTTCCTTTAATTCCTGGTATTTTAATAAATATTCATAAGCGGGTTTATATTTTTTTATTTTTTCATTCAGGATATAAAAATGCTTGTAAGAAGTTAAAAGAATTGATTTGTTGTTTGTTGACAAACATTTTTTTTCTATCTGTTTTAATAAATTCTCTGCAGCGGTAAATTTTTCTGTATGGATAAATAATTCACTCAATCGGTTTTGAGCTTCGAGTAAATAATTATTGTTATTGTCGGACTTTATATGTTTTATTGCTGTATCGAGACACTTATTACTCGATTTGTAATCCTTAATTTTAAAATAAACTTCAGCAAGATTGACGTTGGCAGGGGCAAGATTGAATGATTCCCCCGAAGATTTAGAAAGGTCTATGCATTTCGTTAAAAGTTCATGTGCTAATTTTAAATCATAATCTATTGCATGGTACCCAAAATTATTATATACATGGATCAGCATGACAGGATTGTTTATTTTAAGAGCATATTCAAGCGCCTTATTGTTCGCTTCAATACATTTTTTGTAGTCTTTAAGGGTGTGATACTGAATTGCGGAAAAAATATAAAGGCTGCACAGTCTTTTATTATCGTTTGAATCAAGCAGTTTATTCCGGTAAGCATGGATCAGTTCTTCAAGCGTTCCATAGTCGCCAAGCAGGTAATAAATTCGGAGTAATCCTGAATAACAGCTTAACTCTTCTTCCTTCAGATTTTCAGTTACCGCCATTTGCTTGTTGATCAACGCAAGGTTAAGAGCGCTCTGCAGGTCATTTATATACACATAATATTCAGTAAGCAAAATTCGGCAACGAATAAGCAAGGCTTTGTCATTTTGCTGCAAAGCAATTTCTTCACATTTTAAAAGATTGGAAAACCCGGAATTTTGTTCTTCCGTTTTGTTATGCTGAAAAGAGAAACACGAAATATATGCTTTTGCATCTTCTATAGTGTTTATTTCATTCATGCTTTAGGTTGATCTCTTTATATTTCAAAAAATGGATACATCCAATTAGAAATTATATCAAAAATATGTTATTTTTAAGAAAACCGGCTATTCTATGAATGCTATAATTATTGAAGACGATCCCATTTTCAGGGATATGCTATTGGATATGCTGCCGAAAGCAATTGTAAAGATCAATTTATTGGCGACTACTTCAACATTGCGCCAGGCAAAGGAAGCGATAGAACTGCATAATCCCCAGCTTTTGTTGCTGGATGTAGAATTACCCGATGGCAGTGGGATTGACCTGTTAAACCATTATGCGGAGTCCGGAACATTCGAAACGATCTTTATTACTTCTTACGATAAATATGCTATTGATGCGATCAAAAAAAATGCTGCGGATTATTTGGTTAAGCCTGTGAAGCTCAATGAGCTCAATGATGCTTTGGTCAAAGTAAAAAAACGGCTTGAAATGTATGCTGCGTTATTAAAAGCGGAAGAACTGAGATCTTACGTTGATAAGCTTAAATTGCAAAAGCTGCAGGAAAATAAGATCATGATCAATACAAATGACGGCGCCATTTTTATCAATGTAAGTGATATTATTAAACTGGAATCAGAAAGTAATTACACCACATTATATCTCGAAGACGGAAAAAAGATCATCGCATCAAAAACACTTTCCGTGTTCGAAGAAATGCTCGAAGCATTAAATTTTTCAAGGGTTCACAGGTCATTTATCATTAATCTTACCAAGATCAAAAACATTCAGCATGACGCGGGAAATTATTTTGCTAAAATGCTCGACGGATCAAAAGTGGAAATAGCTCGCAGAAAGAAAAAAGAATTTTTTGAGAAGATCGCATATCATTCTTAAAAACCCTAAAATCTGCAAAATACTCCTAATGGCAATTTTTGTCCTGTTGCTGTAGGAATATAGAGTTCGCCGTATTCCGGCTTCACACTATTCAGTATTATTTTTTTTAAGTGATCCGTCATCAGGTTCTCAATAATTAAAGAAGAGAATCCGAGTGAGTAAGTATTTAAAATAAAGAAGTGATGATCCTTGTCGAGTAAATTCAGTACGTCGCCGATCATCTCGTTGATCTGGTCTTCCAATTTCCAACTTTCGCCATTCGGTCCATGCCCATACGCAGGAGGATCTAAAATTATTCCCTGGTAAATTTTTCCTCTCTTGAGTTCTCGTTTTACAAATTTCACGGCATCTTCCACCACCCAGCGGATATCTTTTAATCCCGATGATTCCATATTCCGGTTCGCCCAGTTGACCACTTGTTTAATGGAATCAACATGGTAGATCTCCGCACCGGCAGCCCTGGCAGCCAAGCTTGCACCGCCTGTATAAGCGAACAAATTCAGCACACGTGGTTGTTCAACTTTCGATCTTATTTCATTCACCTTTTCAAAAATAAAATCCCAGTTCACACTTTGCTCTGGAAAAATTCCAACGTGCTTGAATTTTGTTAGTGCAAGGTTGAATGTAAGATGTAAATTCTGTGGACCGTTGACCGTTGACTGTGGACTATATTCTATCAGCCAGTTTTCCGGCATCTTCTTCATAAAATCCCACTTACCGCTGGAAGAAGAAATGCCCGTAAATTTTACATGTGCTTTTTCAAGCCATTCTGATTCAGCCAGGTTCTTGCTCCACACCGCCTGAGGTTCGGGTCGGATGGTTATATATGCTCCAAATCGTTCCAGCTTTTCAAAATCGCCGGAATCGATCAGTTCATAATCTTTCCAATTCGTTGGATAAATTGCATGAATTAAATTCATGCACAATAATAATCAATTAATTTTTATCAGTGAAGCCGGTCAAATGCTGATCATTATCTTTCCTTCTTGTATATCGCGGCGCCAATGAGCGAAGCGATCGCGCCAAAAAGCAGCGAGCCGAGAACCATAAAAACAATCATCAATCCGGGCGACATAAATTTGCTCGACATTTCAATGGCGCGTTCGATTTGTTCATCGCTTAATCCTTTTTGCGCCATTTGCTGCCGGGACGCATCGAGCACTTTTGAAATAAAATCCGGATCGATAAGATTCAGATAAATGACAAAATATACAACAGAGAAAATGGAAATGATCAATGTAATGGTCATCCCTGCGCCAAACAGCGAACCGAATGGAATGATCTTGTTTTTATTGTTGTCGACGATCGCTTTTAAACCGAGAATAATGATAGCAAAAAGAAGTAATGTAGGCAGCCATTTTGCCCAGCTTGCAAATTGCATGTTTGTAAAATAAAGTATGAGCGATATGATCACGCTTGCAAAGCCACCGATAATTCCAAATTTTACGGTGTATGGTTTTATTTCCGGATCACCCTGGGGCAGGGGATGATCAATAGTTTCGTTTTCCATAGTAATTTGTTTGATTAAAAATAATCATTAAATCTAAAATTAACTTTCAAATTAGTAAACATCTGTGCAACGTTATTTACGAATCGGCAATACTATTTCCTGCAATATAGCCTGTAGTCCATGCTGCCTGGAAATTAAATCCGCCGGTTACGCCGTCAATATTCAGCACTTCTCCTGCAAAATATAAACCGGGTACGTTCTTGCTTTCCATCGTTTTAAAATCCACCTCTTTTAAAGATATTCCGCCTGCAGTCACAAACTCTTCCTTGTTCGTGCTTTTTCCATTCACTTCAAGATTACATTGAGTAAGCAACGTGCTGATCTTTCCGATCTCATCGCCCGTTAGATCTGCATATTTTTTTCCTTCATCAATTTTTAAGATGAGGAGGATACGCTTCCAGAATCTTCCCGGAATTTCAAACGGAACAAAATTTCCTGCATTCTTTTTCGATTGCTGCAGTTTTGCCTGTGATAAGATCTCTTTTACTGTATCTGTCTTTGAATTTATCCAGTTGACCGTTATGGAGAATTGATAATTCAATGCTGCTAATTCAATGGCTGCAAACGCGGATAATTTTAAAATAGCAGGTCCGCTTAATCCCCAGTGTGTGATCAGCATGGGGCCACCCGTTTCTATCTTTGTATTGTTTAACCGTACGGTTACATTTTTAAATGAAATGCCTTCCAGCTCTTTCAGTAATTCGTTTTTTATATGAAAAGAAAATAAGGAAGGAACAGGCGGAATAATATTATGTGAATCTTTTAGTGCCCGCCATATCGTAGGGTTGCTGCCTGATGCGATCAACAGCTGATCAGCAGTCAATTTTTCATTATTACACATTACCGTAAATGGCATACCCATTTCAACATGCATCACTTTCGCCTGCCTGATGATCTTTATCCCAAGTCGATTCGCCTCATCCACCAGGCAATCAACAATAGTTTGTGAATCATCGGTTACAGGAAAGATCCTGCCATCTTCTTCGGTCTTCAGATCAATTCCCCTTCCTTCAAACCAATCGACTGTATTTTCGCAGTTAAAACGGTAAAAAGAACCTAACAATTCCTTGCTGCCGCGGGGATAAAATTTTATCAATTCTTTAACATCAAAACAAGCATGGGTTACATTGCATCTTCCTCCGCCTGAGATCTTCACTTTTCCTAACACTTCATTGCCCTGTTCCAGTATAATTATATGGAGTTCCGGGTTGTTTTCAGCGGCTGTGATCGCCCCGAAAAATCCTGCCGCACCGCCGCCGATCACTATTAATTTTCGCTTCTTAATCATTAGTTTACAAAGATGCATTTTATATCAGGAAATGTGGATATTTCGATGTTTTTTCGCTTCATTTTACCCTATAAAATCCGTACTTTTGCAAGGCTAAATAATACTATAAATGTCAGAAGAATTAGAAGAAGAAAAACGAGCGTCTATTATCCCTATTAACATTGAAGATGAGATGAAATCCGCCTACATTGACTATTCAATGTCGGTCATTGTTTCGCGTGCTTTACCCGATGTGCGCGACGGTTTAAAGCCGGTTCACCGCAGGGTTTTATTCGGTATGTCCGAGTTGGGTATGACCTCCAACAAACCTTATAAAAAATCAGCCCGTATCGTCGGGGAAGTATTAGGTAAATACCACCCGCACGGCGATAGTTCTGTATATGATACCATGGTGCGTATGGCACAGCCCTGGTCGCTGCGTTATCCGCTGATCGACGGACAGGGTAACTTTGGTTCTATAGACGGCGATCCGCCGGCAGCAATGCGATACACCGAAGCGAGATTGAAAAAGATCGCTGAGGAGATGCTGGAAGATCTTGATAAGGATACAGTCGATTTTCAGCTCAATTTTGATGACTCTCTTGAAGAGCCGACGGTAATGCCAACACGCATCCCGCAATTGCTGGTAAACGGCGCTTCCGGTATCGCCGTAGGTATGGCAACGAATATATTACCGCACAATTTATCAGAAGTAATTGACGGCATCAACGCCTATATCGAAAATAAAGAAATTACGACGGACGAATTAATGCAATATGTGAAAGCACCTGATTTTCCTACAGGCGGAATTATTTACGGCTATGAAGGTGTAAAGGATGCATTCAGGACAGGTCGTGGAAAAATCAGAGTTCGCGGTAAGGCAAGAATTGAAGAAAACAAGGAAGGAAGAACGCAGATCATCATTTCAGAAGTGCCTTACCAGGTGCAGCCGAAAATGATCACGACGCGCGCAGCAGAATTGGTGAATGAAAAGAAACTTGAGGGAATTTCCGAGATCCGTGATGAATCGGACAGGGATGGATTGCGTATTGTTTTTGATTTAAAAAGAGATGCCATTCCGAATGTGGTCTTAAATAATTTATATCAGCTTACGCCGCTGCAAACGAGTTTTGGTGTCAATAATATCGCGTTGGTTCACGGACGTCCGCAAATGCTGACGCTGAAAGACATGATCCATCACTTTGTAGAATTCAGGCATGAAGTAGTGATCAGGAGAACGAGATTCGAATTGAAAAAAGCGGAAGAGCGCCTCCATATTTTAGAAGGATATATTATCGCGTTGGATAACCTCGATGCGGTGATCAAATTGATCCGTGAATCCAAGAACCCGGAAATGGCAAAGGATGGATTGATGAGTGAATTCGGCATGTCTGAACTACAGGCGAAGGCAGTACTTGCTTTAACGTTACAGCGTTTAACCGGTCTCGAGATCGATAAGATCCGTGCAGAGCATAAAGAAGTATCTGACCTCATTGCGCGTTTAAAAGAGATCCTTGCAAACGAGCACATGCGCTTTGATATTATTAAAGAAGAGCTTGCAGATATCAAGAAAAAATACGGTGATGAGCGCCGCTCTGAAATTGTGTTGTATGGTGATAACATTGCGTATGAAGATATGATCGCTGAAGAGAACATGGTGGTCACCATTTCTCATTTGGGTTATGTGAAGCGTACATCGTTGGATGAATATAAAAAACAGAACCGCGGAGGTAAGGGTTCTGTTGGCGGAAAAACGCGTGATATAGATTTCATCGAACATTTATTCATTGCGTCCACGCATAATTATTTGCTCTTGTTTACAGAACAGGGTAAATGTTTCTGGCTGAAAGTTTACGAGATCCCTGAAGGCAACAAAACTTCTAAAGGTCGACCGATCCAGAATGTGATCAACATTCCGCAGGATGATAATATCAAAGCATTCATTAATGTGGAAGACCTGAAGAATGAGGAATTCCTTGCAAATCATTACATCCTGATGGCAACTAAGCAAGGTACTGTGAAAAAAACTTCCATGCGCGAGTATTCACGTCCGCGCTCTAATGGGGTCAATGCAATTACAGTACGCGAAGGTGATGAGCTGGTAACGGCGCAACTCACCAACGGAAAATGCGAAGTGATCCTAGGTTCTAAAAAAGGTTATGCCGTTCGATTTAATGAAACACATGTGCGTTCTATTGGAAGAACAGGGTCCGGTGTACGTGGAATTACGCTTCGCGGAGGAGATGATGAAGTGATTGGCATGGTTTGTGCTGATACAAGCGCGGAGACAAAGGATGATATTATGGTGGTGTCCGAAAATGGTTACGGAAAACGTTCCGCATTGGAAGATTACCGCGTTACATCAAGAGGAGGAAAGGGTGTGATCTCGCTGAATGTGACGGAAAAAACCGGCAACATGATCGCGATAGATTCGGTTACAGATTACAATGACCTGATGATCATTAATAAATCAGGTTTAACGATCCGTATCGGTTTAAATACGCTTCGTACAATGGGTAGAAATACTCAGGGTGTAAGTTTGATCAAATTAAAAGGAGATGATGCTATAGCTGCTGTTTCCAAGATCGAACATGAAGAAGATGATGAAACTGTTGATCCCGAAAGTGCGGCGAATATCGCTTTTGAAGAACCGGAACTGAATAGTGAAAATGAAACTTCAAATGATGCGGAAGAAAATGAGCAGGGTGAACAGGATGAAGCACCGGCGGAAGAATAAAAATGATTGATAAATTTTAATGATATTTTATGAGTAAGAAAATTATAATATTTGCATTGATCGCCTTTAACTTGTTATTGTTCACAAATAATGCACAGGCTCAAAAGGGAAAGATCACTTCAGCGCAATTGTCTTTGCAGGATGGCAAAGTAATAGATGCTAAGAGGGATATTGATGCAGCCTTGCAGGATCCGGATGTACAGAAAATGGTAAAGGCATGGAATACAAAAGGAGATGTTTATAAAAGTATTTATGAAACCAAGTTGTATTATCCGCAGAATCCTACGAGTTTGTTTGAAGCAAAAGATGCTTATTTAAAAGCGTATGAATTAGAAACAAATCCTAAGAAACAAAAAGATTATGCCGCGCCGTTAACATTACTTGAAGGATATCTTTTTAATGAAGGATTGGAGCGATTTAATAATAAAAAGTTCGATGATGCTTATCGTCACTTTGATGCAAGCATGGCTATAAATAATTTTTTGGTTACAAAAGGTTTAACGACAGCGCTGGATACGAATGTGATCTATGCAACGGCAATGTCAGGTGTAAACATCAATAAAATTGCAGAGATCAAGCCTTTGCTGGAAAAGTTGGTGACGATGAATTATGATAATGTTGTCGTATATGAAACCCTTGCACAGATTTACGATACTCAAAAAGATAAGGAAGGATTATCAAAATTGATTACCCTTGGTTTGGCTAAATTTCCAAACAATAAGAATTTACAGGTGTATGAACTGAATTCAACACTCGACAACGGGGATGTCCGGAAATCTATAGAAAAATTTGAACTTGCAGCAGCGAAGGATCCTTCCAATGCGTCTATTCTTTTTAATTTAGGTGTACTGTATGATAAATCACAAAATACAGACAGGGCAAAAGAGAATTACGAAAAAGCAATAGCGCTAAAGCCGGATTATGGTGATGCATATTTTAACCTCGGCGTAATATATTTTAATGCGGGAGTGGAGCTGAATAAAAAAATGAATTCATTGGATGATAAAGAGGATAAGGATGGAAAAAAATATGAAGCATTAAAAAAGCAGCGCGATGAATTGTTCCAGAAAGCGTTGCCGAACCTGGAAAAAGCGTATGCAACAGATCCTAAGAATAAGGATTATAGATCTAACCTGAAAAAAGTATATGCAAGTATGAATATGCTCGATAAAGCTAAAGAACTGGGCGACCAGTAAGAATATGTTGGGGATACGGAGCCGGACTTTTTAGTTCGGCTTTTTTTTATCCTGCTACTATCTATTTTGTATTTTAGTTTATGGAATTGAAAGCAGGTAATCAAAATACAATCACAGATCTGGATAATGTTACTCAAAACATTATTGCATCTATGTCGCTTAAAGAGAAAGTATTTGAGATGCACGGGCGTGGTGTTATTAAACTCGGGCTTTCTGTTTTTCTCACCAAGAAAATAATTCCGGTTAAAGCAGGCGGGAATGAAAAGCACAAAATTCCTTCAACGGTATTTTTAGACGGACCGCGCGGAGTAAGTTTTTATAAAGGTGCTACTGCATTTCCTGTTACCATGGCGCGCGGTGCAAGCTGGGACAGAGATCTCGAAAAAAGAATAGGAGAGGTAATGGCAAAGGAAATTCGGGCATTAAATGCAAATTATTCAGGCGCCGTGTGTATGAATGTATTGCGGCATCCGCGATGGGGCAGGGCACAGGAAACATATGGAGAAGATCCCTATCATATTGGTGAAATGGCGGTTTCACTGGTAGATGGAATTCAAAAGCACAATGTCCAGGCATGTGCAAAACACTTTGCGGCAAACAGCATGGAAAATAATCGTTTCGGCGGCAGTATGAATATGGACGAACGTACGCTGCATGAAGTGTACCTCCCGCATTTTAAAAAAGTGGTGGAGCATGGCGTTGCGTCCATTATGAGCGCTTATAACAAACTGAATGGAGACTACTGCGGGCACAGTAAAAAATTGTTGACAGATATTTTGCGAACCAGCTGGGGGTTTAAAGGTTATGTAACTTCAGACTGGGAAGCAGGTTTATATGATACACAAAAAGGGATCGAAGCGGGAATGAATATTGAAATGCCTTCCGGCAGATTTTATTCGTTCAAAAAAATAAAAAAATTATTGGATGAAAACAAGATCACAGAAAAACAGATCAACGAGCTCATCTTCCCGGTGATACGTACAAAATTGTTGTTTGCTTCTTTAAAAGATACAACGACCTATTCAAAAGATTTAGTTGGATGCAAGGCGCACACTCAATTATCCCTTGAAGCTGCGGAAAAAAATGCAGTGCTGTTGAAAAATGAGAATAATTTTCTTCCGTTGAATAAAAATAAAATAAAACGAATTGCAGTTATCGGTTCGCTTGCAGATGTAAAACAAACCGGCGATCGTGGCAGCAGTAATGTTTTTGCGGATTATATCATTTCACCTTTAGAAGGGTTGAAAAATTATTTAACTGATGAAGTTGAAATTCTTACTGCACCTGGAAACGATCTTGATTCCATTAAAACTATTTGTGCTAAAGCGGATGCAGTAATTGTTGTCACTGGCACAACGTATAAAGATGAAGGAGAGTACATCGGCGATTGGAAACTGCGAGACAAAGATGATCCTGATAAAAAAAATATTGCAGTGTATTCAGGTATACTTGCGTTGGGTGGTGATAGAAAATATTTGCATTTGCATGAAGAAGATGTCAATATCATTCATACATCGGCGGCAGTGTGTAAAAATGTAGTAGTCACTTTAGTTGCCGGAAGCGCTGTGACAGTGGAAGAATGGCATGAGGAAGTTCCGGCGATCATCGAAACATTTTATAACGGAATGGAAGGAGGAAATGCTTTGGCGCGCATTTTATTTGGTGATGAAAATCCATCAGGTAAACTGCCATTCACGCTGACAAAGTCTGAAAACGACTTACCACCTTTCAATTCATTCGATGCTAATGTCGAATATGGTTATTATCACGGTTATACTTTGTTTGATAAAAATAATATTGAACCGCGTTTCCCTTTCGGTCACGGATTAAGTTATACATCGTTTGCACTATCGGATTTACTTGTAGAATGTTTTCCCCCTTATCAAGGGGGTTTAGGGGGATGTGTCCAATTAAAATTTACGGCCAAAATAAAAAATACAGGGAAAGTTTCAGGTGCAGAAGTAGTTCAGCTTTACATCGGCTTTTCAAATTCTAAAATCGACAGATCAAAAAAATTACTGCGGGGATTTGAAAAAGTTTATTTACAGCCGGGAGAGACGACTACAATTTCATTCCAACTGGATGCTAATGAATTAGCTTATTACAATCCGGAATCAAAATCATGGATCATTGAAAAAATGCAGTATGAAGTTTTCGTCGGGAATTCTTCACAGGATAAAAATATGCTGGTGGATAGTTTTGAAATAAGTTAGTGGAGTACGCTCTTTCTTCCATCCTGTAATATCACTTCACCTGTTTCCAGCAATGTTTTTAATTTTAAAAAATTTTGAGTTGTTGCAGGACGTATGATTTTCTGCACATGTCTTTCAGCGAAAGATAAAAGCCATTGTTTAAATTTTCCGGATGGAATATATTTCAGCAGTTTATAATTTTCAAGTTCGACTTTCCATTTGTAAACAACATGAGTTTCATCGCCTTCTTCCGAGAATATAATACTGAACTGCTGCTGAGGTCCCGGAGGTTGTAACTCTACAGAAAGGCGGTCATTTAAAACATACTCTGAGATCTTATAAGTTTGCAGATCGTGCGGTCGTCTTTGTTCAAACTTTGTACCTGCTGCTATATGTTCATCAGGTATCAAAGTGATGCTTTGTATGTAATAATTCCAAAGCGTTAAGTTTCTTGGATCAGATAGAAAGGAAAATGTTTTTGTGATCGGGCAATTTATAGTTTGTGATATTTCAAACGAAATAGCCATAGTAAAGCACTACCAGGTGATCTGAAGTTTTACATTAAACCTTCTCGATGTCAGGTAATTCGGGATTGCCCACTGGTTGTTTTCCGTATCCTTTATCCATCGGTAAGAAAGCGTATTCTTGATTCCTAAAATATTAAACACTTCAAAGCTTGCCCAGATATTATCAAATTTTCCGCCAAAACTCTTTGGTTTTTTGACAGCGCGTTTTGCGCCGTTCAGCAACAATGCTGAAAACCCGATATCCAATCTTCTGTACGGCGGAACTTTTAAAACATCTTTATAACGTGCGTGATCCGGCGGACCAAAAGGCAAACCTGTTCCGATCACTAAATTTAAATGGACTTTAAAGCGTTTGTATTTTTCCAGATAATCCTGGAAATATAAACTCACAAATAAAGCCTGGTCAGTCGGTCTTCGGATATACCCCGGATGCTGAACAGAAGAATCGGTTGCAACCTGGTCCTGTACGGATGGTGTAATAATTTGTCCTTCCTTGTTTTTATATTGCGTAAAAAAATCATCGAGCAGATCTTCCTTAGTATTCAGGTAAGATAATGTGATCCACGAATCAGTTCCTTTTACAAGCTCTCCGAATAGGCGAATGTCAATTCCCGTTGCATAACCTTTAGCGTTGTTCTGCGCAAAATAACGGATGCGCGTATCTTCAATTTCATATGGGTTGAGATGGCGGATATATTTATAATATGCTTCAGCCGTCAGTTTAAAATTTCTTTTCCTGATATGAAAATTATAATCAGCACCCAGCACAACATGATAAGATTGCTGCGCTTTTACATTCCTGTTTATACTTCCGTCAAATGCCCGCATCTCCCTGTAAAACGGGGGCTGTACGTACATTCCACCCGCCAGCCTGAAGGTTACATCGCTTTTTAATTTAGGATGATACAAAAGTTGCACGCGCGGGCTTGCGAGAAATTCTTTGTTGACATTCCAGAAATTATAACGAATCCCTGCAATTAAAGTCAGTGTGTTAGAATCCTTGTTGACGAGGTTCCATGTGTCCTGGAAATAACCATACACACGAAATGAAGAAAGGTCATTTTTTGATTTTAAGCGATAAGGAAATGTGATAGATGAACCGGTATATGGAATAGAATAACCGGAAGAATCGATGCGTTGCCATTCGCTGATCTGGTCGTTTATTTTTTCATACTGAAACGTAGTGCCCCATTCGAGTAAATGTTTTTCCTTGATGTTGTATTTGCCGAGATGAGAAAAACTCGTCACGATTGCATCCAGTTTGTTGCGTGCCCAGTTTTGAAAAGTACCGATGCCTAAATTGGCTTTTACATTCCCGAAATTATCACTCGAAGGATCTATTTCTATTTCATCCAGGGAATAATATCCTGTGATATTAAAAGTTTCCGATTCCCGCATCTTCCAGAACGCCGTCATAAATTTCAAACTCAGTTTGGTATTCGGAATATATTTGTAGGAGAGACCAACCATTGTGTTTTGAAAACGGTCTTTTTCATTTCCATCAAAATCAACCAGGAAGCGAATGAGTTTATCAAATGTTCCCGCCCGTGTTTCTTCAGTAACAGGAACAAATTTATAATCGTTAAAAGCGTTGTTGAACAAGATCTCAATATCGTGTCGGATATTAGGTTTAATATGAAAATCAGCCTGCACGTCAAAAAAGTTTGGATTGTATTCACCTTTTTTATCAAGGCTTCCCAATAAATATCCATTCGACTTATAACGCACACCAACGAGGTAAGTAAATTTTGCATTTTCACTCGTCGAATCTTTTTTAGATCTCACTGCACCTTCCACATGTGCATTCACTCCTAAAATACTTGCCATAATAGAACCATGGAATTGCGTGGGGGTTTTATAGCGGATGTTTAAAACAGAAGACATCTTATCTCCATACTTTGCTTCGAAACCACCACCGGAAAAAGAGAGTTTATCGGTGAGATCAAGATTTGTAAAACTCAATCCTTCCTGTTGTCCGCTGGAAACAAGAAACGGTCGGTAGATCTCGAAATCATTTACGTAGACTAAATTTTCATCATAGTTTCCACCGCGAACAGAATATTGGCTGGTCGTTTCGTTGTTAGACTGAACGCCCTGACCCAGCGTTTTTACCACCGTTCCCGCGTCGCCCGTGGGGTTCGGAAAATATTCAGCGCTTTTTGCATCTATCGTAGATTCTCCAACCTTGCCTCTTGTTGCTTTGATCTCTACAGTGTCGATTACATTTTCGTTAGAAGCAAATTGAATGTCTTTATAAATAGTCACCTTATTAGAAGGAAATAAAACGATCGTTCTTTTTCCAAGTTCAACGTTGCTGAATTCGATTACGCAGGAGTCATCGTATTCAACTTCCAGCGCATAAAGACCTTTATTGTTGGAAGTGGTACCGTTGTTTGTTCCGATCTGCAAAATATTTACGTTTGCAATAGGATTGTTTTTTGAATCCGTGATCTTTCCCTTAATGACTAAAGAAGTTTGTGCATGGGCAATAACGATAAAGAAAAGCAGGGAAGATGATATCAGGATCTTTTTCATCATACATTAAACGGGAAATACTATAGAATATTCTTTAATTGATGAATCGTATCAACAGGATCTGCGGAACTGAAGACCGTATTGCCTGCAACAAAAATATCAGCGCCGTTATCCAGTAATTTTTTTGCATTTTGTAAAGTTACGCCTCCATCAATTTCAATCAGCGCTTTAGAATTATTTTTCAGGATCAGCTCTTTCAGTCGTGCAATCTTATCATAAGTATTTTCGATAAATGCTTGTCCGCCAAACCCCGGGTTTACACTCATCACACAAACCTCATCAATATCTGCAATAATATCTTCCAGCAAATACACGGAAGTATGCGGATTGATTGCCACTCCGGCTTTCATACCAACGGAATGTATCTTTTGAATCGTTCTATGGAGATGTGTGCAGGCTTCAATATGCACGGATAAAATTTCCGCACCTGCTTCTTTAAATGTATCAATATATTTATCGGGCTCAACGATCATCAGGTGAACATCAAAAGTTTTTGACGTCAGCTTTCGCATTGCTTTAATTAAAGGAAACCCAAAAGAAATATTCGGAACAAACACGCCATCCATCACATCTATGTGAATGTAATCAGCCTCGCTCTTATTGAGCATTTCAAAATCAGCTTGCAAATTCGAAAAGTTCGCAGACAGAACAGAAGGCGCAATGATGGGTTTGCTCATGTTTTAAAGATAAGAAAATTAGTAAAAGTTAATAGTTATAAGTTATCAGCACGAGGCTAATAACTTATAACGCATAACTATATTCTTACTAATTTAAGTATGATTTTAATTCCTTCGTGATAGCGAAGCGGCGCATTTTGCGGATAGCTTTGTCTTTCAGCTGGCGAACGCGCTCTCTTGTGAGGTTCATTTTAATGCCGATCTCATCGAGGCTGTATGATTGATTGAATTCATTCAACCCAAAATAAAATTTTACAATTTCTATTTCGCGGGGAGATAAGCCCTGTAACGCATGTTCCAATTCATCATGCAAAGATTCATCGATCAGGTTGCTGTCCGGCTTTGCCATTGAATTGTCAGCCATCAGGTCGAGGCTTGTGGTATCATCATCTTCTCCAAGCGGAGTATCTACTGATAAGTGGAAAGTTAAGGTAGCGCGTAAAATAGCGAGTTCATCCGGTTTCATTTCGAGCAACTCTGCTAATTCATCGTTAGATGGTTCGCGTTGGTTTTTTTGTTCAAAATCCACGATCGCTCTTTGGATCTTATTATAAATAGTGGCTTTATTCATCGGCAGTCTAACAACACGCGGCTGTTCGATCAATGCCTGCAGGATTGATTGCCTGATCCACCAAACTGCATAAGAAATAAATTTAAAGCCTTTTGTTTCATCGAATTTCGTAGCGGCTTTAATTAAACCGATGTTTCCTTCATTGATGAGGTCGTTCAAAGCCAATCCCTGGTTTTGATACTGTTTTGCAACAGATACCACGAAGCGAAGGTTCGCCTGTACCAATTTGTCCATTGCTCTTACGTCTCCTTCGCGGATGCGGCGCGCTGTTAAAACTTCTTCTTCTTCCGACATCATCGGGAGTTTGGAAATTTCACTTAAGTACTTGTCAATTGAAAAGCTGTCTCTCGACGTGATTTTTGTAGTGATTTTTAACTGTTTCATGTTACTGGGTTTAGGGGTTTGTTTATAATGAATGAAATATTCTATATCATAGTAATTCGTTAAATAAAAATAAATTTATTGAGATAAAGTTTAGCATGTCTGGGTTTATGTACGTGCAATATTAATCAAATGTTTCTTAAAATTAACTTAAATGCCTAAAAATACCTATAAATGGGTATTGATATACAGATTTAGACCTTAAAAAAAGCATTTAGAAATAGGGTTTCTTAATAAATATCAAATTTTAGCTCGCGCTAAATCAACTTTCCTTAGGCATTAATACCTTTCTGCTCAATTTGAATTTGCCGGTTTTATTATCAACGCCTAATAATTTTACTTTTATTTTTTCTCCTTCGGTTAAAACACCTTCGAGCGTATCCAGCCTGGAATGAGAAACTTCGGAAATATGCAACAAGCCTTGTTTTCCTGGTAAAAACTCTACAAATGCGCCGTAAGGCATAATAGATTTTACCTCTGCATCATAAACATCGCCAACTTCAGGTACGGCAACAATAGCCTTTATTCTATCCCATGCAGCCTGCATATTATCCTTGTTGTTTGACAATACAGTAACTTTTCCGATACCTTTCTCTTTATTTTCTTCAATTGTGATCACTGTATTTGTCTTTTCCTGGATATCCTGGATGATCTTACCGCCGGGGCCGATCACAGCGCCAATGAATTCCTTAGGAATATTAATGCTTTCAGCTCTTGGTGTATGAGGTTTAAGATCAGCGCGGTAAACAGGAATACATGCTTCCATTGCCGCTAAAATATGTAATCGTCCTCTTTTAGCCTGGTCTAAAGCTTCAGCTAATACTTCATACGATAATCCATCTACTTTAAGGTCCATTTGCACGCCGCAGATACCGTCTTTTGTTCCTGTAACCTTGAAATCCATATCTCCCAGGTGATCTTCATCACCTAAGATATCAGAAAGAATAGCATACTTGCCATCTTCAGCGATCATTCCCATTGCAATTCCGGAAACGTGTTTTTTGAAAGGAATACCTGCATCCATTAATGCGAGTGATCCTGCGCAAACCGTAGCCATAGAAGATGAGCCGTTAGATTCCAAAATATCAGAAACTACACGAATAGTGTAAGGATTTTCATCATCACTTGGCAGCATTTGTTTCAATGAACGCAATGCGAGGTTACCGTGACCAACTTCTCTGCGTGAAGTTCCTCTTAAAGGTTTTACTTCTCCTGTAGAAAAAGGAGGGAAGTTATAGTGCAATAAAAATTTGCTGTGTGTAAGCTCTTCGGCTTTATCAATCAGTTGTTCATCTTGTTTAGAACCGAGTGTAACTGTAGTTAAAGACTGTGTTTCGCCGCGGGTAAATAATGCAGAGCCGTGTGGAGAAGGTAGTATATCAACTTCCATATCTAATGGACGGATCTCATCGGTTTTTCTGCCGTCGAGACGAACTCTTTCATTCAACACCGTATTTCGGATCGTTGTTTTTTCGAGCTTGCTGTAATACCTGTTGAACATTTCTTTATTGAATGCTTCCAGCTGGTCTTCAGGAATAGCAGCGATATATTCTTCTTTAATTGCTTTTAAAGCGAGCTTGCGTTCGTGTTTTCCTGAAGCTGCTTTTGCAATTTCATGTATTCTTGTTTCCGCGAATTCTTTTATTTTTTGTTTCAGTTCTTCGTCTTCTTCCAGAACGGCAACTTCAGATTTTGGCTTTCCGCATTTTCCCTGCAATTCAATTTGTGATTTGCATTGGGAAATGATCACTTCATGTCCAACTTTAATTGCTTCGATCAGATCTGCTTCACTCGCTTCTTTTGCTTCGCCTTCCACCATTAAAGTATTTTCAAGTGTTCCAGCGATGATCACATTCAGTACCGCTCTTTCAATATCTTTCGGAGTTGGGTTGACGACGAATTTACCATCGATTTTAGCCACCCGAACTTCAGAAATAGGTCCTTCAAATGGAATAGAGGAGATGGAAAGTGCTGCAGAAGCTGCAAGACCCACTAAGGAATCCGGTTCTACTTCCTCGTCACTTGAAATTAAATAAATGAGCACTTGTGTATCATTTCTGAAATTATCAGGGAACATCGGGCGGATCGCCCTGTCAACAATGCGACAGATCAATATTTCATAATCACTTGCTCTTCCTTCTCTTCTGTGAAAGCTTCCGGGAATTCGACCTGCAGATGCGAATTTTTCCTGGTATTCTACTGTCAATGGAAAGAAATCAATTCCTTCTTTTGGGGATTCTGTTGCCTGTACTGTTGCTAATAAGATGCAGTTTCCTACACGCACTACAACTGCGCCATCTGCCTGGCGCGCTAATTTTCCTGTTTCAATTGTCGCAGTTCTGCCATTTCCATAATCAACGGTCTGCGTATGTATATTAAATTTCATTATATATATTTAAAGTGGAAATAAAAAAGCGAGGCATGTAGCCTCGCCGTTATGAGAAAGGATTATTTACGTAATCCCAGTTTTTCAATTAAAGCTCTGTATTTGATGATATCTTTGTGGGCGAGATATTTTAACAGTCTTTTTCTTTGTCCTACCAGTTTATATAAGGAGCGGGTAGAAGAGAAGTCCTTGCGATTTGTTTTTAAATGCGCTGAAATGTGATTGATCCTGTGAGAGATCAATGCTACTTGTGATTCCACAGAGCCTGTATTAATTGCAGCTCCGCCGAATTCTGTAAAAATTTCCTGTTTTTTTTCTGTCGTCAACATTCGTCTAAAAATTTATTGTCATCCAAAATTGAAGTGCAAAGATACGATTTTCATGTGTTATCACAAAATTATTATTGACATTTTGTGGATTAAGCGCCTTAAACAGAGCTGAGCCATCCGGTTGGATGGCTCAGTCCCTTGATAAGTTAAAAAACTTGTGTTCTTTGTAGTAAATGCTAATTGTTTTTATGGTAAATCATTCACTGCTTATCCTCCACAAATTGTGAAGATTTACCTGGATATGGGTTATAATATTGTATTATAACATTATATAATTTTCATATAAAAATGCAGTTTTCTTACGGGAAAACTGCGCTCAAAGTATATATATATAAAGCTGTTATTGTCTTAATACCAACTCGAGTTCAACTCTTCTGTTTTGCATCCTGCCGGTAGCTGTAGTATTAGGAGCTATAGGTTTTGATGCACCATATCCTGTGGCTTCCATACGGTTAAGTGCAACACCCTTGGCAGCAAGATAACTCTTAACGGCGTCTACACGAGCCTGTGATAACTTGAAGTTGGTTTCGTCCTTTCCTACATTATCTGTATGTCCGCCAATCTTCAGGTTATAATCCGTGTATTCCTTCATAATACTAACGATCTCATCGAGCATTGGAGCAGAAGCCATAGTAAGCACTGCCTTACCGGTTTCAAAGTTGATACCGCGTGCAGCAAACTGCAAACGTTTTTTCACTTCCACTTTTACAGGTGGACATCCATTAGGAGATCCCTGACCGTTCATGGTTGGGCATTTATCGTCTGAATCAATCACGCCATCGCCATCAGAGTCTTTAGGGCAACCCCTGTTGTCTACAATAACTCCTGCTTTAGTGTCCGGACATTTATCTTCAGAATCCGGAACGCCATCGCGATCGCTGTCTGCTGTACATCCTGTAGCGTCTACTTTTACGCCTTTTGGTGTGTTTGGACATTTATCCTTTGTATCTTCTACGCCATCGCCATCCGTATCGGGGCATCCGCTAAACTGGTCCAGACCTGCCTGGTTAGGACATTTATCCCTGGAATCTTCAACGCCGTCTCCGTCGCTGTCCGGGCAACCTTTAAATCGGGCAAGACCGGGAACATCCGGACAAGCGTCGTCTCCGTCAGCTACGCCATCCTTATCTTTATCCGGACAACCGTTTAAAGTAGCAAGCCCTGCAATACCCGGACATTTGTCGAGGTGATCCGGTACACCATCCTTATCCCTGTCTACAGGACAACCAACAGCATCTACTGCAATTCCTTTAGTTGTATTCGGGCATTTATCAATAGCGTTCTTTACACCGTCTCCGTCAAGGTCCTTTTTACTAACCTTGGGTTCGTCAGCTTTGATTGTATTTAATGGTGAAAAGAAAAGAATGAAAAGGGAAATTATGAATGAGGATAAAATAGTTTTTGTCTGTTTCATGATTATAGTTGTTTTATTATTAAGGCAAAGTTGAATCTATTGAGAGTGAGATGGGTTACACATGTCGTTAAAAACCTTATATTATTCACACGTTTAAAAACTTTGAAATGTATTCATTTCTTGGTCTGTGGATTACCAATAATTAACGTTTTTTCACCAAATACCAATTATTTCCCGCCAGATACCAATTATCTCTATGAGGCGAATTAAGATAATTTAACTTTAAATTCTAAAACGAAAAACCCAAACAGAAAAACCCAAGACGACCCTTAGAAGAAACATTAACCCGAAAAAAACAAAACAAAAAAACCCGTTGAGATCCTGAAAAGGAACAAAAATTAACCCGAAAAACCCATTGTATGAAAAGAAACATTTTACCAACCCTTGCCATTACCCTAATGGTTGTATGCTTCGGAAAGACTTATGCACAAGACGATTTGCTTGCATATTCAAGTCCTTCTACAAATCCCAACAACATTACCACCAGATTTACCGTAGAAGAACATGTAAAGGTTAGTGATTTTTTTGCCAACCAAACCTCTTCAAATCCTACGGTAAGCGTAAAAAGTATGAACCCCATTCAAATGAAGGTTAGAATCTTTATGACAAACGGGGACCTTGTTAAGGAAGAATTGCTGGATCTGAACAGCGGTTTAAATGAGGTGAACCTTGATATGGAAGACCTTACAAAAGGGATCTATATGGTTCAGTTCTATTCTAAAGAAGGCAGCGCTTTACGCAGGATCGTTAAAATGGATTAATTTTAAGAAAAGGCGATTACCTGTTCCCCTTGATCTGCCTTTTCTTAAATTGATAATTCATTAGTGCTTTTGTTCTTTAATTTTATTTTCCAGGTTTTCCTTTACATTCTTCCATTCTGTATCCAGTATGCTGAAATAGACAGTATTCCTTATTGTCCCATTGTCCCTGATCCTGTCCTTGCGCAAAATACCTTCGAATTGACCGCCGATCTTTTGTATCGCTTTTCTCGAGCGCAAATTGTTTTCGTCCGTTTTTAACTGAACGCGAAGTGCATGTAAAACTTCAAAAGCAAACGTGAGCAATAACAATTTACATTCAAAGTTTACAGATGTTGCCCAGTGATCGGCAGTGATCCATGTCCATCCGATCTCCAGCTTTTTATCTCGCTCAATAATGTCGAGAAACCTTGTGGAGCCAATGAGTTTTCCTGAGGGTTTATGATAAACAACAAACGGGTAATGATTTCCTTTTTCTCTTTCTTCAATAGCTGTATGATAGACTTCATAAAATTTTTCTTTTTCCGAACAGTCGGAAGGTATGAACTCCCATAATTTTTTGTCTGCTGCTGCAGTGTACAATTCTTCGAAATGATGTAATTCCAATGGAAGCAGATCAACTGTTTCACCCGTAAGAATAGTAGGATGCGGTATCCAGTTTTTGTTCATAGATTATTTTTTCTAAATTAAATTTTATCTGTGTAAAGTTATGAATCCTGCCTTGTGAATGGGTTCACCTTTTAAATTATTAAATTTTGCCGAATAAAAATATGTGCCGTCAGGCAAGAGGTTCCCTTTATATTTTCCATCCCAGTCATTTTGATAATTTGCATTCCTGTACACTTCAATACCCCACCTGTTGTATACAGAGAATTCTATTTGTCCGCCTGCGCACCGGATTAAGAAATAGTCATTCACACCGTCATTATTAGGAGAAAAAGCATCCGGGATGTCACAAACACCTGCAACATTAATAAACACCCATGCTGAGTCACTGCCATCCGGATCACAAATTGTATATCGGAAACTATCAACTCCCTGGTACGCATTAAACGGGGTGTAAGTAATTGTTCCATCCTGATTCACCGTAAAAGATCCGTTTTTAGGAAGATCAATTACGGCCGGCTGACAGAGCAGGAGTGGATCGCTATCTGTTGCGGTATCATTTGTCAACACCGGAATAATTACGGGAGTGTTGTATTTTATTTCCGCATGATCATCCATCGCAAGTGGAGGAATGCCGGTAATAGTAAGTATTACAGATGTTTGTATACATGTTTGCATAGAAGTATCACACACAAGGATGCAAATCGTATCATCACCTTTACGAATGGAAGTATATACAAAACATTCTGGTATACTATCAATCAGCCATGAACCCAGGTTACTACTGCCATGCTTTAAACTATCGCAGGATGAAATGGTGCCGGTTGCCCAAAAAGGACTGCATATAGAAATCGTAGTTCTAACCTGCATTGAATCAATGAAAATAACCGGGTCAACAATTATATAATTAAACTGAATGGTTACATAAGATGTATCGGATGGACAAGGTGCATTACCATCCAAAACATACATAAATATGTTGTTAATTGAACCTGGTGCAGGAATGAATATCTCTTCAACGGCATTAAATGTTCCGCCCGTACCGATGATACGCGACCATGTGCCTCCACTCATGGGGTGACCACGTAATAATTGAAAAAGAAACAATGTGTCGGTTGAACCAAGATCAATTAAAGTATCGCCATCCATTCCGGCAAACACGGAATCGCAAACATTAAACTGAATGGTTACATAAGATGTATCGGATGGACAAGGTGCATTCCCATCCAAAACATACATAAATATGCTGTTAGTTGAACCTGGTGCAGGAACGAATATCTCTTCAACGGCATTAAATGTTCCGCCCGTACCGATGATACGCGACCATGTGCCTCCACTCATTGGAGAACCCCGCAATAATTGGAAAAGAAACAATGTGTCGGTTGAACTAAGATCAATTAAAGTATCGCCATCCATTCCTGCAAACACGGAATCACATTGCCCGTTGATCTGGTAATTTGATTGCGTAAAATTTGTTGCAGGAACACAGTCTAAACAAGGATGTACGGCATAAGCTTTATTAAATTCAGTCAATGTTTGGAGTGCGGATACGGTTCCTTTAAAGGTTACTTTCAATCCTGAATTTGCAGGCATTGAATTAATTTCCTGTCGAAGAATTCTCGTGGAAGTATCATAAGAAATAATCCCGCATGAAGGAAAACCGTTGACTGCAGTACATTCAATGCTGTTCAGGTCAATATTGAAAGTCCCCGGTAATGTATCTATCCAGCTCGCCGGGCTTGTGGAAGATTGGGAAGCATTATAAAACTCAATAGTTACGGATAATGTGTCGCCGCTGTTGACAATGGCAGGGTTTACAGTTCCTGATATTACAAGATCAGTGGCGCTTGCTTCAAATGTTCCTGTAGAAATTAAACTGTTGTTGTTTTGGGGTATGGTGTCCACAAGAAGATTATTCGGAATAATAAAATCCGAATAACTGTTTATATCCCATAACACATTTCGTCCGCATCCCTGCACTGTTGGCGATTCAACATGCAGTGTATATGAAAGAGAAATGGTATCACCGGGAGTAAATGATGATAGGGTGCTGTAGAGTTGTGCACTAAATCCCGAATCAGGCAAAACTAAATTTCCGTGAGTCATATCAAAAGTATCAACGGGAGTAGTTGCACCGGAACCGGATGTCCATAAAACATTGCTGATATTCCATTGATATAAATAGCTTGCATTTCCATTTCCACTGGCTGTGGAATTATAAGCGCTTAAATTATCGGAAATCAAAATACCATCTGCACTTGCCGGTCCGTGGTTGATCCAGCACACAGTATAATGCAGGTCAAGCGGAAGATCTTCACAAACGTAATCCTGTTTATCATCAACTGTCTTGATCACTTCAATATCTGTTTTATAACATGGATCCGATGTTGCCGTCATTGGTCCGCTGATCACTGAACTTACATTATTATCAGGAACAGTGTCATAAAAACAGGATGGAATTTCAAATTTAGATGAGTTGTTCAAATCCCATGAAAGGTTAACTCTTCCGCATCCTGTAATGGTGGGTTTATTCAGGGTAAAGGTATAAGTAAGCGTGAGGGTATCGCCTGTCTCTAATATCGGAATAAGGGTGGATGTGGAACTGATTAAATTGGACTGCGGGTTAAGGATAGGATTGTGCTGGATCGTAAAATTTCCTGAAGAAGGAAGAGTCGACCCCGGTGAGAAGGAGCCCGGACTGGCTTTCCACAGCACATCGGATATATTCCAGGTGTAATTATAAGTCGCATTTCCCTGGTCTTGCACAACTTCGTTTATCGCAGTCATTACATCAATAGCCGATAGGTTGTTTACATCAGCCGGTCCGGAATTTATCCATTGAACGGTGTAATGATAACTCCTCGGCAGACTATCCATACTGTATCCTTTTATATCATCAACCGTTTTAATTACATTTATATCTACATTATTCCCATTATTAGTTGAATTAATGCAGCTCATCCTGCTGCTCATAACTGTAGCGGTATCATTTAAAGGAAACGTATCGGTTACATTTCTTAGATTATAGGGATCGAACCCGGCTGAATTTCCCATATTCCATGCAATATCCCCGCTGCAACCCGTGATGATGGAAGTATCAAATGTAAGCGTGTAAGAAAAAATGATCGTATCGTTTTTTTCAAACACAGGTACAAATTGATTGGTTGAATTGATAAAAAATGGTCCTGGGTTGCTATAGTATAGATCCAGCCGCCCTGTTGATGGTATGGGTTCAGAAGGAGTTGTAGTTCCTGGGCTTGAGGTCCACAATATATTGCTGATCTTCCACGGATAAATAAAATGTGAAGTGCCGTTTGCAATGATATCTGCTGCGTATAAATTGTCATAAATATTAACGTTGAAAACGTCCAGTGGTCCGTGATTGATCCATTGAACAATGTAATTATAGCTTTTGGGGAAGTTGCTGCAATCAAAACCGTTATCGTCATCAACAGAATTAAGAACTGATATATCAATATTATCTTTTATAATTACAGTATTCCAGGTTGATGAATTTGTCGTTAAGTCCGGGTCGTTTATCCCCGCTGGCGGTAAAATAGTTGCGGTATTGGAAAATGAAGAGAGTTGTGTAGAATCCGGAGAGCTCAAATCGATTACGAAAGTTACTTCTCCGTTCACGGGCAGGAACGGAATCGTGCCTGTAAAAATATAAGTTGGAATGGGAGGATGTACAAATGAAACGTTTATAGAGTAATTGCTCGAATCAAAACACTGAGCTCCGCCGGATGCATTACAGTTCCTGAGCAAAACATTGCTTGCGCCCTCGGGGAAAGTATCAGTGAAGGAGGCATTAGTTACATCCACCGGACCATTGTTGCTAACCTTAATCGTGTAGGACATTGGTGATCCCGTGCGTACACTTGACGGCCCCGTTTTTTGAATGATCAGGTCGGCAAATTGTGCTTTGCAAAATAAAGACAGGCAAATAAAATTGATAAGCAGCAATAGTTTCAGGCGACCATTTACATTCATAAAAATTCCATTAGTTTAAGATCCGTTACAGAAATTTTTTATCAAAGCGAAATGCTTTAATTCAAAATAAAGTGGTGCAAAAAAAAAGAGAATTGTTCGCAGTTAATTTACGCTTAAATATTTATTCTCCAAGATCAAATACAATTCCCTGCGCCAGCGGCAGGTCTTTTCCATAATTTACCGTGCTGGTTTGCCTTCGCATATAGGCTTTCCACGAATCGGAACCGGATTCCCTTCCGCCACCCGTTTCTTTTTCTCCGCCAAAAGCACCGCCGATCTCCGCTCCGGAAGTACCCATATTCACATTTGCAATACCACAATCGGAGCCGGATGCTGAAAGGAATAATTCCATTTCCCGCATATTGGTCGTCATGATCGCAGAAGATAATCCCTGTGGAACTGCGTTCTGAATTGCAATTGCATCTTCGAGCTTGTCGTATTTCATCAGATATAAAATAGGGGCGAAGGTTTCCTTTTTGACGATGGGCAATTGGCTATCAACCTCCGCTATACATGGTCGCACGTAACAGCCTGAAGTATAATTATTTCCATTAAGCACTTCACCCTCCACGATAAACCTGCCACCTTCGGATTTACATTGTTCGATAGCATTTTCATACATTTTAACCGCTTCCGTATCAATAAGCGGTCCTACGTGAACTCCATCTTCCAGCGGATTTCCAATTCTGAGCTGCTTGTAGGCGTTGACCAGTTTTTCTTTAAACTCATTGTATACAGATGCATGTATAATTAACCTTCTTGTAGTTGTACAACGCTGACCAGTAGTACCGGTAGCGCCAAACACACTTCCCACTATCGCTAATTTAAGATCTGCATCAGGGGTAATAATAATGGCATTGTTTCCACCGAGTTCGAGGAGACTTCTGCCTAACCTGCCAGCTACTTTTTGACTTAATTCTTTCCCCATTCGCGTGGAACCGGTTGCAGAAACCAGCGGAATTCGCATATCGCCCGATATCCATTCACCTATATTGCGATCTCCTGTCACCAAACATGATAAGCCTTCCGGCAGATCATTTTTTCGTATTACTTTCTGAATGATCTTCTGACATGCAACAGCTGTTAAAGGTGTTTTTTCGGAAGGCTTCCATATGCAAACATCTCCGCAAACCAAAGCCAGCATGGCATTCCAGCCCCAAACAGCTGCCGGAAAATTAAATGCGGTGATAATTCCAACCACGCCAAGCGGATGCCATTGCTCGTACATCCTGTGTGACGGACGCTCGGAGTGCATAGACAAACCATACAGTTGTCTCGATAAGCCCACGGCAAAATCGCAGATATCGATAATTTCCTGTACTTCACCCAACCCTTCCTGGAGGCTTTTTCCCATTTCCCACGAAACAAGCATGCCAAGGTCTCTTTTATGCTCCCTGAATTCTTCCCCGATCTGCCTTACGATCTCTCCGCGTTTTGGTGCGGGGACCGACCTCCATGTTGAAAATGCACTAACCGCTCTTTCAACAACTTTTTCATATACTTCTTTTGAAGTGATTTGCGCAGCCGCAATTTTTTTTCCGTCCACCGGTGAAAATGAATGAAGCAGCTGTTCTGTTTCAAACCATTGAGTGCCGGTTGATGTGCCGGAATTAATATCGTGTATATCTAAGTTTTTAAGGAATTGCATAGCGTTATAAGTTATTTGTTAGATGCAACTCAAAGTTAATAAATTACAAAGTGTATATATATACACGCAAGAATAAATAACTTTACGGTTCAATATACAACTATGACTTTATTATTTTTATTAGCAGCAGGTACGCCGAGCACAGGTTTCCCAACATTGATCATGATGGCATTGATGTTCGTCGTGTTTTATTTTTTCCTGATCCGTCCGCAATCGAAGAAAGCAAAAGAACAGCAAAATTTTATTGAAACATTAAAAGCCGGTGATAAAGTGATCACGATCGCAGGTATACACGGAAAAATTGTTTCGGTGAATGATGAAGATAAAACATTCCTCATCCAGGTAGACGGTCCGACAAGATTAAAGATTGAAAAATCTGCCGTCAATTCCGAATTGTCAAAAGCACTTCAGGCTTCGGCAACGACAACAGCATAAAATATCATGTTGAAAGTAGGGATCACCGGCGGAATTGGCAGCGGTAAAACTACTGTTTGCGGAATATTTTCTACGCTTGGAATTCCTGTTTACTACGCGGATACCCGTGCAAAGGAGTTGATGAACTCTGACCCGGAGCTTAAAAATCAGATCATAAAATTATTTGGAAAGGAAGCTTACCTGCCGGAAGGCGGATTAAATACAAAGCATATCGCTTCTAAAGCATTTACAGATAAAACTTTATTACAACAATTGAATGCATTAGTACATCCTGCAGTGTTCCGTGATTCAATAAACTGGTTTCAGGAGCATTCGGATAAACCTTATGTGCTTTATGAAGCTGCGATCATGTTTGAAAGCGGAAACAACAAGATGATGGATAAGATGATCACCGTTTACGCTCCTGAAGAAGACAGGATCTCGAGAATTATTGCAAGAGATAAAGTAGGCAGGGTAGATGTGCTCGATCGCATCAACAAGCAATTACCCGAAGAAGAAAAAATAAAGCGTGCTGATTTTATTATTTATAATGATGAAACGCATCCGCTTATAGAACAGATAATGAACATTCATCAGCAATTAATTGCAGGTATCTGACCCGGAATTCATGTGAACAACTTTACTCCGCATTATTTCTTTGTAAAATGAGAACTAATTATTTTCGTCGCTTGTTCCAAAATACATCACATCATCCTGAACATGTTTTAGGAGCGTTTAATAAAATTCTATATGATTGAAACTGTAAACTGTTTAATTATTGGTGCAGGTCCTGCGGGATACACTGCCGCAATTTACGCTGCGAGAGCAAATTTAAAACCTGTTTTATATACCGGGCTTGAACCGGGCGGACAGCTGATGACGACCACGGACGTAGAAAACTACCCGGGGTATCCCGATGCTGTAACGGGACCGAAAATGATGGATGATTTCCAGAAACAAGCTGAGCGCGTGGGAACGGAAGTTCGTTTTGGTACAGCTACAAAAGTTGATTTCGCGGAAAAGGTTCATAAAGTGTGGATCGATGATGAAAAGGAAATTCACGCAAACACCGTGATCATCGCCACAGGCGCACAAGCGAAATGGCTCGGGATAGAATCCGAACAACGCCTGAACGGGAGAGGAGTGTCCGCATGCGCGGTTTGCGACGGTTTCTTTTATCGCGGGAAAGAAGTTGCGATCATTGGCGCGGGCGATACGGCTTGCGAAGAAGCCATCTATTTATCCAACCTGTGCCCGCATGTACACATGATCGTTCGCAGTGATAAGATGCGTGCGTCAAAGATCATGCAGGATCGCGTGATGAAAACAAAGAACATCACCGTCAACTGGAACAGTGAAACGGAAGAAATACTCGGACAGGATAAGGTGGAAGGCGTTCGGATAAGAAATAATAAAACCAACGAAACTACTGAAATCAAAGTGGAAGGATTTTTTGTCGCGATCGGGCATAAACCGAATTCGGAAATTTTTAAGGGTTGGCTTGATATGGATGAAACAGGTTACATACAAACAATTCCCGGTACGAGTAAAACAAAAATCAACGGCGTATTTGCTTCGGGGGATGTGCAGGACAAAGTATACAGGCAAGCGGTTACCTCTGCAGGTTCGGGTTGCATGGCTGCACTGGATGCTGAAAGATATCTCGCGGAATACTTTCACAATTAACAAAAATTAATTCCGGCTCTCCTTATCAAAAAATAAAATTGGCATAATTGTAGCTATCTTTAGTATGTCAATTTACATGAAGAAAACCTTTATATCTATTTCGCTTTTTATCACGTGTATTTTATCGGCAACGGCGCAAAATTCACAGTACGATACCATCGTTTTGCCTAAAGTGATTTTATTTGGTGATACATTGCCGGAGATCGTTTTGGATCCCGTGGAAATAAATGCAACGCGCTTAAGTAAGGTAAATCTCCAGGAATGGCAGATGCGGTATTTACGCATTGTGTATCCTTATGCATTGCGGACTGCTCGCCTCACAAAAAAAATAAATGATGATTTACAGAAATGTGATTCAAAGAGAGAACGAAAGCGTTATCTTGACGAATGTGAAAAAGTGCTGCGCGCGCAATTCGAATCTAACCTGAAAAATTTGTCGAGGAAGCAGGGGCAATATTTGATAAAACTGATAGACAGGGAAACCGGGCAAACCGTTTATGATTTATTGAAAGAGTACCGAAGCGGATGGAAAGCTTTCTGGTGGAATTTCGCAGGGAAATTTTTTCAGCTCAATATGAAGGAAGGATATGATGCAATAGGAGAAGACAGAGAGATTGAGAATTACGTGGCGCGATTAGAAGAGATTTATCAACATGATGGAACAATATATCGAATCAACAATGAACAATTCAATACACCAGTTCCGGGTGAAAAACGCTCAAAATAAAGACGTTGACCTCGGCAATTACAAAGGCAAAGTACTGATGGTTGTAAATACTGCATCAAAGTGCGGGCTCACACCACAGTTAGATAAACTCGAAAAATTGTACGAAGAATACAAAGACCGCGGATTCGAGATCATCGGCTTTCCTTCGAATGATTTTGGTGGACAGGAACCTTTAGCAGCTGACAAAGCGGAAGAGTTCTGCAAGATCAATTACGGCGTTACTTTTCCGATCATGGAAAAGATACATGTAAAAAAGGGAGATGATCAGCACGAGCTATATCGATTTATGGGAAAACAAGCTTCGGGACCGAGTTTATTAACGAATCCGAAATGGAATTTTCACAAGTTTATGATCGATAAAGATGGAAAGGTCGCGGATTTTTTTATTCCGACAACAGAACCAGATGATAAGAAAATAAAAAACAAGATCGAAGAATTATTGAAGAAGAAAATATGGAATAGATGAAGAGATATTTACTGCTGTTGTTTTCTTTTCTTTTTTTCTATTCTTTCTCCCAGGAGATCTACACGGATGAATGGACGCAATTCATCCCTTCGTCTTCCATTCCGAAAAATATCCACTGCAAAAATTCCAACAATAACATTGATCTTATTCAGTTCAACGGCAGGTATTATGTTGCCTTCAGAACTGCCCCTACACATTTCGCTTCAAAAAAAACAAAACTGTTTATCATGAGCTCCGCTGATTTTAAATCATGGAAATATGAAACGGAATTTTTTGTGAATGCGGATATGCGTGAGCCTCGTTTCGCAGTTTTTAAAGATCACTTGCGATTTTATTTTTTTGAAGGAGGAACGAAGATGTTCAAATTTGAACCCAGGCATATATGGACAAGTGTTTTAAGTGATACAGGCTGGAGCAACAAAGTCAAAACAAATCTGGATGGTTTCGTGGGATGGCGGTTTAGGACGCATGAAAATAAATTATTCCTGTCTGCGTACTACGGCGTTAATTTATACAACAGCGGTCATCATGCAAATTTGCGGTTATTCACTTCTGAAGATGGCATTACTTTTCTTCCCGTCAGCGAGCAGCCGCAGATCACTACACAAGGTGCTGAAGAAGGTGAATTTATTTTTGATAAAGAAGGAAATATCTGGTCGACAGTAAGATTGGAAGGTTCAGGTTCTTATTTGTGTTTCGCTTCTAAAGATTCCCTGGATAAATGGACAAAGAAATTTTCTAAAAAGAAATACGACAGCGCATTATTATTTTCAAAAGGAGATGATATCTATTTAGTTTCCCGTAGGCACTTAAAAGGCGATGCTACACAGGTGGAATTTCCGGATAAAAAGCAGCGGCGCAATAATCTCATCCGTTATTCATTTACTAAAAAAGCTACTGCGTTGTTTAAGATCAACAAAGAAAAAATGGAGATAGAGCATATCATGGATTTTCCAAGTACCGGCGATACTGCATTTCCTGCAATTGCAGATAAAGATGAGAACAGTGCATACTTATTGAATTATTCCTCTAACATTCATAAGCGCAAAAAGATATGGATCGGCGGACAACTGGGTAAAACGTACATCTATCAAACGCAGCTGCATTTTAAATAACGTGTCTGTGGACTGTGGGCTAAGGACTGATAAACTTTTTGTAGTTTTACATCATGAAATTAGACATCTTAGTTTTTGCTGCGCACCCTGACGATGTGGAATTATCGTGCAGTGGAACAGTGCTTAAACATATCAGTTTAGGTTATAAAGTGGGTATCGTTGATCTCACGGCAGGAGAGCTGGGCACGCGCGGAACACCGGAGATAAGATTGGAAGAATCTAAAAAAGCGACAGAGATATTGGGATTAAGCGCAAGAGAAAACCTCGGCTTCCGCGATGGATTCTTTGAGATAGATGAAACTCATTTATTGAAAGTGACTGAAGCTATCCGTAAATATCAGCCTGAGATCATTTTTGCTAATGCATCCTCAGACCGCCATCCTGACCATCAGCGGGCAGGAGACCTGGTTTCTCGTGCAAATTTTTTAAGCGGATTGGTAAAGGTAGAATCCACCCAGGGTGATGCACAAAAACCGTGGCGTGCTAAAGCGGTTTACCGTTTCATCCAGGATAAATATGTGCATCCTGACATTGTTGTGGATATTTCAGGTTTTGAACAAAAGAAACTGGAAGCCATTAAAGCATTCAAATCACAGTTTTACGATGCCAATTCACCGGAACCGGAAACTCCGATCTCCCGTCATGATTTCTTCGATTTTATATTGGCTCGCGCAAAACATTTCGGCAGGTCAATTCACGTCGAATATGGAGAAGGGTTTACGGTAGAAAGGTATATCGGAACTGATAACTTATTTCATCTTAAATAGTTACCACACTTTACTTATATCTTCAGTCCATGCACGGACCAGGGCATTTTCTTCTTTTCCCACAAATCCCTGTGAGGTAAGCATATCGTAGCAGGTGAGCAGGTCATCCAGCATATTTTCTTTTCCGCCCTTGATATTCAACGCAGCTAATTCGCTGCAGATCTTAAAGTTATTTAAATAACCAGGGATCTCATCCTCAAAATCCTTCATCAGGTTGTGTACATTGCGTTCCTGCCAGACTGTTGCTTCATGAAACAGGATACTCCAGCCATTTGCCCAGGCAATCCGCTGAGCTACATAGCTTCTCCAGATGTCCGTCATTCTGAAACTGCAATATGCAGGCAGATACAATAACGGGAAGGCTTCCTTGTACCAATACGTATTCTGGCTGTTAAACGGGCTCCAGGCGCCATCTCCTAAAGCCAGGTTCATTCCTTTTTTGAAGTTTAAAGGAAGAGGATAAGCTAAACGGTAAACTGCATCCACATCCGGGTTTTCATCAGCCAAGCCTTGCTGTATAGGACATAAGACTTCTTTAACCTCATAATCACTCAACGGCTTTGAAGGTTTTTGAAGTTCCTCCAATGGTAAACCACGAGGCCATATAAACTTATCACTAAAGTAGTTGTATACATTTACCCAACCTTCTCCTTTAATGTCATACGCCTTTACCGTCTTTGTTTTTTGATTCCAGAATTCTTCTCGTGGGAAATTGTCATCATCAGTTTCAACAATTTCTTCCGTACCATTCTGTAAGGCAATAATATAACCGATGTTTTTTCTCGCATAATGTTTTACAGGACAAAGCTTTGCAAACTTTGAATCAATCGTTAATTGACGGTCTACCGACCAGAAATCACAACCATCTATCTTAAATTCAGCAGGGGACTTCGTGTCACCGATCATAATAAAATCAAAATTTCTTTCTTTTGATGCTTTGGCGAAAGTGTGCAGCACTTCCATCGTGTCGGGACCTATAGAGGTAATTACTAAGCTTTTCTTGGACATAAATATTTATATTTCAATATTCTAATAGGATTCTGTAAAGTGATTATAAAACAGGTCTGTTTCCTTTTAAACGCTGAAGAAAATAGTATAAAAGCGTTTCTCTTGCATTTTTTATGGCTGACTTAGACACTCTTGGAGAAGGTGCCTGGTAGTGTATGGGTACTTCTGCAGTACGGTGTTTCCTCAACAGATATTTTACTTCGGTCTGGTAAAAATGCGCTCGCGATTTCAGTGGATATTCAAGCAACTTGCCAATAATATGGCGATGGAAGCCCTGGAAGCCTGAAGTCATATCATATAACTTGGTTCCCAAGAGTATATTAGCCAGCACAGTGCCCATTTTTGATAGCATTCTGCGGTTAAACGGCGAATCTCCCATGGAACCATCCTTGATAAACCTCGAGCCGAATGCACATTCATTCCCCTCGTTTAAAACCCTCAGGTACATTGGAATTGCCCGTGGATCATGAGATAAGCCGGCATCCATTTCGATAATAATATCATGCCCATTATCGTAAGCTACACGAAACCCTTTTAAATATGCATCTACGACGTTCTTATTTTCCGGCGCCCAAACCACTTCGAACCTTGGGTCGCGCTTTTCCAGGTCGCGAGCCATATCCAGCGTTTTGTCCTTGGATGCATTATCGATGATAAAATAAATTTTTCCTGTGCCGATCACATCCATTACCCTCGTCAATAAGTCGACAAAGGGAGTGAAATCCTGCTCCTCATTTGCCATTGGTATGGTTGCCGCCCAATCCGTATATAGATACATAAAACTCCTGAAATTTGAAACGATAAAGATAATCCAAAAGCGGGTTATATTATATTATTAGTTTTTAAGGAAACATTATTGAAACATAGAAGGTTATCAATTGTTTTTTTATTTTCATGTTTTTATGGAGCAGGCTAACAATCCCTTACATGGCAAAACACTGGAGATGATCGTAGAACATCTTGCGGATTATTATGGATGGGAAAAACTTGGACAGATCATTGATATCCGTTGTTTTAATGTAGATCCAAGTGTAAAATCCAGTTTGAAATTTTTAAGAAGAACACCGTGGGCGCGGAAAAAGGTAGAGGAGTTGTATGTGGATAGTTTAGGTTGAGATAAAATGTCCACGGTCGACAGTCCACGGACCACGGAATCTCCGAAGAGAAGTTTAGCCTTAGACCCTTTGAAAGAAATCAGAGTTAAATTTATAGACTACAGAAACTGTGGACTGTCGACCGTCGACTGTGTACCCATTAACTTTCCCCCTTAATAATATTCTTTAGCTTTATTCTTTCCTGGAAGGAATCACTGTCGTTGGATTTTGGAAACGGCAGATCAGGTACAGGAACATTCAGAAAATTACATAAGGGTTCCCAGCCGTCTTTAACTTCATAGATCAGCAATTTATCCGCGGGGACATTTTTTATTACTTCTGCGTTCCATTTATTGTATGCTGATAGTACAGTTTCTTTATCTAATTTTCCATATAAAAGTTTTTGAAAAAAAACATCTTCAATCCATACAAAAATCTTAGGTATATAAGCCAGACGCTTAGAAAAAATGCCCAGTACTTTAAGAACCTTGAAGATGATGGCGGGTGGCTTGTTGAGAATAGTTTTTGAAGCACTTTCAAACCATTTTTCAGGATCCCTTACTGTGAGGATCACTTTGGCATCGGGGTACTGTACCATAAATTCTTTGTAATAAATACAGGAAGGACCATCAACGGCAGCGAGGTAACCTTCAAACAGCTTCTCGTAGTCAGGTTTTTCCCCGCGTGATAATTGCTGCCAGTAAATAAGACGGCTTCCATCTTTTATTAATTCGAACATGTGATAGCATTTATTAAAGCCGAGTAGCTCCAATGCTTTCTTTAAAGACTCCGTACCGGTTCGTCCCCAGCCGGCGCCGATTACCTTTAGTGCCATAGGTCTGTTTGATATAAAATTACTGAAATTTTTATTATTGTAGAGCCCACAGTCAACGGTCCACGGACGACAGTTAATGAATTTACAATTCAACTGTTATATATAGGATAACTTGCAAACGATGGAAACAGTGGTCTGTGGTCAGTCGACCGTTGACTTTTTATCATTCAGCAACAGAAATTTTTATTGCCCGGTTCTTAATTTTCTGGTCTTTTGTTAAACTGAGTACGCTCTTTAGCTTCTCGCGCTTCACCGCGGCATATGCCAGGAAATCTTTCACTTCAATAATTCCGAGTTCTTCCTTATTCAGTTTTCCAACCTTGGATAAAAATCCTACAATATCCATTTTATTGATATTGTCTTTTTTGCCCTTGCTGAATGTCAAAGTCACCCATTCCGGTTTTCGGGGCAGGGAAGCAGTTCCGGTAAGCTCCAGTGTTTCAATGTCTTCAGGCATATACGCCGGGGGTTCTTCTTTGTTTGTCAGCATCATATATGCATCACCGGTTGAATGCATCCGAGCAGTTCGCCCGTTGCGGTGAACGAATATCTCTTCTGAGAGCGGTTTCTGGTAATGGATGATATTTTTTACTTCGTTGATATCTAAACCACGCGAAGCAAGATCGGTGGTGATCAATATATTGGTGCTGCCATTCCTGAATTTTGCCAGCACTTTTTCACGTTCCGCCTGGTCGAGCTTTCCGTGAAAGATGTCATTTTCAATATGATTTCTTGTTAAATGTCCGCTGATTCGCTCCACTACTTCCCGGTGGTTGCAGAAAATGATCGTGGGAGAGGTGCGGATAAAACAAACGAGTTTTAATAAATCCTCCAGCTTATCTACATCTTCTGAGATCACGATCTTTACCGTAAGCTGATCGGGCTTAACTTCAGATAGAAAATTTAATTGACTAAGTGATTTTGTTCCCACAAATGAAGGTATTTCAATGGCTTGTGTAGCTGAAGTTAAAACTCTTCTTGTAACTGATCTTAGCTGTTTTACAATATATTCCATTTCATTGCTGAATCCGAATTCGAGCGATTTATCGAATTCGTCGAAGATGATCGTATGGATGGAATCTGTATCAAAAGTCTTTTTATCGATATGATCCGCAATCCTGCCAGGTGTTCCCACGAGAACTGCAGGAGGGGTTTGCAAATTGTTTCTTTCCACTTTAAAATCATGACCGCCATAGCAGCAATTCACCTTTAAATTGGTTTTCATGCTCTTAAAAACGGCTTCGATCTGGAGCGCCAGTTCCCGTGATGGAACCAGGATGAGTACCTGGATCTTCTTTAAATTTTGGTCAATAGTATTTAAAACAGGCAGTAAGAAACCCAAAGTTTTTCCGCTGCCTGTCGGGGAGAGTAATAAAATATCATTTTTCCCGGAAAATGTCCGGATCATTTCTTCCTGCATATCATTCAGTGATGAAATGGATAGATTCTTAAGGACATCAGTTTGGGAAATATTCATCGTGCAAAAGTAAAGAATGTAGCTTTAGAAGATGGATTAATTATAGCTGTGACGGATTAAATTTTAAAATCTTTAACCAATGCAGGCATAATATTTGCTTATTTTTGTGCCGAAACAAAATCCAGTATGAATATAAAAAGGTTACTCTGTCTTATTTTACTCATTGTTCCGGTATTGGCATTCACAGCTAAGCCTGTTTCTATTGACTTTGAGATCAAGGGAATGCCTGATGGTTATGGTAAAATTTTTGGAGTTTTAGGAACTGCCAATTATCTCGTCGATTCTTTTCTAACCTCAAAAGAGAAAGCGCATTATGAAAAAGATGAGCTGTTAAAAAGTGGAATGTACTATTTTGTATTGCCGTCGAATACAGGCTTTTTCCAGTTTTTAGTGGATAAGGACCAGCAGTTCATAATGAAGACTGATACTTCAGATTTCGTTGGGAAAATGCATATAACCGGGAGTGAAGACAACCAGCTTTTTTATGATAATATGCAATACGAAGGCAGGTTTCACACCCGTCTGGATTCCATAGAAGCAGAGATGAAGAAATATGCTGCTGATCCGTCAAAAACAGCCGCTTTGCAAACTGCTAAGGATAAATTAATTAAAGAGCGAAAAGATTATCTGGCTGACCTGGCAAAAAATCATGCTTCTTCCTTCTTTGCTCAATTTAAGCTGGCGGGACAAAATCCCGACCTGCAAACACCCAAAAATCCTGATGGAAGCCTGGATTCTGTAAAACAAATGATCTTATACCGGGAAGATTACTGGAAAAATACGAGCTTGTCAAATGAAAAATTACTTAGAACTCCGGTGATTGCCAACAAGTTAAAGACATATATCACGCAATTGATCCCACAAACCGCAGATTCCGTGATCAAATATTCGGACCAGATCATAGAGCAATCCAAACCATGTCCGGAATGCTTCAAATTTATTGTGAACTGGATCGCCATTCATTTCCAGAAACCAACCTTTATGGGGGCGGATAAAGTTTTAGTACATATTGCAGATCAATACTTTACGGACGAATATGCAACGCCTTGGTTTAAGGAAAATCCTTATGAATTGGTGAGGATCAGGACCAAGGTAAATGATATGCGCCCGAGTTTGGTTGGTCAGGTTGGACAGAATCTGACCTGTAAAAACATCAACGGAGATTACGAAAGCTTGTATGATCTGAAAACTCCACTAAAAATACTTTTCATGTTTTCTCCGGATTGCAGTCATTGCCAGGAAGAAACGCCGCATTTGAAGGCGCTGGTGGAGCGCTGGAAAGGAAAAGTTGATGTGTATGCGTTGTGTGTAGATAAGGACGATATTAAATGGAAATCCTTTGTGAGCAAGTATCAGATCGGATCATTTCACAATGTGAGTGATCCAAACCTGGAAAGCAAGTACTATAAGAAATATCACTTTGAAAGCACGCCGGGAATTTTTGTTCTTAATCCATCCAACAAGATCATTGCAAAAGATCTTTATCCAAATCAACTCGACCAGGTATTTGAAACGGAATTGACCAAGTTAGGAATGAGATAACCATTTGAGTTTTTCTTAAAGGATTCACCTTCAACGCATCAACTAATACTATTGTCCTATAATTTATATTATGTTAAGTACGCTAATCGTAGCGTATGGTTCATTTCAGCTCTTCACCGAGTTTATCCGTTGTTAGATCATGCCGAGTAAAGCACTATTTGCTTACAGCATTACGGAACCATTATAAAACCATTGGTGTGAATACAGTTTGGGCTGGTCATCATCTTCTTCTTCCAAACATCGGTTTCTTCCGTATAGACCATAAAATTGAGCACGTATCTAATTGCTATGTTACGTTTCATAAAATATCTGATCTCAGCTCATATAGCTTCCAAGCTAATAATCTGACCATTTTACTCCACAAGATAGAAACTAATACGCCTGACATGCTAAAAACGCGAATTCAGTTAGGGAGCTTCTACGGGTAATTGGAAATATAATAACCCTCACTTTTGGTTCTTTTGGTGACAAAAGATCGCTTTTGTAACTTTTCTAAAAAGTTAGGCTACTATACTATATTGGATTTATTACTTCTGCAATCTTTCAAACTGAGACCATACAACTATGTGAAATACAGTGAGTAATGGGATTTTGTTTTTATGATTCATTTTTGTTTTGGTATATCCCATATACCTTAGTAGTTTTAATTTAATATAAAGTAAGGTATTTTTGTATATTTGATTTAAATAATTCTATCCTACCATCTATAATATGGATATGTCTTGAATTTGAATATTTAACAAAAAATAATTGAATATTGTTAACCTATAGCTTAACTTTAACCATTGAAGAGAAAATGTAAACACATATTAAGTTCTTCAGATGGGAAAAGGGCAATATACATTGATGAAGAAAATTCCAAAGAAATTCTTGAATATCTCAAAAGAGATGAAAGGCATAAGGATAAGTTTAGGTATATCGCCGAAATTATTCTAGGTAATCTAAGAATGCCATCTGTATATGATAAAGAAGATATAGATGATTCTTGTAAGCATGTTACAGCAATGAAATTTTTTAAGGGACAAGAAAATGACAGAATATATTGTAAAGAGGTTAAAACAGCTACAGGGATACATATTGTAGTAGCGGCTATCCTATGTGAAAAGAAAAAAACAACAAAGTTAACCAAAACTCAAAAGGGTATTATTCAAAAGGTAGGAGGATATGATTATGAAATCAAGTAAAAAATTTAATATTTCATCGGAATTTGAAAGTTTATTTTCTTTTGATTCGAAGGAAAAAGAAACTGAACACGAAGCCAAAATGATAATGTTTCGCTTCTTGAGTGAGCTTGAAAAGTTAAATGGAGATAAACCGATTAAGGGAAAGGAATTGGCTGAAGCAATAGGAACATCCCCTAGTTTTATTACTCAATTATTTCATGGAAATAAATTAATAAATCTCACTACCCTGGCAAAGATTCAGAATGCTTTTGATTTTACTTATGATATAAAAGCGGTTTCTAATTTGGTTGAGTGTAAGCTAGTCACAGAAGATTACAATCCGTCTATTCCTATTGAGAAGTCTATTGCAGATAATAAAGCGAAACTTTGGATAGCCTTTAAAAAACCAGAATATAAAAAACAAGAAGAATCCGAAATGGAAGAATCATACGTTTTTAAAGAAGCAAAATGAAAATAAAAAGATCCCCATTGGTATTAATAGATTTTGCAATATTAAATAGCAATTTCAAATTTACCCCACCCCCTATTGAGACTGATATACCAACATTGATTTCTACGTATGAAATAGATATTGATTTTGCAGTAGTTGAGAATAAGGATGAACACATAAGAGTTTTTGTGAAGACTTCTATAAATCAAGGAGCTAACGAAAAAGCCGGTTATTCTATTTTTGCAGAAGGCGCATCGATATTTAATCTTTTAAAAGATGAGAATATGCCAGAAGATGAATTGAAAAGTTTAGTACAATCTTCAATTTCAATTGCCTTAAATAATTTGAGAGGTTTTATTTCTTCTCTGACATCTAATGCTCCATTCGGTAGATACATATTGCCATCAATTGATATGAGGGATTTAATAAGCCAAAAAGCTCATGCAATACAAGAAAAAAGAAATACTCCAGAGAATTCTCATAAGGCAAAAATAACTCCGAAAAAGACTGCAACCTAAATATATCACAAGTTATAATAAGAATTCAGATTGGAAATAATGTGTATCTTGTTCCTTAATTATGATGGTTTCTCCACCCTATTACAAAATAGTACAATTGATAAAATTCAATGCAAAAGGTATACTGCCAAACATATCTAATCCATTAAAAATCAATTATTAAACAAATCGTACTTAACATAATAACGACTTGTTGTCCTATAGTCTTTATATTATGTTAAGTATAGTTTGCGTAATTCAAGCTCATTTACATGTAAGTATAAACAACTCTATAATTAGTTGCCGGGAAACCACCGGACTGAATTGAATATATCCTGTTATCCACCCTTCCATGATTATCGAAAGTGTAACTGTATGAAGTAATGGGTTGTCCGCCGGGGATAATTTGTCCATAAGTTTCCTGTTGACTGGTCAGCATCAAATTAGCGGCGGTATTGAATGTGCCACCGGCAAGTTCAACATTTATAGTATTTTCCATAAACCCGGGAATTGAAAACGGATTTATCCCTGCATTGAAATTAATTCCACGTTGCGTAGCCTTGGTCGTATACGCCAGGTCAAACCGTGTGGTATCTGTTCCTGACGGGACTGCCGGAGATAAAATTTTATAAGAAGAAAGATCATCGCCGGTAAATGTCAAATCATACACCTCTTTTGCAGCACCTCTGTTGATTTGTGTCAGCCGGCTGTTTCCATCATACATATAATTCCATTGATCAGTAAGCACCAGAAAAGGCTTGCTGAATACATTGATCTTGCTTACCAGGTGATTCGTGCCGCTGATATACAGCACCACAAGATTTCTTAAGGTGTCCGTACCGTTAAATGCACTCTCGTCGATCTCGATAGAATCGTTGAGGTAATTATAAGAATGCTGAAGAAAATAATTATTGATGTTCAACTGGATCTTTTCTGTTTCCAGCAAACCTGTTACCGTATTATATGAATAATCCGCCTGTCCCATCAGCGAGTCATTCCTGTAATATCTTGCGGTCTTGATGCGTAACTCTGCAGGCAGCTCTGTTTTTTTGCAGGAAAATAAAGTCAGCGCGCTTAAAAAAAGAATAAAATTTTTCATGGATAAAGATAATCAGAATCGGATAGAAAATGATGTGCTATTAAATTACGGCTACTAAGATTTATTTTTAAATCTCTTGTATTGATCATACGCGTAAAACTTAAGATATTCTCCGGCTTCAATTCGCTTTTGAATGTCCCTCCAGTATTTAGGATCAAAAATTTCATTATGTTCCGCCAGGAAGATCTCGCCAATCGGTCCATCCGGAGCCATAAACGCTTTAAATTCTTCAGGGAAAATATCGTTTGGCTCAGCGGTGATCATATCAAAATTACCACGCATGTCATCATCTTCATGCTGCTGCGGAATTCTCCGGAAACGTAGATCCGTCACTTTTCCGATCTCATCATAATCATAAAAGATCACACGTCCGTGCCGGGTTACGCCGAAATTTTTTAGTAAAAGATCTCCCGGAAAGATATTCGCTGCTGCGAGCTCCTTCACACAAAAACCATAATCCAAAATCACACGGCACGTATCAATCGGGTTAGCCTGTTCTTTTAAATAAATATTGAGCGGGGTCATTCTCCTTTCTATGTATACATGCTTGATCAGTACTTTATCGCCTTTAAACGTTACGGTTTCCTTACATGAATCCTGTAATTCCTGTATCAGTTCGAACGTAAATAAATGTCGCGGAAATTCGAGGTTCTCAAATAAGTGTGCATATGCCATGCGTCCTACCCTATCGTTGATTTCTACTTCTTCGTACTTCTTGATCACATATTCGCGTGTACAATTTTTCGGTGCTTCAAATTTATCCCTGATGATCTTGAAAACAAAATTGTAATATTTCAGCGTGAATACCGCCATCACCATTCCCTTCACACCGGGAGCCACAATAAATTTATCATCGTGGTTGTGAATGTAATTCATAAGGTCGCGGTACAAAATAGTTTTTCCATGGCGATAATAGCCGATCGAATCATACAACTCTCCTATTGTTTTATGCGTCAGCATCGCTTTTAAATAATCGATGAGCTGCGCGGGATATTTGGTAAAGACAAAAAAAGATGCACGCGTAAAGCTGAAAATGATACTGATCTCCGCAGGAATATAGATGACGGAATCTACGAACAATCCTTTCTCTTCATTTAATAAAGGGATGACGATCGGCATCGACCAGTTTTTATAAAAAAGCCTGCCGACGATGAAAGCGCCGCGGTTCCTGTAAAAAACAGGTTTTAAAATTTCGATCCGGTCCAAAAATAAATTTGATTTCTGGTGGATGATGGTAGGCGCCATTTCATCAAAAATATTCTGCGCATCGAGGTCGATGTCTTCAAAGGGAACATTGAACTTAAAATATTGAAGGATCTGCTTAATTGCAACTTTTGAAAAATGAGAACATTCAATGACATCAAAAATTTCCTGGTCATATTTCGGCATCGCCTTATAATCCGTATAATCGAAATATTCAATATCGGGATTAAAGCTTTTGTCGACAAAAACCTTGCGCGTAATCGAATTATAAAATGTTTCAGAATTCAACCGGTGAGGTTTGTCTTTTACAATAGCGGAAAATTCCTGCTTGATCTCTTTCCAGTATTCCAGGCTGTAAAGATCGTCTCCAAGCAATTCTTCTGTGATACGATACACTTCCTTTACATATTTCCCATATAAATGATAGCGTTCCTGCTGACGAAGAAAAAGATCCTTGAACATTCTTTTCTCAAAGAATTCCTTTGCACACAGTGTAATATCATTAAATGCAGTTAATAAGATGTCGTATTTTACGGCAATATTATTGGCTACCTGATGAACTGTGTCTTTGTTAATCATTAATGTATTAATTTTAAGCGGAAATGCAGCAGCAAATATAAATGAAAAATTACAATAGATGCATTTAGAAGATATCCGTTCGTTTTGCCTGTTGAAAAAAGGTGTAACCGAAGATTTTCCTTTTGATGAAGAAACACTGGTATTTAAGGTAATGGGAAAAATGTTTTTGCTGATGAACATAAACGAACCCGAAATATCCGTAAATGTGAAGTGCGATCCGGAGACAGCCATTGAATTGCGTGAAAAATACGAAAGCGTACAACCCGGTTACCATATGAATAAAAAATACTGGAACACCGTAAATTACACCGGCGAATTTTCTGAGAAAGAATTCTATAAAATGATCGATCATTCTTATCAGGAAGTGATCAAAGGAATGACACGTAAAATGCGTGAAGAACTAGAACAATTAAAATGAAAAACAGGATATCTTTCATATTAATTCTTCTTTTTTGCTTGCAGTCATTGCAAAGTTTTTCCAGGGAAATTGAGATTGATCGCAGTTTCACTTCAACAGAAATTTACAACGCACTTTCCGACAGCAATCCGCCTCCCCACAAAGATGTGCAAATAGATATAGTTCTCCGGAATAAGTCTGGGGCCGAGCAACAGCTGTACTTGAGCGTCATTAATCCTGTTATTGATAAAATTGAAATTACGGACGGGTCTGTTATTACGTTTCTTGGCGACTACGAGCGTTTTACGCGGAGGGAATATAAGCACATCAATTTCGTGTATCCGTTTGTTTTGCACGGTAGTGAAACAAGGGCTATTCATATAAAAGTTCTCAAGCAATGGCAGGCATTAAATTTCCGTGTGAAGTTATCCGGCGAAAATGCATTCATAAAAACAACAAATCATGATAATTTTTTTATAGGCATATTTTACGGGATACTATTTATGTACCTGCTGCTGCTGATCTGTTTTTATATTTTCAGCAAGAGCAATTTCTTTATTATTTATTTATGCATTAATTTCTTTATGCTTCTGTTGTTCTTTCAATACAGCGGAACGGGAAATCAGTTTATATGGTTTTATTCTGCAACAGTACAAAAATACATTGCCCGCTTTGCAGTGCTTGGATATCTCACTGCACACCTTTCCTTTGTCCGGACATTTTTTGCAGTAAGATTTAAAAATAATTTTTCTGCGGTCATCATTAAGATCCTGGTTTTTATTCTTGTGATTTTCTTCCTGCTATTTTTAGTACAGATCTATAATAGTTCTTATGGATATTTAAACCCCGATAACTTTTATTTCCTGGTGAGCACCTTGTTCCTGGTGTATGGCTTTACGGTGATCGGTTTAAGTATTTACACCTACATAGAATTGGGCAGACGGGAAACGATGTGGGTGCTTATCGGCATGTTATTTCATATTTTTAACTGGGTTGTATTTATCAATAATGAATTTGGAATGGTGAGATCTTTGAATTACCTGGATAATTTTAAATTGTTTGACAGCAATATTTTTGTGCCTCAGCTGAATTACTTTATTACAATGCTGGAAATTTTTATTGTCACTATTTTTATTGCGATCAATTACCATAACCTGATCCGTCAGAATAATCTTTCGACACGCCGGCTTGAATTCCTGCAAAAAAGAAACATCAACACTTTTGTCCTGGGTCAGGAAGAAGAACGGGAAAAGATTTCGAGAGAGATTGGCAGTACGATCTCCCGTGAAATTTCACATCTTAAGAAATCTCTCTTTTCTTTTCATCAGAAATCACAGGAAAATAAAGTTATACCGGCTGTTTTGAAAGATATTGATAAAACCTTGCAGGACGTACTGGATATTACAAATAATTATGTAGCACCGGATATGCAGAAAATGAAACTTGCTGAACTCATCACTACCGCAACGGATAAATTGTTCAATGAGATTAATATTACCTATGACTTTAGCAAGTTACCCGATCAGCTGCAGTTATCGCCGCTGGCAAACATTAATTTATACCGCATTCTCCAGGAGATCTCTAATAATATCATAAAGCATGCAAAAGCAGAAAATGTTATTGTTTCTGCGGTAAAGGATAATAAGACGCTGCAGGTAAAGATCAGTGATGATGGTATCGGGTTTGCCAAGAATACCGATAATAAAGGAATCGGGCTAATGAATATTGAATCGCGTGTAAACAGTTTAAACGGAAATTTTTATGTTTTAGCTAACGAGAAAAAAGGTTCGAGCATACATTTGATCATGACGTTAAAAGATATCACCTGAGAAAGACATTCTCCATATTGATTTTTATTTTTATTGCGCAATTTCTTTTTGCAAATGAAAAGGTTTTTATTGTCAGTGAATCTACGCGTTGCCAGCCGGTAGCAAAATACCTGGTGAACCTCAACAAAAAAGATACCCTGGCTTACCTGCTTTTGATCAGGAACGCCTCAAAGCATCAGCAGCAGGTTTTGCTGGAAATTCCCATTCAACAAATAGATAAGATCAATGTAGAACAGTTTGAGCACAATAAGAAACTTCGCAATTTTTCTTTCGTTTCTAAAAAATTGAGTCAGCGTATTTATTATGACCGCAACATTGTTTTTCCTTTCGATATCGGTCCGGAAAAAACAGACAGTATTATTTTTCACTTTCATAAGAATGATATCCATAATTATATGAACCCTGAAATGCTGATCTGGAAGAAAGATGCAAAGATGACACGTACGCAGGCATTAGAGCTTACCCGCGGTGTATTTTATGGCATTATGATCCTGTATACATTTATATGCTTTCTTCTTACATGGTTTTTAAATGCACGCAACTATTATTATTACCTGCTGTACTTGCTTGCGGGCATTTTTTATCTCTTTGTAAAAAATAATTTAGGGTATGAATTGCTATGGCCTGATCATCCCTCATTAGACTTGTTTTTGAAAAAGATCATGCTTTCCATTTACCTGATCACATCCATTTTATTTTTACGTGGGTTTATTAAAAACAGGATCCGGATGCCTATACTGCAAAACCTGCTGCGTTATTTTATTTACTTCGGTTTGTTGCTGATATTTGTTTCTCTGCTGGTAGGTTTATTAAGTTCCCCGGCACAGAAAACATTTATTATTATTCAGAATGTTTTCGCGATCGTTTGCATGAGCACGGTGCTGATCACTTTTATATTTGTGTATTTTAATATTAATGAACGCTCGCTGGTCTTATTTACGATGCTGTATTTTATTTCTTTTTCCTTTTTTCTTTTTTATCCGCAACCTGAATTCGGCAGTGATATTTTAGGAGTTTACCTTGGCCAGATCTATACGTATTCCAATGCATTTATTATCGCTACTATAATTTGCGCGTCAACCGTGTACAGGGTTCTGCAGATCATAAAGCATAATGAAAGGCTGAAGAAAGAAGTAAGCATTATTAATTCACATAATAATTTTTCGCTGATCGAAGGACAGCAAAATGAGCGCACACGTGTTGGACGGGAGCTGCACGATGGTATCGGGATCATGATGTCGGCAGTGAAAATGAAAATGTCGGCAATAAAATCAGATGATAAGAAAGAGGCGGCAACATTAAAAAATATTACCCGGGAGGTAGATTACATTTGCTCATCCATCCGTACATTTTCGCATACGCTCCTTCCGCCAACATTAAAGAAGTTTGGCGTGCAGGTTGCGATCAAGGATATGATTGAAGAATACAAACAGCTTTACCATGTGGATACGCATTACAATTTTAATATCCCGGAAAACCTCTCCCACGTTTCACAGCAATTGATCTACGATCTTCTGAAAAATTTAATTCAATATTTTTCTGAGAACACGCCTGAACAATTAAATATCAGCATTTATGTAATTTCTTCTATCCGCGAAGCACAGATCAGGATACAGCATACCGGCGCGAATATGAATGTGAATGATGAGCATATTAAATCGCTGACATCCGTTATTGATTTATTAAATGGAAAATTTCAGATAAACATGGTGAATGCATGGAACTTCAGGCTTCACATGGAGTTCCCGATCTTGCTGAAGGAAGAAGACGAAGCCACATCGATATCCGGGTGATCTTTTTTAAATGCTTCAATAGTTTTTTTTATATGATCGAGAAATAATTTTTCTTCTGCAGTATTTTTATTCTTTACCCGGTGCTGTAATAACAAGTTTATCTTTTCAATTTCCTTGTTGATCCTCATGGTTTCATTGGAAAAATAAGTTTCGCCAAACCTTTCCCATATATATTTTACGGCGGTTGCATTGGGGTGGAGCATGTCTTCCGCGTAAAAACGATAATCCCGCAATTCGTCCATTACAATTTCATAAGCCGGGAAGTAATGGCAATTGGAATATTTTGAAATGATGCGGTGTATGCTTTCGATCAATATGCTTTTGCTTCTCTGATTTTCTACTGCGCCATCACGCCAGTGCCGCACGGGGCTTACCGTAAATACAACTGTTTTGTCTTTTAAAAGAAGATGAATTTTGTCGAATGCCGAAACAATTTCTTCTAATTCCAGCAATTTTTTCTCAAAGGAGCTATTGGGGATCTTATGGCAGTTTGCTACGATCCTGTCTTCTTCAATATGCCTGTAAACAAAGGAGGTTCCCGGTGTAATAAAAACAAAACGCGAATCTTTAAACAATGTATTGGCATCTTCAATTTCCTTATTTATATTTTCAACTACCTGTTTTTTGTCATGTCCTGAAAACCGCCCATGATGATCAAGTGACAAGTATAATTCATTCCTGTACAACAACTCCCCTTCATTATAAAATTCACGGTTGGCTATCCTGTTTATACTATTAAATAAGGAAACCGGATTGTACAAAATCCCAAATGGGTTGATATTAATTTTAAATTTATATTGATGTAAATAAGCGCCGGTATTTTCAGTAAAGCACGATCCAAGCATCAGCATTTTATCGGCATGCGATATCCGGAATGAAGGTGAAGGAATATCTACTTTAGTGCTAAATTCCATTAATTTCAGCGTTTAGTATATTTTTGGAAAGATATTTGCTATTATTCGTTTATGCAAACTTTGAAGGTCGTTATTTTACTGGTTTTCCTGCATGCCACAGGTGTATCTAACGCAATGATCTATGAGAACAGGATATACGCTTCTCACATAAAAACCGTGCAGCTCTTCCCTACCGGATATGATATGGCGTTTCCTGTTATTCATCTCAACTCCGGTGAAACACTGGATCTCCATTTCGATGATCTTTCAGCAAATGCCAGAAACTATTATTATACGGTTGTGCAGTGCCACAGCGACTGGACGCCAACCATCATGAACGTAATGGAATATATAGATGGATTTACGGAAGCAAACATCAATGATTACGATTACTCGAACGGTACAAAGGTGCCTTATGTGCATTACAGGTTACAGCTTCCGAACAATGATATGAAGTTCAACAAATCCGGGAACTATGCGTTGATCGTATATGAAAATAACAGGGACAAACCTGTTTTTACACAGCGTTTTATGATCGCGGAATCTAAAGTGGTGATCGATGCCGGCGTGGCTTATCCGCGCAGCTTATATGACAGGGATAAATTCCAGGAGGTCGTTTTTAAGGTAGGTTATAAAGGTTTCCAGATCGATAATCCGCAAATGGAAATAAAGGCTGCAGTGCTGCAGAATTACCGCTGGGATAATGCAAAAATGGATATCAAGCCGCAGTTTACCGGTATAAACGAACTCAATTTTGATTTTAACGGAGTCCTCACCTTCCCGAGTTTAGGCAGGGAATTCAGATTTTTTGATATGCGTTCGCTGCGTTTCAGGGGACAAAATATACGTGCTTTTGATATTAAAGATGAAGAAAACGACGTCTATCTAACCTTTGATGTTCCGACTCAACCGGGTAAATATCAATATCTTAAGGATCTTAACGGGCAATATTTTATAGAAAACCTCGATAATCCTTATTACAACACGGGTGCTGATTATGCCAAGGTACATTTCACGTTTGATTTCGCCGGAACAATATCCAATGGTAATTTTTTTGTAGTTGGAGCGTTTAATAACTGGACGTGCGATGAATTGTCCAAAATGAAATATGATCCGCTGGAAAGAAGTTACACAGCAGACATATTGTTGAAACAAGGAACCTATAATTATTCGTATATATTTAAAGATGAGCAGGAAAACGCGGCTGACCAGTTTTTGACGGAAGGATATTATTTAGATACCGAAAATGATTATTCCATCCTGTTGTATTATACACCGTTTGGAGAGCGATATGACAGGCTGATAGCAATAAAACATATTAACTCACTATTAAACAGGTACTGATGAAAGACTTTAATATAGAAAAAGGCGACTTGTTGGTTGCCGAGCCGTTCATGAAGGATCCAAGCTTTAAAAGAACGGTTACTTTGATTTGTGAACAAAGCGATGAAAACACGATCGGTTTGGTTTTGAACCGACCATCTATTTTCCGCATTAACGAAATGATCCCCAACTTTCCGGCTTTCCAGGGAAAAGTATATTACGGAGGTCCAGTAGGTATGGATCGGTTGAATTATATCCACGCTTACGGAGATCTGCTGGAAGGCTCATTCCATATCAAGGACAACTTATACTGGAATGGAAATTTCGACCAGTTGAAGATACTGATCAAGGAAAAACAAATACTTCCCCACAACATCAAATTTTTTGCAGGTTATGCAGGATGGGAACCCGGGCAACTGAATGAAGAAATGCAGGATGAAAGCTGGATCGTTTGCAAGGATTATCCAGAGATATTTAAGATGAGCGAATATATGTGGCAGGAAGTTCTGGTAAAAATGGGCGGCAAGAATAAACTGATCTCCACCTTCCCGGAAGATCCAATTTTAAACTAAGTGAAGGAGTCATGCGATCACTAAGTTCGGGCTATTAGCGTGGCAAGTGATAGTATGACTTTGTAGACCATTGACTATCGGCTATGGACCATGGACTATCGACTACTCAACATTTCACTAATTTTCCCACACGATAAAAAATAATTCAAAAATGTCGTAGCTTCGCGCAAACGCGCTGTTATGAGAAGAATTTCAACAATTTTATTATTGTTTTTTACCGTTATAATAACTTCTAAAGCACAGGAAATTGTAAAAAGATGTGCATTGGATGATATTATTCAGCATGAACTTTTAAATGATCCGCAACTTACTGCCGCTTATATAAATCAACTGTCAGGCGTTGGTTTCAGACCTACTGTTTACGATTCTTCACTTGCTGCCACCGATTCTGTTTATACTGTCCAGGTAGTTATTCATATTGTTTATCTGAATAACAATAAATATGAAAATATTCCTGACAATATTATACAGTCTCAAATAGATCAATTAAATACAGCGTACAATTCCTTGAATGCAGATACGATCAACCTGCGCTCCTTTTTTATTCCATTCAGGGGAAATGCAAGGATCAAATTTGAATTAGCAAAGTTTAAACCCAATGGCTCTCCGACAACGGGTATCGAACGTGTGCAGGGAAAACTGGGTACTGTAGGTTCCTTTAACCCGATATTTGATAATATGAAAAGACCCGATGATATTTTTTCCGGCGCATTTGGTTCCGGAGCACCATCATGGAGTGTTGGAAAATATCTGAATATATGGGTATGTGATCTTAATTATGCAAGCAGGAAATGCCATTCCTGCCTGACGCTTTGCGATACATGCGGCGCGCTTGGAGGATATGCATATCCTCCTTCATCTGCAATTAATTGGGGCGGACTGGCATTAGATCACGGCGCAAACGACGGAGTTGTAATTGACTTTAGATTTTTCGGACAGAACAACTGGTATGCATTAGATTCAACCAGCGATAGATTCAGATCTTTTTATGCAATGGGAAAAAGCACGGTGCATGAAGTGGGGCATTATTTAGGCTTACAGCATAGTTGGGGAAACGTGGTCAACATCCCGCCATTACCTTATACTGATGGCTGTACTGTTGATGATTTTATAGATGATACGCCCGAAGAAGAAAAACAATTTTCAGCAAATCTTCCGCACGGTTTTACAAATCCCTGTGATACATCCATTAATACTTGTACCAAGGATTATTTAGGAAGAGACTGGCCGGATATGTTTGAAGATTATATGGACTATTCAACGGACGCCTGCTATAATTTATTTACAAAACAGCAGGTTAACCTGATGAGATATAATTTACTTACAAGGAGGTCGGGACTTATTATTAAGAGAGAACTGGCGCCGACTATTCCAACATATGTCAGGAACACAGGCTTTAAAAATACAGGCATTTCTTTTTATCCTAATCCTTCAAGAGGGATCATGAACATACATTTTGATAAACTTATGTCGAAGGATATTGTAGTGGACATCATGGATCTTACAGGAAAGGTTGTTGCATCACAGCTGATAAAAAAGAATGAAACGGATCATGCGCTGAATGTACAATCTCTTTCCAACGGAATATACACCGTGAAATTCCATAATGATGATTTTTCCGCGGCGGACAAGTTCGTAAAGGATTAGATACGCAATAAAATTTACTGTATTTCTCCAAACTAAAATCATTATTTTAGCAATGAATTGAAATTCTGTTTCAATCGGTCAGGTATGCAGAAAAAGAAACAACCAATAAAAACTAAAACACCTCCCGCAGTTGCACAAGCAAAGTCAACTGTTTCCAGATCATCCTTTCTTTATAACCAATATGTACAGGTAGGTATTATTGCTGCTATAACATTCGCGTGTTATTTCAATACCTTGTTCAATGATTATTCAATGGATGATGATCTGATCACGGAGAATGTGCATTTAACGAAAGGGTTCAGTGAGTTTAAATATATCTGGACGCATGCTTATGCGGAAACAACAGGCTTCCAGGTAGATTACCGCCCGATATCATTGAGCATTTACAGTTTGGAATTTATGATCTTCGGAAGGCACCCGGGAGTCAGTCATGCGATCAATTTGTTCCTGTATATGATCAGCTTGCTGTTACTTTACTTGCTGAGCATACGTGTTTTTAAGCTGGATAAGATACATCCGCTTATTCCGTTGCTTGTATTTTTATTATACAGCGTTCATCCTTGTCACACGGAAGTAGTCGATTCATTTAAAAACAGGGATGAGATCATCAGCTTTATTTTTATTATTTGTACAGCATTATTTTTTAATAAATGTTTTGAAAATGGTTTGCCGGCGAAAAAAACCGGTTTATATATTTTATGCACATTAGCCTTCCTGTATCTGTCCATGTTGACCAAACTTACATCTCCCCCATTTTTAGGATGTATGTTTTTATGGGCGTACCATAACGATCAGCATAAGAACAGGAAAGTTTTTTTTGTTTTATTGTTCGGTTTTATATTCCTGTTCCTGGTACACATGGGCGTGTTCCAGAAATTTTTGGCTGACCGGCATATTTCATTTAATGAGAATCCAATCACACCCGGAACTGCCATTTCATTGCGCCTGGGGCTTGCATTTAACGCACTGTTGTTCTACATTAAATTTCTTTTCGTCCCGTTCCCGGGCTGCTATTATTACGGGTTTAACTCCATTCCGTTTGAATCCATAGCAAACCCAAAGCCGCTCCTGTCACTATTGATTTATACTTTATTGTTGTGCCTGTTCATATATTCCGTCAGACGAAAGAAAATATATGCTTATTTTCTCGGAGCATTTTTGTTGTTTATATTTTTTTACAGCAATCTTCTTATTCCTTATACCGGCATCGTTTCGGAAAGAGCGATGCTGCATTTTAGTTTCTTCTTTATAGTATTTATAATCTTATTGATCTACGATCTGTTTTTTACAAAGAAGAACAGGGAACAAAAAAATAACCGGGAAAAACTTTTCGCTGCATTGTTTTGCGGGATTGTAGTTGCTTATTCCGGAATGACCTTTGTAAGAAATACGCAGTGGAAAGATACCGAAACACTGATCTCACATGATATTAAATACATGAAGGCTTCCGCATTCGGGAATTATCTGGCAGGCACAAACTTTTATCACAAAGGCATTAATCTTCCGGTTACTGATACCAGCAGAAGAGCGTGGATGCAGCTCTCGCTGTATTATTTAAATGAGTCTATTGCGCTTTCCGTAAATGGTCCGCGTACACTCACCTATTTTAGTTTGGGAAATGTTTACCGTTATGGTTTCGGAGACATGGCAAACGCGGAAAAGAATTTTCTCATTTTTGAACAGCTTCAGCCGAAGTACAAAGGCTTAGCACGTGAAATTGCAAGCGTGTATTTTCTTCAAAATAAATTTATGCTGGCAGTTCCTTACTATGATAAGGCAATAAAAGAAGAACCTGATGATGCGGAACTGTTATTTTACAGGGCGTTAAACTTTTTTAATGTTAAAGATATCGCTCATTTTTTACCGGCAAATGAAGAATTACAGAAGAAGTTTCCCGATAAATATTATGCCTATCTGAATTATGGTTCCTATTATTTATTCATCAATGACCAGCCAAAAGCGCTGGAAAACCTGGAACTTGCTGTAAAGTATGGAAGCGCTAATCCACAGGTATTAGATTACCTTGCTAAACATTACATGGATGTTCATCAACCGGATAAGGCAGCATACTATGAAAAATTAAAAAGAAGAGTTTGAGTTTGCAGGTGAAGAATCAGTTCAGTATAATATTGAATTAAATTTTTATTTTTAATCAGCGTTCCACGTTAATTTTTTCAGGGATATTATGAAAGCACAGAAGCATAAGGAAATAAAACCACAACCTCCATCGGGGATAAAGCTTTTTATCTCTAAACGATCAGTACAGGTGGCGATCATTGCTGCGATTACATTTATTTGTTACATCAATACGGTTTTTAATGAATATTCACTCGACGACCAATTCATCACTAATAATGCATTTGTTTCAAAGGGGATCAGTGGTTTAAAGGATATATGGACACATTCATACGCTGAATACAGGGGCAAGAAAATTGATTACCGCCCAATTTCCTTAACTGCATTTGCACTGGAATATTCAGTATTTAATAAAAATGTTGCAGTCAGTCATTTTATCAACCTTTTGCTGTATATAATTTCGCTGGTGATGTTGTATTATTTTTGCATCTACGTCTTTGAAATTGACCGCATCAATAACTTTCTTCCCTTTATAATAGTGCTCTTGTTTGCCGTTCACCCATCCCATACGGAGGTGATTGATTCTATCAAGAACAGGGATGAAATTTTAAGCATGATCTGGATCCTTATTTCAGGAGTGTGTTTATATAATGCTTTTAAGAGTGATAAAACCAAGTCTGTACTCCTTAATATGACGGGATTTCTTTTGTTCCTGTATATATCCATGCTGACAAAACTGGTATCGCTGCCTTTTATTGCAAGTGTATTTCTCTGGATGATCTATAAGAAGATGCACCTGAAGAAAGTGAGGTTTGCATTGGCAACGGTCCTTTCTTTAGCGATCATCATGGCGCATCTTTCTTTTCTAAGATCATTCATGGTAGACCGCAGCCTTACGTTTTATGAAAACCCCCTTTATGTAAACAGGGATTTTTCCATGATCACGGGATTAGGATTTAATACCATTATTTTTTATTTAAAATTTTTGTTTGTCCCCTATCCGTTCCGTTTTTATTACGGGTACAACACGATCCCTTTTGAATCCATAAATCATCCGGTTCCATTGCTTGGCATGCTGGTCAGCCTGGTGTTGGTAGGATTACTTATCTATTCTCTGATCCGCAAAACTTCTTATTCCTACTTCCTCTTTGCTTTTTTGTTCTGCCTGTTCTTTTATTGCAACTTATTGATTCCATATACGGGTATTGTAGCGGAGCGTGTATTATTCCAGGTGAGTTTTTTCTTTATCGCATTCATCATTATTCTAGTATATCAATTCTTGTCCGGTAAATCTGCTGCAGGTAAAAATACAATTAGCCGAAAACCACTTTTAATTATTTATTTCTATGTGGCTGTGATATTTATTTATTCGGTGCTGATCATTAACCGGAATACAAACTGGAAGAATGAACAAACACTTTTCCTGCACGACATGAAATACCTGGAGAATTCCGCCATAGCTAATTATTTAGCCGGGACAAATTTTTATCAGAAAGGATTTAGCCTGAAATCAACCGATTCAGTAGCGAGCAAGAGCTGGATGCAATTATCTGTGTATTACCTGGATAGGGCAATCTTATTAGCGGACAAAGGTCCGGGCGTGCCGGGCTATTATGATCTTGCCATTACCTATAAGTACGGCTTGGACGATCTGGAAAATGCAGAGAAAAATTTTTTACTTTTTGAAAAAAATAATCACAATTATAAAGGGCTTGCAAGAGATATAGCAAGTACATATTATGTAGAGGGTAAATACAGTGAAGCTATTCCTTATTACGAAAAAGGGTTTAAGGAAGAAAATGACCCTGTATTGCTATTTTATCTTTGCATATGCCTGTTCAATATAAAACAAGTAGACCTGGCAGTTGCCAGGAATGAAGAACTCATGAAAAAATTTCCGGATACTTATTATCCTTATTTAAATTACGGGACTTATTTTATGTTTTATAAAAAAGACACGGAAAAAGCTATAGCATATTTGGAAAAAGCCATCGCGCTCGGAAACAGGGATAAAGATGTGATCAGTAATGTAGCAAGCTATTACACACAAAAAAATAATCTTCAGAAAGCAGATCAATATAATAAGATGCTTCAATAAAGCTTCAATTAAGATGTTTCCCGTGAATTTATTAAATGACCTTGACCTTGCTCAAAGGATTATGTTTATAAGGGAGATCCCACTTGTTTTCGTCCGGTTATATACAGTCGTATGACCATTTGCTACGCTTAACTTTCATTATGGTTTTACGACATAGAAAAAACAAAGGCTAAAAAAACATTGTTTTTTTAGCCTTTGAAGAAATATACTTTTAATCTTCTTTTACAAACTTGGTTGTGTGGAGCTTACCGTTATTATCCATGAACTGGATGATATAAGGACCTTTAGCCAGCGTGCTGAAATCAAACTGGAGTAAATTCATACCCTTGCTCATCGTTTCAACTTTTTCAAAAGCTTTCTTACCGAGCACATCGTAAACAAATACTTTTGAATCATAAGTATCCACAGCCTGGATCTCTACATTCAGCATGCCACCGGTTGGATTTGGATATACCCTGACGAAATCATTGATCACTGCACTGGATATCGGAATATTGATCACATTGCTGTAAGTAAACTTACCATCGTTGTCAATAATTTTCAGCCTGTAATAATTATTTCCAACCACAGGTTCATTATCAGTAAGGTTATAAGTCAGCTGTCTTACAGAAGTACCTGAAGCTGCCTTCTCTCCTATTTTATTCCATGTAGCTGCAGCAAGACTCTTTTCTACTTCGAATTTAACTGTGTTCTTTTCAGAAGCGGTCACCCACTGAAGCCTGTTCACTGCATCTTCATTCCATCCTGTGAAAGACACCAGTTCTACCGGAAGTGGAGCAAAAGGGAACAGTTGCGGATGAATATAGAACGTAGAATAATTATCCAGGTCAAATTCCGCAGAATAATCGTCGTTCATGTTCGCCGGATTCGGATAATGCTTGATGACCGGAACGATCAGCATTGCGGAAGCATTTGTTGCCGGATAATTCGGCGGATCAGTAAAAGTTGTACCGTTTATATTATTAAACTTGGTTACTCTGAGTTCGTTGAAATTGCTGAATGCATAATGTGTTCCCTGTGCAGCAGTCCACAATGCAGCGTATTCTGTTTTTGTGAAATACAGCGTTACGTGAGACATTGTATTCTTTGTAGTTGGAGTAATCGCCCATCTTCTCTGTAAATAAGGCTGTTGATCACCATAAGTAGTAGTCACTGTTGGCACGCTCGCAGCGATGTCGAGGCATACTTCCGTATTCGCGAGCTCTGTTGTTGGCGATACATTGTCTACTATTTTCGCAACGATATGTCCTGCGCTGTTAAAGAAGGTATATGTATTTCCATTCTTGATCATACAGGTTTTGCAATCATTCGCGGTAGCAATAATATTCGTGTTATATGAACCTCCCGGAGTCAGCGAAATATCTTTCAGATCCTGGCATCCGGAATTATCCACTGTCCATCGCACGATCGTTTGTACACCACTTTGAAGTCCGTCTATAGTAGTATTAGGATTTGACGGATTAGCGATTGTTCCCGGGTCTCCCGCGTTCACCTTGGTCCATGTTCCGGTATATGGCGATGGATCATTAGCACTTAATACTGCAAATGGGACACCCGTGTTATTTCCGCATAATGTGGTAATAGCATTTGCAGATGTCGGATCCGGTTTAACAGCCAATGTCCAGGTAGTATAATAATCTCCTACAGCGCAGCCACAGGTTCCCTGTGCGTGTATTCTTATTAAAGTGTGGCTGCCGGTTGTTGGAATATCCGCCCCTTGGGTATACGGATACCATGTTCCGGAATTATCGTATTCATATTCGAGGGCAGCTGTACAAGGAGCTCCACCCAAAGGTATGGTTGCTGAAACATTAGCGTAGTCTGCGGCACAGAAACCTGCAAGGTTCGGAGTTCTTGTCCACACAGCAGACGAACCTGTTGTGACGATTACTTCACCGGTTGCCGCAGTTGTATTTGAACATCCCGGTTCAGGCTGGATGACCTGTGCATAATAATAAGTAGTACCTGCTGTCGATATATCAGGTGTAAAAGTATTGCCGCCGGTTCCTACTTGTGCTGTTCCGCCGCTGTTTGTATTCGTAGGACTGCTGTACCATATGTATGAGAATGGTGTAGAGCTGCCTCCGGATGCAGTTACGCTGAGATCTGTAACAGTTCCGCCGGAACAAATAGTTTGGGTAACAGGATCCGGATCAGTGATTGTCGGTTTGTCGTGTACCGTAATTACTCCTACCTGTGAGATAGCATCGCAAGCCAGCGAAGAGCTTGTACTTTCTAATACCACTCTGTATGAATAATCTCCCGCAGCTTCAGAACCATCTCCTGCAATTGACATAATTGATCCCGTCGCGCTGTTTGAAAGCGTATAAGTAAGCCCGCTAAGACCTGCATTTGCACCATTAGTGATACTCGTCCAAACATTGTTTAATGGATCTGAAAGCCACTGCCAGATGTAATTGTAAGTACCTGTACCACCGGTTTTGTTGGTGAATAAAGCTAAACTGCCACCCTTACAAACTTCACGCGTTTGCAGCGCGCTTAAAGTTGGATCAGCAACGACCGTCCAGGTATACGTAGTAGTCTGGGATCCGCAATCCGAAGACGAAGGTGTGCTGCAGCTTCTCCTGACTGCAATTGTATGTGTTCCAACGGTTGCATTGGTAATCGTTGGTACTGTACCGCCGTAAGTTCCTCCGTCTACAGAATATTCGAGTACATCGCAGCTGCCCGGCACTCCACCGTTATTTGCTGTAACGCCTGTTAAGGTAAGTGTTGATCCCGCACACACTGTTGTGATAGCAGGCGATTGGGTAGCCGTAGGCGCTTCAGGATCGGCAACTACGTCCCACGAGTACGTGGTCACTGCCGCATTATCGCATCCATAGCCCGTGCAGCTCATCTTCATCTGGATCGTATGCGTACCGACATCGGCATTTGAGATGGTAGGAACACCAGCAGCGTATACTCCGTCATCTACCGAATAAACTACTGTATTACAGCCCGATCCGCCTGAACCGGGGTTTATACCGGTGAGCGTAAGTGAACTGCCTTCACAGACTGTTGCAGCAGCAGGCGATTTAGTCGCCGTAGGAGCTGTAGCCTGATCATGACCGGTCCAGGTATAAGTATTTTCTACAGCCGTACAACCCGTGGTGGTTGGCGTGCCGCTGCAATTCTTGCGTATTTTAATGGTATTTGTTCCTGCAACTGCAACAATGGATGGAAATGTTGTTGTGTATGTAGCGCCATTATCCGTAGAATATTCAATTATACAACTTCCTGTTCCTCCTCCGTTGTCTGTAACACCCGTTAAGGTTAGCGTAGTACCTGAACAAACATCGGTTACATCCGGCGATTTAGTTGCACTGGCAGAAGGTTGTATGACGCCTGTCCATGTATAAGTGGTACTTGCCAGGTCGCAGGCAAGGTTAGTACATTTTTTACTGATGATAATAGAATTGCTGCCGGCTGCAGCAGTGATCGTTGGAATAGTAGAACTATAAGTAGCTCCGCCGTCTGTAGAATATTGCAGACTGCAACTTGGATCTCCTCCGCCGTTATCAACAGGGCTGGTTAACGTAAGCGACTTACCCACGCACACCGTTGTTTCAACAGGCGACATCGTAGCTGTTGGCGCAGAAGGATCTGAAACAATTGTCCAGTTATAGGTATGTGAGCCTGTGCGGGTACAACCGTTCTGTGTACAGGTTCTCCTGATAATGATATACGGAGTACTACCCACTGCAGAACCCGTAATAGATGGAACCGTAGATGAATAGTTAACGCCATCGGTTGAATAATCTATAGTACAGCCCGAAGTTGGCAAGCCTGTATTGGCAACCTCAACCGGACTGGTCAATGTTAGTGTAGAACCCACGCATGCATTTCCTTCAGCCGGTGATGCAGTTGCCGTTACCTGAGGATCGGGTTGAATTACCCACCAGCCTGCACCTGGCGCCGCGTGTGTACCTCCAGGGGTTGAAGGTGTAGAGTTTGCACAAAGTGTACAGCTTTTCTTATAAGTAATGATTTGTACATCCGTCACGCCGGCAGCCGGAGTGTACGGGAATGATCCATTCGCTATATCAGCATAGGAAGACCAGCTAGTTCCATTATTTGTACTTGTCCTGATCTGGTATTGATCAGAGCAACCGGTGCCTGACCCTGGAGTGCTAAGCGAAGGCGTAATTGACGCCCCAACGCATATTGTTGATCCATTAGAAACTGTACCGCTGACAGGAGGGGCAAGCACGGAAACCTGTGTTTCAGGCCCCACAGAACTACAAAGTGTTGAAGTAGTCAGAAATGGACGATAATAAACGGAAATAGTTGATCCTGTTCCATTCGTTGGTGCATCAGGAGTCGTAACTGTTGTTGCTGATCCACCACCACCAGGTGCTGTGAATCGTTGCCATGTTATACCTGCGTTTGCAGTACTGCCTGAACAACCTAAGGTAGTAGTAGATTGTTTAATACTGAGTGTAACATTTGAACCACTACATACGGGTGTCGGTGTAACAGAATTACTACACCATGTAGAAACCGTAGTTCCGCCGGTTGACCATGTATATTGGGTAACCGGGGAAAGGCAAGTGCCGCTTCCGCAATCCATGACCATAAATATATTAATAGTATTATTGTTTGCAGTTGAAGTCCTGATAATAGGTACAGAGGTTGTATTAAAAGTAGCACTTGCTGCAGCACCACCTGTTTGAATATTAGTTGCCCCAGAACCTACAGTCTGCGTCCACCTGTATTTTGTTACACAGCCTGCTCCAATTCCACCTGATCCATCAACAATATTTACCAAAGTGAATTGGTTACCCCTACAATATGTTGGTCCTGAAACTGGAGGAGAGGCAACAGCTGTCGGCGCCGTTGGTGTAGTAGTACTCACTACCCACATCCCATCTGCCCATTCATAGATCGGTACATTATTATGATCGCAGGACGGACTTGATGCTCCCTTTACCTGGCAAGCATAGGTTGTTGTACTTCCCGGTTGCGCAGGTGTAAAATCATGCGTATTATATCCGGTTCCAGATGATAACGGGGTCCATCCTGAAGTGCTCGTCCCGGTTGGTTGCGATACGGTTCCGGGTATTGAATACCATTGGTATAAAAATCCTCCGTCTCCCACAGGTTCCCTTGTCCATGTAGTGGGGGAAGTACCGGTAGTAGAAACTGGAGTCATTACAATTCCACTACCTGATGAACATATCGTTTGACCGGTAGTTGCAATTTTCCCTTTATCCAAATCAGGGCGTACCGTTACCGTACGTACCCCTGTAGCCCATTGTGTTCCGCCGCATACAGAACCGCCCACCTGCACTGCAAAATAAGTAGAGACTGTTAATCCTGTAGGTGTGTAGCTATTGCCGGTTGCTGAACCTATTTGAGACCATCCAGTTGGGATCACGCTCGATCCCGCAGTTGGCATCGTTGGACTGGATGCAACAGTAGCTGAATACCATTGATAAGTAGGATTGGCAAATCCGGGCGCCGGGCTGAATGAGATTGCGGCTGCGTTTGCGCCATAACATATCGTCTGATCGTTGGATACTAAAGTTCCGAAGTTCTGAGGTCCTAATACCGTGATCTGCCTGCAGCCTACATTGCTTGAATTGGTTGTAGAAACTGCCCATTTTCCCATTGCACAGTAGGGATTCACCGTATTATCTGAAGTTACCCAGCAAGCGTAAGTGACACCATAATAAGCCGGAAGCTGGGACGCAGGAGGTGTGAATGTAGAACTTGAAGAAGCTGAACCAGCTGATGTCCAACCCGTCGTATTAACGTCAGTAACATTCGGACATGCAGGAGGGCTGCCTTGCGAACCTAATGAGCCAGGAGTTTGCTTATAGAACCATTGATATTTATATCCTCCAGAACCTGTAGGTGCGGTAACCACACTTAAAGGATTAATGCTGATCGTAGCACTTGGAGTAGTCTGGCATAAGTTATCACTTAAGCTCACCGCAGCACCCGGAGTCAATGTAGGAAGCACGGTTACCTGGCGGCAATTTGTTGCCCATGTATTTGTTCCGCAAAGCGGGCTGGTTGCACTGGCTGCCGGTGTTACAAAGCATGCATAAGTCCTGGAAGCACCATCGGCAACAGAGCCTGCAGCCGGTGTATAGGCAGGGTTGGTGGGAGTTCCATTAGCTATGGATGTCCAGCCTGAAGTACTTGAACCTGTAGGGCAGGTTTGCAAACCATCTTTATACCACCATTGATAATTGATCGTTCCGGAACCTGTTGCGCCGGTAACTGACATAGAATTGATAACAGGGTTAGGCAAAGCTGTTGTAGAGCCGCAAATTGCGCTCGTACCCGTCTGGTCTCCAGATGATACAGTACCTGCAGTAAATGTAGGTAAAACCGTTATTTTCCTGCAGCCTGATGCAAAACCTGCGCTTCCGCAAACCGTAGAGGTTACCCCACCGGCTATCGGCGTTACATAACATGCATAAGTCCTCGAGTATCCCGGAGGTACTTCTGATCCGGGTGCATATATCTGTGAATTATAAGTTGAATTTTCGGCGGCTGTGATCATGTGATCGCCTGTAGTGATCGGGCAAGCAGGAGGAGTTAAACCTGCGGCCTCTTTATAATACCATTGATAGGTAAAACCTCCTGCACCTGTAGGTGCGTCCTGGAATTGTATTGGATTAGCCGAAGTGCCTGCACACAAAGCCGAAGTTCCGGTCTGATCAGCAGAAACACCGTTAGATATAGAGGTTACAATAGTACCCAGGTTAAGCGGAGACAAAACAGACCACGTATATGATGCAGTTTGTTCAGTACCGCAGCTGCAATTTTTTCTAGCCCTAATGGTGACAGAAATGTCACCGGAAGTTGTTGTAACTGAGTTTCCGGGTGTATAGGTTGTCCATGATCCGGAATTGTTCTTACTGTATTCATAAACAGTCGTACAGTTATAAGATGAGTTTCCTGTGGTGAACGTAGCACTCACGGAAACACCCGGACAAACATCCAGGGAGTTCGGAGATTTAGTCATTACAGGGGCATCCGGCACCGGATAAACCGTAATTTTTGCAAATACGGGAACCGACCATCCGCAGCAGCTATGGCGTTCGCGGTAGCGTACAATATAATCAGTTGTAGTAGTATTGGTAAAACCTGAGACACTAATGGAAGATGTAAAAGCTGTATAAAAAGGTGTATTAGGATCACTTACATATACTTTCCATTCCCGCTGCGCTATATTCGCTGCATCATAAGATCCTGTTACTGATAAGTTAGCTGTTCCATCTGCGCATATTTCTGTTAGAGAAGGAACGATCGTAGGAAGCGTACGCGGTTCAGGTGTAATATATAATGCTTTTTTAAAGTTAGTACCTCCCGCTATGACATCAAAGAACAGCGGTCCGCCCGTAGTTGGGTCAGCATTGATCGTAGTCCATACTTTTGTAGGATTAGTAGACGTAGAATAGTTGGATAATGCAGTACCTGCAGGTGGATTTCTTTTATCCTGTACAATGCTTAAATTGGCAGGTAATGACCATGTGCCAAGGGCACTGGTCAAAGTAATTTCTGAATTCTGACAAGCTTTAACAGTAACCACATTTTCAGCGGTATAAGAATTTACAGTTATAGTTGCTGTAGAATTGATAGATGAAGAAGGATCTGATTGCAATACGCCGTCCTTTACATATTTTGCCGTAGTTCCGTTTGCACCATCCTGTCCCCTGCCTCCGGAAGAGCCGTTACCTCCTTTTCCGCCGTTTCCACCTGTGGCGGATCCTGCGCACCAAAGAACAGAATTAGAAAATACACCGGCTGCACCATCAATTCCGGTTTCACCTGCCGTACCGTTACCACCTGTTCCACCTGTTCCCGCCGAACCTACAGTTACTAATAATTCATTTCCTGCTATGCTTGCCCCGGTATTGGAGCTATATTGCCATATTCCAAATGATCCGCCGCCGCCGGTAGCACCTGTTCCGCCTAATCCTCCTCTTCCACCTGCACCTCCGGCACCTCCGTCCGGCTGTCTGTCAATACCACAATTACCGAGATTCAAACACGTGGAGCAACATGTTCCAACATCTCCGCCGCTTCCGCCGCCGCCACCGCCGCCACCAAAGCCATTGCCACCGTTTCCGGCTTGTCCTGCGACAGTATAATAAGGTGAACTGCTTAAGGCAGGGGTTGAAGCACGAACTCCCGCAGTATAACTGGTCACACTTCCCGTAGCATTTGCTCCGCCACCGCCATTATTTCCATTTCTTTCACTTGCATTACACCCCAAAAAATTACAGCCGTCGCCGCCGAATCCGCTACCTCCGGTACCCTTTGCTCCGCCGGTTCCATCAGTTCCGTTGCTACCGCTGCCTGCTGTTCCACCACATTTTGAACTGCTACCCGAACCGCCACTTCCCCCGGCTCCGCCGGAACCGGCTACATAGCCTGCACCGGATACTCCATCTTTACCGGGACCTGCATTGCCCACCTGTATATTTACACGTGAAAGCGTAAAATTAGAAGAACTTGCCGAAGCGCTATTGATGATCAGGAAACCATAGTTTGATATACCCTCACCATTTGTAGCATATACTGCGCTTGCACCAGTTGGAGCATTGGATGTTTTAATGGTCATATCTTTCACCGCCCAGCCGGCTTTGCCGGCTGATTTGAATGCCACGATATGTTTATAATCTGCGGTTGCATTGTCAATACCGGAAAATACGATAGTTGTTGCCGCAGTATTAGACTTCACCCATTGATCGCCCAATGCACCACCACGCACATAACCACCTTCTATCACCATGTTATCGGTAAGGTTACAAACATTTGTTTCCACTCCGTCGTTACCTGCAGGAGTTGAACATACACGGATATATGGAGTAGTACTTGTGCTCAGCGCGGAAATAGCAGCAGCGATTGTTTTGAAAGGTGCAGCCGGTGTTCCTTTAACACCTAAGGCATTGGATCCGTTGATCGGATCTACGTAGGCTACGCTACATGATGGAGCGCCGCATAGTGTATTTGTTGAAGGAAGCCACGTAATATGGACCACATTAGTAATTACATAATTGGTAAACCCGCCATCGCAATCAGAACTTACCACTGCACGGTAATATTCTTCTACCTGTGAACCTGAAGTGACAAGCGGAGGTTGGTAAGTATATGTAGTTTGATAATTATTGTTTAATGAACTGGAGACTGAACCCGCCACAGAAATGGCTGGCCACGACGTTCCGTTTGTAGATTTTTGCCAGATCACGTTCCTGCCGACGGTCCATCCAGCTAAACTAAAACTATTGACAGTAAAAGATAAAGTTGGGATTGTTGAGGTAGGACATAAAACATAAGGTCCTGCACCTAATGTGTTATCCTTTAAACTAATTCCTCCTGAAGCGGAAAGTGTAGGCGGATCTGCAAAATTCCATTTCACCAGGAATTTATTGATACCATATCCCGCCCCGTCACGGTCGTTACATCTTCCCTTCATGCTTAAGAAAGAACCGCTCACAAAATCACCGTTAAAATCGTAATACCCCGGATAACCTAATGTATTATGGGAGGTAGATACACATTCAGGAGGATTGAGCCAGTAATATATTTCACCAATATTTGTACCCGTAGAACCAGTACCGCAACGCGTATCATCCGCATTCCAGAAACATCCATCAAAAATATCACCGCTGGTATTTTGTGTACAATTACTTCCGCACCCATCGCTCTCCCATGACTGCATGGAAATATTAAGCCAACCAATACCCGACCTGTTGAGGTAAGAACTTAATTGAATTGGTCCGGGGTTCCAGTCGTAACAATCTACATCATCAGCGCCGTAAGTATAGTTTGGTGAACCGCAACCAGGATAAAGACCTGTTGCAGTTGTAACTTGTGTAAGATTACCACTATTGTAGCCCAGCCACAAACGGTATCTCGGGTCCGGTCTGTTCAGGTAAGCATCGACATTCGGGCAATCCCATGCATGCTTAAAGCCATTGATATAACTGTAAATATTTACATTCTGCGCATGCAGAGATGCGATAGAAAAAAATGTGAACAGGAAAAGAAGTAAACGTTTACTCATGTACCAGGATTTTACGGACCTCTTGCAAAATAATAATCCATTTAAAAATAGCCTTTTTTTGCCAGACTGTCCAATAATTCAAAGAAAAAAATATTTTTTGATCAAAATCAACTGCAATATAAATTTCTCTTCAAATTTATCTGTTACACGCAAGGAGGAAGTTGTTATATTATTCACACATGGTGCACAATGAAAACAATTAAACAAATGAATAATAAAATTATTGTTTAGATATTGAAGGATAAGGGTTTAAAGCTAATTAAATAATAAAATTATTCAATAATAAATTAATGCATATTAAGAGTAATGAAATATTAAAAAATAAAGATACACATGGCAGGATTTATTGTTTAATTACTTCATTATTTCATTGCTGAATTAGACCAAATGCTCTCCGAAATGCTCTGAAATAATACCGCTGAATTCTTTGAATAGATCTTTGGAAAATGTGTTCGGAAAATGCTTATCATCGACGCTGTGTACCCAGCGAATTCCCCTCACCGCATTGGATAAAAAGACCTCATCAGCTGAATAAATATCTTCGACGGTTAAGGAGCGTTCTGTAATTTTTGTTACAGGCAATAAGGTAAGCAGCAATTTCCGTAAAACACCGGCTACCGGACCATCATCCAATGGCGGGGTATATACCATGCCGTTTTTTACTATAAAAATATTGTAGATGGAAGTATCTGTAACAAAATTTTTATCGTTCAACACAATAGCATCATCTAAGCGCAATGTACGTGCGTGTTCTGCTGCCGCTTCGTATATGGCTCTTTCCGTATGTTTGAGATTTGCAAAAGCATCCACGGGCTTTTTATGTTTGGGAAGCATAGTTAATCTTAAACCGTGCGTATTCAATTCAAACTTAGAATTCTCAAGAGGCTTCAGGAGGCAATTCCATTTCAGTTCATCCACATCAGGCATATAATCATGCATCCTGTTTTTTTGCACCTCGATTCGAAGCCTTACATTTTTTAAGCCCTTCCCTATGCATTCGTATTTCAGCAAACGCAATATGCGATCTTCAATTTTATATTCGCTTTCATTTACATGGATCACTCTTAAACTGTTGCATAAGCGCTGAACGTGCAGGTTTTTAAAGACGGGGCGTCCGTTCACTACTTTAATGGTTTCTATTAATCCAAACTCTGACAATTATTGTGGTTTAAGAAAGCAAAATACATCAATTAAAAATCAATGCGTACATACTAAACAGAAATTAATAAAGGCTTATTGTTTAAAATGTTTTTGAAATGAATTTCATAGCGCTGCAATTTTCTACTACCACCCTAGCCCCTCCTCATTGAGGATGGGAATAAAAACGAAGACTAATATTTTATTGTGAAAAAAACAATTAAAAAATAAATGATCATGCTGCCATCGTAAACTACTTTTATGATCCATTTATTTACTTTTTCAGCACTCATAAAAGTAAACAGCTGCAATAACAGAAATAATAACCATAGCAAAATAATAGTCCGTTCCATGATATAAATGTTCATTCCGCTACGCCAGTTTTCAAGCATGTAAACAAACAAAGTCAGCAATGCACTTACAACACCCAGCACAAGGCAAATGATCTTCGAAGCTTTTAATCCAAAGACACCGGGGATTGTTTTTATGCTTGATGCTTTATCCACTTCCATGTCGTTAATATCAAACGGAAGCGTAATGAATAATATAAAAATAAATTGTGCCGCGAGCATCAGGTATACATCCTTTCTTTCAGACAAACTAATACCGGATTCTGTGGCAGGAAGTAAAACGGATGTTACGCTCCATACCAACGCGATGAGAAAGATTTTTAAAAAAGGAAAATCTCTCAACCGTGTTTTGATACCAAACGGTTTCAGAAAAGGAATGGGATATAAAACGGAGATCCCTCCTACAAAAAACAGGAGCAGGATGGTTTTCCATTTCAGCAATAAAGTAAAGACGATCGTAAGAATTCCGGATGATAGAATAGTAAATTGATTCAATAAGGGATATTGCTCAAACCATTTTACGACGAGCTCTTCGGGGTTGGTGTACGCGCCTTTTTTAAAATAAATCCAGCGGCTGACCTGGTAAATAAACCAGGTGGAAAAAAATACCTGTAAGGATAAAAAATATAAATGTTGGTGCGCTTTCCAGCACATTGGGATCCTAAGCTTAGAATTCCACGTGGACAAGTTGTCGCG